>Ga0315277_10007132_pt1 | contig 14504 bp, 15 predicted proteins | sample YL17G05_15_MG_FD_203695 | JGI IMG/M metagenome (GOLD analysis project Ga0315277, IMG submission 203695) | Sediment microbial communities from Yellowstone Lake, YNP, Wyoming, USA - YL17G05_15 | ecosystem: Environmental > Aquatic > Freshwater > Lake > Sediment | place: USA: Wyoming | collected... | reverse complement strand
GAAGATCTTCGCACTGTGGTTGCCGGCTCTCTCAGGCGCGGCCGGCTGGGAGTTCCGCATCATCTTTCTTCTCACGCTTGTGCCCGGCCTCCTGTCGGTCGCCACGATGGCCTTCATGGTGGCCGAAAAACGCCGCACGCGAAACGAGAGCCTGCGTTTCTGGGGCGCGATGCGGGCCATGCCGAAGGAATACCGATGGTTCCTTCTGGCCGTGGGCCTGTTCGGTATGGCGGACTTCGCCCCTACGCTGATGATCCTCCGCGCCACCACCGTGCTTAAACCGCAGATGGGGATTCTGGAGGCCGCCCGCATGGCGGCGCTGCTGTACCTCTTACGCAACGTTGTCTATGCCCTCGCGTCGTTCCCCATCGGCGCCCTCAGCGACCGGTTCTCGCGGACGCGATACCTGGCCGTCGGCTACGGCGTGGCTGTGGTCACATTCCTCGGCTTTGCCTTCGTCGTCCCGTCAATCTGGTGGTTCGCCATCTTCTTCGGTCTGGCCGGCGTGTTCATCGCTTGGGAAGACACGATGGAGGGCGTCGCGGTCCGCGACTATGTCGCCAGCGATATCGCCGGCACGGCCTACGGCACGCTGGGTGTGGTCAACGGCATCGGCGACTTCGCCTCCAGCCTCCTCGTCGGCGTCGTGTGGGCCGCCGTAAGCCCCACGCTGGGCTTCTGCTACGCCGCTGTGGTCGGTCTGGCAGGCACGGTCCTGATGGCCGGCCTCGGCAACCGCCACGCCCCGCGCCGGGCAGGATGAGGTCGGGAAAGCGACATGTGGCCTTCGACCATCATGTAGGGGTCGGTCATGCTGGCGGACATCGTTCCCCAATCTCTGTTGAGCGAACAACCGACATGGCTGCTCTGGCTGATCGTGCTGGCCTCGATTGGCCTGCTGGTCTTCGGCGCCAACCAGACGGTCTCGAAAACCGTGTCTCTGGGGTGTTCGGCCGTGCGCCGGAGATCCCTTGCCAGGAACGGCTTATGAATGCGCTTGACCGATCGGGAGTGTCAGGATACAAGTTTTTTGGCGGCTCAGGCGGTTGTCGTTACGGTTGTCGGCGCGTTTGAGCCGTGCGTTCCTAAGTACTTGCCACCAAAGCGTTTGCGCCCGTAGCTCAGGAGGATAGAGCGGCGGTTTCCTAATTCTTTTTCACGCCTGGGCGTAAGTTCTTGCCATTTCTGTAATTACAGTCACCAGAATCGTTTGCGAGCAAAAACCGAATACCGCTGGAACCGCTGGAAGCCGCCCAAACCGCTGCTCCGGTTGTCGCGACAACCGCCCTAATCGATGACGCGCCGTGCGGAGAATCTCAGGTGTTGGTAGGCTCCTCTCTCGGCCGTCAGGCACCGATACAGGGGTGCGCTGCCGTATAATAGAATGGGGCCCGCAAGGGCTGCGGGCAAGGAGGTGCGCTATGAGAAAGGTGGGCGCTAAACTTGGCATGCCGGTTAAAGAGGTAGAACCGCTCGCAGGGCCGGTGAAAGGAAGGAAGAAAGAGGCCGAAGCGGGGCCGAAGGCGGCGAGTGCATCGGTTGGGGAACTGAAACCGCAGGAAGGCCCGACGGAGAGAGATCAGGAAGAGGTTGTGGCGACCATGCGGGACGGGTGGGGCGTCAAGTCGTAGGCCCTCAAGGACCACACGAGAACTTGGAATTGACTTTGCCCGGCCCGGCCGATATAGTCTGGAAAGGTGGGGATGGAGTCCCCCATAAACGCCAAGCAATGGCTGATGACTCCTACTCAGGCTGAGGCCGGTAGGAGTTTCTTGTCAGGGCGCCGATACTCCTACGGGCAGCAGCCTGTGGGAGTTTCTTATGCGCGAGCCGGCAGCCCCTTGAAGTGGCCCTGGGGCCGGCGGTAGAATTAAGTTGATAATGCTTGGTGCCGTCGGCTAAGCGGTGATGGAGTTCACCGAGATCTGAACCGCCCGTAAGGGCTAATGACTCCTACCAAGGCTGAACCCTTGGCGGGAGCAGCCTGGGCGGACCCCAGCAGACTCCTGCCAGGTGGCGACCTGAAAGGAGTCCTGCTCATGAAGCGTCCGACCGGCCTCAGTGTGAGTGCTCGTTGCGGCGCCACGTCTTCCGTCTCCAGCGCTGGGCCGCCCCTCGATGAAAAGCAGATGCCGGATCTGACCGTTCTTCTCCAGAAGGCCTCTCGGCTTTTCTTCATTCTGAACAAAGTGGCCTACCTCACCCCGGAGGAACGGGAGGAAGCGCTCCAATTCCTGCGGAGGGTGCTGAAAAAGCAGGGAGGCGTAGGCAACGACTGGAGCAATCTGCCTATGATAAAAACTAGCCGACCTCGGCATTGCCGTGAACGAAGCAACAACACAAAGGAGGTGCAATCATGAGGGCAGGACTCGTGGCGTGTTTGGCTGTTGTGGAACTGTTGGCGGGCGCGGGTAGTGCGCTGGCAGGGGAATCGAGCATGATTACACCTTCATGGGTGATCGCGCCGATCGGAGCGGTTCTGGCTCTGGTCTTTGCATGGCTTTTCTACCGGATGATGCTCCGCGCGCCGGAAGGGACCGATCGGATGCGTGAGATTGCCGGTTACGTGCGTGAAGGGGCTAAGGCATACCTGTTCCGGCAGTACAAGGTCGTCTCGCTGGTGTTTCTCTGCCTGGTCGCGATTCTGGCCGTCTTGGCGAAGTTCCACATTCAGAACCCGTTTGTGCCGGTGGCGTTCCTGACCGGCGGGTTCTTTTCCGGGTTGTGCGGCTACCTTGGCATGAAAACTGCAACGAACGCCTCCAGCCGCACGGCCAACGGGGCCCGCGAAAGCCTGAACCGGGGGCTCACCGTCGCATTCCGGTCTGGAGCGGTGATGGGGCTGATCGTGGTGGGTTTCGGCCTGCTGGACATCTGTCTCTGGTACCTCATCCTGGACCAACTGGCCTTCACGTCCGCCCACATGGCTTCCGGCCTGACCGTTTGGGGCTTCGAGTTTGTGCCCAAGGGCTGCACGGACGTGGAGAAGATAACGTTAATTACGACCACGATGTTGACCTTCGGGATGGGCGCTTCAACGCAGGCGCTCTTTGCCCGCGTGGGCGGCGGCATCTACACCAAGGCGGCGGACGTGGGGGCAGACCTGGTCGGCAAGATCGAAGCCGGCATTCCCGAGGACGACCCGCGGAACCCGGCGGTCATCGCCGATAACGTCGGGGACTGCGTAGGCGACGTGGCTGGCATGGGCGCGGATCTCTACGAGTCGTACTGCGGCTCGATCCTGTCCACGGCGGCGCTGGGGGCCTCCATCGGGGCGCAGATGGGCGACTTCCGCAAAGCCGTCGACTATGTCGTTGCGCCCATGATCGTGGCAGGAATCGGCACGGTGCTCTCAATCATCGGCATATTTCTCGTACGCTGCAAGGAAGGCGCGGACCAGAAGGGGTTGCTGCGCGCGCTGCTAACCGGGACGCTCAGCAGTTCGGTTCTCATCCTGATTGCCTTGGCAATCTTGGCGATGACCGGCCTCGTCACCTGGGGCATCTTTGGGGCGGTGGCGGCTGGACTGCTGGTGGGCGTTCTGATCGGCCAGTCCACGGAGTATTTCACCTCGGACTCGTACAAGCCGACCCGGGAAATCGCCGGACAGGCGCCAATGGGCGCGGCCACGGTTCTCATCGACGGATTGGCGACCGGCATGCTGTCTTCTTTCCCTCCGGTGGTCATCATCATTTGCGGCATTCTGACGGCGTTCGGTTTGGCGGGCGGCTTTGCCGACTATACTCTCGGCCTGTACGGAGTGGGGTTTGCGGCCGTCGGGATGCTGGCGACTCTGGGCATCACCCTGGCCACGGACGCCTACGGCCCCATTGCCGATAATGCGGGCGGGAACGCCGAGATGTCGCACCTTCCGAAGGAAGTCCGGGAGCGGACGGACGCTCTCGACGCCCTCGGAAACACAACGGCCGCCACGGGCAAAGGCTTCGCGATCGGGTCGGCGGCGCTGACGGCGATGGCGCTCTTGGCGGCAGACATCGAGGAAGTCAAGATGTGGGTGGGGAAAATGGCCTCCAGGGCGCCGGACGGCGTGTTCTATGTCGGCAAGCAGGCCTTCACGGCGACGGATGCGGCCAAGGCGTCCATCCTCGACTTCGTGCGTGCTTACGATATCCACAGTTTGAATCCGTTCGTGCTGTGCGGCCTTTTCATTGGCGCCATGATGGCCTTCGTCTTCTGCGCCCTATCCATGAAGGCGGTTGGACGGGCGGCCGGCTCCGTGGTGAGAGAAGTGCGCCGCCAGTTCAAAGAGATACCGGGCATCATGGAGGGGACGGGCAAACCGGACTTCGCCAAGTGCGTGGAGATTTCCACGGCGGGCGCGCAGAGAGAGATGATCCTGCCCTCTCTGCTGGCCATCATTGTGCCGGTGGTGACGGGCCTGGTTCTTGGGATCGCGGGGGTCGTGGGGTTACTGGCGGGGGTGCTGGCGGGCGGATTCGTGCTGGCCTGCATGCTGAACAATGCGGGCTGCGCCTGGGACAACGCCAAGAAATACATCGAAAAGGGCAACTTCGGCGGTAAGCGATTGCCGGACGGGAGCAAGAACCCCGCGCACGCGGCGGCCGTGGTCGGAGATACGGTGGGCGATCCCTGCAAGGACACGAGCGGCCCTTCGCTCAATATCCTGATCAAGCTCATGAGCATGGTAAGCATCGTGTTCGCGCCCGTCGTGCTTAAGTTTGCCCCGGCGATCCAGGAGGCGCTGCACATTGTCACCAAATAGGCAGATACGAAGTGGTCAATGGTGAGGCGGGAACCGTCATCGTCACGAACGGCGCCGTTCGAGCGGCGGTGGAGAAGAAAGGCGAAGACGCACAGGCGGTGGCCAGCGAGTTGGCCACGACTTTGGCAGGCCGAGGCCCGACTGAAGGGGCTCAAAGCCGCATTCGAGGGTAAGGAGGCATGAGGTACTTTTGCCCGTGTTGCTGGGTGGACTTCGCCGAGGACCTGGCCACGTGTCCCCGGTGCGGCGTGGACATCCACGCTTTCTGGGACTCGAAGAACATGGTCGAGAGACTGATCCTGGCGCTGGACCATCCCGAGCCGGAAACGCCCATCCGGGCGGCATGGGTTCTAGGGGAGCGGCGGGAGGCGGGGGCGGCGCAGGCCCTGGCAGGGCTCGTCAGACGAACGCGCGATGTTTATGTGGCAATAGCGGCCGTCGAGGCCCTCGGCAAGATCGGCACGCCGGAAGCACTGGGATTCTTGAGGACGCTTTCAGTCTACCCGGCCCGGATGGTGCGAGAGGCGGCCAGAGAGATTCTGAGGCAGCAGGAGGCGGAGCCCGTCACGCGCGAGGGTCAGGAGGATCAGGTATGACGCCGACGCCGGTTATCTTGGAGTTGCCCGGCAGAGCGCCTATGGAGTTGACCGACTTGGTTCTCGACTTCACAGGAACGCTTTCGCTGGACGGCACGGTGCTTCCCGGCGTTGCCGAACGGCTGGCTGAGATAGCCAAGCACCTGCGGATCACTGTCCTGACGGCCGACACGTTCGGTAAAGCAAACGACGCGCTTCAGGGCATGCCGGTGCAAACCTGGGTGCTGAAGACGGGAGAGGACAAGGCGAGATATGTGGCGAGACTCGGCGCCGAGCGGGTAATCACCATTGGCAACGGCCGCAACGACGTGGCGATGCTGACCATCGCGGCCATCGGAATTGCCGTCATCGGACCCGAAGGCGCCGCCGGCGAACTCGTGCGCGTGGCCGATGCAGTTGTCCGGGACATTCGTGACGCCCTGGACCTTGTGATGAACCCCCTGCGGCTGAAAGCGACATTGCGGGATTGACTCTGGGCCGCCCCAGTGCGGCGCGTGGCAAACGGCATCGGAAACAGGAACTCGGAAAAGGAGATGGTGATGAAGCCTGAGATCAGCAACATCCGCGCGATGGAGATTCTGGACTCCAGAGGCAACCCGACGCTCCGGGTACGCGTAACCCTTACGAGCGGCATCGAGGCGTCGGCCTCGGTGCCGTCAGGCGCATCGACCGGAGAGAACGAGGCCGTCGAACTGCGCGACGGTGACAAGAAGCGCTACGGCGGCAAGGGGGTGCTGAAGGCCGTCAAGAATGTCAATGCCATCATCGGCCCCGGGATCGCCGACATGGACTTGTTTCGCCAGGCCGAGATTGACCGGCTGATGATCGACCTGGACGGCACGCCGAACAAGGCGAAACTCGGCGCGAACGCCATCCTGGGCGTGTCGATGGCGGTGGCCCGCGCGGCGGCGATGGCCGCCGGGCTGCCACTCTACGCCTACCTGGGCGGACCTGGTGCCACGCACCTCCCCGTGCCGATGATGAACATCCTCAACGGCGGCAAGCACGCCGACAACAGTGTGGACTTCCAGGAGTTCATGGTCATGCCCACCGGGGCGCCGACCTTTGCCGAGGCTCTGCGCTACGGGGCGGAAACGTTTCACGCCCTCAAGAAGATACTCGCGAAGAAGGGATATGCCACCAGCGTGGGCGACGAGGGCGGCTTCGCGCCGAACCTCAAGAGCAACGAGGAGGCCTGCGAGGTCATCGTCGAGGCCATTGAGGCGGCCGGCTACAAGCCCGGCCGGGACGTGGCCATCGCGCTCGACCCGGCTGCAAGTTCCTTCTACGAGGACGGCGCGTACAACCTCGCCAAGTCCGGGCAAGGAAAGAAGACCAGCGCCGAGATGACCCAACTCTACGCCGCCTGGATCAAGAAGTACCCCATCGTCTCCATCGAGGACGGTCTGGCGGAGAACGACTGGGACGGTTTCCGGGCCCACACCGCAGCGCTGGGCGACAAGATTCAGATCGTCGGCGATGACATCTATGTCACCAACACGCGGTTCATCCAGCGCGGCATCAAGGAGAAGTCCACCAACGCCGTGCTGATCAAACTGAACCAGATCGGTACGGTCACGGAGACCATCGAGGCCATCCAGTTATGTCGCCAGGCCGGTTGGGGATTCGTGATCTCCCATCGCTCGGGCGAGACGGAGGATGCGTTCATGGCCGACTTTGCCGTGGCGATGGGCGGCGGGCAGATCAAGACCGGCTCGGCCTGCCGCAGCGAACGAATCGCCAAGTACAATCGGCTGCTGGAGATCGAGCAGGAACTAGGAAAACAGGCGCGTTTCGGGCGTTGATGCGGAGGCAATGCATGGTGCGGGAAAGATCCCACCCACAGGAGTTCGGATATCCGCCGCCGTCGCGCCATCCGTTTTGCCAGTCAGGCGCCAACCCAATGCGCTTCCATGGCATTCTATTTGCAGAACCCTATGACCCCGCCAGGCAGGAAACAGGCGAAGCGCCTGTCTTCTTTCATGATCTGAATCTCGATCAGATTGTGGAAGCCATCACGGCCGGCTGGCAGGACTACGATCTCGTGCCCTTTTTCCACACTTGCCTGAAGGATCTCGACGCGATCGCTTATCGCCAGGAAATCATGCAGGATCTTGAAGACAAGATCTTGATGCAGGCCGTCAAGTCGTTTTCCCAACGGATGCACGCGATGCGCGTACGTCTGCCTCAGGCACAGCAGCACTATTACAAGTACCACAAGGAGCGCCTGTTCCTGGGCGCGGTGGGCATCTATTGCGAGGCCGTCGAGGGCCTCGCGCAGAGCCTCGCCGAGTGCGACTTGACGTCGCGTGGCATGTGCGCCTTCCGCGAATATCTGACGGAGTACGTCGCCTCGGACTCCTTCCGAACGCTCGTGACGGAAACGGCAACGCTGAAGTCGGATCTGTCCACCATCCGGTACGGCCTGCTCATCGACAGAGGCCGCGTCACGGTGCGCCGCTACGAAGCGGAAAGCGACTACAGCGTCGCCGTCGAAAAGACATTCGAGAAATTCAGGCGGGGCGCGGTGAAGGACTATCGAGTCCAGGGCTTGTACTTGGGAGGCATGAACCACATCCAGGCGCAGGTGGTGGAGCGCGTCGCACGGCTGCATCCGGACACGTTCCGCGCCCTGGAGACGTATTACGCGGAACACGCGCACTATCTGGACGGGACGATATCGCGGTTCGACCGCGAAATTCAGTTCTACGTCGCCTATCTTACGTATATCGAGAAATTCCGACGCGCCGGTCTGAACTTCTGCTATCCGCAGCTTTCCGACAGATGCAAAACGATCAGTAGCCGCGAATCCTTCGATCTTGCGTTGGCTGGCAACCTCATAAACGACAAGAAGACTGTCGTGACCAACGACTTCTTTCTGCGCGGCCCGGAGCGCGTTTTCGTCGTCTCCGGCCCGAATCAGGGCGGCAAGACGACGTTTGCCCGCACGTTCGGCCAGTTGCATTACCTGGCCGGTCTGGGCTGTCCGGTCCCGGGCACGGAAGCGCGGCTCTTTCTTTTCGACCGTCTCTTCACGCAATTCGAAAGGGAAGAGGACATCGAGACGCTCCGCGGCAAGCTGGCGGACGATCTGGTCCGGGTCCGCCGGATATTCGATCAGGCGACGCCGAACAGCATCATCGTCACGAACGAGATCTTCTCGTCCACGACGCTCAAAGATGCGGTCTATCTGAGCAAGGAGATCATGACAAGAATTGCCGCGTTGGACCTGCTCGGCGTCTGGGTCACTTTTCTGGATGAATTGGCGTCGTTCAACGAGAAAACGGTCAGCGTCGTCGGCACGGTCGATCCGGACAATCCGGCGATTCGAACCTACAAGTTGGAGCGAAGACCGGCCGACGGAGTTGCATACGCCCTGGCGATTGCGGAGAAGCAGCACGTAACCTATGACTGGTTGAAGAAGCGGATCAAGGCATGAAAGCGCTTTTGATGCATCGGGATCGGGATTTTGGCCTGCGGCAGGAATTGCCGTGGAACGAATCCGCGCTGGCGCAAGACCTGGAACTGGACACGTTGTTGCGCGCCATGGCGGGCGACGACCCGTTCGTGTTTGACGTGGCTCGCAACGCGCTTTTCTCGGGTCTTCAAAATGATGTGGATACGATTTTGTATCGACAGGAAATCCTCAAGGACTGCCTCAAGAACCCGGCGATCATCAGGGAACTCTATGACCTTGCGGGGGAGACAATCGAAAAAAAGAAGAAACATTGGTACGGCATCTATAGCCGCTCTCCGGACGGAATCCTGTACGAGTCGATCAAGCTGCTGCAGATGTTCATGGGCATGCTCAGGAAGTTGAGAGGTATCGCCGAAGCACATGCCGGCCGATTTGAGTCGGAGGGTTTCACGGTGCTTTTCGCGATGATCCAGAGGGAACTGAGCCACGAGTACCTCGCCAGAATCCAGAATCATTTGACGGAATTGAAGTTCCGCAAGGGCGTCTTGCTGAACGCCGAACTGGGTGACGGCAACGAAGGCGCCAACTACGTGCTACGCCAGGCGCACGAGAAAAGACCGAACTGGTTGAAGCGGATCTTTGGCCGGAATCCGCCTGCCTATACCTTTTGTCTCCACGAGCGCGACGACGCCGGCGCAAGGATCCTGTCGGACCTGCAGAACTGCGTGATCAATCGGGTGGCGAACGCGCTCGCCCAATCCGCCGACCACGTCCTGAGCTTCTTCGACATGCTGCGGACAGAGTTGGCCTTCTATGTCGGCTGCCTGAATCTGCACGGGCGACTTGCGTCCAAAAAAGAGCCGGTGTGCTTTCCCCGTCCGGCGCCCGCGGGCGAACGCAGGCACCGTTTCGGCGGGCTGTATGACGCGTGTCTTTCGCTCCTCATGGAGCGTAGAGTGGTGGGGAACGCCACCGACGCCGATGGTAAGAGCCTCGTGATCGTCACCGGCGCCAACCAGGGCGGCAAATCGGTCTTCCTGCGCAGCATCGGTCTGGCGCAGATGATGATGCAATGCGGCATGTTTGTCGCGGCCGAGTCCTTCGGTGCCGAACTGTGCCGGAATTTGTTCACCCACTACAAGCGGGAAGAAGACGCGACGATGAAGAGCGGGAAGCTCGATGAGGAACTGGCCCGAATGAGCGATATCGTCGGCCATCTCGCGCCGAATTCGATGTTGCTCTTCAACGAATCCTTCGCCGCCACGAACGAGCGCGAAGGGTCCGAGATCGCCAGACAGATTGTCTGCGCCTTGCTGGAAAGGCACATCAAGGTCTTCTTCGTGACGCATCTGTATGAATTCGCGCACGGTCTGTTCGACAGGAAGACGGAGAATGCCGTCTTCCTGCGCGCCGAAAGACGGGCCGACGGGACGCGGACCTTCAAACTTGTCGCGGGCGAGCCGTTGGAGACCAGTCATGGCGAAGATTTGTATCGGGAGATATTCCCGGTCGAAACAGACAACCCAAGCGCGGGATGACTTTCCACAAGAACGACACCGTGACCGAAACGATTGAGGCGATGGCGCTTTGTTGCCAGGCCGGCTGGGGCTTTGTGATTTCGCACCGCAGCGGCGAGCGGATCGACGCCGCAGGCTGCCTTTTCTGAAAGGGATGACCGATGCAACATAAGAAGATTCTGCTGGGGCTTGACGGCTCCCAAGGCGCCTTCAAGGCTCTGGAAGAAGCCGTGGCGTTGGCCAAAGAGTTCGGAGCGGAACTGCATACGATCTCCGTCGAGGAAATTCCGCATGACGCCGAACTGGAAGACGAGGTTCTGGAGGCCAAGGAGTTGGAGGACCGCAAGTTCCATGAGGCGATAGTGCAGGCCCGCGCGATGGCCCACCGCGAGGGGATTGAGATTCAGCCGCACGTCTTTGTCGGCCACGAGGTCAAGATGATTCTGGAGTTCATCAAGGTGCACGGTTTCGACCTCCTGGTGATCGGCTTTATGGGACACTCAGCGATCTATGACCGCATTATGGGGAGCACGTGCCAGAGCCTCGTGCGCCTGGCCCCGTGCGCCGTTCTTGTCGTTAAATGATGGGCGTGTGGGCTGCGGGTTAGGGATGCGCACGAACATGACAAACACGCCGTTCGCCAACCTCGGCGAGAACCACCGGCGAGCCATCGGGACCGTCTTGGTCCTGCTGGACGAGATGCTTTGCGACTTCGAGGCGTACGCCAAGGGGCGTGAGTTGCACGGACTGCTCTACCACCAGCGGAACCGGCTCTCGCCAAAGCAACGCCAGGCGATCCTGGACGAGGTCGGCCGCATCCGGGCCGTACTGATGGAACTTCAGGAATCGCTCGGCCTAAATCCCAGGGTGGAGGACGTTTCGCAGGAGATCTGGGGGCGGGGTTCAATGTTCTGGGAAAGCCTCGTGGAGACGAAAACCAAGTACCTGCGACGGTATGGCGAGACACCCCCTGGTATTGAGCAATGCCTGGACCCAAGGATTGAGGCGATTATCGAGCACCTGGATGCCATCACGCGGATTGCAAGCGGCAAGAGGCCCGGTTACGCCCCCGAGCGGCACAAGCGACGGGACGAGCCCTGACAAGGGCGAACATGCCCCGCAAAAAAGACAATCGCAGCCGAGAGGAACGGGTCGAAGAAATTCTGCGGCCTGCGCCGTACTTGGGGTATGACCGCGATGCGCTGGCGCGGCACCTGATGGCCTGCGGCGCGCTGAAGATCGCGGAGTCGCAGTTCCGCCGCGCCGCCTGGCTGAACCCGTTCGAGCCGGCCTTCAAGCAGCACTTGGCGATGTGCCTGCATCTGGAGAAGCGAGATGCCGAGGCTCACAAATGGATCCGGCAGGCCCTGGACCAGCAGCCCGACAACAAGGAAAGTCTGCGCATCCAGAAGATGATTGAGGAGAACTTGCGCTGCGCCGCGGAGGGCGCGCCGCCGACGTGCGGGAGATGACATGGTTGGCACGGACTTGGCAAAACCCTTGGGTTTGGAGCCTGTCCCCGACACCGCTGCGCTAAAACGCTACACAAGAGCCAAGCAGGCCGTGGCGCGCGGGGTCCGGCGACTCAAGAGGCTCTACGCCGAAAGCGGCGACACGCGATGCTCCGAAGCGTGCCAGGACCTGATCGTCCGCCTGGCCGAGGACCGATTCACGCTGGCCGTCCTGGGACAGTTCAAGCGCGGCAAGAGTTCGCTGATAAACGCCGTGATCGGCCGCGACCTGCTTCCCACCGGGGTGCTGCCGCTCACGTCGGCCATCACGGTCCTGCGATACGGGCCGCAGGAGCGGCTCGTCGTTCACCGGGAGGGCTTCACCTTTCCGGAGGAAGCGCCCGTGTGGCGGCTGGCCGAGTACGTTACCGAGAAGGGAAACCCGGCCAACCGAAAAAAGGTCAAAGAGGCCTGCTTGGAACTGCCGCTGGCGTTCCTGCGGCGCGGCCTGGAGTTCGTGGACACGCCCGGCGTGGGGTCCGCCATCGAGGCCAATACGGCCACCACGTACGCCTTCCTCCCCCGGTGCGACGCCGTGCTTTTCGTCACCAGCGTGGATACGCCCCTGACGAAAATAGAGATCGACTTCCTGGGCCGAATCCGCGAGCATGTGCGCAAGGTCTTCTTCGTGGTGAACAAGACCGACCTCTTGGAGGACGGCGAGCGAGACGACGTGCTCCGGTTCGTCGTGAAGACTTTGAGCGGCCTGACCGGCCAAGAGGCGTCTCGGGTGTTTCCGATCTCGTGCCGCCGGGGCCTCGCGGCGAAGATAGCGTGCGACGCCGGCGCCTACACGGCAAGCGGCCTGAAGGGCCTGGAGGAGGCTTTGGCCGCGTTCCTCTCCCGCGAGAAGGCTGCGACTTTCCTTGTGTCGATCCTCGACGGGGCGCTGAGGCTCATGGCCGAGGAATCCGGGGGCCAAGTTTGTGACGACAACGCCGAGGGACCGCTGGCAACGGTGAAGAAGCGATTGCGGCAACTGCGAGCCGAGGCGCTTGAGGGGGCGCCTCCGCAGGATGAACCTGTCGCGCCGCCGGCCGATTCGGCTCCAACGCAGGTCCTGCCGGAGTCCGCGCCGGCGGCAATCCAGGAAATCGATCTTGTACGCGACCTCCAGACGCGCGGTTGCCCCGTGTGCCAGTGCGCGGGGAGGGCTGTCACCGACTTCTTCGTCCACTGGCAGTACGCGCTGTCATCCGACGAGACCGCACAGAACGCCTTTGCGGCCGAGGGGGGGTTCTGCCCTCTTCACGCGTGGCAACTGGTCGCCCTCTCCTCGCCCCACGGGATTTCCACGGGTTGGCCGAGGCTCGTCGAGCACCTCGCGTCGCAGGTCTCGCGGGCGGCGCACCTGCCGGCGACAGGGCGGGTTCTCCCGAACGTCCCCCGCGGCAGGGATTGCCGGGCGTGCCGGCTTCTGCGAGAGGCCGAGAAAACCTACATTCCTCGCTTGGCCGACTTCGTGCAGAGCGGCGAAGGCCGCCGGGCTTACGCCCGCTCGCAAGGCGTGTGCCTCCGCCACCTCGCCTTGCTCGTGGAGGCAACCGGGTCGGAAGACGCCGTGCAGTTCCTCCTGGCGGAAGCCGCCCGGCACTTTGAGGAGGCGGCCGAGGACATGCAGGATTTCGCCACGAAGTGGGAGGCCCTGCGCCGCACACTCCATAACCGCGACGAGGAGGATGCGTACCTCCGCGCGGTCGTCCACCTCGTCGGCGAGAAACGCGTCTGTGCTCCCTGGGACACGGACGGCTACATATAACTGACACGGCGATGAACTGCCCTATGAAAGAAATCTCGAAAAGCATTTGTCGTACTTCACGGTCCTGGAGGCGTTCTAGAAGGCCAAGGGCTGCGCGATGTGCGAACTGGAAGCGCGAGACATGCACCGAGACCTAGACAACCTTCTACACGAGAACGTCAATGATGTCGGCGTACGCGGCAATCTTGCCCGCTCGCGGGGATATTGCCATCGTCACGCGCACGTGCTGCTGGAGTTTGCCGACGGGTTGGGCACGGCCATTCTCTATCAGGCCCAGGTGAGACTGTTCCTTGAGTTCCTGAAGGGCCAGACCGGTCTTCCCGCGAAGCTCTGTCGCAAGAACTTGCCAGAATCGTGGAGTCGGGAGGCCCTGTGCCCCGCTTGCGTGATTCAGACCCAAGGCCGGCAGAGGTACATCGGCACGATGCTAGAGTGGCTTGGCGACCCCCAACTGCGGAAGGCCTTTGATGACAGCCCCGGCCTGTGCGTGCCGCACCTGCTGTTGGTCTTACGCCAGGTTCGTGGCGCGGCGGAGCGAGACCGCCTGATCAAAGTGTACGTGTCCAAGTTCGCGGCCCTGGCTCAGGAGCTCGCCGAGTTCATCCGCAAACAGGACTACCGCTTCCGTGACGAACCTTCGGGCACGGAAAAGGACTCCTGGCAACGGGCAGTCAACATGATGGTGGGAGTCAAGAATGTGTTCTGAGACGGACAACAATGCCCACTTGGCACCGTCCGTCAGCGCGGCGGAGCCGGACCGCAAGGGTCGCTGGCTGAACCGGAACGTCTTCGCTCTCGGGTTGACCAGCTTCCTCAGCGACTTCTGCCACGAGATGGCCACGGCCGTCCTGCCGCAGTTCATGCAGGCCATCGGCGCATCGGCCGCGGCCTTGGGATTCATCGAGGGCGTGGCGGACGCCCTGTCCAGTTTCGTCAAACTCGGCGCCGGCTATCACAGC
>Ga0315277_10007131_pt1 | contig 14504 bp, 13 predicted proteins | sample YL17G05_15_MG_FD_203695 | JGI IMG/M metagenome (GOLD analysis project Ga0315277, IMG submission 203695) | Sediment microbial communities from Yellowstone Lake, YNP, Wyoming, USA - YL17G05_15 | ecosystem: Environmental > Aquatic > Freshwater > Lake > Sediment | place: USA: Wyoming | collected... | reverse complement strand
GATGTTGAAGAGACCTACCTGGATTTTTCCCGCCAGGTCCGGCAATTCGTTGATGGCAAAGATGCCCCGATTCGATCGGGGCAACAGGCCGTAATGGATGGTCAGTTCGCTCGAGAGCGCGTGGCCACCGCGCGCGGCCTTGATGGGGTCGAGGTCGCCGATGATGTCGGCAATGGTCACGTCAGGTGTCGCCAGTTTTTCCACGAAGCGTTGCTCGCGGGGCAGGTATTCGATGCGCGTGGCGTCACCGCACTCCCTGAGGCGTTCGGTGCAGGACCGGCAAATGGGCCGGAGTGGGTCATCGTTGATCTCGCAGCCCTCGAGGTACGGGATTTCTTCGTCGAGCAGGGTAATTAAGGAGCGCAGGATGCGGCTCTTGGCCTGTCCGCGCAATCCCAGCAGGATGAAGTTGTGCCGGGAGAGGATGGCGTTGGCAATCTGCGGGATCACGGAATCGTCGAAGCCGATGATCCCGGGGAAGATCGGCTCTCCCGCATCGAGTTTCCGGATGAGGTTGGCGCGCAGCTCATCCTTAACGCTGACACTTCGATAATTAGACTTCTTCAAGTCTCCGAGCGTTCTTGGTTTGTGCATTTGCCCTGGCCCCTGCGTCCCATTATAAGCAACTCGACAATTCAACTCAACGGAAGTCTGCGCTCGGATAGAAAGCATTGGCGGAGAAGGTGTTGGGTGGAGGTTTGAGCCGCCAGGCCGAATCTGCGGCAGATCAGTTGCTCGTGGTTTTCACGCAGCGGTATTAACGTTCCCGTTTCCGCCGGCTTTCGTCCTGGCCTTCTGGACCAGAGCAAGTTGAGCGATCAACTTTTCCATCACGCGGGTCACATGGCGCAATCGCGCGCTCTCGTTGCGAAGCCCCAGGAGTTGCTGCTTGAAGTCGAGGTCGAGCGGAAGCGGGGCAGTAATGCGAAACGACAGGTATCTGTGCGGCCGCGGGAGGTGAATGGGGACGTCGGTGGATTTGCGCAAGCGTTGGACGACCTGGCGGAAAAGATCGATGGCGTGCTGAGCTTCTTCCTCACCGGGGACATCGGAGCCGGGTTCGTCTTCGAAGAAATCGACTCCGCCGCGCAGGTAGGCCATTTCATCGTTGGTGTAAAGAATCTCAAACCGTCGGGCGCCCACCGTGAAGATGTCCATCCGCCCGTCCTCATACTTCCGCGTCACGTTGATGATGCGGGCCGTGCACCCTACGGAATGCAGCTCCTGGCCCTTAGCCAGGATGACTCCGAATTCCTGTTTGCTGGAGCCCGCGGTTTTGGCTTTCAAGCACTCACCGATCATCAGCTTGTAGCGCTCCTCGAAAATATGAAGCGGCAGAGGCTCCTCAGGGAGGAGCACGACTTCAAGCGGAAAGAGCGGAAGCAGCAAATCGTCCATGGTGCGGCTACGCTCCGGGGGCAGTCAACCGAGGGACCTTCCGGCAGCGAGGGAAGGCTAGCCCGACCCGAGACATTTCGCGCGCGATTATAGCACTCATGGCTTGGTGCGCCGCGCCAGCTGCGGTTGAGCTAAGGTTTCTGAACGAGAGACGGTTCTTCCAAGTTATGGGCGGCACTGACGAAGAACCACAGCGCCCCGGCGCAGCCCGTCACCAGCGCGGCAAAATCCAAGGCCGTTGCCCACCCGAAGTGCGTGGCGATGTAGGCCGTGAGAATAGGGGATAGCCAGCCTCCCAGATTTCCCGAGGTGTTCATCAAGGCGGAGAGTGAACCGGAATAGTTTGGCGCCAGGTCGATGCACGTGGCCCACCAGGTTGGGGTTGCGAACATATTGAATCCCATGGCGCCGGCGAGCAGCAGAATGGCCAGTGTGTTGTCTCCTGTATGCGCACCGAGGGAAAGCAAAATCGCCGAGCACGTCATCCCGACCCAGACAATGCTCTGCCGGCCACGTTTCCGCCCGACCTTGGCCACGGCGCGGTCGGAAAGCCAGCCGCCCAGCGGCGCCATCAGGACGACCGCCACAAAGGGAGCCGCTCCCCAACGGCCGCCTTCTTCAACGCTCAGGCCGCGCACGCGAACCAGGTAGATATAAAACCACGTATAGAAGATGTAGTTGGGGTAACCTTCGCAAAAGTAGCTGAGAATGAGCGCCCACGAAGACTTGCTGGAAAGCAGCTTACGCCACGGCGGACGCTTTCCGGCCATTGACGGAAACGAGGTCTCACCGGCGCTGGAGCGAATGAGTTCGAGTTCGGCGGCGTTGACGCGCGGATGCTCTTCGGGGCGGCTGGTGGCGTACAGGTGCCAGCCCAGCGCTACGAGCACTCCCAACGCGGCGCACACGTAGAACGACGTCCGCCAGCCCCAGCGTTGCATGAGCCAGGAAATCAATCGGGGTGTGCTGGCGCCGCCCACGCCCACTCCCATCAAGAAAAGGCTGTTGCCCACGCCGCGGCCGCTTCGGCCCATCCAGAGGGCCACGATTTTGTTGGCGTTGGGTAAGGCGCAGGCCTCGCCCATGCCGATCAAAAATCGAACGACGACAAACGCTGCCGCCAGCCCGACCCAATTCCGCAACGGCAGGCGCGGCGTCAGGGCGGTAAGCGCCGTGAAGATCGACCACCAGACGATGGCGAACGTCAGGACGCTGCGCGGCCCGTAGCGATCTCCCGCCCACCCGCCGGGAACCTGGAACAGCGCGTAGCCGAGGACGAAGCCGCTCAGGATCCAACCCATGGTCTCGGTGCTGAAGCGAAACTCGTCCTGGATGTAGTGGCCGGCGATCCCCAGGTTCATGCGGTCCAGGTACGTGAGCGCGGTGATGCCCGCCAGCATCATCAGCATGTGCCAGCGGACGCGCGTGGGGCGGCGAGCCGGCAAACTGAAAGCCGGATCACCTGGCGCAGGGGAGAGTGGCTCGGAAGACGTCATGAGAAGACCTGCGGGCAGTCCGGCGCTGAAGGGTCCCGACTCTCCGCATGTGAAACGACGGTCATGAAATCAGCCCTTTGAGGTAGGTTATCGATTGGCGGATGTCCTCAAGTTGCTTCGCGCCCTCGATCTCACGCTCGATCGTGACGGGGCCGCGATAGTTGAGCTCCTTAAGACGTTGGAAGAGGCGGGGAAAGCCCACCTTGCCTTGGCCGATGGGGACTTCCTCGCCGAGGCGGCGCGGGTCGGTAGGGAAGAGGCCGTCCTTTGCGTGGAGCCCGCGCACCAGCGTGCCGATTACATCCAGCGCGTCCACCGGATGCCCTTTGCCGTAGAGAATCAGGTTCGCGGTGTCCAGGTTGACGCCCTGGTTGTCGAGCCCGATGTCCTTGATGGCCCTGAGGAGGGTGATGGGAGTTTCCTGTCCCGTCTCGTAGAGAAACGTTTGGCCGTTGCCCTTGCAGTGGCTCACCACTTCGCGAATCGCTTTGACCGTCTCTTCATAGATGGGGTCGTTGGGATTCTCGGGAATGAAACCGCAGTGTGTGTGCAGCGCGGGAACGCCACATTGCTTGGCATAGTCGGAAGCGCGCTTGAGATGGTCAATCCGCTGCTGGCGGTATTCGCGCGGGACCAAACCAATGGTGGCCGGACCTTTGTAGAAATCCCAGACCGCCGGGCCGGGACCGGCAGTATTGATCGCGGTAACTTCGATGCCGTAACGTTCCACACCGCGTTTCAGACGCGTGACCATTTCCGGGTCGTAGTCACTGATTCCGGCCTGGCAAGTGGGCAAGCCGAGGTCGTGAACCTTCGCCAACCCTTTTTCGGGGTCCTTGCCCATGTGCACGATCAGGCCGAGGCGCATACCCTTCTCGGAATCGGCATTCGGCGTGGCGAACAGCGGCGTCACCGTTACCGCGGCTGAGGTTTGGAGGAATTGCCGGCGAGTGGAAGATTTCATGGAAGCTTGCCTCCTGATTTGTTAGGTCGCGGCGTGTGCGCATTCTCGATGCAGCCGCAGCGAGCCGCCATCATAAAGTATCTCGAAGACCTTTTGGAATGGCATTCGCCAGTGGGCGCCGTATCTGCGGGAAGAGGCAACCGTGGGTTTATTGCCAACCCGGTCCATCCAGCTACTGCAAAGGAGCGAACTTGGTTCCGTCCCAAGCGCAGACTTTCTCAACCGTCAGGGTTTCGAGGGGCTCTTCGCGGCCAAAGGCGTGGAGTTCGATCTTGCCCTTCCAAAACGGCTCACTCACGCGGCCGCGCGCGTGAAATTCGACGTCCCCCTTGGTGACCGTTCCTGGAACTCCGATGTTTTTCTCGGTCGGCGTGAGCGTTTGGAGTTTGGGTGGAAAAGAGGCCAGGTTGCTGAACTCCAGAGGCGCTTTCCACAACACCCTGAAAGCACCAGCTTCGAGTCTTCGAATCACCATGTTGACACCGTAATTCTCCATCCCCAAGTTGAATCCCTCCCGAGCAATCAGGCATTCATTTCCATCCCCGAGCAGATCGCGAATCTCCAGGTTTTTAATCCCTGCCTGCATCTCTGCGAATGGGAACTCGAGGAAAGGTCCGGGTACGAAGCCGCGGGGCGAGCGGAGAAAGACCTGGAGTCGTGCCTGGGGAAGCTTCGGGGAGCCCAGGAAGCAAACAAGCGCCGGCTCGCGTTCCCCCTGACGAAGCAGGAACCGCGCGATCGCGGTGCTAGCTGCGGTAAAATCGTCGAGATAGGTTCCGCCCAGCAGTTTCAGCAGGTCGGCATCGAGAGGAAATTGATTCAGGGGAAGAGATTCGGCCCGGCTGGAGTCAACCCAACCCAATTCGGCGGTGAGTTTCGCGGGATCGACCGCGCGAACGCGCGTCCAGGTCTTGCCTCCGGCCTGCTTCGCCTCGAAGACGGGCATCAGAGCGCCGCGCCCTAGACGAGTGATGGCTTTCTTTCGCTCCGAAGGCGAGGGTTTCACTTCCACACTATCTTTGCCGACATAGCACCAGGCGGTCGGCGCCGGCGGCTTCTTCTCTGCTCCTCGGGCCCGAAAGCTCCCGAGCGGGAGAGTGATGACGGCAAGGAGGAGGGAGATTCGTCTTAGTCTCATGTCACCGGCTATTGTTCATGTTTGAGCGAACTTTGACAAACGAAATCTCAGAGCATAGACTTAGGCCCGCTGACAAGCAGCCCAGGAGCGCGTCCCGATCCGATCGGGACACAAAAGGGAAGGCCGTGAAAATCGGCCACGGTCCCGCCACTGTCAACGGTGGGCCTTGCGAGTCTGCCCAGCAATATCGTCGCTGGGGGAGCCACTGTCCGCGGCTTCGAAAGGTTGAGCCGGGACGGGAAGGCAACGCAAAGCCGAGATTCTTGCCGTGAGTCAGGAAACCTGCCTGGGCGATTGAGGCCTGTTCCTTTAATGAAGGAGTCGGCCCAGCCGCGCACTCTTCGCGAGAAGGAGTGGGTGGAATTCACCCCGCCCTCCGGAGAGTGTGCGGGGTTTTTCTTTCGGTTCGGCATGGTCTGAATTCATGATGTGTGGTCGTTCCCAATTGTTCAGTTTTCGGAGTTCCGATGCGTCGCGCAGACGAAGCTTTCGCCGGAACCTCCTTCTGACCTTTCTCCTGGTTCCGGCGTTGCTCGGTCTCTTGAGTGGTCCCTTGCCCGCGCGCATGGTTGAGGATCAAACCGGGCGGCGAGTGAACATCCCCGAGCATCCCCAGCGCCTGATCTCACTTGCTCCAAGTATCACCGAGACCCTCTTCGCGCTCGGCCTCGGCGATCGAGTAGTGGGTGACACGGATTATTGCGAATATCCTCCCGAGGCGAAGCTGAAACCACGCGTCGGGCCCATCCTCAACCCCAATCTCGAAAAGATCGTGGCGCTCAACCCGGATCTGGTGCTGGGCAGCCCGGAAGCGAACCGGCGCGAAACGGCGGACCGGCTCGAGCGGCTGGGCATCCCCCTTTACGGCGTCACGGCGCACACCGTGGATGAAACTCTTCATTCCATCGAAGACCTCGGCCGGGTGCTCGGTCGCGAAGCAGAGGCGGGGAGGCTCGTGATAAGCCTCCGGCAAAGGATTGAAGCAGTGAAGAAAGGGGTTGCCTCTCGGCCGCGCCCTAAGGTGCTTTTCGTGGTCTGGTATCGGCCTTTGACGACGGCAGGGCCGAACACGTTCATCACCGACGTGATCCAGCGCGCGGGCGGCACTTCAATCAGCAAGGACCTGCAGGGCGAGTGGCCGCGCTTGAGCCTTGAGGAGGCGCTGCGGCGCGACCCTGATGTGATCCTCTTCCCGCGCGCCGAATCTTTCTCTCCCGAGCTGGACGAGTTTCAACAACTGCCCGGCTGGCGGGATATGCGGGCCGTCAAGGACCGACAGATGTTTTTCATTTCCGACGCCATCATTCGCCCCAGCCCGCGCCTGGTGGACGCACTGGAAGAAGTCGCCCGCGCCCTTCACCCTCCGCAGGGAAGGGGAGAGGAGCGCAGGAAATGAAAGTTGCCGCCACGCGCCGCAATGCCCTGACGCTGACGCTCATTCTTCTCGTGGGTTTGATGGTCGTCGCTCTGAGCGCTCTGTCCTTCGGTGGCGTGCACCTTCCTCTCGGCGAAGTCTGGGAAGGGCTGCGTGGGAACGCGTCCCATTCACAGGCGACAACCATCATTCGGGGAATTCGCTTGCCGCGCATCCTCCTGGCCATCCTGGTGGGCGCGGCGCTGGGCGTCTCCGGGACGGCGCTCCAAGCTCTGCTGCGCAATCCTCTCGCTGATCCGTATGTGTTGGGCATCTCCAGCGGCGCGGCGCTGGGCGCAATTATCGCGCTCTGGGTGGGCGGGAGAGTCGCAGCCGCTTCTCCCGCCGCGGCTTTTGCCGGAGCGCTCGCCACCATGGCATGGGTTTACTTGCTTGGACGCAGAGCGGGCCGCCTGGCAAGTTACACGCTCGTATTGGCAGGCGTCGTGACCGCTTCGTTCCTTTCCGCCGTAATCCTTTTCGTGCTGACGCTGCTCTCCACGCGCGACGTTCGCGGCATTGCCTTCTGGCTGATGGGTGACCTCAGTGTCGTGACCGACGCGCAACTTCGCGTCCTCCTCCCCATCGTCTTGCTGGGTGTTTCGGCGCTTTACCTTTTCGCGAAAGATCTGAATGTTCTGCTCCTCGGAGAAGAAGAAGCCGCGCACCTGGGCGTCAACGTCGCCCGCGTGGAAACCGCGATCTATTTGCTGGCGTCGCTTCTCACCGGCGTGGCGGTTTCGGTAAGCGGCGCGATTGGTTACCTCGGTCTGCTTGTGCCTCATTTGGGACGCATGGCGGTGGGCAACGACCATCGAACCCTGCTTCCTGTTTCCGCGCTGGGCGGAGCCATCGTTCTGGTGGTTTCGGATACGCTGGCGCGGACCGTTGTCGCGCCGGGAGAACTTCCCGTGGGCGCGGTGACGGCGGTCGCCGGCGCGCCGGTGTTCATCTATCTTTTGAGACGGACGGCGGGATAGGAAGACGGAAAATCAAAGGTCAAAAGGCAAAAGGCGAAGGACAAAGGACTCAGACCTTCGAAGATGCTTGGAAACGAAACTCCTCGGAATGATCGGGCGACTGCCATCGCGCCGGTCTCCGTCAGCGTGAAGGTTGACGGAGTGGCTTTTCGATACCCGCATTTCGAACTGGCGCCAACAAGTTTCGAGGCGCGCTCGGGCGAACTCCTCGCGATCATTGGCCCCAATGGCTCCGGGAAATCGACGCTGCTCGAAATCGTGAGCGGCCATCTGAAGCCGCTGTCGGGCCATGTCCATCTTGACGGAGAAGACCTTCACCAGCTTCATCCGCGCCAGCGCGCTCAGCGGGTGGGCCTGGCGCGCCAGGAAACGATTCTTCTGTTTTCATTTGAGGTGCGCGAGTTCGTCCGGCAGGGGCGGCATCCCCATCTGGGCCGGAGCCTGTTCGAATCCAGCGACGACGAGCGCTGGGTCGATTGGGCGTTGGAGAGGACGAATCTCACGCCGTTTGCGAATCGTCGCATCCTGGAGATCTCGAGTGGTGAGTTCCAGCGCGCTGTCCTGGCGCGGGCCCTGGCGCAGCGGCCTCGGCTGCTGTTGCTCGATGAGCCCACGGCGAATCTCGACATCGGCTATCAGATCGAAATGGTGAGTGTGGTTCGCCATCTCGCTGCTTCCGAAGATTTCGTTGCGGTCATCGTCACCCACGAACTCAACCTGGCGGCGGAGTTGGCTGACCATCTGGTCCTTCTTGAGGCGGGGCGCTCTCTCGCACAAGGAAGGCCCGAGCAGGTGCTCCAGTCGGAACTGCTGAGCCGGGTCTTCCGCACGCCCGTGCTCGTCGACCAAAATCCCTCCAGCGGCCGCCCGCGCATCACCTGGGTCGCGCCGTAACGGGGAATTTGCCTCCACGCTGTAAGTCTTGCGATAGCGGCATGATTTTGGTAACTTGCAGCCGCCCGAAACACATCCTCATGGATTCTCGCAGTAAGGAGCGCGCACGATGAACAATCACGAGAAGCAATCCTTCATTGGAAAGAATTCAAGGCAAGTCAACCGGCGCCAATTCATTACGGGCGCCGGTGCGGCACTGTCATTCACGATCATGAAGCCGGAATTCGTCCGCGGAACGGCGGCCAACTCGAAGATCAAACTGGGACTGGTCGGTTGCGGCGGGCGCGGAGCCTGGATCGCCGACCTGTTTATGAAGCACGGCGGCTACGAGGTCGTTGCCGCGGCGGACTACTTTCAGGATCGAACCGATGCTGTCGGTGAGAAGTTCAATGTGCCGGCAGCGCGGCGGTACACCGGACTTTCCGGTTACCGCAGATTGCTGGACGCGAAAGTGGACGCGGTGGCCATCGAGAGCCCGCCGTATTTCCATCCCGAGCAGGCTGCCGCGGGCGTGGAAGCGGGCGCGCACGTCTATCTCGCCAAACCCATAGCGGTGGATGTGCCCGGATGCCAAAGCGTGGAAGCGAGCGGGAAGAAGGCCTCCGAGAAGAAGCTCTGTTTTCTGGTGGATTTTCAAACCCGGACCGACCCTCTCTATCGCGAGGCGGTGAAGCGCGTTCAAGGCGGCGACATCGGTCGCATCGTCTGCGGAGAGGCCACCTACATCGCTGACATTCCGTGGAAGCAGCAGATCCCGGAACTCCTGGCTGATCCCAACAACCCCGAGCGCCAACTGCGTGCCTGGGGGCTTAGCCGCGCGCTCTCCGGCGACGTCATCACCGAGCAGAACATCCATTCCATCGACGTCGCCATGTGGATTCTTGATGCTCATCCCGTGCGCGCCTATGGAACAGGCGGGCAGAAGGGTCGCAACGCCGGGGATTGCTGGGACCACTTCTCCGTGGTCTTCACTTTTCCCAACGATGTGATCGTCAGCTTCTGCTCCAAACAGCTCGGCGCGGGCTGGGACGACATTCTCTGCCGCATGTACGGCACCGACGGCACAATCGACACGCACTACTTCGGCGAGGTCTCGATTAAAGGAAAAACCCCGTTCGCGGGCGGCCAGGTGGACAACCTTTATCCCAACGGAGCAATTCGCAATATCGCGACGTTTTACGAGAGCGTGACCAGGGGCGACGTTTCGAATTCCACCGTCACCCCCAGCGTGCGCAGCAATCTCACCACAATTCTTGGCCGCACGGCTGCCTATCGCCGTCAGGAAGTGACCTGGGACGAAGTGATGAAGTCAACGGAGAAGTTCGAGCCGAACCTGAAGGGCCTGAAAACATAGCTCCGCTCCGCCGGTAGTTCCAGGGATGTCACTCTGAGCCCGCCCGCGCGACGAAGGACCTTGAGCTTTTCGCTCCGGATGACGCGGAGGGCGTCTTGTGCGGACAGCGCGCTGAGGAATGAAAATGAAACTCACATCGATGACACGAAGAGAATTGCTTACCAGTCTTGCTGCGGCGAGCCTCGCGCTGCGGATCAAAGTGCTGAAGGCAGCGTCACCTCACGTCAAGATCGGCGCCTGCGACTGGACGCTCGGCAAGCGGACCGATCCCGCAGCACTGGAGATCGCCAAGCGCCTTGGCCTCGACGGCATCATGGTGGATGTCGGGAACTGGAAGGAAGATCTGCCGCTGCGCAAGCCGGAGCTTCAGAAAAAATACCTGGAGATGCAAAAGCAAATCGGCGTGCCGGTCTCGTCACTTGCGCTGGGTACGCTGAATGAGATTCCACTAAAGAACGATCCGCGCGCCGAACAATGGCTCTCTGACAGCATCGACGTCTGCAAGGCGTTGGGTCTCACGGTGATCCTCGTGCCGTTCTTCGGCAAGGGTGATCTGCGCAACGACCAGCCCGGCACCGACGCGGTAGTCGCGGCCCTCAAACGTGTGGCGCCCAAGGCGGAGAAGACAGGCGTGATTCTGGGCCTCGAAAGCTGGCTCAGCGCCGAACAACATGTTGACATCCTCGACCGGGTCAGCTCCACCGCCGTGCAGGTCTATTACGACGTGGGTAATTCGCAGAAAGCGGGGTACGACATCTTCAAAGAAATCCGCTCGCTCGGCAGACGCATCTGCGAATTCCACGCCAAAGACAACGAAGACCTCTACGGAAAGGGCACAATGAATTTCCCGGAGGTGCGACGGGCGATGGCGGACATCGGGTATAGCGGCTGGATGCAGATCGAAGGCACCAAGATGCCGCTGGGCATTGAGGAGAGCGTCCGTGTTGACCTGAACTACCTGCGCAGCGTCTTTCCCCGTGAACCATGAGCTCGACAGGCCAGCGCTGAGACAACATCCAGTATAATGGCAGGGTCTCTGCATACCGGGCGCAAGCTTGCCCGGGGGCTAAACGAAAGGTTACGTTCCGCCATGTCATTGGCCACAGCAGTTCTCACCCAGTACGAAGCTGTCATCGGGCTGGAGGTGCACGTCCAGCTGCTCACGAAGTCGAAGATCTTCTGTGCCTGCTCGACCCGCTTCGGTGATCCGCCCAACACCAACACTTGTCCCGTCTGCCTGGGCCTGCCGGGTGCGCTGCCGGTGCTTAATCGCGAGGCGGTGACGATGGCGATGAAGGCGGCGCTGGCTTTGAATTGTGCCATCAACCCGCTCTCGCGCTTCGCGCGCAAGAACTACTTTTATCCTGACCTGCCCAAGGGCTATCAAATTTCTCAGTTTGACGAGCCACTCTCTCAGGACGGCTGGATTGACATCGAGGTGAACGGCACAAGCAAGCGCATCGGCATCACGCGGGTCCACCTGGAGGAGGACGCGGGGAAGTCGCTGCACGAAGGCTTTCCAGATTCCGAAACCAAATCGTACATCGACCTCAACCGCACCGGCGTGCCGCTCATCGAAGTCGTCAGCGAGCCGGACCTGCGTTCGCCCGAGGAGGCTTACGACTACCTGACGCGCTTGAAGACTCTCATGCTCTACCTTGAGGTTTCCGACTGCAATATGGAGGAAGGCAGCCTGCGCGTGGATGCCAACGTCAGCGTGCGACGGGCGGGCGCGAACGAATTGGGCACCAAGACCGAAGTGAAAAACCTGAATTCTTTCCGTTTCCTGCAAAAAGCGCTGGCCTACGAGATCGAGCGGCAAATCGGCATCCTGGAGAGCGGTGGGGGAATCTCGCAGGAAACACGCCTTTACGACAGCCGTGAAGGGCGCACGTACGGGATGCGCTCCAAAGAGTTCGCGCACGACTACCGATATTTTCCCGAGCCCGACTTGCTTCCGCTGGTTATTACTGATGAGTGGAAGGAAGAAGTCCGTCGTTCGCTACCGGAATTGCCAGAGGCGCGCAAAGAGCGCTTCATCCGTGAATATGCGCTGCCCGAGTACGATGCCGGACAACTGACTTCATCGAAATTGCTCGCCAACTACTTTGAGCAGGTGGCGAAGGCGAGTGGCGAGCCGAAACTGGCCGCCAACTGGGTTTTGAGCGAACTGACCTACCTTTTGAAAGAGGCGAACCGGGAAATCAAGCAATCGCCGGTCTCGGCGCGAAGCCTTGCGGAACTCCTCATGCTCATCAATCAGGGAACCGTCTCCGGCAAGATGGGCAAAGACATCCTGGCGGAGATGTTCTCGACGGGCAAAGGCGCGCGCGACGTGATGGCGGCAAAAGGACTCGAGCAAATCAACGACCCGGAGAAGATTGCCGTCGTGGTGCGCGAAATCATGGCCGCGAATCCCAAGCAAGTCGAGCAATACCACAAAGGCAAGGCCGCCACGATGGGCTGGTTCGTCGGCCAGGTGATGAAAGCCACGCGCGGGCAGGCCAACCCTCAGTTGGTGCAGGAAGTTCTGAAGAAAGAACTCAGTCAATAGCGTGCTTGCACAGGCGCGGGTGAGAACCTGTTCCTGTATCTGCAGGGAGGAGAGGCTCATGCTCGACATCGGTGTCAAAGCTCCGGATTTTTCCTCGCCATCTCAGGCGGGTGATAAGGTGAGTCTCAAGGATTTCAAGGGCAAAACGCTGGTGCTCTATTTCTTTCCCAAGGCCGATACACCCGGGTGAACCAGCGAGGCGAACCAGTTCCGTGACGCCAAAAAAGAACTGGAAAAGATGAAGGTGCAGGTTTTGGGGATGAGCGGGGACACGGTCGAAGAACTCAAGAAGTTTCACGACAAGTACAAACTGAATTTCCCGCTCGCCGGCGACACGTCGCACAAGACGCTGGAAGCCTACGGCGTTTGGCAGGAAAAGATGATGTATGGGCAGAAGAAAATGGGGATCGTGCGAAGCACTTACATCATAGACGGTGCAGGGAAAATCACGCACGTCTTTCCGAAGGTCAAAGCCGACGGGCATATCCATGAGGTCCTTGCGGCACTGAAGTCGTGAGGAATTCGGGAACAGGGTTTGGCTCGAATACCGACAGGGCGCGTGGTCAGCGCCCCCGTTCATTCAAGGCCGCGGCAACTACGAGCCGACGAACCGAGGCCGAGCATGTCCACACCTGGGGCCCGCGAGGTCATTATGCAACGGCGGATTTTTCGGGCCACCCTCATGACGCTGCTCGCTACGACTGCAATTTCAGTCCTCTACCTTTTGGTGCCTCCCCAGGCCAGCGCCGGTTCCGATCAAGAATTTCAAAAGATTGAAGTCATGATTCCCATGCGAGATGGTGTGCGTCTGCACACGGAGGTCTACGTGCCCAAGGGCTTCGACGGTCGCTTGCCCTTCCTTTTCACACGCACACCCTACGGGCTCGGGCACGATGACAAAGGGCTTCACTTGTTCTTGAGTTCCAGCTACAAGGAGCTGGTGAGCGAAGGGTTCATTTTCGTTTTCCAAGACATCCGCGGGCGTTATGGATCCGAGGGCCAGTTCGTGATGCTTCGCGCGCCGCGCAACAAGAGCGATCCGAAGGCCATCGACGAAGGTACGGACACTTACGACACGATCGAGTGGCTGCTGAAGAACGTACCGAACCACAACGGCCGGGTCGGAGTGTTGGGGATTTCGTACGGCGGCTGGCTGACGGTGATGGCGATGCTCGATCCGCACCCCGCTTTGAAAGCTGTCTCAGAGCAGGCCTCTCCGGCGGACATGTATCTCGGTGACGATTTCCATCACAACGGGGCATTCCGGCTCAGCTATGGATTTGAGTACGTCGCGCGGATGGAAACTTCCAAGATCAACTTTTCTTTTGATTTTGACCGTTACGATACTTTCGAGTGGTACCTGAATTTAGGACCGCTGGCGAATGCCAACAAGAGCTACTTCCACGACCGGCTGCCCACCTGGAACGCTTTCGTCGATCACCCAGACTACGACAGGTATTGGCAGAAGCAGGCGGTGACCCCGTATCTCCAAGGCGCGACCGTACCGAACCTGAATGTCGCCGGCTGGTGGGACCAGGAAGATTTCTACGGGCCGCTGAAGATCTACGAGACGCTCGAGAAAAAAGATGCCAGACACTTGAACTACCTCGCCGCGGGACCGTGGAATCACGGCGGCTGGGCAGGCGGCGACGGGCGGACTCTCGGCAGTATTAATTTCGAGAGCGATACCGCACGGTATTTCCGAGAGAAGATTCAGACGCCGTGGTTTGCGTATTGGCTCAAGGACAAAGGAAGTCTGCCTTTGACCGAAGCGATCACGTTTCAAACCGGCGCCAACCGGTGGGAATCGTACGACCAGTGGCCGCCGCGCGGCGCCGAAAAGCGCCAGGTCTATTTTCACAGGAACGGCGCGCTTTCCTTTGACCCGCCGCTGCAGACGGGCGAACTGGAATTCGACAGCTACGTTTCGGATCCCGCGCACCCCGTTCCGTACCGGCACCGCCCCATCGAGCCCACGTATCCCGGTCCGGGTTGGCCGGCCTGGCTGGTGGAAGATCAAAGGTTCGTTCACCAGCGCCCTGACGTTCTGAGTTGGCAGAGTGAGCCGCTGAAGGAAGACCTGGTCGTGGCCGGCGACATCGTCGCCCACCTTTTCGCTTCAACCTCAGGAACCGACAGTGACTGGATTGTGAAGCTCATCGACGTGTATCCCGAGAACTATCCGAAGGATCCCAAGATGGGTGGTTACCAATTGATGATCGCCAATGAAGTTTTCCGGGCGCGTTTCCGCACAAGCTTCGAAAAACCTCACCCCCTAATCCCCGACGAGGTGACCGAATACTTGATCGATC
>Ga0315277_10007130_pt1 | contig 14505 bp, 9 predicted proteins | sample YL17G05_15_MG_FD_203695 | JGI IMG/M metagenome (GOLD analysis project Ga0315277, IMG submission 203695) | Sediment microbial communities from Yellowstone Lake, YNP, Wyoming, USA - YL17G05_15 | ecosystem: Environmental > Aquatic > Freshwater > Lake > Sediment | place: USA: Wyoming | collected... | reverse complement strand
CTGGAAAGCGGCCACCGCGTGGCGACTACCTGCCACCTGGCCAACATCTCGCTGCGCACGGGGCGGAAGATCCGCTGGGACGCCCAGCAGGAGCAGATCATCGGTGACCCGGAGGCCGCCCGGATGTTGGTCCGTCCCTACCGGAAGCCGTGGGACAGCGAGCTGCGTGCCCTCGGCATTGGCTGATCGCTAACGCCGTCACCACGAAAGCATGAAACAGCGAAAACGCGAAATCGCAGGCGATACATGCTGTTGGAGCTTGTCTTCGTGGTTTCGTTGTTTCGTGTTTTCGTGGTACAAGACCTCGCCCACGGCGCTGCGGTGGGGTGGCACGGTACGTTATTGCGTGACAACCATGTGCGTCGCCACGTCTGTGGAATAGAGCGGTATAATGCTAACCTCTCGTGTAACGGAGCCAGACCATGGTGAATCGACTTCAGTGCGTGCTGATCCTCGGTGGTCTCTTGGCGGCCGCGATCTGGCTGAGCCGAATCGGCCCGGCCGGGGCCGCGGAGAGCGTGCGATTCGTTTCATCGCCCGCCGACAAGGCGTCCCAACCCGGCAACCCGCAGGACGGCGTGACCGCCGAGGAGCGGCAGAAGATCGAGCAGGCGATTCCCGCTAAGGCGCCGGCCCAGCCCGCCAAGCCCCGCAAGCTCTTGATTTTCGACCGCAACGTGGGCTACGGCGGGCATCGCTCGGCGGCGCATGCGAATCTGGCCTTCACCCTGATGGGCAAGAAGACCGGCGCGTTCGAGGCGGTGGTCCGGCGGGACCCCGAAGCCTTTGCCGCCGAGAACCTCAAACAGTTCGACGCCGTGTTCTTCAACAACACGGTGGGCAACCTCTTCGAGGACCCGACGCTGAGGCGGAACCTGCTGGAGTTCGTCTCCGGTGGCGGCGGGCTGATGGGCGTGCACGGGACCACCGTGGCCTTCACCCGCTGGCCCGGCGCTTATGAAGACTGGCCGGAGTTCGGCGAGATGCTCGGGGCGCGAGGGGCGTCGCACCGCGACAGCGACGAGCGGGTGTTCGTCAAGGTCGAGGACCCCGCTCACCCGCTCGTCCGGGCCTTCGGCGGCAAGGGATTCGAGTATCGCGACGAGTTCTTCCGCGTCCACGAGCCCTACTCCCGGGACAAGCTGCGGGTGCTCTTGAGCATCGACGTGCAGAAGACCGACCTGAAGCAAGGCCAGGCCCGGGGCCAATGCGAGCGGGCCGACAACGACTACGCCCTGGCCTGGGTGCGGAGCTGGGGGAAGGGGCGGGTCTTCTACTGCACCATTGCCCACAACCCCTACGTGTTCTGGGACCCGAAGATGCTGGAGTTCTATCTGGCGGCCGCGCAGTTCGTGCTGGGCGACCTTCCCGCGGATACGACCCCCAGTGCCAAGCTGGGCGCGAGCCGGTGATCTTTCCACTCGTTTCCGCGCCGATCGCACGCTCGGATAACCCCTGCGCAGGTTCACGCAGTTGTACCCGCGGATCCGGTGCAAGTTGACGATGTGCTTGAAGTTCCACCTCACCAACACATCAACGCGGGCGACGGTGGCAATGGCGATGTGCTGGGCATCGGCCCGGATCTTGGGCGTGATCATCCTTTTCGGCACACTGGAGGCGGAAGGACCTGCCTGCCGCTCTCCTTCTGTTTCAGCCTTGCGTCTTCCAGAATGCGATCAATGTCGAAATCCATCGACTCCGCCAGAGCCTCCTTGATCCTTCTGGTCTCCTGAATGATCTCATCCGTGGTCTGTTTTTCGTTGATCTGTGCCATGGCAAGTCAGTCTCCAAGCAATTCTTCCGGCGTGCAAAGGATCGGCAGCTCGTAGCCACAACCTGCCACGATTGTGCCCATTTGCCTCATAATGGCCGCGTTGGCAATGTGTCGGCAATTCCAGGTCAACAGGATGTCGATGCCGTGGACTGACGCGACGCCGATGTGGACGGCATCGCGCGTCGCCCTCTGCGGCAGCAAGCCTGAGTCCATGATAGCCTTGGCGACGTCACTGACCGGTTCGGTAAGATCCAGAAGCGGCAGACCATCCAAGAAAGGCAGACGCCTCTTTGCCGCACCGATGTCTCCAGCCGCCGCCTCATCCAGGACGATTTGGGAAATGCAGAGGTCGTAATCGTGCCGTTGGTTGTTCCACCACTCGTGAGTGATCTGCTGCCGGGCTGCTTGAAGCAGGTCGCGGCTCGGCGATGCCGCCAAGTAGCTGGCAATCGTGGTTTCGATGTAGACACGTTTCGCCATGCCGGAATACCGATGTTCTGAACGCCTGTGGCTTATTAACGCCTAACGACTTGCCGATCAGCGGGGGCGCGTAGCGCCGTCCGCTGCATGCCCTTGTTAGGCAACACGACCGACGAGCGTATTCGTCCTCCTGAAGAGATTCTCGAACCGATCAAGCGTCGCCATGGGGAGTTCCTTGAGCAATTCAACCTGGTGCTCCAGTAGGTACCGCGCAGGCTGGTAGTGGTCAAACGACGCGCCTGTCACGGCCTCTACTCGCTTGATGATCCGACCGGTGGTCTTTAGCTGATTGGGTTTGACGGACGCGCTACCGGCACGATGCAGTAGGTCAAGATAGAAGCTAACGTCGAAGAGATCTTCGATATCGGCTTCCGCCGTGTCCGTGAAGTCGGTGAGCGGGATGAGCTTCTCGCCCGCTATGATTCCCCGTTGGACAAGGGAGTTCACCTTCTGCGTCCCACCTCCGGCAACCTCCAGCACGACCGCCACGTTGAGTTGCGCCCCGAGGAGGGCGACGAACGTGGGAATCTTGTCGAGACCCCCGACTGGGACAATGACCCAACGGCGATCCAGGCCCGTTCGCCCCAGGGCCTGCAGGTGCGCACTCATGACCTGGAGGTACAAGTAGTCGGCCGGACCCTCAACGACGAGGTTGTCAGGCGCGAGGAACAGGGTCTGCGCCAGGTCGTAACCGAGGGCCGCCTGGAGTGGGAATCGCGTGTCCTTGGATGTGGAGAGCACGTCGGCGCTTACCTTCGTACCTTCGTGGTCAACGTCCTCCACCGTACGCACGCGCTGGAGTCGATGTGCTTCCACCATGAAAGGGGAATGGGTCGTGTAGATGACCTGGTGGTCTGTGGCGAGGCGCTCATCAATCAACCGCAGCAAGTCACCCTGTGCGGCGGCGTGTAACCCGAGCCCGGGCTCATCAAAAAGCAGGATCATCTTCTCGTTGCCGCGGTACTCCGAGAACGCGGCCAGGAACGAGAAAAACCACATGAACCCATGCGAGCGGTCGCCGAAGTTCAATGTGACCCGATGCCGCTGGTTGCGGACGCGAATATCCAGGAACGGCGGTTGGCCGTATCGATCCGCAGGCGACTTGAAATCGACATCCAGCTCGATAGAGAGATCCTTGTTCTGGCTCCAATACTCGAAGACTTCGTCGGTGAGCTGATTGGCTGCGGCTTCGAGCGATGCCTTCCGGGCCTCGTACTTCGCCTCGGTGAACTCCTGGATCTGAACGCCGGCGAGCCGGAGGAGAGACAGAGCCGTACGCTCCCCGGGCTCAAGTTGGTTCTGCGCCGTCTGCTGGAGTTTCTGGATCGAAACGCGGCCCGGCATGATGTTGTACTCGTCGAAGTATAAGAATCTGGGGAGTCGCTTAGCCAGGACGTTGCGAACCTCCTGGCAGTGGTTCTGCGCCTCGAGTTGTCCCAGGAAAGACGACACGGCCCCGGGCGGATCCGTCTGAGCCTTTAGCTTCTTCACGAGTTCCTGGACCGATGTAACCCCGGCAGTCCAACTGGTGTCCACGCCAGCGTTAGCGACTAAATGCGCGACCAGGTGTTGCTCATTGATCGGGAGCGTCCACGTTTGCTTGTTCTCATAGTTCTTGCTGATGACCACGTCAATTCGAGACAACACATCCTTGCCGAAAGCCTCTTCAACCGCACCGACGTCATCCGCCTCCAGAGTAAACGTGGCGTCAATGGCGACGGTACCCGGAACCGATTCGCGATCGCGGGTGTAGGCCCGGCGTGGGTAGTCGCGGAGCCCATCGAACTCCTCTGGGTGGCCCATCGGTAGTGGATTCAGCCGGTAGAGCGCCTCGAGAAACGCGGTCTTACCACTCTCGTTCTTCCCGACGAGGCACGAGACCTGGCGGTCGAACTCCACCGGTCCGGAGTCGGTAACGCTCTTGTACCGCTTCACATGAGCCGACTTCAGGAACATTCTCTTCCTCCGCCAATGACGGATTCGCTGTGTTGCCTAACAGTGATTGTACGGATCAGCATAAGAAGCCACACCACACAGGACTGACAGCGTAAGTCGCCTGCTCTTCAGGTTGAGCGAAAGTGGTAATTCATTGTGGGGCAATGAGTCACCCTGGTCCCATATTCCTCGCCCGGGGTCTTATGCGGATCCGCCCAAAACGCCACTGTGCCATGGGGCTAAAGCGCATCGGCCGGGCTCCGCACGCCTTTGCCGCCTGGATGCGGTACATGCGTATAGCTCATCGTTGTTTTCAGGTCCGTGTGCCCGAGCCGTTCCCAAATGGTGCCAGTGGCGTGGCCGACCGCAGCCGGGCCTCTCGCACCCGCGAGCGGCGCCGAATTGGAGGCTCCCGTGAATCGCCCCGGTCTTAGGGAGCCGCGGACACCCCCCCACCTCTTGCGCAGCGTGATACCCCTGATTGTAGCGACTTCGCAACAGGAGTCAACATCGTGCCGGGCGGAATTTCGCATCCTTGAGAGGCTGGCGCGGCGGGTGCCACCGGCGTCTCGCCAGTGGTGGGCAGTCGACGATCATCGGTCCTTATCCTGCACTGGCCAGCCGCCAGTGCCACCCCGGGTCAGTTCCACATCTCGGCCAACAGCCGCTGAACCGTCGCCTGGACCGGCTGGGATTGCAGCACGATCAGGCAATTAGACGGCTGGTCGAAGTGGAGCACGCCCGGGCCGCCCGCGTCGTTAAGGCGTCTCGCACACGCTGGCCGTAAGCCTGGTCTTCTCGCCCCGGCAGGGTCAGCAGGAACTTCACGTCGCGGATCAGGTGGGCCAGGCAGAACTGAACCAGCACGTCGCACTCCCGCATGTGCTTACGGCAGGCACTGAAATAGTCGCAGCCCAGCACCCCGTTGAGCTCCGTGCCCAAGACCTCGACCAAAACCTTCGAGCCGCGCGACTTGTCGATGCGGAACAAAGTGTGGAGTTGGGCGCGGAAGCACCACGTCCGGAACTTGTCCGCGATTTCCAGCTTTTTGGCTTGGGAATGCTCTGCACTCGTTCGGCCGCGTGGCCCTCCGCCTGGAGGGGATCTCGCAAGAGTTTTCTGGCTGCTTTTGGGGAGCCAGAGTATTGACAAAGCGTGTTTAGCGATAATACTGACTATGCCGCCCGGGAAGTGAGTTCTCGGAATGTTTCCGAGACCCGTGAAGGGCTACGACCATATTGACTATGTCGCCAGGAGGTTCGGCGTGGAACACGTGGCCATCGGCGCCGACGTCGCCTATGAATCGCGTTTTGCAGCCGCCGAGCGCGCAAGAGTCCCCAGACGCGGCGAGCGAGCGACGCCGCCCGCCGCATCACCCTGGGAACACCTCTGGCCGGAAGGCTCCCGAGCCAGCCGCAGCGAGCCCAGCCTGGCGTGGACCAACTGACCGCTGTTCACCGTGGGCCTGGTGCAGCGAGGCTATGCTGACGAGGCCATTCAGAGAATCCTTGGCGGCAACGCCCTCCGCGTGGCGCGGGCCGTGTGGGAGAACCGAACATGATCAATCGCAGGCAGTTCAGCAGTACCCTGGCCGCTTTCGGCTTGGCTTCGTCGGTCGAAAACAGGGTGCTCCGCGCGGCGCAGCGGGGCAAGGTCCGGATGAAGATTACCGAGGTGCAGGTCTTGCCCATCGGGAGTTATCTGTTCGTTCAAGTCCGGACGAACGAGGGCATTAGCGGCCTGGGAGAGTCGGGGGCATGGGGTTTCCTGGAGGCTTCGGGCAAGGCCGTGGAGACCTTCAAACGCTACCTGATCGGCCAGGACCCGCTGCGCATCGAGCACCACTGGCAGTATCTCTACCGCTCGACCCATTTCAGCGGCGCCGCGATCGTAGGCGCCCTGAGTGCGATTGACATCGCGCTTTGGGACATTGCCGGGAAGTACCTCGGCGTGCCCTGCTATCAGCTCCTGGGCGGGAAGTGCCGCGACAAGGTGCGGGTCTACGCCCAGGTGTTTGGCGACACCAAGGAGAAGCTGATCCAGGGCTGCGTCGACGCCAAGAAGAAGGGCTTCACCGCGGTTGGCCACCTGACCCCGTTCCTGGACGAATCGCGGGACGTGCCCTACTTCAAGACCTATGCCGATAAGATCCAGGACGCCATCGACACCGTCAGACGCTATCGCGAGGCGGTGGGCAACGAGGTGGATCTGTGCATTGAGATCCACCGCCGCCTGACGCCGGCCGAGGCCGTGGCCCTGGCCGAGGGGATCGCGCCGTACCATCCGATGTTCTATGAGGATCCCATTCCGCCGGACAGCCTGGACGCCATGGAACAGGTGGCGCGGAAGATCAAGATTCCGATTGCCACCGGGGAGCGTTTCTTCACCATGCAGCAGTTCGCGACGCTACTGGAGCGCGGCGCAGTACAATACATTCGGCCGGACGTCTGCATGGCGGGCGGGCTGACCCAGTCGAAGAAGATCGCAGCGCTGGCGGAGGCCCACGATGCCCAGGTCGTGCCGCACAATCCCCTCAGCCCGGTGAGCACCGCGGCCTGCGTGCAACTGGCGGCCTGCATCCCCAACTTCGCCCTGCAGGAGTACCCGCCGGGTGAGCACGAGCCGCCCAAGAGCGAGATCGTCCGGGGGGTGCTGAAGATGGAAAACGGCTTCCTGATCGTGCCCGACGCGCCCGGGATTGGCGTGGAACTGGCCGAAGGCGCCGCGGAGCGTCATCCTTATCGTCCCCGTGAGTTGAAGACCCGGCTGCACGTGGACGGCTCGGTCGTCGATCAGTAGATCCGACTGATGAGCGGGCCGGGGGAGCCTACTGCGACGCCGTGGCCTGCCACATCAGCCCGGAAGTCGCCGCATACGTCATCAAGTGCGAGCTTTCGTGACAGAATCCCCGGACTCAGGGTGAACGTGTATACCACCTACAACCGGCCGCACCGCCAGGCCGGCATCGTTGCTGAGGGAGGTCGTTGACAGGTCCCCCGGTTCGTCGAGTTTTGAAAGGAGCATGGTCCAATGAATCGCATGATCGCAGCAGCCCTGGTCGTCGCCGCGTGTACGAGCATGGCTCGCGGGGCGGATGATCTGGCGCAGGGGTTCCTCAACCCGCCTCGGTCGGCTAGGCCGTGGGTGTATTGGTTCCCGCTCAGCGGGAATCTTACCAAAGAGGGGATTACAGCCGATTTGGAGGCGCTTGCACGCGTCGGCATTGGCGGCGTGCTGTACATGGAAGTCGATCAGGGCGCGCCGCAGGGGCCGGCCGATTTTGCCGGGCCGTTGTGGCGCGCGTTGTTCCAGCACGCCTGCCAGGAGGCACACCGGCTCGGGCTGGAGATCAACATGAACAACGATGCCGGCTGGTGCGGCAGCGGCGGACCATGGATCAGCCCGGAACTGTCGATGCAGAAAGTGGTCTGGACGGAGACGATCGTCCAAGGGCCCCAGCGGTTCGAAGGCGTCTTGGCTGAGCCCCAGGCTATCCAGGGGTTCTACCGCGACATCGCGGTGTTGGCGATGCCGGCGCCCGGCGGCAAAGACCGGATTCAGAGCATTCAGGGCAAAGCGTCCTTCACACCGCAGCATTTCCCGCCGCAGCCGGCCAGGTTTCCATCGCTGCCGGCCGAGTCGGTCATCCCGCGCGATCAGATCGTCGAGCTGACGTCGAAGATGGACCGCAGCGGCAAGCTCGCATGGGATGCTCCGGCCGGCCAGTGGCTCATCCTGCGCTTCGGCCACACGACGACCGGCAAGGACAATCATCCCGCGCCGGTGTCCGGCCGCGGGCTGGAGTGCGACAAATTCAGCAAGGAAGCGACGGGAACGCACTTCAACGCGCTGATGGGCAGACTCATCGCGGACAACCAGTCGTTGTCGAGCCAAGGCAGGGCGCTGGTTTCGACGCACATCGACAGTTGGGAGGTCGGCTCGCAGAACTGGACGCCGCGGATGCGCGAGGAATTCAAGCAGCGGCGTGGCTACGATCTCCTGCCGCTGCTGCCGACGTTCACAGGCCGCGTCGTGGACAGCCTGGAAGCGTCCGAGCGTTTTCTGTGGGACTTGCGGCAGACGGTGTCGGACTTGATCGTCGAGAACTACGCTGGCCATTTTCGCACCCTGGCGAAGCGGCACGGCCTGCGGCTCTCGATCGAAGCCTATGACGGCGTGCCTTGCGATGAGATGACGTATGCCGGGCAAGCCGACGAACCGATGTCGGAGTTCTGGTCGTGGGGCAAGTTCGGGGCGGCCTACAGTTGCACCGAGATGGCGTCGGCAGCTCACGTCTACGGCAGACGCATCCTCGGCGCCGAGGCGTTCACCGCCACTAACGATGAGAAGTGGCTTGGCCATCCAGCCATCGTCAAGGACCTCGGCGACTGGGCGTTCTGCGAGGGAGTCAATCGGTTCGTGTTCCATCGCTATGCCATGCAGCCGTGGACCAAACCCGACCGCGCGCCCGGAATGTCCATGGGACCGTGGGGACTGCATTACGAGCGGACGCAGACTTGGTGGGAGCAATCCAAAGCATGGCACGAGTATCTCGCACGCTGCCAGTACTTGCTGCAGCAAGGCCTCTTCGTCGCCGACGTGTGCTACCTGCAGCCCGAGGGCGCGCCGCGACGGTTCATCCCCCCGCCGAACGCGATGATCGCGCCATACGTCCGCGGCGGCTACAACTTCGATGGCTGCACGCCGGAAGTGGTGCTTAAGCGAATGCGCGTCAACGACGGCCACATCGTGCTGCCGGACGGCATGAGCTACCGGGTGCTGGTGCTGCCGAAGGTGGAAACGATGACGCCAGCCCTGCTGCGCAGGATCGAGGGGTTGGTCGCGGCCGGCGCGACGGTCATCGCGCCGTCGCGTCCGCAGAAAGCGCCCGGTCTGACGGATTACCCGCAGTGTGATGAAGAGGTCAAGAATCTTGCCGCCGAATTGTGGGGTACGGGCGGAATGCCGGCAGAAGTGACCGAGCGTCGCGTGGGCAAAGGCCGCGTCGTTTGGGGCGGTGAGCTGGCCGCGAAACCGGAGGCAGCGGCCGACGAGCAGCCGCAGCTTGGCCCCGCCAAATGGATTTGGCGCAAGGAAGGCAACCCCGCCGTCGCGGTTCCGCCCGGCACGCGGTATTTCCGCCGCCTGGTGACCTTGGATGCCGGCCGCCCTATCGCATCCGCGCGACTGGTAATGACGGCCGACAATTCCTTCGAGTGCTGGGTCAACGGTCGTCGGGTCGGGGCGGGCGACAATTTCACCCAGGCGTACATCTTGAATGTTGCCTCGGCAATAAGACCGGGCACGAATCTGATCGCGGTGGCTGCGACCAACGGGGCCGAGACTCCAAATCCGGCCGGCCTGATCGGCCTGCTGACGATTAGGTTCCAGGATGGTCAGACCCTGCAAATTCCCACGGATCAATCCTGGGAAGCCGCAGAGAAAGTCACGGGCGGATGGAATTCGGCCGCGACGGCCACGGACGCCTGGGCGGCGGCGATGGAATTGGGGCCGCTGGGGATGGCGCCGTGGGGCGACGTCGAGTCGTCGCCGGCGGCGCAGGAGGTCTTCCCCGATGCAACCGCCGTCCACCGTTGGTTGGCAAAGGAGGGCGTGCCGCCGGACTTCAGCGCGGAACGCCCGCTGCGTTACATCCACCGGCAGATGGGCGAGGTCGAGGTTTACTTTGTGGCCAACGGCACGGCAGAGAGCTGTGAATCGATTTGCTCGTTCCGCGTGGCCGGCAAGCAGCCGGAACTGTGGCACCCCGAGACTGGCGCCGTCGCGCCCTTGCCGGCCTACGAGGTGAACGACGGTCGCACGCACGTGCCCCTGCGGTTCGGTCCGACGGAGTCGGTATTCGTCGTATTCAGGCATCCGGCCAAGACAGCGGAACGCCTCGTCTCCATCGAGCGCGACGGACAGGGTCTGCTGGGCAAAGCGGCAGCGACGCCGGTTTCCGGCGGCGATCCCCCGATGCTGGACTTGGTCCGCGGCGAGATCTGGCAGTCTGGCACTTACGTGTTCAAGACCGCCGACAGTCGCAGCCGCGAAATCAAGTGTGACAGTCTCTCCGCCCCGCTGGAGATCGCCGGTCCGTGGGAAGTCTCTTTTGATCCGAAGTGGGGCGGACCGTCGAAAGTAACGTTCGAGAAACTGCACGACTGGTGCAAGCGGCCGGAGGAAGGGATCAAGTACTACTCCGGCACGGCGACGTATCGGACGACTTTCCGCTTAGGTACCGAGGCACTCAAGCGGTCAAGCACTCGTTGGTATCTCGACCTGGGCAGGGTGGCGGTGATGGCCGAGGTAAGACTCAACGGCAAGGACCTCGGCATTCTCTGGAAGCCGCCTTACCGAGTGGACGTGACCGAGGGGCTGAAGCCGGGCGAGAACGCGATCGAATTGAAGATCGTCAACCTCTGGATCAATCGGCAGATCGGCGACGAGCAACTGCCCGAGGACAGCAATCGCAACGCAGACGGCACGCTCAAGGAGTGGCCGAAATGGCTGCAGGAAGGCAAAGCCAGTCCGACGGGCCGTTACACGTTCAGCTCGTGGCGGCTGTGGAAGAAAGGCGATCCGCTGCAGGAATCGGGTCTGCTGGGCCCGGTGACGCTGCGGCAGGCCATGCGGTTCGACGCGAAGCAACCCTGACGAGGCAAAGAAGCCGTGAACACGATGAATCACGTCGAACGGTTCCGGGCCGTAATCAACGGCGAAGCGGTCGATCGGTTGCCGATGTGGGAGTGGGCGATGGGGTGAGGACGCTATTTGCGAGGAGTTCGAGCGGCTGATTCCGCTGATCAAAAGCGGACGGTTCATTGCCAGCGTCGATCACCAGACCCGGCCCAAGGGGCCCGCGCCGAACGCCAGCGAAGGCCGTTGGCCTCGTCGTCGCCGATGAACTCTTCTTTCACCGGATCGAACTTGAGATTGCGGTTGAGGATCCAGGCCAGCGCGGCCGCGTGGCAGGCGGTGTGGGAACGGCGCATGACCCGCGAATTGGCCGCCGGTTTGCCCCGGGACTTAATGCAGTCGAAGAAGTTCCGGGCGTGGGTCGAGACGTCGAGCCCCACGTCACGCTTGGCCGTCACCTCTTTCAGCTCCGCTCTGAGCGACGCCGGATGCACCTCGATGCCCCCGTTGTCGCCCGTCTCGACCCAACCCTCGTCGCCCACAAACCGCACTGGGCAGGTGCCCAGCGACTGGATCCATCCCGGACGCTCGCCGAAGGGCGTCTCCAGGCAATCGAGCACCAATTTCACGCCGTTGGCATAACGGGCGTTGATCGTTTTTCCCGACGCTTCGTATTCCACGGGCTCGGTGTCGTCGGCCCCGTTGGCCCACTGGCAGAGATCGAGCGTGTGCGCTCCCCAGTCGAGCAATCGCGCGCCGGAGTCGAAATCCCAGTATCCGCGCCAGCCTCCTTCGACGTAGCGACGGTTGTAGGGGCGCCAGGGGGCCGGTCCGAGCCACAGATCCCAGTCGACAACCTCGCGCGGCGGGGTGGGCTCACCCGGCAGCCAAGCCGTCTCGATCGACGGCGTGTAGACCGAGGCGAAAAGGGTCTGGAGCTTCCCGAGCTTGCCGCTGTGGGCCAGGCGAACGGCGGCCTGGAAGTTCGCTAGGCTCCGCCGCTGCGTACCGGCCTGGAAGACGCGGCCGGTATTGCGGATCACATCGTCGAGGGCCTGGCAGAGTCCGATCGTCAGGCCGCAGGGTTTCTCGCTGTAGATGTCCTTGCCGGCCTTGGCCGCGAGGATCGAGGCCGGGGCGTGCCAGCGGTCGCCGGTGGCAACCAGCACGGCGTCGATGTCGGGCCGCGCCAACAACTCGCGGAAGTCGCGGTACAGCACGCAGTCTTGGTTCCCGTAATGCTTGTCGATGAGTCTCTTGCCCGCATCCCGCCGGCTGGCTTGAACGTCGCAAACGGCCACGCACTGGCAGTCGGGCTGCTTGAGCATGCCGCCGAGGTCGTAGGTGGCACGCGGGCCGATGCCGATCACCCCAAGCGTGATCCGCTCCGAGGGGGCCGCCTTGTCCGCAGCACCCCGAACCGCGGCCGGCACAAACCACGGGAGCGCCACCACGGCCCCGGCCGCCATGGAACGTTGTAGCACGTCGCGCCGCGTCAGCTTCTCGATCGCGTTGAGCATGGTCTGTCTCTCGTTCTTGAAACCCTCCGGAAAGGCACCGCTCGCTCCGCTTTCAGGTCGAGACGGGCGTTCCTGCCACCACGAATACTCCCTATTCTGGCCGGTGACAGAGCGGCATGGAAGCCCCGGGACCCGAAATCCGTAGACGCGGCATCTGGCCCCATCGAGAGATCGGTGGGAATCGGCCAGATAGGGGCCGGAAATACGTCGAGAACGGAGTGTGCGGCAAGTCTTTCTGGCAACTTGGTGCCTGGGGTCGAGCGGAGCGAGCTCCCAGATGAGCCTGCTGGGGGCGGCCTGCGGCCGACCGCCAGCCACCCACGCATCCGCCGGAAAAGCTTGTCAGACAGAGAACGGAGCGATTCTTGACACGGGCATCGACGTGCGGTTTAATGCCAAGACCAGCGTCAACGAAGAGGTCGCAGTCGCGCGGTAAGGCGAATTGAAATGAAACTCGACGTCACGTTCTTGATTTCCCTGGCGTTCGGATTGGCTTTGGGATCGCTACAGGCCGCGGATTACCGCTCGACGTCCACGGTGCCGACTTCGCCGGCAACGGCAGAGGCTGCCAAGCCGGCCCCCGTGATGAAAGCCGGGCTACAGAACGTCGTCATTGTCTACAAGACCCACTTCGACATCGGCTACACCACGATGGCCCGCGAGGTGGTCCACGGGTACCGTACCGAGATGGCCGACCGCGTGCTCGAGGCCATCGAAGAAAACCGCAACCAGCCCAAGGAGCAACAATTCGTCTGGACGGTCTCCGGCTGGCCGATGAAGCAGATTCTCTGGGAAGGCCAGTCGCCCGAGCGCCGGCAGAAGCTCGAACAGGCGCTCCGCGACGGTAACCTGGCCGTCCACGCCTACCCGTTCACAACGCACACAGAGACGGCGGAACCGGAGGACCTGGTGCGAGGGCTGACCATCTCCTCGACCCTCGATCGGCAGTTCGGGTTGCCGCTCTCCAGCGGCGCGAAGATGAGCGACGTGCCGGGGCAGTCGTGGATCTTCCCCACCCTCTTCACCCACGCCGGCATCAAGTTCTACCACATGGGTGGCCCGGTGGTGAACATAACGCTTGGTCTGCCGCCGATGTTCTGGTGGGAAGGCCCGGACGGCTCGCGCCTGCTGACGCTCTACAACAACGGGTACGGCAGTTCAGCGATGCCGCCGGCCAACTGGCCTTACAAGACGTGGATTTACATCAGCATGACCGGCGACAATCAAGGCCCGCCCGATCCGGGCACGGTCAAGCGCGACATCGAGTTCTACCGCAGTCGCGGCATCAACGCCAAGGTCGGCAAGCTCGACGACTTCGCCGAACTGATTCTGCGCGAGGATTTGAGCAAGCTCCCGGTCGTTCGCAGCGACATCCCCGACCCCTGGATTCACGGCACGCTGAGCATGCCCGCGGCCTGCAAGCTGGCGCACAACATCCGGCCCGCGATCGGGGCCGTGGACCAGTTGACGACGCTGGAAAGGTGTTGGGGGATCTTCCGTCCCGACATCCGGGCGGCCGTGGCCGCCGCCTATGAGCAGAGCATGCGTTTCAGCGAGCACACCTGGGGCCTGGCCAACCAGCACTATGTCAAACAGCCCTACGGCAAGGCTTGGGACGAGCTCTGGAGCCGGGGGCTGCCGCCGCAGTACAAGCTGATGGAGGAATCGTGGAAGGAGAAGGCCGGTTGCGTGGACGAGGTCCAACGGCTGGTCGCCGGGCCGTACTGCGACGCGATCTTGACGCTTTCAGACCATGTCAACGTGTCGGGCGGGCGGATCGTTGTCTACAACCCGCTGCCGTGGAAGCGCGACGGCGAGGTCACGCTGAATGTCTTCCACCTGCCCCAGGGAGTGTCGCTGAAACCCGTGGACGGCGGGCCGGTGATCCCCATTTCGCAAGAGGGCCCGGCCGTGGAAGATCCCTATCGCGTCATCCGGTTCCAGGCCAAGGATGTCCCGCCGTTGGGCTACCGTACCTACGTGGTCTCGGGCGAGAAGCCTGCGCCGGTCGAGCTCGCTGTGGACGAGAAGGCCGGAGTCGTGGAAAGCCCTTTCTTCAGGGCCACGCTCGACGCAAAGCGCGGCCGCATCGCCAGCCTGATTGACAAGCGCACCGGCCGCGAGCTGGTCGACGCCGCCGCGCCGCAGGGCTTTGGC
>Ga0315277_10007129_pt1 | contig 14506 bp, 9 predicted proteins | sample YL17G05_15_MG_FD_203695 | JGI IMG/M metagenome (GOLD analysis project Ga0315277, IMG submission 203695) | Sediment microbial communities from Yellowstone Lake, YNP, Wyoming, USA - YL17G05_15 | ecosystem: Environmental > Aquatic > Freshwater > Lake > Sediment | place: USA: Wyoming | collected... | reverse complement strand
TCGCCGATGGAGCGCACGTTGCGGCTGCCGGTGCCGAATGCCTGCAGAGGCGGACGGTTCATGATCCAGCTCATGACGTCGATGGTGTGGATGTTCTGTTCGGTGATGATGTCGCCCGAAAGGGCACGGCTCAAACCCCATGCCCGAAGCCAGCGTTCGGCAGTGACCGGTTTGGTGTCGAGGAACGGCAATTGTTTGGTCCATGGAATACCCGCATGGTAACTCGCTTCGCCGAACGAAAGGTCGCCGATGGCGCCGCTTTGCACCCGTTTCACGGCCTCGATGAACAAGGCGTTGGCGCGCGTCTGGAAATCCACGAGGAAGCACAGCTTTTTCAAGGAGGCTTTTTCCCCGCTTTCGGAAACCGAACGGCATCCCGGTACGTCCACGGCAACGGGTTTCGCGAGATACACGTGCTTGCCGGCCTCCACGCCGGCGGCGGCCTGTTCGGGATGAAAATATGGGGGGCTCTCGATGGCTATGGCATCCACCTCGCTGTCGATCAGCCGTTTGTAGCCGTACAGGCCGGCATACCGGCGGCCCGCCGGAATGTGGAATTCAGTACCGAACGTGTCGACGCGGTCCTGGAAGTAATCCGAAACAGCGGTGATTTCGTATCCGCCGTGGCGGTTGAAAAGACCCGCGATCCAGGTGCCGCGACCTCCGCATCCGACCATGCCTAGCCTGATTCTGGAATTGGCCTGGGTTCCGAACACGGTTTCGGGTTTCAAAACCATGAACGATCCCATCGTCGCCGCGGCTGCACCCGCCAGGAACTTGCGGCGGTTCAGGTTTCCGTTCTTCGCCGTTTTGGATTCCATGATTGTCTCCATTGTTTAAGGTTGTACGAACCAATTCCCTCCCCCTCTAGGGGGAGGGTTTAGGGTGGGGGTGTCAATCACGGCACCCGAATACAGATATCCTTGACCTTCTGATCTGAAATAAGAATTCCGTGCCGTTTTTCGGTGACCGGGTTTTAATCCAGAGGTTCCCGTACGCGACCGGGCCGTGGTCTCCCTGCAGCCGCAGGGGACCCCTAGGCGCTTCATCCGCGAACAGGCTGCCCCGCGTCGGGCCCGTACGTTCCACATTCTCGTGGATCAGGACGCCGTTGAGCAGGATTCCGGCACCAAGCCTGCCGGCCGGCTTTTTCTCATTCCCCGGCATGAGAAAAGCCTCGCCGATCACCTGCCATTGCCCCGTTTTATTGGACCATTGTGACAGATCCGTCCCTGTCAGATAATGCACGACCTGGTGTTCAGGCACGGCTGCGAGAATGGATCCGGAGATGGTGAGGGCTGAATGAAATTTCTTTCACTCGATCTTCTGTGTGATCTCCCCCGTCTTCTTGTTCTTGAGGATGATCTTCGTCTTGCCCTCCGGCATCTTTTCCTTCTTGATCAGGAAATGCGCGTCGTCGTACATCTTGAGCCCGGAGATTTCCTCGACTTCCTTTTTCCCCCGCCATTCGAAAAGGTCCACCTTCTCCCACAACTTCGATTTCGCGGACCGGTAGCAGGCGTCGATGATCGCGTTGACCACATACCCGTCGTAAAACGTTTCCATGGGTGGTCTGCCCGTTTCCATGGAGTCGAACATGTCGGTAAACATGTCCGCGTACCCCAGTTCGACCACCTCGTCCCCCACCGGAAACAGCCAGCCGCTTTCGGTTTCAGCCTTTTCGGCCACGTAGCCGATCTGCCGCGCTGCCGTGAACATCTCGAATCCGGTTCTCAGAAAATGGTTGAGCCAGATGGTCCCCTCGGTACCCGCCACCTCGTCGCGAAGGTCCATGCCGCCGCGGAAGGTCCAGCTGACTTCGAACTGTCCCAGGGCCCGGTTTTCGAATCGGATGAGGCCGATTCCCGAATCCTCCGCCTCGATCGGATGAACGAGCGTGTCGGACGTGCACAGGACCTCCACCGGGCGGATCTCCTTTCCGATGAAATTCCGAATGATCTCTATGCAATGGCAGCCGAGGTCGACAATGGCGCCCCCTCCGGCCTTTTCGAGATCCCAGAACCAGGCGCTGTGCGGACCGGGATGGGTCTCCCGCGAACGGGCCCACAGCACGCTCCCAACCGAGCCGTTCTTTACGGCTTTCAGCGCCTTGAGCGTTTTCGGCGTGTAGCAAAGATCTTCAAGGTATCCGGCAAACACGCCGGCCTTCTCCACGGCATCGAGCATGGACTTGGCTTCCCCGGCGTTCCGGCCCAGCGGCTTGGTGCAGAGCACCGCCTTGCCGGCTTTGGCCCCGAGAAGCACGGCTTTTTCGTGCAAGTCGTTCGGAATGCCGACGACGACCGTATCCGTTTCCGGATCGTTGATCGCTTCGGCCATGTCCGCTGTCCAATTGGGAATGCCGAACTCGCTGGCGAACGATTTGGCGGATTCCCCGGGAATGGAGCATACCGTGTGCACGCGGTCCCGGCCCCTTTGGCCGTGGAGCGTCATGGTATAAAACCGGCCGATGAGTCCGGTGCCCAGAAGGGTGATGTTGTGCGCTTTTTTCATTGAAAACCTCCCCTCACATTTTTTATCTTGATTCCCCTGCCGGAGTGGATCAGCAAATCAGGGCCTCCTTTTGTTCATCTGGACACCCGCATCCCTGCGCAAAGGGATGAACAGGCCTCCTGTTCTTTCCAGCCAGTCGAACACCCTTTTGTTGAAATCCCCGATCCGGGTTTGATGTTCCGGGCTGGCAATCAGGTTTTCCATTTCGTTTGGATCGTTTTTTAAATCATAAAATTCGTCAATGTCCCAGATGCCGTGGTAGTGCATGTATTTGTATCGTCCGGTGCGGACGCCGTGAACCGTCGGGGTCTGCGGAAAATTGCGCTCCCAGTAGTATTCGTAGAACACAGCATCGCGCCAGGCCGTGGTTTTTCCCTCCAGGAGTGGAAGGAAGGACCGGCCGTCCATGTGGGCGGGTGGTTCGAGCCCCGCCGCTTCGAGAACGGTGGGGGCGATGTCGATGTTCTGAACCATCGGCTGCACAACGGTTCCAGGCCGGATGAGTTCGGGGCAATGGGCCAGAAGCGGCACGCGCATCGATTCTTCGTACATCTGGCGCTTATCGATCAGCCCGTGTTCACCGAGACAGAATCCGTTGTCGCCCATGTAGATGACCAGCGTCCGGTCCAGTTCTTTTGTCCGTTTGAGGTAATCCAAAATGCTTCCGATGCTCTCATCCAGGGCAAGCAGGGTTTCGCAATACCGCCGGTAAAATCCGTCAAATTCGATCTCGCCGTGGTAAAGGTAATCCACGCCGTGCCAGCTGTTTCTCTGGGCTTTGACCCAGGCGGGTTTTCCATTGTAATTGCCCTCCGTATCCCCCATACCCGCGGGATATTCGATTTCGGCTTTGGTGTATTGTCCTTCATGGCGTTTGGCCGGTTCGAACATGGCGTGGACAGCCTTGTGGGAGAGATATAAAAAATAGGGCTTTGCGGGATTCCGCTCTTTGTCGAGCCAGTTCAGGGCGTAATCCGTCAGCAGATCCGTGACGTATCCTTCGATTTTCTCCCTGCGACCATCGATGTTGAGCGTGGGATTGTAATATATACCCTGGCCCCGGAAGCTCACCCACTTGTCGAAGCCCGGCCTTGGCTCGTCGGTGTCGCTGCCCATGTGCCACTTGCCGAAAAACGCCGTCTGGTAGCCAACCTGCTGGAGGTAGGACGGAAAAAAGACAGTCCCTTCGGGAATGTTCGTGTTGTTGTCCACGACACCATGTTTATGGGCGTACTGGCCCGTCAGGATGGAGGCACGGCTCGGGGAGCAGAGCGCAGTGGAGACGAATGCGTTTGCCAGATGCGCCCCGTTCGAGGCCATCCGGTCCATGTTCGGGGTTTTGAGGAACTTGGGTTTCCCCATGAAGCTCATGAAGTCGTAACGGTGATCGTCGCTTAAAACGAAGATGACGTTTCTGGGATGGGTCTCCGGATTCGATCCAAGGGATTGCATGGACCTTCCTTTATCGGAGCGGAGCATCCAGGGCATCAGGGCGGCCGCAGTCCCGGCGGTTTCCAAAAAGCGGCGCCTCGTGAACGGTGCTTCCTTTCTCATGGCCATGAAAACCTCCAGACAGGACTGGTTGCCGTGTCGTTTTTATTTGGTCAGCCGGCAGTTTTCACTTCTCAGCCGGACGGTTCCATTACGGGTAGACCACGACGGTCTGATTTTGTTTCGGAGCCGTAACCGGAAATACGGCGGTTTGACTTCTTGTCTTGGCGCGGATGCAATATTCAAAATCCGTTTCTGTTGCCGGACACGTAACGGTATAAACACCTGCGGCCACATGGGCAAGTGCGATCTTCTGATATGGACCCTCCCCCAATGGACGCCAGTACAAAAACGCCTCTGCCGGCGTCTGGTTGGTGAGGAGAATCACTTTCAACTTCAATGGCTCATTGGATTTCAGGCTTGTGCGTACGGTCGGGACGACGATGCGCAGGGGTCCCGAATAGTCCCCGGACAATTTAAGATCTGCAGGCATTTCTTTCCCAAACCTGAATTTGAACAAGGATTCGGGTTTTAGGATGACATCCGGCAGAATATGCTGTTCCCAGTTGGCAATGGTGCCCATTTCACCCGTGTTGCCGACCGTGGCCAGAAGATGACCAAAAATTTGCCGGACGCTTTGCACCATTTTCTTCCGAATCGGCATAAGGTATCTTTCAATCATGGGTTCCACGGAATCGCCCTCGACATGTGCAAATTTTTCCGGTGCCCGGTAGAATTCGTCCCACAGGCATTTCAGATGGGCAATTTCTTTCGCATATTCGAATTGGTGCAGCCAGTAATCGAAACGGTCCATGCTGCCGGTTCCCTTGATTTTCGGGCGGAGCGCCTTCAACTCGTCCGTAAAAACAAAATCCTTTTCTACAACAGGCCAAGGCCGAGAATCCCGAGCCAGGCCGCCGGGACCGTTCACCCAATCGGAGGGGATTGGAAATTTTCCATCGAGCCTTTGAAAAAGTGAGGCGATCGTGTCCGCTGCTCCGGGACCGAATTGATTCAAAGCCCAATCTCGATAAAACCTGCCGGAAGGCAGGGCCCGGGGAGTCTCGGGCAAGTCCGTTTCATAATCCCCGCAGACCATTCCTCCGCAATTGATCTTTTTCGTGAACCGATTCCCCTGGATCACAATGCCGGCAATGCAGGGGTAATGAATCCGATCGATCAAATCGATTTGCAGCAATCCGTTGGTGACCGTGATGTTCTGAAGCACCATGTCATACGGCTTGCGCAGCCCGATTCGTGCAAAAATATCCAATTTCTCGGCTGCCTTTTTCCCGTTGATGAAGACGTCGAAAATCCGGCTTCCGTTCTTCTCGAACCGAAATTCTAAAAACTGGAGTGTGACCCGGTAGGTTCCGTTGGGCACCTGGAACCGGTATCCGGACACCTTATCCCGGACGGTTTGGTACACGGCCGGAATGGCCTCCGCACGGGCAAGGCTGTCCGGGATTGAAACCCAGACGCCTCCGACAGGACCTGGTTCGGATGTGCGTTCCTGGGAGGACCGCATCAGACTGGTATCCCATGCGGCTTGGGCCAACGCAGCCACATTCGGGGAAATAATCCGTGTTCGCCAATGGATGCCGAACAATCCGTCGCACCCATAGGCAGCGGCATCGGCTGCGTCTTTTCGCATCCGTCCTGCCCAGAGCTGTGGGGAAGTGAGGCTGGGGTCGTCCTCGAGCCAGGGAATGGCCCATTTGGACCGGCCGACCACGCGGGCAAACGCCGGATCCACCGGTGCCTTGCCCACCTCCCGGTTGATGCAGGAAACGGTCACATCCTTGGGAAGTTCGCGGGCGAACAAGTCGCGGTCGCTGGGCGGTCCGAGAACCCATCCACAGGTCGCCAGTTTGAAAGGCACTTGAACATTCCTGGCTGCACGAATGGCTGTCGACAAATCGTTCAACGTTTCCTGGATTTGGCGAGATGAGGCGTCCTGCCAGGTCCAGCCCTCGGGTGTCCAGAACCAGTAGCAATCGATGGGGAAGGTCTGTGCAATCCGGCAAAACAAACCTTCGTACAGCGATTGGATGGTTTTTAAATTCTGCGGATCCTTTCCCGAATTCCGGAGCCGTTTCTGGACCTCCTGAGGTACCGTGAGCGGCGTTTCGGTCCCCACGCAGGTTTGAATGCCGAGTTCACGACCAAACGTGAACGCCCGATTCAACACCTTCCCGGCCCGGTTGAAGACTTCGTTGCATCCTGCTGCATCGGTCGGTTGGTAACAATAGCCGCGCATCACATCGGAACCGTATGCATTTTCTTCAAAGAGAAGCGACGCACCGTAATGAAAATTGGTCGTCACCATGGACATGTATCCCCAATTCCCGCGGAGCGTGTTCTGATAGCTGGAGGGATAACTGTGTTGGACCGTGCCGTCCGGATTCACATCCTTTTTCAGGCCGATCCAAACCGTGGGTTCCGCGTTCGGGCCGCCTTCCGGATAGGTATGCAAACCGAAGAAATTCATGCGCAGTTTGGGAAGCTGAGCGAGGATGGCCATGTAATCGTCCGCGTTCCACCAGTCCGGACCTTCCGGAAAATCGTGGAACGGCTGGATCCCGCGCAGCCTGAAAAGCGGTGTATGCGTTTCGTTCAACTCCGGTATCTGAAATGGAACTTGACCATCCGGAATCACATCCCCGTGCAGATAGAAGCGCACCCCCAGGGCTTCCGCAAACCGATATGCCCCATACAAAGCCGACACGTCGGTTCCACCGCAGACGATAAGGATTTTCCGCACCCCGCTGTGCACGGTCTGAATCCGGAACTCCTGGTCATCCAGGAGGTGGAACGGTGTCGGGTCGATACCCGGTACGCTTTTTAGCAAGGCAGATTTTTTTTGCATCAGGACGATCGGATCGCCCAGACCAATCGGAAGCGTGTCCGTTTGAACGATCGAAAGGATAGTTCCCGATCGTTGGTACACATAACGTCGGATCTCCTTCATGGCAAGCAGTTCGACCGGTGTCGGATTCTTTGGACAAACAAGAACGGCTTTTTGTTGTCGAGGGACGCAGTGAAAAAGTTGGAATGCAACGAGGAATGCCAATCCCATCCGAAATACTTTTGCCTTCATGTCAGAACTCCGATACGTATAGGTTGACGCGGCATGCGATTTCCCGCACATCCGATCATGACGATGGATGCACCCAATGTTTTTCGATATCTTCAAGCGTTTTCCCCTTGGTTTCAGGGACGAAACGCCAGACAAAGAGGATTTGGACGATACACATCAAGCCGTAAATCCAGAACGTGAATCCGTGGTGGAATTTTTCAATCAGCACCGCGTTTTCGTTCAGCATGGGAAAGGTCTGGGACACCACCCAGTTCGCCGCCCAGAGGCATACGGTGGCAATGGACATGGCGCGTCCGCGGATGCCCGTCGGAAAGATTTCAGAAAGAATAACCCAGGTGACCGGTCCGACGGACAGGGCAAAACTGGCAATGTACAGAAGCATAAAAAACAAAATCCACAATTCGGTTTTTTGAAGTGCGGCAGCCAGACCAATCGCGAAAAGCGATGCCCCCATCCCGCATGCCCCGGCCAGCATCAGCGGTCTGCGGCCGATCCGGTCCACGGTTCCGATGGCGATCACCGTAAAGAGCATGTTCACGGTTCCGACCACGGCGGTCTGCAGGAGCGCCGTGTCCGTTCCCGCTCCCAGCTTTTTGAATATTTCGGGGGCATAATATAGAAAGACATTGATTCCCGTCACCTGCTGAAGGACGGCCAGGACAATGCCGATCCACAGGACGATCCGGAATCCCGGTTCAAGCAACCGGGTGAGGGAAACGGTTTCCCGGATCAGGGTTTGCCGGATTTCCCGAAGCTCCCTTTCTGCATGGGCATTTCCCCCAACGCGCGACAGGACGCGAAACGCTCTCTCGGTCTCTTTTTGCCCGACCAGCCACCGCGGACTTTCGGGAACCAGAAAAAGCAGAACCAGAAAAACCGCCGCAGGAAGCGCTCCGGAGCCGAACATCCAGCGCCATCCGATGTCCACGTTCCAGGCGTCATTCCCGCTCCGTGCGATAAAGTAATTGACAAAATAGACGACCAGCATCCCGGTGACGATGGCGAACTGGTTGACCGAGACCAGGCGGCCGCGTATCCAGGCTGGCGAGATCTCCGAGATGTACAGGGGCGAAGTCATGGATGCGGCGCCGATTCCGAATCCGCCGATGATCCGGAACGCGATGAAAACCGACATTCGTTCCGCCAGGGCCGTGCCGATTGCGGATGCGGTAAACAGGACCGCCGACAGGACGAGTACTTTTTTCCGTCCAATCCTGTCGCTCAGCACGCCGGCGATGACCACGCCGATGACGCATCCGACCAGGGCGGAGGAAGCAGCCCATCCCGTTTGGGCGGCATTCAGCGCAAACCGGACTCGAAGGAATCCGATGGCTCCCGAAATGACGGCGGTATCGTAACCGAACAAAAGCCCGCCCAGTGCGGCAATGCAAGCGATTGAATACACATACCGTTGATGGTCCTGCGTTGTATACGTCTTCACGATGCACTCCTCCGCTTCCCGAACCGTATGGCAGAACGAGCTGAAAAAATCAGTGCGGTCGGCCGTTGAATTCGCGGACGGCCTCGATCATGGCCACGATATTCTGAACGGGAGTATTGCCCTGGATGTTGTGGATGGAGTTGAAGACAAAACCTCCGTGTTTGGAGAAGATCTCGCATCGCCGGAGCACTTCCTCCCGAACCTCTTCCGGTTTTCCGAAGGGCAGTGTTTTCTGCGTGTCCACGCCCCCACCCCAGAACACGAGCCGGTCACCGTACACTTTTTTGAGATGCGTGGGATCCATCCCCGCTGCCGAGCATTGCACCGGATTGAGAATGTCGAATCCGCATTCGACCATCGAAGGAATCAGCGGATCGACGGCACCGCAGGAGTGCTTGAAGGTTTTCCAGGCGGTATGCTTGTGGATCCAGTCGTTTACAGCTTTGCAATACGGCATGTACAGGCTGCGGAAGGTTTCAACCGAACAGAATTGCGAGGTTTGTGTGCCAAAATCCGTGCCGCAGACGAAAACCGCATCCACCGAATTTCCGACCGCGGTTCGGACCGCATCGAGGTTTTTCAGGGCGAGGTCGCATTGCGCCTCGAAGATCCGGTGAATGTAATCCTGCCGCGTCAAGGTGGACACGTACCATTCCTCGACATCCCGGATGCCTTTCGGATGCCTGAGAAAAGGAGCCGGAACCAGGGCAATGTCTCCGAACGCGGTGCCGCCGAAATTGGCGATAATCCCTTTTCCGTTTTTGCTCACACGTTTGGCTTCGGCGGAAAAATACGCCAGACAGGTTTCCGAAATCGGTCCGAATTCCTCCAGGTTGTTTTTTGGATCGAGGGTGCCGTCATCAACGGGATCCTGCCGTACGATGGCATCGAAAAAATAGCCGTTTCTTGGCATTTTTCCGCTTGGGGCAACCGAGCGATCACCCTTGGGATAGATCAAAGTGTTTCCGGCCGCGTCCAATGCGGTCTGGAAATGGCCCGAAACCAGGACTTCCAGCCCGTTCGGCATTCTCCAGGGTTTCCATTGTTCATTGGTGAATCCGAACATCGTCTCAAAAGGAAAAATCCCCTCGGTATCGATGCCCATGGCGTTTTGCAGGTCGGCATCCACGAATCCGAGCATCTGGTAAGGTTCATGAACCGTGACCGGTCTTTTTTCCAGGTCGTAATAATTCCTCAGCGCCGCGACGGCATACACGTGGATCCCGGTGACCCCGGTGGTGCCGAAATCTACGGGGATCCGGTCGGGCTGCCGGTGGTTCAGCGCGCTGCAAAAGCGTTCCCTGGATGTCATGGTTTCCTCCCCTAAGAACCCATTCCGGCCAGGATCCGAACGGCTCCCTGGGGATCGGGGGCATAACCGTCGGCGCCTATCTGCTGGGCGTAACCATGGGTCACCGGAGCACCTCCTACCAGAATCCGGGTGTTCGGGTATTTTGCCTTGATGGTCTTGATGGTCTTTTCCATGTTGACCATGGTCGTGGTCAAAAGAGCGCTGAGTCCCACGCTGCAACCCGGTTTTGCCGCAACCGCTTCCAGGAACTTCTCTGCGGACACGTCCACGCCCAAATCGACCACTTCCCATCCGTTCCCTTCCACAACCATGGCGACCAGTTTTTTCCCGATGTCGTGCAGGTCGCCGGCAACCGTACCCACGACAAAAGTGCCCCTTCGCTGCACTTCACCCTTCAGAAAGTAGGGCTTGAGAAAACCCATGACCACGGTCATGGCCTTGGCGGACATGAGGATCTCCGGGACGAAAACCTCGTTCCTGGCAAAACGTTCACCGATCCGCTGCATTCCGGCCATGCAGCCTTTAAGAATTTCGGACGGCATGACACCCGCTTCCAGCGCTTTCCGGGTGATTTCCTCAGCGCCGTCCTGGTCCTTCATGTTCGGCGGATAGGAAGCGGTTTTGTTGGTTTTTCCGTTTTCAATGCAGATGGACAGTTGTTCAATCCATTTTTCCATCGGTTTTCCTTTCTAAAAATGTTGGCGATCCGCTTGGCGCTTTTCGAGTCCAATTTCCGGATTTCCTTTACCGGAGCAATTCCAGTTCTTCGATCATGTCTTTACAGGTCATGGCTCGTTTCTTCTCTTTGAACATGAGAAAAATATAAGAAAAAATATTTAAAAATTCATAACAATTTGCATTCCGATCGCCAATTCGGTTCCCAATCTTCTGGACCAAATGCAAGGAACTTCTCGATATAAATATGAGTTTTCTTTATTATATTATCTTATAGCTGCCAAACCGGTGACTAAAGTCGAGTACTGATGTTTCCGATTTTGACAAAAGACCGTTATGCAACAAGGACAATACCTGGGTTGGCCTTGTGGAAAGGCGATGCTCCCGCGCGACTCGACAACATTTCCAGGGCGCAGAAAATAACCGGAAAATACCTTTAAGACCGAGGGGTCAATCATGCGCACGTTTTTCACATCGCTCGCAATAACCGCATTGATCATCCTCCCTTACGCCTCGATTCACGCGCAAAACAAGGGAGATGCGACGGCCGTCTTGGACAGCCTTGTCCGGGAGGCTTACCGGAACAATCCCGAAATACTGGCGGCCAGGCATCAATCACAAGCCTCTTGGACACGCGTCCGCCAGGCCGGCTCACTGGAACCTCCGCAGGTAGGCATTGAGTTTTATCAAACGCCTATTGCGTCCTTCCCCAATCCGTTCAAGAATCAGATGGAATACGATTATTTCATTGAGCAGATGATCCATTTTCCGGGCAAACTGGGCGCAATGGGGAAAGCCGCAAGGTTCAGCGCCCGCATGGCCGATGAGGAAGCGCGAACGGTGGAACACCGCGTCATCCGCGAGCTGAAAACCGCTTACGCCGAATTGTATTTTATCCAGAGGAAAATCGACCTCATTTCCGAAAATCGACACTTGATGCAACAGCTCGTGGACATCGCCTCGCGCCAGTATGAGGTTGGCATGGGAAGCCAGACCGACGTTCTGCGCGTCCGAACGGAATCGTCCAGGCTTGTCACCGAAAGCTATGCATTGGAACGGGAAAAACGATCCACGGAGGCCATGATCAACATGCTGCTCAACCGGCCGCTCAATGGGCCTGTCGGCTGTATCGACACCTTGTTCGTCGATTTCCCCCGATGGACGTTGGAACAGATCGATTCGCTGGCGCTTCTGTACCGGCCGGGACTCCAAGCCATGCGATTCGAGGTGGAGATGAACAAGGCGGAAGTCAATGCCGCCAAATGGGGTTACGCCCCGGACCTGGCGGCAAGGCTGATGCTCAAGGATATGGCCATGACTTCGAAAGATTACTGGTCTTTCATGGTCGGCATCACCCTACCGCTCACTTCCTGGGCGTATCCGAAGACGGTCGCCCGTGTGGAGGAGATGCAGGCCTCTGAAAAAAAATCCGAGGCCTCCTATGTTCAAATGAAGAATATGGTTTTGCTTGACGTGCAGAATGCCTGGTTGTCCCTGAAAACGAATCGCGATATCGTTGAATTGAATTGCAGAAGCGTTCTTCCCCAAGCTGAAATGGCGCTCGCCTCCGCGATCTCCGGGTACAAGACGGGGAAAGTCATGTTCGTGATGCTCATCGACACGTACCGCATGGCGCTCATGGCCAGGCTGGACCATCACATGGCTGTCATGAACCATGCTGCCAGCCAGGCACAATTGGAACAGGCCGTGGGGTTGAGCATCGCTGAGATGGGGGAAAAAATTCACTGATTCCCATCGACAAAAGGAGAACCTACTATGAAAAGACGTCGTGTGCTCATATTCATGATCATTCTTGCGATCATGGCTATAGGCGTTTTCCTCATCCTTGCCACACTTCATCATGGGAATATGGGGACAAAAGAGAAACAGCTCTTTACCTGCCCCATGCATCCCCAGATCGTCCGGGACAAACCCGGCGACTGCCCCATCTGCGGCATGAAGCTGGTTCCTCTGAAGAGGGACGAGCCGGATAAGGACAAATCCACGGGGCACAAGCCGAAAACCATGTATCGATCGAGCATGAACCCGAATGAAATCAGCGACAGGCCCGGCAAGGATTCCATGGGGATGGAAATGATTCCCTTCGTGCCTGAGGAAAAAGAAATAGACACCCCCCGGGGACTTGCGCCCATCACGATACCCAGGGAGAAACGGCAGCTGATCAACCTTGCCTTCAGCCCGGTAAAAAGGATGCGCATGGTCAAAGAAACACGCACGTCAGCGCGGATCGTGCCCGACGAGACGCGGCTCTTCCAAATTACCATGAAAGCGGAAGGCTGGGTGGAACGGTTGTACGTCAACCAGACGGGGCAATATGTGAGAAAGGGAGAACCGCTCCTGTCCATATACAGTCCAGAGCTCGTTGCCGCTCAGCAAGAGTATCTCTCATCGCGGACTGCGCCGGAAAAACTTGCCACAATGCGCGATTCTGCTGCTGCGGGAAGCTTGAACGGACTCGAATCGGCAGCGTTGGAGAAGCTGAGGCTCCTCGACATCAGCGACGCGCGGATCGACAGCCTGCGAACCTCGGGGAAGGTGGAACGGACGTTGACGCTCGAGTCGCCCGTGTCCGGTTACGTGACCGAAAAGATGGTGCTCCAGGGCCAGCACGTCATGACCGAAAGTCCGCTGATGACCATCGCCGATCTGTCCCGCGTGTGGGGCGAGGCCGACATCTACGAAACCGACCTGCCCTATGTGAAGGTGGGCATGCCCGCGGAATTGACGCTTTCCTTTTGGCCGGGAAAGACGTTCCGGGGACGCATCAGCTTTCTGTATCCGTTCCTGGAGTCCGAGACCCGGACTGCCAAGGCCCGCATCGAGATTGCAAATCCGGGACTTGTGATAAAGCCGGGAATGTATGCCGACGTCACACTCTCCTTTGATTTCGGCGAACGCCTGGCTGTTCCGGAAAGCGCCGTCATGCGCACCGGCGTCAGGGATTATGCGTTCGTGGAGGGAAACAACGATGCCATCATTCCCCGCGAGGTAAAGCTGGGTGCGTACTCGGGAGACGGTTACTATGAGGTGATTTCAGGCCTGAAGGCCGGCGATCTAGTGGCAACCTCCGCCAACTTCCTCATCGATTCCGAATCGTCCCTTAAGGCTGCGCTACAATCGGCGGGCACACACCAGCACTAGGAGGCCGTCATGATCAAGAAACTCATCCACTTCTCGGCGCACAACCGCATGCTGGTGATACTGCTTACCTCCGCGGCCATCGCCTATGCGGTGTACGCATTGACCCACATACCTCTGGACGCGATCCCAGATCTCAGCGATACCCAGGTGATCGTCTACACCAAATGGGACCGCAGCCCCGACATCATTGAAGACCAGGTCACCTACCCCATCATCTCGGCCCTTCTGGGCGCATCGAAAGTAAAGGCCATAAGAGGATACAGCGATTTTGGCTTCTCGTACGTTTACGTCATCTTCAAAGACGGCACGGACATCTACTGGGCTCGAAGCCGCGTGTTGGAGTATCTCTCCAAAATACAGGGCAATCTCCCGCAGGGGGTCAAGACCGAACTGGGTCCGGATGCCACGGGCGTCGGATGGGTTTTCCAATATGCACTGGTGGATAAAAACGGGAAACACAATCTGTCCCAGCTTCGCACCTACCAGGACTGGTACCTCAAACTCGCCCTTCAGAGCGTACCCGGTGTGGCCGAGGTGGCCTCCATCGGAGGCTTTGAGAAGCAGTACCAGGTGATAATCGATCCGAATCGTCTTCCCGCATTCGGCATTTCCATCATGGACGTGGTCGAGGCCATCCAGAAAAACAACAACGAGGTGGGCGGACGGCTCATCGAATGGTCCGGCAAGGAGTACATGGTCCGCGGCAGGGGTTACATCAAAAACGAGGCGGACCTTCGCAAGGTGGTCGTTAAAGCCAAGGCGGGAACACCGGTGCTCCTTGAGAATGTGGCCACGGTCACTTTGGGTCCCC
>Ga0315277_10007128_pt1 | contig 14506 bp, 11 predicted proteins | sample YL17G05_15_MG_FD_203695 | JGI IMG/M metagenome (GOLD analysis project Ga0315277, IMG submission 203695) | Sediment microbial communities from Yellowstone Lake, YNP, Wyoming, USA - YL17G05_15 | ecosystem: Environmental > Aquatic > Freshwater > Lake > Sediment | place: USA: Wyoming | collected... | reverse complement strand
CAAACCGTTCCGATAATGAAATATCTAGTCTTACAAAAAACAAAAATGTTACAACTTATCTCACAAAGGGCATCGTATGGATAATAAGTCATTATATCTACAGAGACCCTGGCTCAAGTTTTATCCCGAAGGGATTTCTCCTGATATAGAATTCCCTGAACAATCCGTTCCTGAAGCATTTGATGAAGCAACACGAAAATGGAAAACCAGGGCTGCCCTAATTTTCTATGGCGGAAAAATGAGCTATGATGAGTTAAGGGAGCAGGTAGACAAGTTTGCTACTGCCTTACATCACCTCGGAGTCAAAAAAGGAGACACGGTTGCTTTACATCTTCTTAATTCCCCTCAGTTTATCATTGCTTACTTTGGCACGATTAAACTGGGAGCAATCGTAACACCGATCAGCCCGGTTTATGTGAGCAACGAGGTCAAACATCAGATCCAAGACTCTGGGGCAGAGACAATTGTATGCCAAGATATTCTTTATAGAGTGATTGAAGAGGCAAAACTCAAATTCAAGAATGTTATTTTAGCAGACATTAGCGATTATCTCCCATTTTTAACGAAATTTTTGGGGAAAAGCGTACCCAAAGGCTTCTACAAAAAAGGGGGAAGTCCTCCCCCCGAGATTTCGGGAAGAGAGGGTTTTTATTTATACAAAGAACTGCTTAAAAAATATCCCCCAAATCCACCCAGAGTAGAAATCAATCCTAAAGAAGACTTAGCCGTGCTCCCTTATACTTCTGGAACAACAGCTTTGCCAAAAGGCGTCATGCTTACCCATTATAATATGCTTGGCTCTGAATTCATTTTTAAGACGTTCCTTGGAATGGAAGAGGGCAAAGAGGTTGATCTGGCTTACATGCCTTTCTACTTTGTTGGAGGTCAATTGATCATTATGCTTAGGGCTTTACTTCGGGGCTCTACTCTCATTATATTTACTACTCCTGACCCTGACGATATCCTATCTGCTGCAGAGAAGTATAAGGCTACCATTTTTATTGGTGCTCCCAGTATGTACGAAATCCTCAAAGACTACGATAAGACCGACCGAGTGAATTGGAAACGGTTTAAATATATTTTAGCTGGTGCCGATGCCCTTTTAGAAGATACGGCCAAGGGGTGGGAGAGGCGAACCGGCGTTAAATTACACGAGTGCTGGGGAATGACCGAAACCAGCGGTATCGGTATGTTTACCCCGAGAGGAAAAGTTAAATTAGGCTCATTCGGGGTTCCCATGTCTAATTGCGTAGCCGCAATCGTCGACCCGGATACAGATGAATTTCTTCCCGTCGGTGAGGTTGGGGAGCTCATTTTCAACGGTCCTGGCGTAATGAAGGGATGTTGGAAAGCCCCAGAAGAAACTAAAAAAATGTTAGTAGAAATAGAGGGCACTACATGGCTCAAAACTGGTGATTTAGTGAGAATGGATGAAGACGGATATTTTTGGTTTTACGATAGAAAAAGGGATCGCATTAAATATAAGGGTTATCGTATCTCGGCTCGAGAGATAGAAGAGGTTATTGCTTCGCACCCTCAAGTAAAAGAGGTCGGAGTGGTAGGTATCCCTGATGCTAAAGTGGGCGAACAGATTAAGGCTGTCGTTGTTACCCAAAGTGAGGCAAGGGGAAAATTGTCTGAAGAGGATATTACTAAATGGTGTAAGGAGAGATTGGCTCCTTATAAGGTTCCTAAAATCATCGAATTAAGAGGAGAGATTCCCAAGACAGATATTGGTAAGGTTTCACGAAGGGAACTCAGGGAGGAGTAAATTATTGGCCCCTTTCTTCGAAATTGAGAACCTAACGAAACATTTCGGTGGCCTTCTTGCTTTGGACCATGTCCAGTTTAAAGTAGAGAAGGATGAAATTGTTGGCCTAATAGGTCCCAATGGTTCAGGAAAGACTACCTTACTCCGTTGTATATTGGGTATTCTGAAGCCTGATTCCGGCTGGGTGCGATTTAAAGGAAAGGACATCACCAGGCATAGCACTTGGGATGTTGTTAACCAAGGGATCGCAGGGACATTTCAGATAGTTAAACCATTCCGTCGTCTGCCAGTGATTGCCAATGTTATGGTGAGTTGTCTTTCGCCTCGGGCAGGAAGAGCCGGAGAGTGGGTTAAGAAGGTAGAAATAAAGGCTCGTGATGCATTGGAATTTTGTGGAATCGCTGACCTCGCATACGAACCTGCTTCTATCTTGTCCCATGGCGACCTAAAGCGTCTGGAGATAGCCAGGGCGATTGCCACTGAGCCTGAATTGCTCTTACTCGATGAACCCTTCGGCGGGTTAAATCCTGCCGAGACAGACCTATTGGCAAAATCGATAAAAAGATTACATAAGGGAGGAAGATTCGGACGTCTCCATGTTGAAGGACCTGCTATACTCATCGTAGAGCACAAGCTGGCGGACCTCATGAAAATGGTCGACAGGGTCATTGTGCTCAACTTTGGTAAGGTTATTGCTGAAGGGACTCCCGAAGAGGTCGTGGGGAATAGTCAGGTTCAAGAGGCCTACTTAGGTAGGAAGGTGGTGAAACTTGCTTCTTGAGGTAGAAAGTCTAAATCTTTACTATGACACCGCACAGGTGTTGGATAATCTTAGCTTTAAGGTGAATACAGGAGAATTGGTTAGCTTAGTCGGCCCGAATGGTGCCGGCAAAACAACCGCCCTCCGGGCCATAGCCGGACTCATCAACTGGGAGAAGGAGATAACCAGAGGAACCAAGCTTGCCAAAATAACCTATGAAGGTGCTATCACTTTCAATGAAGAAAGAATAGAGAAATTATCATCCGCTGAAATCGCTAAAAGAGGCCTCTCTCTCTGTCCTGAGAGGGGTCGGCCATTTCGTGAAATGACCGTCATTGACAATCTATTGGCCGGTGCCTATCTATGCAAAGACAAAGAAGAGATAGAAACAAACATGGAGAGCGTTTTTAGACTATTTCCCAGATTAAAGGAGAGGGAAAAACAGGCCTCCGGAACATTATCCGGTGGCGAACGAACGATGCTTGCTGTGGGAAGAGCCTTGATGCACCGCCCTAAGTTGCTTTGTATTGATGAGCCATCCACGGGTCTTGCCCCTCTCGTAAAAGAAGAATTATTCCAAAAAATAGGAGAAATCTATGTTGGAGGAATAACCCTGCTTTTGGTGGAACAAGATGTCAGCTTCGCCTTTGAACTGGCTTTGAGGAACTATGTTTTGTCCAGGGGAAGGATTGTTGCTGTAGGAAAGGCAGAAGAATTGCTTGCTGATGAGACCATCAGGAAAATCTATTTAGGTCTATAAATATTAGACCAAAATCAAAGAAAAGGAGGGGATTACAATGAAGAAAATGTTAATGTGTGCTTTGATTTTTTCTTCGATATTTTTGCTAAGTCTAACTGCCCTTTCAGCAGAACCTGTTAAGGTGGGAATCATTGGGCAAATGGGTTTCTTCTCTGGGGACTATGTGTGGCGTGGTGCGGTGTTAGCAGCCGAGGAGATCAATGCAGCGGGTGGAGTATTGGGAAGGCAGATAAAATTGATCAAGACCAACTCCAATGAGCTTGTGAGTGTTCCGGACGCAGCATCGGCTATGGAAAAACTGATCACTGTGGACAAGGCCACGGTGGTCATAGGTGGCTTTAGGTCGGAAGCCGTTCTTGCCATGCAGGACGTGGCTTGCGACCATAAGACAGTTTTCCTGGCCAGTTCTGCCCATTTTGCAATGTACCAGAAAGTTGCCAAGGATTACGAGAGATATAAATACTTTTTCAAACCGTATCCAAACGCTGCTTACATGGGCGCAGCTTTCGTTGAGGTTGCGGCGACAGTTGCCGACGTGGTGAGAAAGGAACTGGGAATAAAAACACCGAAGGTTGCCATCCTGGCTGAAAAGGCAGCATGGGCTGAACCTATCGCAAAGGCGTTTCGTGAAGCTGCGCCAAAGATCGGCGTCGAAATAGTGGGCGAGTGGTGGCCATCGGCTTTGGCGACTGACATCACTGCCGAACTCACCGCCATAAAGGCATCTGGGGCACAGCAAATCTTTTTGATCCTTGCAGGACCGGTAGGCACAACCTTCGGCAAGCAATGGTACGAACTTAAGATCCCAGCGGCTATGTCGGGATGTAACGGCGTGACGTGGGACGCCGCGGGTTACCTCAAAGCTACAAAAGCGGACTACTCAGCCACTTGGGATCCAGGTGGTCAAGCCCGTGTTGAAATGACACCAAAAACGATTCCCTTTTGGGATAAGTATTACAAGAAATGGGGGACTGGTCCGATTTTCCTTGCCGCTGAGGCTTGTGATTGTCTTTATATGTGGAAAGAAGCAGTAGAGAGGGCGGGAACATTTGATTCAGATGCTGTGGTTAAAGAGCTTGAGAAGACGGACTACATTGGAAATCTTAGCAGAATTGTGATTCAGTCGCTGGGGGAGACGTTCCCCCATTGTGGGAAATATGGGAAGGGCTATATGACAGACAGTGCTATTCAACTGATAGGTGGGGAAGTGAAGAATTTCTGGCCGGTCCCTGAGCATCCCAAGGATTGGGCTCTCCAGTATAAGGGCACTGTGCCATATCAGCTACCTCCTTGGATGGTAGAATACTGGAAGAAAAAGTGAGTATCCTGCGGAACATGATCACTTGATATTCTCCCATTGGATTCTTTCATTCGCGTCAGGGCGAGGCGATTAAATTGCCCCGCCTCGGACCGCGATTTTTTAACTCGGTCTCCTTATGTTTCAGACGATTTTGATTAATGGAATCATTACTGCAGGAGTTTATGCTCTCCTGGCAAGTGGTTTTTCCCTCATCTTTGGCTTAGCTCGGATAATCAATCTCGCGCAGACTGCATTTTATATGTTGGCAGCCTATTTTACCTTTACATTGATGACCCTGCTCGGTTTAAGTGTTCCCATTTCGACGATCATCTCGGTGGTCATGACTATCCTCATTGGTTTAGCTGTTTATTGGCTATGTATCGACCGAATCCGTGAGCATGAGACCACAGTGTTATTGGTAACGGTTGCTCTAGCAATGGTCTCTCAAGAATGTCTCTTCATAACATTTGGGCTTTACCAAAGATCTGTTCCAGCATTTGTGCCGGGATTTTGGGAAGTACTCGGCACTCGCGTTTCGTATCAGCACTTGACGGCCTTGGGGATTGTTGCGATCGTTCTTTTTGGGATATGGGTTCTGTTATACAGAACCAAGTTAGGTGTGGCAACCCGGGCTGTGGCACAAGATAGAGAAATCGCTAGTCTCATGGGAATCAACGTGAAGATGATATATCTGACAGCTTTCGGTATGGCAGTAGCCCTCGCAGCCATAGCCGGTGTGGTAGTCGCCCCTATATTCAGTTTGGATCCTTTTATGTGGGTGCACCCTTTGCTGATGATTTGCGCTATTGTTGTCCTGGGTGGTTTGGGAAGTATTAAGGGGAGTATCCTCGGAGCTCTTATCTTAGGTTTTGTGGAAACTTTAGTGGTCTTTCTTGTGCCGATGGGTAGCTTTATTAAAACAGCGGTTGCCCTGATGATCATGATTATCATGCTATTGATTCGTCCTGAAGGTCTGTTTGGGGTCATTTTTGAGGAAGAGCGATTATGATGAAGAAGGTGGCTTAGTTGCGAAGGATATTTAAAGCACTACAAGGGGAAATCTTTGCTATCCCTGGAAGGGATATCGCCCTCCTGTTGTTTTTATTCCTATTTTTTCTTCCTTTGATTACCACAGAGCCTTTTATTCTTCGGATTGCCACTTTCGCCAACATCTATGTTATCTTTGCTGTGAGCTGGGACCTTTTGTGTGGTTTTACCGGGCAGATCAACCTCGGTCAAGCGTTGTTTTATGGGGTTTCGGCCTATACCTCTGCTTTGTTAAATCACCACTACGGTCTACCCCCCTGGGCAACGATACCCATTGGAGCCTTGGTGGCTGTCGGGATAGGCTCTATTGTTGCCTTACCTGCAATGAGGCTACGGGGAATCTATTTGGCATTAGCTACTTTAGCATTCCCTATCGTTTTGACAGGGATTGTATTCGCTTTCCCCGATTTTACTGGCGGTGAACTCGGAATTTCAGGAATCGTTCCCCTTTCTCTCTCTCGAAGCACTACCTATTACATCACATTGCTTGTCATGCTCGCTTCAGTATTCGTGATGTGGAAACTTACGGATGTCAAATCCAAAATGGTTCGGGTAGGAATTATCCTTCAAGCCATTCGTGAAGATGAAATTACAGCACGTGTTTCAGGAATTAACACGACAAGATATAAGTTGTTCGCCTTCTGCGTAAGTGGTTTCTTTGCCGGCATTGCTGGAGGGCTTTATGTCCACGTCATGAGGATCGCTGGCCCTTCGACTCTGGAGTTGATGACATCTGTCAATCCCATTGTTTGGACCGTTTTCGGGGGTATCGGGACAATCTACGGGCCCGTGACAGGAGTTTATATCCTCTTTCCACTTCTCGAGTTTTTATGGATTGTTCAGGAGATACGAATATTGATATTTTCCATATTAGTTGTGATTATCCTCCTCTTCATGCCCGAGGGGATTGCCGTCTGGTTTCGTGACAAGATAGAGAGTACATGTCCACGATGTAAGTTGCAAAATATAATTACCCGGCGTACCTGCCGAGCTTGCGGAGCTGAGTTACATTTGATTAAACAAAGTAGGTGATGGAAAAATAATTTAGAAAGAGATCATTTAAAATAAGTTTTTGTTCAGATGATCCGTGACTAAATGATGATTGGTATGCCCATGAAGAAAGCAACAAATCGCAAAGCACAAAGAAAGCAAGAGATTTGGGATATCGCTGGCAAACTCTTTGCCAAAAAAGGCTATGAAAGAACAACGACCCGAAATATATCCAAGGCGATAGGTGTCAGCAATGGTGGGCTGTATTATTATTGCGGCAGCAAGGAGTCCTTGCTTTTTGAAATCCTGGACAAAATTCTTTCCTCGGGTCTTGATGCGATCACGAAGATCGAAAAGAGTGATAAGAGCCTTAAAGAAAAATTAGCAGCAATCATCAATTGGTACACGAGGTACTATGCCTTAGACATTAATAATATAAAGCTGTTGGGGGACCAACAGAAACACTGCGTGAGTTCAAGGTATAAACAAAAACTGATTAAAAAGCAGAGAGATTATCTTAAGGTGCTGGTTAAAATCTTAGAAGGTCTTAAAGAGCAAGGTGAAATGACAGATATTGATCCCACTGTCGCTGCCTTTGCCTTCTTTGGGATGGTCCACTGGATCTACCGTTGGTATAATCCAAACGGAAAAGTTAAACCAGACCAACTTGCTGAAATCTATGTGAGGATCTTTACAAAGGGAATCTTTTCAGGTCGTGCTAAGTCGTAACATTGGGAGAAAGTAATTTTTTTAAATTATTTATGAGCAAGCGCCCGCTTTTTTTATTAAGGTATGGTATTACGAAGGAATGAACCTAAGCGATATCTAACAGGTTGCTGAAAAATTAAATAATGGCTCAAAACGTCATGCTGAACTCATTTCAGCATCTCAATAAAATCAATGAATTACGAGACCCTGAACCAAGGGTGACAGATAGGTACTTTTTCGGCAGCCTGCTAAATCTTTATGAAAGGGGGTCTTTAAAAATGGGCTTTAGAGTATTGGATGTAGAGCGACGATATATTCGAGGGACTGTAGAGAGGTTTGACCAGAAATATGACATGTATAAAAGGACACGCTGGCAGCCTGAGTGGCGAGAACTGGGGAGAAAGCTCTGGGGTGAAGGTCTTCCCGGAAATAAACCTGGCTTCACCCTGAGGGATAGAGCTTTAGAAAACGCCCTTTGGTATGTGGAATGTGGTTGGGCCGAAGGAAACAGGGTGGAGAATTTAAAGCTCTACTCTTGGGAAAGTGGACCAACAGATAAATATCATGTCCTCCCCCCCGACCTCAAGGAGAAAGTCACTGACCCCGCTGAGATGTCCCGCATTGTCAAGAAGGTAGCCAGGCTTGCCGGCGCTGACTTAGTTGGCATCTGTCAACTTGATAGACGCTGGCTATACTCCCATTCCTATAATATGTCAACCCGCGAACCCAAGGTTTTAGAGATACCTCCTGAAATAAACTATGCTATCGCTATTGCGGTAGAGATGGACTACGACCTGATAAAGACAAGTCCCACGACCATAGAAGGCGCAGGGACTGGTTTGGGGTACTCGAGGCATGCCTATACCGCTGGAATTTTGGCCGAGTTTATTCGTAACCTGGGCTACAAGGCCCTGCCCACTGGAAACGATACGGGCTTGAGCGTCCCCATAGCCATAAACGCCGGCCTGGGAGAACTGGGGCGGCACGGTATACTCATCACCTATGAGTTTGGTCCTAGAGTACGGTTGGCCAAGGTACTGACAGACCTGCCTTTAAAGGCAGATACCCCTATTCAGTTCGGGGTCACTCAGTTTTGTGAGAAATGTAAGAAATGTGCCCAACATTGTCCGGGGCAGGCGATTTCGCATGGGGAGCGGACGGAGAGGCCGTTGAATGTTTCGACGAGTCCCGGGGTCTTGAAATGGCCGGTCGATGCTGAAAAATGTTTAAGTTTCTGGGGAAGAAATGGATCCACCTGTGCTAACTGCATCAGGGTTTGCCCGTTCAACAAAACCCCTGGGTGGCTCCATGACATGATCAAGTGGGGAGTGTCCAATGTACCATGGCTGGATTCTTTCTTTATCTGGACGGACGGTTTGTTTGGTTATGATAAACAATTACGCCCTGAAGAATTCTGGACAAAGTGAAGAGGAACTTCTTGGATTAGGAATTTTATCTATGGCTGACTGGAGGCGAGTCAAATGAGATATCTAACATTAGAAGAAGTGGAGAAAAAATACATTGTCAGCAAAGTGGAGCAGTTTGACCAAAAAAATGACATGTACAGAAGGTCACGCTGGCAACCCGAGGTCAGGGGGCTATGGGCAAAGCTCTGGGAAGAGTCTCCTCCCCAAAATAAACCAGGTTACACCCTTAAAGACAGGGCTTTGGAAAACGCTCTCTGGTATATAGAAAATGGTTTTGCTGTTGGAAACTCGAAGGAAGGTTATGGGCTCTACTCCTGGGAAAGTGGCCCCACAGATAAATATCATGTCCTCCCTCCCGGCCTCAAAGAGAAGGTCACGGACCCTGCTGAGATGTCCCGCATTGTCAAGAAAGTAGCCAGACTCGCCGGGGCTGATTTAGTCGGTATCTGTCAACTCGATAGGCGCTGGTTATACTCACACATTTATGATTGTAGGACACGCGAGTACAAGGTCTTGGAGGTACCACCTGAAATAAACTATGCCATTGCTTTTGCTGTAAAGATGGACTACGACCTAATAAAGACAAGTCCTACATGTATAGGAGGTGCAGGTGCTGGTAAAGGTTACTCAGAGCATGCCTACACTGCTGGCATTCTGGCCGAGTTTATTCGTAACCTTGGCTACAAGGCTATACCCGCCGGTAATACTACTGGTTTGAGCGTCCCCATAGCCATAAACGCTGGCCTGGGAGAATTAGGCCGAAACGGTATTCTTATTACCCCTGAGTTCGGCCCCAGAGTTAGACTAGCAAAGGTGTTGACAGACCTACCCTTACAACCAGATAGCCCAATTGAGTTCGGAGTGACCAAGTTTTGTGAAAAGTGTAAGAAATGTGCTCAGAATTGTCCAGGGCAAGCTATCCAATATGGTGAACGGACTGATAAGCCGCTAAATATATCGAACAGTCCAGGGATTTTGAAATGGCCTATAGATGCTGAAAAATGTTTGAGGTTCTGGGTAAGAAACGGATCCACTTGCGGCAACTGCATCAGAGTCTGTCCGTTTAACAAGGAGCCGGGTTGGTTGCATGACATGGTCAAGTGGGGGGTGTCTAATCTACCGTGGTTGGATTCTTTCTTTGTCTGGACGGACGGCCTGTTGGGCTATGATAAACAGTCACGGCCTGAAGAATTTTGGGCAAAATTTAGAGTTAAAAATTAATAGAGACTGTTCCGAAAAAACCCGTAACTAACGGAAAAGTCAAAATAAACTCCATATTTTATGATCAATCAAACCATGCCTAAATATTTATCTTTTTAAGGCGATGAAATTCAGGTCAAATAAAAAATGCTTTGAAAACATTGAAGATTTATTTTCTCCATGATGTTTCAAGAAGCTTATTTTTATTTTTTTTCGGAACAGTCTCTAATAGTAAATTACCCTAATCTTCCAATCAGGGATATTTATTTTCTAAGTAAGAAGCAGGGTTAAGTTTTGTACTTTGAAATGTTAGAAAAGGTTAACCTGTGAAAAAGGATGGAATTGTGCCATGATCGTTAAAACCTATTGTGCCAGAATGGATCACGGCGGATGTGGAATACTGGTTCATGTGGAGAACGGAAAGATTGTAAAAATAGAGGGGGATTCTGAATCTCCATTGAGCCGTGGAACGATCTGTGCCAAAGGTATTGCCCAGTTAGAAAGGTTAAACCGCCCAGATCGCCTCAAATATCCTCTGAAAAGGATGGGTAAAAAAGGTGAGTCTAATTGGAAACGTATCTCCTGGGATGAGGCTTTGGAAACGATTGCAAGCAAAATTAGAGAAATTATGGATCGCGATGGGCCAAGGGCCATCTCCTTTGCTCAGGGGACACCCAAAGGATTAGAAGTCTTTTTGATGATCCGGCTGGCTAACCTACTGAAGATCGCAAATATCTCTGCGCCCGGAAATGTCTGCCATATGCCGAGAGAGACCGCATCGATACTCACCTGTGGTTTCTTCCCAATTCCGGATTATGATCATTCTCCTGCGTGTGTTGTGGTCTGGGGAAGCAACCTCTTTCAAACCAATGAGGAAGGGATTATCGGTAATCAGTTGAAGCAGGCCCTTGACAAAGGAGCAAAGCTGATTGTGATCGATCCGAGAAAAACGGGGATAGCTTCAAGAGCAGACTTATGGCTTCAACCACGACCTGGAACTGACCTTGCTTTGGCATTGGGAATAATGAAGGTCGCGATTGATGAAGATCTTTATGAAAAGACCTTTGTTGAGAGCTGGACAAAAGGTTTCCCAGAATTGAAAGAGCACCTTCAACAGTTTTCATTGGACAGATTATCTGAAATCACATGGATTCCAAAGGATAAGATGATCAAGACGGCTCAACTCTTCTGCCAGACAAGACCATCTTGTATTCAATGGGGAAATGCCCTGGAACATAATGCCAACAGTTTTCAATGCGCAAGGGCCCTGCTGATTCTTATGGCTCTCTCTGGAAATTTAGAGATTCCGGGCGGAAATGTGAACCGGCCTGGCCCTACTATTATGAGACCAGGGGAGTTGGTTCAGGTAAAAAAATTTCCGGATAGAAAAGAAAAAATTCTGAGCCCGGAGTTTCGTTTGGCAACCAGGATGGGCTTTGTACCTTCCCAAATGATTGTGAAAGCCATTCTCACCGAAAAACCCTACCCCATCCGAATGATGTATATTCAAGGAGCAAATCCTCTCCTCACTTTTGCCAATGCAAGAGAAACCTTTGAGGCTATGAAAAAGCTCGAATTCCTGGCTGTCTCTGAAATCTTTCTAACACCCACAGCTCAACTGGCTGATATTGTTCTGCCCGCAGCTACAAATTTTGAGTTCGATGATATCGGACATTTCGGTCTTCCCCATGGCTTTATTTTATCACGACCGAAGATTATAGAACCTACCGGAGAATGTTGGCCTGACTTGAAGATATTGAACGAATTGGGCAAACGACTGGGCCATACCCAATATTTTTGGAGTGATATGAGGGAGTGCTTCGACGAAATCCTAAAGCCTGCGGGAATGACTTATGACGATTTTAAAAATATAGGCATGTTGAAAGGAAAATGGGAATACAGGGGGTATGAGAAGAAGGGTTTCAATACTCCATCCGGAAAGGTGGAGATCTTTTCACAACAACTGAAAGATTGGGGGTACGATCCTCTTCCTATTTATCAGGAATTACCTGAATCACCCGTTACCACTCCAGGGCTTTATGAAGAGTATCCTCTCATCTTCACCTCTGCCAAAGATCCATTTTATTTCCACTCAGCTTCCCGAAATATCCCCTCGTTGAGAAAACTCTCCCCAGGTCCTGTTGTCCTCATTCATCCCGACACAGCCTCTCATTTTGGGATTAACGAAGAGGATTGGGTGGCTATCGAAACAAAGCGGGGAATGATTCGCCAGAAGGCAAAATTGACCAATGAGATTGATCCGAGGGTGATTATCCTTAGCTTTGGATGGTGGTTCCCTGAGCGGAAAGATCTTGAACTCTCAGGATGGAAGGAATCGAACCTCAATATTCTGACGGATAATAATCCACCTTACGATCCTACAATTGGCTCTACTGCCCTCAGAGCTGTTCCGTGTCGCATCTATAAATCTGAGGAATTTTAGAAAAGACGTGTCCGTGACCGTGCTCCGTGTCATTGAATTAACAACAAAACCAGTAGAGATTTTCGATCGACACGGAAAACGGATACGCAACACGGTAAGACGTGTGACAGATTCCTTATGGCTAAATTCAATTCATCATTATTAATTGGAGTCCATCATGACTAAAGACATCTATAGAAAATTAACAAAACATCTATCCTCTTTAGGAATGGGCTATCCAGAGAAAGAAGAGCTTTTGGAGATTCTAAAAGAAAATTTTACAACTCTGGAAGCAGAGGTAGCACTGGCGATTCCTACCAACGTGATCCCCTTTGAACTAGTTCCTCTCGCCGAGATTCTACCCCATTTGAATCTTCCAATAGAAGAGTCGGAAAAGATTTTATTAAATTTAGCCCAAAGGGGCCTCCTTTATTCAAAAAAGATGAAAGATGGAAAAGTTGGGTATGCCATTCAACAATTTGGATATGGTTTTCCACAGACTTTCTTTTGGAGAGGGGTAAATACTCCTCATATAAAGAAGATGGCTGAGTTAGTTATCAAATATTCTCGGAATGAGCTACTGCAGGAGGTTTATGGAGACACCCAGACGAAGGTCTTCCGTTATCTTCCCGTTTCTCAATCCATGGAACCCGAACAGCATGCCGTGTTTCCTTTTGAGATGATGGAGGAGGTCATTCACAAGGTGAAGGTAATTGCTCTCGTCCATTGCCCCTGTCGAACAATGGCCCATTTAATCGGTAAAAAGAAATGTGACCATCCTCTGGAGGTCTGTATCAAATGTAATGAGCTAGCAGAATATTTGATAGAGAGGGGGATTGGGAAAGAGATTACGAAGCAAGAGGCCTTGGAGGTGATCAGAAAATCTGAGGAGGAGGGTCTGGTCCATCTCGTGGACAATGCAAGGGAAGGCATCCAACACATCTGCAACTGTTGTGGTTGCTGTTGCTGGTCTGTGGGAACGATCAGGAGAAAGAGAATTCCAAGGGATGTCCTGATGGCTACCTATTTTCTCCGGGAGACGGATCGAGAAAGATGTACCGGATGTGGCCAGTGTGTGGAGATCTGCCCTGTCAATGTCGTCAAGATGGAAGGCGATTTTCCTATGGTTGATCAAGAGTGGTGCATCGGTTGTGGCGTTTGCGCAATTCCTTGCCCTTCATCTGCGATCCGCTTGGTAAGAAAATCGGACGCCCTTCCTCCAAAGGATTTTAAGGAATTGCATCAACAGATTCTGAAGGAAAGAAGTGGGACAGCGCATGGGGCATAGGGCATGGCGTTTTGATTCCATAGCCATTGCGAGGAGTCCCGCCAAGGCACGACGACGTGGCAATCCGACCTCGAAGGTCGTTGCGAGGGCGAAGCCCGTGGCAATCTCAAGAGATCCCTCGCTTCGCTCGGGACAAGGATTGCTTCGCCTTCGGCTCGCAATGACTACCTGTCTTACAATCGTCCCGACCCTTTATTTGTTGACTCCTATTTTACACGCCCAAGACTTCAAGCGGGCCCTTCCAGGAAGAGTTTTCTCCTTTCCTCGAGATCATTTCTCCCATCCTGAATTCAAAACAGAATGGTGGTACTATTCTGGCCATCTCAACGCTTTGAATCAGGATAACAAATCTTTTGGCTATCAACTCACCTTCTTCAGAACAGCTTTAAAAGGGGAAACAAAGAATCAAAAGTCGAAATGGTCAATCCAAAATCTTTACTTTGCTCATCTCGCTCTTACCGACGAATCCAAAAAGAAGTTCGAATATCGGGAGAAGATCAGTCGAGGGAGTCTGCGGGAGGCAGGCGCCTCTACTTATAAAACCGATGCAAAAACGTTTAGGGTCTGGATTGAGGACTGGTCTGTAGAGGGGAAAGGTTCTGCCATGCGGGACTACCTTCTTAAAGCCGGAGGGAGGGAGTTTGGCCTCGAACTCCTACTCACTCCTGAAAAGAATCCCATCGTCCATGGTCAAAATGGAGTCAGCCAGAAGGCTGAGGGAGAAGGATATGCCTCGCATTATTATTCGATTCCCCGATTGAAAACGGAAGGGAAGGTCTTTCTAAAAAATAGGGAACTCCCTGTGCATGGGATCAGTTGGATGGATCATGAAT
>Ga0315277_10007127_pt1 | contig 14506 bp, 12 predicted proteins | sample YL17G05_15_MG_FD_203695 | JGI IMG/M metagenome (GOLD analysis project Ga0315277, IMG submission 203695) | Sediment microbial communities from Yellowstone Lake, YNP, Wyoming, USA - YL17G05_15 | ecosystem: Environmental > Aquatic > Freshwater > Lake > Sediment | place: USA: Wyoming | collected... | reverse complement strand
AAGATATCTTCATTCGCCAGCTCGGCCTCCGACGCAGCGTGGAGGGTGCGTGGCGGGACCCACGGTTCGAAACCAAGCTCAAGATGGAAATCGTGGGTTACTGCGCGGGCGTCAACGCCCGCCTGCGCGAGCTTGAAGGGCGCGGTTTTCCCGAACCCTTTCGCAGCCTTGGTTTTACTCCAGCGTCGTGGACGCCCGTGGATGCGCTGGTTTTCCTGAAGTATATGGCCTGGGACCAGTCGGGGACCGATACCGATGTCTGGATGGGGATGCTTGTCCAGAAACTCGGCCTCGAAACCGTCGAGGAGCTTTTCCCGCTTGACCGGCCGTATGAAATCCCCACTGTAGCGGTGGTCTCTGACCCCCGGGCGGCGGTGAGGATGCCGCCGCTACAGCCGACGGCGGTTAGAGACCACCGTTATAATTTCCCAGCGGGCTACGAACAAGCTGCGCGAGAGCTCCACTCCCGCTTCGTGAGTGGGCGCTTCGGCAGCCAGTTCTCCTTTGGCAGCAACAACTGGGCGATCGATGGTACGAAGTCGGCCACGGGGAAGCCCATCCTTGCGAACGACCCCCATCTGGGCCTCTCGTTGCCCTCGATCTGGTACACAGCGCACCTGGTGGCGCCCGGCCTCAACGTCACGGGAGTCACCTTCGCGGGATCCCCCTACGTCATCTTTGGCCACAACGAGCGCATCGCCTGGGGCTTCACGAATATGCAGGCCGACGCGGTGGACTACTTCATCGAGAAGATGGACGCACAACACCCGAACCAGTATTTCTACAAGGGCGCTTGGCACGAAACCCAACGGCGCACGGAAGAGATTGCCGTTCGGGGCGAGCCGACAGTTCGCCTGGAAATTGAGGCCACGGTGCACGGGCCGCTGGTCACCAACCACGGCTTGCGGCTGGCGCTCGCCTGGACGGGCCTTGGCCCGACGCTAGAAATCATGGCCATCGCTCACTTTTCGACGGCGAGAAACGTGAGCGATTTCCGGGAAGCACTGGTGGACCTGACAGTTCCAGCGCTCAACATCGTGTACGCGGACGCGGACGGCAATATTGCCATGGCGCCGCATGGTGCGCTTCCCCTGCGCAAGCGAGGCCAGGGACGCTGGCCGGTGGACGGCTCCACGGGCGAATTTGATTGGGTAGGCACCATCCCCGACGATCAACTGCCGTTCGGGTTCAATCCAACTCAGCACTACGTCGCTTCCGCCAACGGGCGACCCGCCCCGGTTGGTTACCCGCATTACCTCGGCTGGATGTGGGACGCGAGCTACCGCACGCGGCGCATCCACGAACTGCTCCGCACGCACGACCACATCACCGTGGAACAGATGGAACAATTCCAGATGGACGCGCACGACGCCGCGGCGGAGGCATTCGTCCCTATTTTGGTGGCTGCTTACGATCGCAAGCCCTTTGGGGATGAAAAGGTGAAAGCGGCAATCGAGGAGTTGCGCCACTGGAACTTCGAGGCCACGCCGGATAGTGTGGCGCCCACCATCTGGGGGGCGTGGTTCAAAGAGTTTCCCGACGCCGTGTGGCGGGATAACTTCGATGCCGCCGGCGTCGAGCCCTGGCCGGGCTCGTGGGGTTATAGCGGCACGAACGAGCGCCTGCCGATCGTGGAGGTTTTGGAGTACATCACGCGCGAGAACCCCAACTCCCCTTGGTTTGACGACGTACGCACTCCACAGATTGAAACTCGAGACGCAATCATCGCCAATAGCTTTGTGGCCGCTGTCGAACAGTTGGTAAATGAAAAAGGGACGGACATGCGCGAATGGAAATGGGGAAAAACGAACATCCTCAGACTACATTCCCTTTCACAGCAGGCCGCGCTCGACCGCGGGGGCATGGTGGTCCGTGGCGACGGCTTCACGCTCTGCCCCGGCGGCGAAGGCGGCGAAGTCTCGGGCGGCGCCTCGTGGCGGATGGTGGTTGATTTCGCGCATCCGGAACGCAGTTTTGGAGTTTATCCTGGCGGGCAGAGTGATGACCCGGCGAACGCGCACTACGACGATCAGGTGAAACCCTGGGCGGAAGGAAGATATCTTCCACTCTCTTTTTACGTGTCGCCTGAATTCTTTCAGGCCGGAGAGGTGGAATCGATTCTGGTTTTACAGCCCCGGTAGCAGCGCCTGGCCCCCTTTCCGATACTTTCGGCGAGCGCCGACATTAATGAGACCCAAAAACGGCGGTCATAGACCGCCGCTACAGCGGGCGGGCCAAGCCCGCCCTACTTGACCGGAAACGCCATCGTCGTCATCAACGAGAGTGCCGGCTGGGTTGTATCGAGCCGTGTGTGCTGAACAACCACTTTCACATCGCTCCGAACCTTCAGCGCGAAAGACGTGCCGGTGGGTATCGATTCACCCTTGTCATTTTTCAAGGAATTGATGCGAATATGCATCGTGCGCTGTGGCGGGCACGTCGCGCGAAGGCCTTTCAGCGGCTCGCGGTCCTCGAAATACGCAGTCAGCGTGATGGTGGCGGGCCGCGCGCCCAGATTCAGCACGCAGGTGGATTCGTGGCTTTCCAGTCCGCCCGTGCTTTCCGCCGGGAGATAGCAATCGGGGATAAGCCACAGTTTTGAGCCGACGGTTCGTTTTGGCATGTTGCCTCCGCTGTTTGAAAGCCTTCTTCCGTTCCTGAGTGCTCTAGAGGCTATCCGGTCTGAACTGCTCGACGATCCAAGCCAGGTCGATCTTTTCCGCCGGGCCGACGATGCGGCCTCCGGGTTTCGGCGCGATCAATTCCCTGCCCTTCATAAACGCCACGCGATAGAGCTCGGCGAAGGGAAAAGCCGGCGCGGGCCCGCCCTGACCGCCCACGACTTCCGCGCCCAGGCGCACGTTCTCGATCATGCGCGCCGGATGGCGAACATGGTAAGGGTTGCGCGAGACTTCTCCGCCGTGCTCCGCCGTGGCCATGACCAGAATGGCCTCGACTTCCGGCGAGATACCGACCATCAGATTCGGTTGCGCGTTTTCGTGCCAGAATTCCGTCTCGATGAAAGGTATCGGCCCGCGACCGCTGCGTTCGAGATAGGCGCCCAGCGCATCAACGGCTAGGTAATGCGTTCCGATGTGAGCCTTGTTCCAATCTTCAGCGTGGGGAGCGAAGACCACATCCGGCTGGAGTTGATCGAAACACCGCGCCAGCACGGCAACCTTCTCCGCCCACTCCTCCGGGCGATCGGTCCGGGTCTTCAAGTTGACATTATCGAAACCCAGGGGCTGCTGCGGTATGGCCAGTCCGAAGCCCAGCACGCGGCAGGCGGACTCGAGTTCCCGCAACCGCCGCGCCCGCTGGCCCAGGTTGCTCCCGAAGGTGATGGCGCAGTCGGTCACCTGCGCGCCCGTCTCCAGGCGCAGGCGGAGCGGCAGCGCACCAATCAGCGCCTCGTCATCGGGATGCGGCGCGCAGAGCGCCACTTTCACTGGCGAAGGCGCGGTAGTCGCGGGCGCCACAAGGGGGACCGAACTCGGTCCGACCGGAATGCTTTCCCCCGCTGCAAGGATTCTGATTGTCTCTGCAACGTAGCGCAGCCATTCTGCATGACGGCTCTTCCAGGTTTGATCGTCAGCCATTTCACCCGACCTCATCGAGAGTGTAATTACCGGGACGCCGTATGCTAAGCCAGCCAGGCGGAAAATGAAAGCGCCTGGCGGCCGCCGGCAGGACCCCCGCGGCCCATCGCACGACACGTTGTCCACCCAGAAAGATTCTCACTTGTGGGAGAGGTTTCGAATACATACAATGGACGCTCGAAACAGAGCAATATAATTCGAACTGAGGTGGAGCATGTTGAAACGTTGGATGCTGGTTTTCGCCATACTGGCTTTTGGATCTCTTGCCGCGGGCGCTGAGGACGGGGAATGGAAGCAACTCTTCAACGGCAAAGACCTGACCGGCTGGAAACACGTCGGGCCGGGAAAAATGTATGTCGAAGACGGGCTGATCAAGACCGACGGCGGTATGGGCCTGCTTTATTGGACGGGCGGGAAAGTGAGCGATTGCGCCATTCGGGTTGTTTTCCGAATGCGGGATAAGAATGACAACTCCGGAGTCTTCATCCGCATTCCCATTGAGCCGCGCGAAGAGTGGATGCCGGTCCACTATGGCTACGAAGTGCAGATCGACAATGAGCCGGAAAAATCCAAAGAGGACGACTACCATTATACTGCCGGCCTTTATTCCCTCACCAAACCGCTGGTGAAAGCCGGCAAGCCCGGCCCGGAGTGGAACACGATGGAGATTACCCTGGACGGGCCGCGCACCATCGTGGTGTTGAACGGCCAGAAGGTTACCGACTACACCGAGGGCCAGCCGGTGCCGGAGCGGAAGTTCGACTTTGAGCCGCAGCACGGACGCCGCCCTGATAAAGGCTGGTTCGGATTGCAGAACCACAGCAAGGATGATGTGGTCTTCTACAAAGAAGTGGCGATGAAGCCGCTCAAGAATTGAGAATCCCCGGAAACTTCGACCGTGCCGACATCCGAGCAAAACGAATTCCTGAGGTGAGATATGATGCGACGCTTAATCGTATTCTTGGCCATCGCGCTGGTTGCTGTATCTGTGAGCACGATGATGGCCGCGGAGTGGAAGCAACTCTTTAATGGGAAAGACCTGACGGGCTGGAAGCAGGTTGGGCCGGGCCACTTTGTCGTTGAAGACGGCATGCTCAAACCCGTAGGAGGAATGGGCCTGCTTTATTACACCGGCGGCAAGATCCGCAACTCCGTCATCCGGGTGGTTTTCAAAGTCACACAACCTAATGACAACGCGGGCATGTTCATCCGCATTCCCATCGAGCCGCGCGAAGAGTGGATGCCGGTCCATTACGGCTACGAAGTCCAGATCTACGACGCCGGGGACGAGCACCATTGCACGGGCGTGCTCTACTCGCTCACCACGGCCGCGTCGCGCGCTTCGAAGCCCCCCGGCGAATGGGACACGATGGAAATCACCCTCGATGGGCCGCACACCGTCGTCGTCCTGAACGGTACGAAAGTTACAGATTACACCGAGGGCCAGCCCGTCCCGGAGCGCACCAAGGACTACGAGCCGCAGCGGGGGCAGAGGCCGAACGCCGGCTACATCGGGCTCCAGAACCATCCGCGCGAGGACAAGTCGGACTCGGGTGTGTATTTCAAAGAAGTCGCGGTCAAGAAACTGAGTCATTGATCCAATGAGGCATTGCGCCAGTGAGTCATTGAATCATTGAGAGAGAAAGTGCGCGCAGTCACGCAGGGACACCGCTTAGGTTTGCATTGGCTGGCCGTTTCAATCGCTCAATGACTCAATGACCCAATCACTCAATTTTATTTGGGGGGCTGAAATGAAAAACTCCATCCGTCGACGCGAGTTTCTGAAGGTCACGGGCGCCGCGGCCGCGAGCTCGCTCGCAGCGCCTTTCGGCGCGAGCGCGCGGCCGGAAGAAAAATCTCCGAGCTCGAAGCCGCGGCTTCTTGTGGGTTGCTGCGCCTACTCATTCTCCAATTATCTGAAGAGCGGGAAGATGACGATGGAGGACTTCATCCTCAAGGGCGTGGAATTGGGGGTGCAAGGCGTGGACATCACCACCTACTGGCTGAAGTCCACGGAGCCCGCCTACCTCGCCCACCTGCGGAACTTTGCCTACAAGAACGGCATGCCGTTCTCCGGCGCCGCTATCGGCACCAATATGTGCCAGGCCGATGCTGCAAAGCGCGGCGAAGAACTCGCGAAGATCAAGGAGTGGGTGGACCGAACGGAGCTGCTCGGCGCCTCGCACCTGCGGGTTTTCGGCGGCGAACTGCCCGCCGGCGCCACCGACCAGCAGGGCGTCGGATGGGTGGTGGAGGTGATGAAGCCAGCGTGCGACTACGCGGCCACCAAGGGCATTATTCTCGGCATCGAAAGCCACGGGGGGATTACCAGCAAGGCGACCAACATCCTCGCGATTCTGAAAGGCGTCGATTCGCCTTTTGCGGGGTGCACCCTGGACATCAGCAATTTTCCCGAGAATCCCTACCCGCAGATCGAGGCGTGCATCCCTTACGCATCGCACACGCATGTCCGCGATTACTACGGCGAGCGCAAGGAGCCCCTCGACCTCGATCGGGTGTGGCAGATGTTCGCGAAGGGCGGGTACAAGGGTTACATGTCCGCCGAGTACGAGGCCGAAGAGGACGCCATGACCGGCGTGCCGAAGCTCCTCGCGAAGATCAAGACACTCTGCCAGAAGTATTCAAGCGTGTAGAGGCGAATTCACTTCGCCAGAGAGTGGCAGGTCCGTCTTGCCACAGGCCTCAGCACGTCGACTGAGTTCATCTCTCCCTCAGGAGGCAAGCCATGTCTAAACGCCGCGAATTTATCGGTCAAGTTCTGAAAGGTACAGCGGCTTTGGCCGCCGCGCCATTCTTCCCCGCCCGCCGCATTCTGGGGGCGAACGACCGCGTTCGCCTGGCGCTGATCGGCGCGGGCGGGCGCGGCCAGGAAATCTTCAAGGCCGCCATCCGTTGCGCCAATACGGAGGCTGTGGCGGTGGCCGATGTTTACACCCGCCGGCTCGACGAGGTGAAAAAGTTCGCGCCGCAAATCCAGACCTATCAGGATTTCCGCCGCCTGCTCGACGACAAGAACATCGATGCCGTGCTCATTGCCACGCCGCAGCACCAGCACGCGCTGAATTTCGTTCCCGCTATTCAGGCCGGGAAGGACGTTTACCAGGAAAAGACCATGGCCTTTAGCCCCGACCACGCCAAACGTATGCGCAAGGCGCTCGAAGGCTCGGGCCGCATCGTGCAGATCGGCGTTCAATTCACAAGTAGCGCGGCGGTCGAGCAGGCTCGCGCCTACCTCGCACCGGAAAAGATCGGGACGATTACCCAGATTCACACGCATCACTACCGCAACGCTCCGTACGGCGGCTGGAAGAGGGCGATTCCGGCCGACTGCGACGCGCAGCACGTGGATTGGAAAACCTTTCAGGGCGAAGCCAAGCCCCACGCCTTCGATCCCAATCGCGTCATCAACTGGCGGTTCTTCTGGGAATACTCCGGCGGAAACGTTTTTGAGAATATGGTTCACCAAGTGGGTTTCTGGTACAAGCTGCTGGGGCTGAAAGTTCCGGAGAGGGTGACGATGACCGGCGGGAACTATCTCTCTCCCGAGATGCAAGTCCCCGACACCATGGACGTCTCCATGGTCCAACCGGAGAAGATGCTCTTCACTTGGAACTCCATGTTCGGCAATCGCCACTTCGGCGAAGGCGATGACGAAGTCCTGGGCAACAAGGGGGTCATCCTGCGGAATGAAGAGGGCCAGGTTCGCTTCGTTTCGGAAGAAAGAAAAACCGCGGGCTCAGCATCGGAAGGGAAGACCTCGGCTGCCGCGAAACCTCCCGACCTTGTGAATTCCTCCGATACCACCGACACCCACATGCAGAACTTCATCGACTGCGTGCGCAGCCGCAAGGAGCCTAATTGCCCCTTTGAAATCGGCTTTCGTTCCGCCATCGCCTGCCAGATGGCCATCCGATCGTATCGATTGGGACGAACGGTGCGCTGGGACGCTCAGCGAGAAGAAATCGTCTGATGGTCACACCGCTTGCCCAAGCGCAAAGGTTCCGGAACCAGCCGACGTGTCGTGTCAAAGGGTTTCGGGCTTTTGGCAGAGAATGCGAGTTATGGAGGAGTGTTATATGAAAATAGCTATCATGAACCGGAGAGAGTTTGTGGGTACGACGCTTGCGGCGACAGCCGGGATGTGGCCATCGAGCGCCCGGAGTTTTCAAAGTCCGAGCGAGGAAAAGAAAGCGGCCCAGATGAAGGTCGGACTCTACAGTATTACTTATCTGGGCATCTGGTACCGGGGCGAGGGGCTCAGCATCGAGGAAGTCATCAGGCGCGCCAAGCAGCACGGCTACGACGGCGTGGAGCTGGACGGCAAGCGGCCCCACGCGAACCCGCTTGACATGCCCACCAGCCGCTGCCGCGAGCTGCGCCGCCTCGCCGACGGCGAAGGCATCGAAATCTTTGGCGTCGCGGCGAACAACGACTTTTCGAGCCCGATTCCCGAACACCGCGAATGTCAAATTTGCTATGTGCGCGAGCTGATCCGCGTGGCCTCAGATGTGGGCGCCAAGCTCGTGCGCGTGTTCTTCGCCTGGCCCGGCATCACCCAGCATCCCCAGGTCGCCAACTACGACATTGCAAAGCGCATATGGTCTTACACTCACAAGCCGTTTACGATGGAAGAGACCTGGGGCTGGTGCCGCGAGGGGCTCACCGAGTGCGCGCGCTACGCCGCCGACGCCGGCGTGACGCTGGCGCTGCAAAACCACAAACCGATGATGACCGATCACCGGGACGTTCTGCGCATGGTGCGCGAAGTCAATTCCCCCGCCCTGAAGGTTTCTTTCGATCCCTGGGGCTTGCCCGTGAAGACTCCGGAGTACATTCTTAAGGCGGCGCGCGAGGTTGGCGCACTGCAGGTGCTGTGCCACTACGGGGGCGTGTACGAGCGCGGCGCGGACGGAAAAGTGACCGGTGAGACTCACTTCCGGCCCTTCGTCGCCGCCATGAAGGACATCGGCTATCAGGGATATCTCAGCTACGAGATGTGCTCCGAGCCGCCCAAGGTGGCCGGGAAGATAGAAGGACCGGAACGCGCCGATCGAAATGCCCAACTGGCGGCGGAATTCATGCGCGGGCTGATTAAGGAAGCGTAGTTCGCGCGGCGTTCACCCCACGCCAGCAAGACTGGAAGGCGCCAAGAAGGTGAGAATCCAGGGGAACAGCGAACCCTTGACCTGCCGCGGCGAGCTCGCGATCGACCGGCAAGCCCGCAACCATCGAGGCATGGAGATTTAGTAGACCACTACGTCGCCATCTTTCAGGCCTTCGGTGACTTCGATATTGAGGCCGTCCTGGGCGCCGAGGCGGACGGGGCGCGGGCTGTGGCCGGCGGGCGTCTTCACGTGCACGGTCGCGGTCCCATCCGAAAACTCCACGGCGCGGCGCGGCACAATCAGGACGTTGTCTTTGCGCGCCAGTTGCACGTAGACGTCCACGCGTAGTCCCACGCGCAGCGGCGTTCCAGGATCGACCTCGATGAACGACTCCAGGATGTCGGTGTCGATTTTCTCCGAGGGATTGTCGGTCTGAATTTTCTTTTTCCCGAGTCCGCCGCTGATGCGCACCACGCGGCCGGAAAACGTCTGTCCGGGGAAGGCCTCGCAACGGAGCTCGGCGTGCTGGCCGACCTGCACCTTGCCGATATCGGTTTCGTCCACCTCCGCGCGCACCATCAGGCGCGTGGTATCCGCCACGGAGACAATGGGCTGATAGAGCGACTCGTAGGAGATGGACTCGCCCGGGTTCATGAAGCGCTTCACCACCACGCCGTCCACGGGCGAGCGCACGAAGGTGTTGTCGTAATAATCGTCGGCCTGGGTCAGGCGCGCGCGCGCCAGTTCGACATCCGCGCGGGCCGCCGCCACATCTTCGGGGCGCGGCGGGGCCATGATGAGCTGGTAGCGCTGCCGCAGCGATTCAAGCCTGGCCTAGGTCATCTTTCCGTCGCGTTCCGCCTGGTCGAGCGCCGATTGCGAGACCACGCCGCCATCTGTGAAAAGCCGCAGCACGCGCTCGTGCTGCTGGCGAGCGTTTTCGGCGGCGGCCTGGGCTTCTTCCATTTCCGCCCGCGCGGCGCTACGCTCCTCGGGGCGCGCCCCGTTCAGAACTTTCTCGAGCCCGGCCTGGGCGCGTGCCAGTGCGGCGCGCGCTTCATCCACGCGTCCCCGGGCGTCACGGTTCTCCAGCGTGGCCACCACCTGTCCCTTGCGCACCGGCTCGCCGTCGGTCACAGCGACTTCCAGCAGCCGGCCGAACGTGCGCGCCGCCAACTTGATTTCCTGCGAAGTGGCGCCCTCGACGCGGCCCCGCGCCGCGAAGTGGGCGTCGATGGACCCGCGCGTGACCCGGGACTCGCGCTGGAATCCCTCCGAGTTGCGCGGGTTCGCGAAGCGGCCCGAGACCAGAAACCAGACCAGCGGACTCAGGATTACGACCACGACTCCGAAGATGACGTACAGGTTCCTGCGGTATGGGAGCATCAGCATCAGTCCTTTAATTGGCCGTCGTCGATCGTAAAGATCCGGTCGGCCAGACCCAGGATTCGCGTGTCGTGGCTGACCATAAAAATCAAACGGCCTTCTTTGTGCGCGAGGTCCCTCAAGACTTCGACGATCAGGCGGCCGGTTTTGGAATCGAGCTGGCCGGTCGGCTCGTCGGCGAGAATGATGGGTGGATCTCCCGCCAGCGCCCGCGCCACGGCCACGCGCTGTTTCTCCCCGCCACTGAGGTCTTCAGGCAGATGGCGGAGGCGCTTTTCCAATCCGACGCGTTCGAGAAGTTCGCGGGCCTTCCGGCGCGCGGCTCCACCCCGGAACCCCTTGAGGTTTAGCGTCGCCTCAACATTCTCGAGCGCCGTGAGCGCGGGAAAAAGGTTGAAGCCCTGGAAAATGAAGCCCACGTTCTCTCGCCGCACGCGCGGCAGCTCCGCCTCGCTCAGGTTGCTCACTTCCCTTTCAAACAGATAAACCGCTCCCGAGGTCGGCCTCAGCAGGCACCCCATCAGCATGAGCAGCGTCGTCTTGCCGCTCCCCGAAGGGCCCATGAGGATGAAAAACTTCCCCGGCTCGAGGTCGAGCGAGACGCCTTCCACGGCATGAACCGCGGATTCTCCCGAGCCGTAGGTTTTGCTTACTCTATCCAGTCGAACGCCGGTTTGTGCGGCGATGTCAGTCATTGGCTATTAGCCGTTAGCTGTTAGCTGTCAGCTTCCAGCTTCTGCACGAAGACAACAAGCATTCGCTTGATGCCCATCAGTTCATCTGACAGCCGATCATGTTCCTTGGTGTCAAGGTAGCTCAGGTCTCGCGCCAGGAGGAGGTGATACTCGAGTTCGCTGGCTGAACCCATTGCAATCTGAAGGAATCGCGCCTATTCGGAAACGCTACTCCTCCCACAGCCCTCGGCAATGTTGGCTGGGATGGATTCGCAAGATCGACGGATTTGGCTGGTTAGGCCGTACTGTTCATCCCTCGGAAACCGCCGCGTGGCCTTGTCCACTGCAAGAGTCAACTGATGCGCCTTATGCCAGACCTTAAGGTCTCGAAAATCCCTCACCTTTCGCCTCCTGTTCAGAGAGCATCTTGAGCGCCGGACGCGCCTGAAGCTGATAGCTAACCGCTAACAGCTAATAGCTTAGCTTTTGAACACCAACGCCGGGTCGATCTTGGTCACCTTGTAGATCGAAAGAACCGATGACCCGAGACACATCAGAAGAGTTGTCACGTAGACGCCGGCGAGGACGGGCCAAGGCAGCAGGACCTGCAGGTTCCCCTTGCGCATCGCCTGAATCACCCAGTAGCTGACGAACATCCCCAGCCCGTAGCCGACCACGGAATTGATGAGCGCCTGCTCGATGATGATCTTGTAGAGGTGCCAGTTGGAAGCCCCGACGGCCTTCAGAGTGCCGTATTCCTTCAAGTGCTCGGTGGTCGAGGTATAGATGGTGTTAGCCGCGATGACGGTCCCAATCACCACGCCCATCACCGCGATGGAGAGAAGCGCCACTCCCGTGCCGGTGTTAATCATCCAGTAGTCCCGCGTCTTCTTGCTGAACTCACGCGCGGTGTAGAAATCCACATCTTTCACGGTCTCTTTTAGCCTTTGCTTGACCTCCTCGATCGAGTGGCCCGGCGCCACCTTCACCAGGATGTAAACCGTGTTCCCTTTGGCGACGAAGGAAAGGTTCAGGGCATTCTTGAAGGAAGTGAAGATGTAAGGGCTCTGGATGAAAGACTTGGCTCCGCGTGTGATGCCGACCACGCGCACGCGGTGGTTGTTGATTTCTGTTTCCCCGCCGATGGGGACATCGCCGAGGCGGTTGGTTTCCGCCTCGTCGTAGAAGATGGAGTTGAAATACTTCACGTCCTGCGGGTTGCCGCGCACGACGTTCCAGGGCGCGCCCACCATGGTTTCGGGATTGAACCCAATCATCTGCACGGTCTCCTGGCTTCCAGTCGGGGTTTTCCAATAGCCGAAGCCCAGGAAGTACTTCTCCGCCCAGAGCACTCCGGGGACTTCTTCGACCTGATAGAGTTTCTTTTCGCTGAAAGGCCGCCCGAAATCGAAGTTCTCGAGTCCGTGGGCCGTGACCCAGATGTCGGCTTCAGTGTGATCGATCAATACGCTGGCGTTGGCGAGGAACGCCAGATACACCCCCACTTGCACCGTGATGAGTACGACCGCAAAGGTGATTCCCGCCAGCGCCACAGCGAGGCGGACCTTGTCGTGGAAGAGGTTCTTCCGCGCTATAGAAACCACGGCTGCTTCACCTCAAACCCACCATTTTAGCACGCGCGGTGCGGGCGCACTGTGGCCCTCGGCTGCAGGAACGGCGTCGGGCCCGCAGCCTAGAACCATCCCGCCACTCGAAGGTCAACAAGAAGGGGCTGATTGTGAAATCTTGAAGGTGGGTGTCCGGCGCCGGCCCGGGGTCGCTCTGCGCCAGACGATTATTGAGGATTACAGAATGTGGTGACGGCCCCTGCTGTAGCGGCGGTCTCCAAACGCCCGGTTGTCCGCGCTCAGAGAGCGCCGCACCAACGAACCACCGTGACGATATTCCGCGACTCTCATTAATTCTTGGGCGCCATTCCCGTGGATTCTCGAATCACCAGTTCGGGCTCGATGAGGTACTCCCGTCCCGGGAGCGGCGAGCTTTCGCGTTCGGGAACCAGCGCCGAGAAAGCGAGGTGGCCGATCTTTTCCCGAGGAATATTCACCGTGGTGAGGGGAGGATAAGCAAACTCCGAGAGGCTGATATTGTCAAATCCGGTCACCGAGACGTCCTCGGGCACACGGCGCCCTTGCTCGCGCAGTTCTTTGACGACGCCCAGCGCCATGAAATCGTTCACGCAGATGATGGCCGTGGGATTGAACCCCGAAGCGAGCAACTGCCGTGTGGCCTGTTGGCCGCCTGCCGGGCCGTCGCGGTCGGTGGCGATGGCGTGTTCAACTTCGCCGGCGTAGCGCTGCATCGTATCGAGGAAGGACCGCTTGCGCTCCTGCATGGGGTCGAGGTCCGTGTGGTGACCCACAAAAGCCATCCGCCGGTGCCCCACCGAGAACAGGTACTCGACGACCCGTTGCATCCCCCGCTCGTATTTTACTTTGATGTTGCTGATGTTCCGGGCCGGCGTCCCAACGTCGTAGAAGACGATGGGCAAGTTGGTGTCCACCAGCTCCTGGATGAGCGAAGGCTCCATCTCCGAGACAATCACCGCCAGCCCCGCCAGGCGCCGGCCGATCATCAGGTGCACGCTCGACACCAGTTGCCGCGGCTGGTAGTCGGTGTTAGCGACCAGAACTTCATAGCCGCGACGATGCGCGTCCGACTCGAGGGCGCGGAAGATGTCGAGGAAAAAGGGATTCTCGAGGTTCGAGACGATCATGCCCAGGGTGCGGCTCTTTCCTCCCGCCAGCGTCCGGGCATGAAGATTGGGGTGATACTTGAGTTCTTTAATGGCTTTGAGCACGCGGGCCCGAGTGGCGTTCTTGACCGGCCCGACATCGTTCACAACTCGCGAAACCGTGGCGATGGAGACTTTAGCTTTTTTGGCAACATCTTCCAGTTTCATGGCACCCGACCCCCTGGAAGGGATGAAATATGAAAGCGCTTAGCCAAGTTAACAGCCGATAACACAATAGCATAAGAACTGTATTTCGCGCCAGCCCGAAAGCATTGCATCTATTTGCAGGTTTTTTCTTGCCGGGCGCCACGGCATTCCAAGGCCGCCCTGGCTAGTTGCGTGGCGGCCGCAGCCGGGGATCAAGCTGGTGGGCTTTTTCGAACTCCGTCGCGGCCTGGGCAAGGTCGCCTTTTTCGCGCAGCGCCAAGCCCAGTTGATAATGAGCGGGCGCATGGTTGGGAGCCAGTTTCAAGGCGGCGCGAAACTGCTCAATAGCCCCGTCGACATTCCCTTCCCGCAGTTGCCTGGCGCCGGTTTTGGTAGCCAGCGTGGCGGCGGCCTCGAACTCGTTGCGCGCCCCCAAGAGATTCCCTCGATGGCCCAGCACCACACCGAGCGCGACATGGGCATCGGCCCATTCGGGGCGTTGCCGGAGCACGTACTGGTAAAACTGAATTGCGCCGTCGAGATCGTTGCGACGCTCCAGCGCCCGCGCCATGTTGAAATAGGCTTCGGTGAAATGCGGCTCGAGGGCGATGGCTTTGCGGAATTCGATGACCGCGCGATCCACCTCACCCGTTTCGAGAAAGGCCCATCCCAGCGAATTGTGCGCGGGACCGGACTTGGGAGCGTATTTAACTGCCAGGCGGAACTCGCGCACGGCGGTGGCCAGTTCGCCTTTCTGTATCGCCTGGAGCCCCCGCTGATAATGGCTTGCGGCGAGCGGATCCACCTCGGCGGAGGGAGCTT
>Ga0315277_10007124_pt1 | contig 14508 bp, 15 predicted proteins | sample YL17G05_15_MG_FD_203695 | JGI IMG/M metagenome (GOLD analysis project Ga0315277, IMG submission 203695) | Sediment microbial communities from Yellowstone Lake, YNP, Wyoming, USA - YL17G05_15 | ecosystem: Environmental > Aquatic > Freshwater > Lake > Sediment | place: USA: Wyoming | collected... | reverse complement strand
ACCTAGAAGGAATACAGGTAGCAAAAAGGGGAATAGCATTAGACATACAAAAGTTCCTCCCGGACACTACAGAAATCAAGTTTATCGAAACCTTCAAGGAAGAACCGAAGAAGGAAGAACCGAAGAAGACAGAGCCTGAGAAGGAACAACCAGAAAAAGCCGAACCTAAAAAACCAGAAGCAAAGAAGCGAACCAAAAGAAGCACAAAAACAAAAGAGAAACCTGAAACCAAAACCTAGACTATATTACCCCTGTCGTCTTAGCCAATCTTCCGTATCCATCATATCTCAGGTTCATTTTATGCAATATCGTGTACCTTTCCGGCCTCAGAGATGCTGCCAGTTCCAACGCTCTCACAATTTCCTCCTTATCGACGCCAAGATCACTCGCACTTGCAGGCGCTTCCAATTTCTCTAAAGTCTTCTTAACCTGCTTCCAATTTGCCCCATGCAGAAACGCCATCATTATCGTTCCCACACCACACCGTTCCCCGTGCAAGGAACAATCGGGCCTTATAGTTTCAAGACTATGGCTGAACAAATGCTCTGAACCACTGCACGGGCGGCTGCTGCCCGCAATGCTCATGGAAACACCACAACTGATAAGCGCCTCTATGAGCACGCGGATCCCCTCTTCGCTCTTCTCACCTATAAGGTCAGCACTTTCGATCACGAGCCTAGCACTCATCAAAGCCAAGCTTGCCGCGTATGCACCATAATATTCGTTCCTCTCTTCATGCGCCAACTTCCAATCCTTCACGGCCGTAAGCTTCGCGATCACGTCTGCGCACCCGCTGACGGCAAAACGCCACGGAGCCTGCATTATTATGTTCGTATCTGCTATTATCGCAAGGGGAGCCTGAGCCAAAACTGAGTAAGGCGTACCAGATCCCTTAATAGAAGACAATGGACTCGCTATTCCATCATGCGAAGCCGTCGTCGGAACACTAATGAACGGAATAGCTTGACGGGCCGAACTGCATTTTGCAACATCAATCTTCGTGCCGCCCCCCACACCGAAAACGATCTCCGGCTTTAACGTTCTGATTCTTTCTTCCACGGTCTCAACATCTTTGATCGTGGCAGTCTCAACAAGAAAAGTGTTAACTTCCATCTTCCTGTCTTCCAAAAGCTCCCTGACCGTTTTCCCTGCAATGTCGTTGGTCTTTGACCCAGCTATCACAAGAGCAGACTTTGTGAACCCCAACTTACGAGAAATGTTTGCAACCTGTTCTATAGTCCCGTTTCCTACAATGACTTCTCTGGGAAGCTGCATACGATGATGCTTTGGGAACAAAGTCAACCACTGTCCGAACGCCAACTAGTCTGTAGATTCGTGCGGCGCATTTTTTAAACTTTTCAATACGAGCAACCTCTCGTCTTGGAACTTGTCCGAACCCGCTATTCCAAACCGTAATATTAATAAATCCCATGCCATGATTACATCATGCTACTTCCTCGTGAAGTAAACTCGCCACATTTGAATTTTGGGTGAAAACAAGATGATAAGTAATGATACAGTAGACAAGTTGACATTGAAAGGAACGACAACCATTGGCGCTGTCTGCAAAGACGGCGTCATATTGGCCGCGGATACCCGCGTGAGCATGGGCTACTTTGTGGCTCATAAACATGGAAAAAAAGTCTACAAGATCGATGATCATCTTGCCATGACCATCGCCGGGACGGTGGCAGATGCGCAAAGAGTCGTGGACATTCTGACTGCAAACGCTCAACTCTACAAAATCGGCAACGGCAGGCCCATGTCCGTAAGTTCAGCTGCAAGGTTTGTCGCAAACCTGCTATTCTCAAACAGGTATGTGCCGTTGGAGACTGAAGCCCTCGTAGCGGGCCTAGATGACTCTGGGCCCCACGTGTTTCGTTTAGACCCTTTTGGCACCCTGATAGAGGAAAAATGCGTTTCGACAGGCTCGGGTTCACCAGTGGCCTACGGCGTGCTTGACGACAGGTACAAAGAAGGCTCCTCCGCGGAAGAGTTGCTGCCTCTGATTGCTAAGGCTTTGGAAGCTGCCATGAAGCGCAATGCTGCAACAGGAGACAGTTTCAACATATCCATAATCGACAAGAAAGGCTACCGTGAATTGACCGAAAAAGAAAAGAAAAAGCTCCTAGCAAACCATGGAAGTTAACATCGTGGCCCAAACCCGCGAACGGGACAAGATCGAAATAAGCCAGTACATTCTTCAGCACGTTCCTAAAGAAGTCGAAGTAACGAGAATAGAGTACGAAGGACCCACACTTGCCGTTTACACCAAGCGACCGGAGATTCTAGTCGAACAAAGCAGCCTGATTGCAGACATCGTCAACGTCATAAGAAAACGCATAGTAATACGTTCTGACCCATCCGTTAGACTTCCTGAGGCAGATGCTGAAAGGAAAGCACGCGAAATTGTCTCATCCGAGGCTGAAGTGACAGACGTAAACTTTGACCCAAGTCTTGGCGAAATAATAATTGAGGCAAAGAAGCCAGGCCTTGTAATCGGAAAGAACGGAATGATCCTGCAAGAAATCATCAAACAGACCAGATGGCGTCCTCAAGTTCTAAGAAGCCCTCCTTTGCGCTCCCAGATAGTGACTCACATGCGTCATTATCTTCATTCAGAAAGTAAAGAGAGAGAAAGAATACTGCGCGCGGTTGGGGAAAGAATCTTTAGGCCCAAGACCTACGACGTAGGAGACCTTAGAATAACCGCTCTCGGAGCCGCTCAGCAGGTGGGCAGATCGGCCTTCCTCGTTCAAACAAGAGAAAGCAGCGTCTTATTGGACTGCGGTACCAATCCCGGTTCATCAAAGCCCTTTGAAGCTTTTCCACGTCTTGACAACCCAGGATTTGAACTTGACTCTCTGGATGCTATCGTAATAAGTCACGCTCATCTTGACCATTGTGGGTTAGTGCCCTTCCTCTACAAATATGGGTATGACGGCCCAGTTTACTGTTCAGCCCCCACTTCAAACCTCATGACGTTGCTTCAGCTAGACTATTTAGACGTGGCCAACAAGCAGGGAACGACCGCGTACTACGACCAAAAAGATGTTCGCGAATGCGTGCTTCATACGAATCCTCTAAGATATGGAGCCGTGACCGACATAGCTCCAGACATCCGCTTGACTCTGCATAATGCAGGACACATTCTGGGTTCATCGATGGTTCACCTGCACATCGGCGAAGGCCTACACAACATCGTCTACACAGGGGACTACAAATACTCAAGAACCATGCTCTTGGAGGCTGCTGCTACAGAGTTTCCGAGGGTTGAAACTGTGATAACGGAAAGCACGTACGGTGGGCCAGAAGATCTTATGCCTTCAAGAGTCGAAGCCGAAGAACGTTTGACTTCGCTCGTAAACGAAACTTTGGAACGAAAAGGTAAAGTTCTGATTCCAGTGCCCGCAGTGGGAAGGGCCCAAGAGATAATGCTTATACTCGATGGATACATGCGCCGAGGCCTAATGAAAGAGGCGCCTGTGTTCATTGAAGGGATGATCTCAGAAGCGACAGCTATACACACCGCTTTTCCAGAATACTTGGGAAGAGAAGTCCGTGAAAGCATATTACATGAGGGAATCAACCCTTTCCAGTCAGACTATTTCACTGTAGTAGAGCATCCAAACGTGAGACAAGAAATCATCGAGGGTGAGCCTTGCATCATCATGGCAACATCCGGCATGCTTGAAGGAGGTCCGGTGATCGAATATTTCAAGAACCTAGCGGACGACCAGAAGAACACGATAATTTTTGTGAGTTATCAGATTGAGGGTACATTGGGTAGAAGAGTCCAAAAAGGCATGAATGAAGTAGCGTTAATCACTGCCGAAGGCAAGATGGATGTGACGAAAGTTAGGCTGCAGTTGGATTCGATTGAAGGCTTCTCTGGGCATTCAGATAGGCGGCAGATAATAAACTATCTTACGCATCTGAAGACAAAACCTGAAAGAGTCTTGGTCTGTCACGGGGAAAGAGCAAAGTGTCTTAGCATAGCCAGCTTCCTTCAAAGAAGATGCGAAATTGACGCTTTTGCTCCTAATCTGTTGGAGACGATCAGGCTGCTGTAGCGATAGGTTCGCTTGAGGCTGAAGTTTTCTCGCGCCATATTCTGACGTTTTGAGGGCAAATGACTACTCGCTCTTCGCCCAACCTTGCGATATCTCCACCGACCGATTCAACGAATTCCGTCAAATCGTTCACTGCACGTTTGACATCTTCGATGCTCTTGCTCGCAAGAGGGGTTATTCTAATGATTAGAATGTTTCCAGACTTCACTTCGCTCTTCATGTTGTCCAAATCTGCAAGATCACGGAGAGGCATTGCCTTTAAATATGTCTTTCCAGGGCTGATCCGGACTCCAGCCTCTTCTTCTTTCTTGGGTTTACGGAGTATTCTGCCTAATCCCGGCAACCTTCTCCTCTCTTGATGTATTTATTCGTTCTCTTAGAGTTTAAGTGTTTCCCAATTTTAGGCTTCAGTTCCTCATGTGAATTGACTATAAAAATGTTTCATGAATTCAAGAATTAGGCCTAATCTTCGTTTCGAATTCTTTTATTCGGTTCCATGTTTTGTCACCTACGAAATGAATGCTCTTGACCACAACTCCTCGATTAGCCTTTTTTGCCTCTTCACTATCAAACAGGGCCTCCCCGACCGCTACTGCCTTCCCATGCTTCTCATCGACAACTATTACCAGATCTCCTTTGCAAAAATCGCCGCGAAATCCTCGGACGCCTGGCGCCATGACATCCGCGCCTTTGCATAAGTGAGGGATCGCTCCCATGTCAACAACGAGCCCAGGCATTGCCGCAAGAAGCTCGGCGAAAACCAATGTAGGATAGAGATTCCCTTGAGCCTCGATAAGCAATGGCCTACCATTCACAAGGAAGACATCAGCGAAGTCCATCCTTACAACCTCAAGATTAGGTTTGCCCGCAAGAATCTGCTTAAGATCGGCTTTCAATCTTATGGAAGCCCTGTCAAGAAGGGCCTTGGACTCCTTCTCTTTCAAGAAATATCTGGCATTCTTTTCCGGCATATTGTCTTCACTTAGATAGATTTAAATGTGTAATGTTAAGTATAAAACCTCACATTCCCAAAACATAGCCTCACATTTTATCTATCTACTTATGTTTTCTGAAGAGCATGGGTTCATTATGATTGCACACCTAGTCATACCCAGTCTCTACAAGTTTTCTAGTGTCTAGCGCGCATTTTAACTGGCATCCTTCGACCATGCCACTAATAAGTTTAATGTTTCACTATCCCATTTAACGTCACACTCTTCAAATCATACTTATGAAAAGTGAGAGAATGTGTCAAGAGGTCTTTCTGAGTTTGAGGAATGCTATGCACTAGTGGCACTATATACTTCTCTAAACATAAGGTATTTCGCCACAATTCATACAGCGACCTTGTCCATAGCGGATATCTTTGCCACATTTTGGACATTTACCGCTTGGCCAAGGTATTACAAGGGCAGACCCCATTTCAGCAAAAGAGCGTCTAGAACCGTCAAACACACTATAGGTTATTGTGAGAGAGCCAGCACTGTTTCCCCTGTAATCATATTCATTGTAACGATATCCATCCTTCTGTGGTCTTAGGTCCAGAGCCTTAATATTTCCATCAGAGAATTTGAGATTTGCTTCAACTTTTTGATCGTCTGGCACAACGTTCTTAGTCGGAGAGAATAGCTTGGCCCTGATCTTTATTGTCGATGCTTGGGGGTCAACGATTATTCGCGAACCTGCATCATACCCTGCCTTTGTCTTGTTTCTCAGTTCATCAATTGCTTCATCAGCTAGAAGAAGGATAAGTTCAAGCTGTTTGAGAGGGTATATCTTGAATCTATGATGGCTTGTGTTTCTAGGTTTTTTGAGAATCCAGTAAATGATATGGTACAAGGGTTCTTTTCCTCCAATTAGATGGCAACCAACGGCATAGTTCAACAAAGCTATGCCCACGAGCTCTGATTCTCTTGCAGAACCCTGATACTCCTTGATGGAATCCCTCAAAACCGTCTCAACCTTTTTGGTGACTGCCGCTATCAGACTGTCAATATCGTTTTCATCATGTCCGCTTTCCAGAAATGACTTCAGTATTGGAGTAAGTGAATTCTGCCAATTGTGTTCACTCAAGAATGCGATGAACTTTTCTATGTAATTCTCTTCCAATTGTTCTTCCCCTTTCCAAGATATTGATCTTCTACCCTTTTAGCTATTCACCGAATAACAAACGCTTATGTTCTAGAGCTTGGACTCACTTACGCTTTCTGAAGAGCATTTCGTCCTTATGGGTGCAGACGTATTCAAAGCCAGTCTCCAGAAGTTGTCTAGCATCTTCAATATTGTTAGCAATAGCAGTGCAATATTTATCATCTTCTTCAAACTCAACTAATTGAGTATAGATCAATGTGTTGGCAATCGATTTGTGTCCCAATAATTTCATCACATACAAGATATCTTTTGTTCGATGATATTCCATCGTTGCATGCCAGTGTCTAAATGTATGAAAGTGGATTCTTAACAACCTTGGGTTTCCAAGTTTCTGTGCAGCATTCTTCCTCTGCATATTGAAGTTGTTTGCAATAGTTGCTCTGTCTGAAAATATCCTGTCATTGACCTTAGGAAGTCTATTCAACATTGCGATGAGCTTATCAGATATCTTTAACTCTCTAGCATTTCCATGCTTTTCAGGTCTATTGAGCAATACCACTTTTCTCTCAAAGTCTATGTCAGTCCACATTAACTCTACAGCTTCTCCAATACGCATGCCAGTGTCTTTGAGCAGTTGAAGTACTACTGCCATTTTCTTTCCACATGAGGCAATAAGATCATCAATCTCCTTCTCAAGCGGAATGAACGGTAACTTTCTATTAACTTCATATCTTGGCAATGTCCATGTGATGTTATTGAAGATTGCAAACTTTCTGTAAGCTGCAACCATTAACATTTTTGTAGAATTACTCCAAGTCATTTGAGCAGCGATGACAGCCTTAATGGATTCAGGCTCAAATAGATCACCGCCTCTTTTCACTAACATTTCAAGAGAGTTAGAATAATTCTTGATGGTTACTTCGCTAAAGCCATCCTTCTTAAGCTGCCAAACAAAGACTATGATACTTCCTTGAACTTCGCGCCGAGTTATAGTGTTTGTCAGATGCCCCTTACAATCTTTAGCAAACCCCGTTATTATACGGATATGGAAGAATAGTTCACAACAAATGTATGATAGGCACGCGCTATGGAAGATAGTTACAAAAACCATATACTGAACTAAGGGCTAAGATTCAGTGTATTCTGAGAGGAGAAAGGGAGGTGATACTATGATAATGAGAAAACATTTGTTTCTTGCTATTGCAGCTACTTGTCTTCTGACAACGTTTTTGATTGGAATAGTGCCTATTCAAAGCCAAACTGCGAGTCCATATGACCCTTGGCTTGACTACAATGATGATGGGAAAATAGACGGAAGAGACTTGCTTGCTATGTCAAGAGCTTTCGTAAGCTATGGAGACCCAACAAAAAACGTCGTCGTCAAAGATGACTTCCAAGAGCTGAGTCCTGGTTTCGTGATTATACCACCAGAGGGCTCCTACTATTACGAACTCAACCTAACAGGCAAGAGGCAATATGAATTATGGATGATGGCAAACCAGACTCTAAACGTGGACCTACTTACATACATTGGACCAAACACGGTGGCGTTAGACAGATTCTACTATAATAGCTCTCAGGCCGCAATTCATGCATGGGAGGTCCGAACCTACACTGCAAGCACGGGCCGCGCTGGCTTTGTATTCAGCAACTTTAACGACCAAATCGCGAATCTGTTCCTCGACGTGTACCTGCATTCAATCCCTGTAGCTGCATTCAATCCTCCAGTTCCGTAAATCGGAGTAAACGTGAAGCCAAAGAGTAGTCAAACCCTCTTTTTCTTTTTTGAATCTGTGCAGTTCTGAACTTCTAGTTTATCTTCTGTTGTCGTGCAGATTCAACATTTCTGTCTCTGAGGTTTTGGAGCATGCGTTAGCAGCAAACGTATCATTGCTTCCTTTAAGGTCTCATTTTCTGGGTTTGCTAACGATGCACAGGAACAGAATCGAAGATGAGAGGAACATGAAGTCGATAGATTAATAGAAGCTCTAATAAGAGTCTAATGGTAGAACATCACAGGAGATAGAATTCCAAAAGTCAAATTCTGCTTCTGCGAAGGAAGAGAACTGGTCTAATATAGGATACGAAGGAAGAACTTGCTCATCACAGACTTCATATCTTTCTGGGTTTGCTAACAAGAGCATCGCGCATAAACAGAGAGGAGAAGAATATAGAGATTAAAGGGGAAACTAATGGTACTACGTAGTCTACATGCTATACAAGAAGCAGAGAGCCCAGGTCTAAAAAGGAAATCTATTAGGAGATATCTAAGGCGAGTTCATTCCAGAAGGATAACTCTAATTCTGCATATGAAGAGAATGGATAGGATATTGACGCTGGCTCTTCATACTCTGGCTTCGCCGTCTCATTCTCAGGTAGTGTAGTAACACCCCTGATTAGGTTTTTCAATTTGGTAGTAGCTTCAGCTACAGTGTCACCGTATATGATGTTAATGCTTAGATGATTATGGGCATCTTCGTATTGGTCTATAGTAGGATGCACGCCTACGCATATCAAGTCCATGTCTGCTGATGGATAGTCTTGTAGCTCATCTATAGTAGAGAGCCATCGCAGAGGATTCGGATATCCACCACATGGCCAATTCCAACACTGAGCAACTCGCAGCTTTCCATTTTTAAAAGCTTTTGAGTCTACACCACCATCGGTAACTTCATGGTTCTCAACGTCATAACCTGATTGTTTATAGACTTCATGCACTGCGGCTTCAAGTTCAGCTCCTTTAAGAATATTCTTCTTGGGATAATGCCCATCTATCGCCATGCAGTTTCATCTTCGTTCTATTTGTAATTTTTATTTGTGCTGACGTTGTATATTAATTGGTGCTGTAATCAACATATACGCAATCTTACAGTCACCATTAAATTGACACTTTTATGTCTTAAGAAAATGTGCCCACCCCAAGTGGTGTGCATGGCGTCACACCACCCAGGTCAAATAGAACGTTTATGGTCTGGATGTACAGCTATGGGCAAATCCTATCTTTGACTTCAGAGAATAAATGTCTTACTGGAAATGATGTGTTACAGAACATTACTAATTATAGTGTGTTTGCTGCTGATTGAGGCTTTAAATGTAGGTTGAACCCTAATTTTGTTTGAGCTGGTAGTGCGGCAGCTCGTGCGTGTAACTGACGACACAATCACTCTCTGCTACATTGCCAGCTCTTAAGGTTGCATCAATGGAAATTCGACATATATTAGTAGAGCGTCATCCGCCCTCTAGGCTTCGACGATCAATAAGGATGTATGCTCTTATTGTAGTCAAGGAAGACATGACTTGCAGCAGATGCACCAAACCCATACCCAAAGGAACGATGGCAGCAAGAGAAACTACACGTCAACAAGTAACATATGTCCATGAATCCTGTTATAGAATACATCGAAATGATTATCGCAAACGTAGGAGCATTGCTCAGAAATCTTAAGCCATATCGATGCTGAGTCATTAGATCAAATGTTGTTGAGTGCATAAGCGCTTCTATAGTGCAACTCCATGTTAACTCTTCATGTCTGTATCGACTGGATGTTCCCAGCAAACTTCTGAACGCTAAGTCTGCTTCAGAGTTATTCCTAAAAATGCTCAGTTCTATATGTCTTCAAGTGAACCTATCTCATGCACACGACCATAAGTATTTTAACATCTTAAATAGCGTAGCGAGACGCCCAGAAGATGAAGAAAAGAGTTGATTTGAATGGTCTTTGGTTAGAAAGGTTCATACTAACCAAATGATTTGCGAATTGGACAACATTCTGAGGATATCTTGCACAAAAGCCCATGGAAAGAATAGTAGTTGATACTCTATTCAAACCATTTGCGAATGGGACAACTTTTGAGGCTTGTTCTAACAACGCGCCATTAAGAATGTACATTCATTTCTTCATTGGACAGCTGAGTAGCGAGTCACTGTAGTAGAGCGCTCAGTGCCTAACATCTTCACACATACATTCCATCCAACTGTAGGCATAGTTGCACAGGATAGGATGGGGCTAGACCACTCAAAGCCCATAAGGTTAATGTAACATTGGACAGAATGTTAGACGCTTTTTTGCGTGTCTTCTTCAGGACGCAACCATGCTCTATACATATGCATTTCTACCATCATTAAGACAGCAAGAACTGCGCTAACGGTAACTGCTGCTTCAAGTATCATGAGATCACCGATGATAGAATATTGGTGAATGAGCGCACAAATGCTTTTTCAGCAACAAACATTGATTCAAGATTCATAAGCGATATTTCTAAAGTGCTGCAATTAGTATACACAAAGTGGGTGTTATGCCGAAGTCAAATGATATCTATAAAGGAAGGCCACCAACTCAACACGAAATCAATAAAGTGTTGAAACATCATAATAGGGGATTGTATCGTGGATTTTACAGAGAAATGGTCAACAAATTCTATAAATCAAAGAAACGACTTTGGGCTTATCCTGTGCCAGAAGGAGTTAATGGTGGTTCGTATTTGAATGGTTTTAGACATGCAATTATTTCTCTAGGCTATACAGGCAAAATGTCAGCTCATGGATGCAAAAGCGATATAGGCGATGCAATCATCCTTAGGCGTGATGAATAACACGCTTTGACATCATCATGACTCCTTCTCTTTCAAGAAATATCTGGCATTCTTTTCCGGCATATTGTCTTCACTTAGATAGATTTAAATGTGTAATGTTAAGTATAAAAGTCATAAAAGTATGGTGTGAGGATGCGCAAATGAGCGAGATGACGACCGAGATCCTTGAGCAGAACCTCGGGAAGATCGTGCTCGTCAGACTGAAAGGCGGAAAAAGCCTCCGTGGAAGACTCAAAGGGTTTGATCAGCACTTGAACTTGGTTCTCGAGGAAACAGAGGATACTACGATTTCTGAGACCGTTAGAAAGCTTGGACTGATAATAGTTAGAGGAGACAACGTAGTTCTGATTTCGCCTCCACCCAGGTGACAGTTTGTGGGAAAAGGGACACCGTCATTCGGCAAACGACAAGGCAAAACGGTACATATACGCTGCAGACGGTGTGGAAGAAGAGCATACAGCGTTGCGAAAAAACGGTGTGCGGCCTGCGGGTACGGAGAGCGGGCAACTCTCAGGAAGTATTCATGGCAAACGCGCAATCTCCACAGAGACAGAATGCGCTGACGAGGCTTGCCGACCATAAGAATTGCTGATACGTTGTTTCATTATCAACCTTCGAAGTCACGTTAATGGCTTCCGCTTCCAATTTGGGTTCAAAATATCCTCAAAGAGGAAATGTATTAAGACGGATTGGATGTTGGATTGAGCAAAAAAAATTGAACGTTCAAGAACGAATCCTATCAAGTGTCCTTATTGTGAGGCGGCACAAACTAAATGTGTTCCAAGTGGCACTCTGGACGTAAAATGTTAGTATTATTGCGGAATGGAGAATATCCCATCGCAGGCAACCCAGAGGGTTCAAGGCTGCATTGATCATCTTGGCAATCAGACCAGCGGAATGTGCAGTGACTAGGCGGTGGTTTTTGCAATCAGTGCCTCGGCTGTTTCGGGCTGAAAGCAAGACCTGAAAAGTAATCCCTAGGTTAATGGGTTTCCATTATTCGAAGAAAAACGAGTGTAGCGATTACAAATGATTCTTAGGGATTGGAATAGTAGCCTTTATCAATTTTCACGAAGATCAAAGGTCCTTTGCTTTGGGTTAATTCCCGAGCTTTTCTCAAAGCGCTGTTGACGACGTTCAATATCTGCTCTCTCTCGCTGAAGTAATCTTTCTTCTTTTCCCCCAATTCCATTTTTAGTAGATTCTCGGCAAGAATCGTCGTACCGCAGATTTCCCCGTTCTTAACGAGTGTGAGGATGACTATTTCCGCTATGTCCTGTCGATTTGAGAGGTTTTTCCAAATAGGTTCGGCGTTGGTGAGAATCTTCGTGACCTTGCTCCAACGGTTGTTGTTCTCATTGCCGATCAGTAGTTTTACTCTTTCTTTCCATTTCCTGAGCCATATTCCCGTCCATATGTCTAGGAACTCTTCGAGTTCGCTTCTATTTTCGTTATAGAACTTTTCCAGTTTCTCCACTATGTCGCAATCGTTTGCGTCTTTTCCGATGAGTTCCCAATGAAATTTAAGGTAGTTTACCAAATCCTGAGACGCTATTTGAAGCACCTTGCGGTCTGATCCTAGGATGTTCAGCATTGGGTCTTTTTCTCGAAGTTTCTGCGATAGAAGTATTTCTATGAAGTTCATGGTTATTCCCGCTTCGAAGCCTTCTCCGATTAAGAATATAGGCTAAAAGCTTTAAATAAGCTTTATTCGTGTTTGCTTCTATAAGATAATTCGATAATTTTCGGTATTATTCTGGTTTTAGCAATATGGTTGGGCACTCCTCCGCGTTATTCCAGGCATTCAAGAAGGTCCTTTACGCTTTTCAGGATTAGGTCTGGTTTTTCCCTTTCCAGTTCTTGGCGAGAGAAAATTCCTGATAGAACTGCTACCGTTTTTGTGCCTGCGTTCTTTCCGGCCCTTACGTCTGCAACTGAATCGCCTACGACAGCGCAATCTGTTATCGTCGTGTTCAGTTGCTTAGCACATTTAACTAGCGCTTCGGGAGAGGGCTTAGGTTCATGCGTGTCGTGTGCGGTCACCACGCACTGAAAGTATTTTGCGAGATTGAACCCTGCCAGTTCTTCGATCACTCTTTCTTTTGGAACGTTGCGCATCGTGATGAGCGCCACTTTGACTCTGCCTGAAAGGCTTTCTAATACTTGCGAAATGCCTGGCATTGGTCTAGACTTCGTGGCAGTGGCTTGATAGTAGGCATGTAGATAATGTTCTAGGAATCTCTTCACGTCCACACCTTGGAGCAAGTCAATTATTGGGAGGTTCTGCTCGAGTCTCTTCGGAATCTCTACCGCCGACTCATCGTTGATCTCCTTTTGTTTTCCCATTTTTGAAAGCGCAATCTTCATGGCTGTCAAGTATGCTTCCTTCGAGTCCATGATGGTGCCGTCTAAGTCGAAGAATATCGCTTTGACCTTGAGTTTCAGTGTGACCACACGTTTTCGGAGGCTATTGTAGCGGTTGTTGCCGTTATGTGTTTCGATAAGTTTTTATTTTGCGCTTAACCGTCTAAGGTAAATACCTGATTTGACTGTTTGGGAGCAGAAAAATGGAAATGGTGGGCGATGGTTAGAAAGGCAAGGATACGTTTGACCAGCACGGATTACGTGAAACTGGAGGATGTTTGCGGCGAACTAAAAACTATTGCTCAGAAGACAGGAGTTAAAATGAATGGTCCAGTTCCGCTGCCGACAAAGAGGTTGAAGGTACCGGTTTTGAAGTCACCATGTGGCGAGGGGACTGCAACATGGGACAGATGGGAAATGCGAATCCATAAACGTCTAATTGACATTGACGCTGAGGAGCGCGTAATGCGGCGTATTATGCGCATTCGAGTTCCAGAAGAAGTGCACGTTACGATAGAGCTTCTCTAGTCAATGTTTATTCAGCCCATACCCTTCTTTAAGAAGCACTTGCAGGCCTTTCGGACAGACCTGCCTTGGATAGTTCTTGCGGAAGGCCTTTGCCTCTATCGATGTTCGTTGGTCTGTATCGTGTTCCACGGACAATTCCCAGTGAATGCTTCATCAGAGGAGTACATAAGACTCTGCAGGTTGTATCTCTCTTCTTTGTGGGACCTGAAATCCCTTGAAACAGCAGCTATTGCTGTTCTTGGACCCTTAGGGCGCTTGGATTCTGGGACTAGGGATATTTCATGAAGTGCTAGTGCCGTTTTTCGCTTTTGGGGCCGGTTAGCTTTGATGGGAATTATCTTTGCCATGAGAGATGGCGGGTAGAGAGGGTGCTTGAAGCTTTTCTGTTTGGCCTGAACCTTCGTTCTTGGTGAGCCTAGACGTGAAAAAGGGTTCTGGATGTGTGATAGTTAGAATCGACGTTATTCTTCTTCGGTGATTTTTATCTCCTTGACTATTAGGGTGTTTTCTTTTCCGCCTATTACTCTGAAGTATTCTTTCAGTTCTTGCTGATGGAGAAACTTCTTTAAGAGTACTCTGAGGTGTGTTCTTAAGACTGCTTTTTCTTTAGTTTTTATCGTTATGCAGTCTGTTGCCGTCTCCACGTCGGCTTTAGTCTTCTCTTTTATGAATTGGCTTAGGTCTTTGATCAGGTCGCTGCCTTCCTTTTTGAGGTCTGAGATATCAACCTTTGTTTCGGACATGTTTTCACTTCATCTCCTGATTATTATGACTCTTACTTGGTCGCAGGCATCTTCGCAGGAGTCTGCAATCATTTCTAACGCTTCGAAGAGCTGGCTTATTAAGACTGCTACTCCGG
>Ga0315277_10007123_pt1 | contig 14509 bp, 14 predicted proteins | sample YL17G05_15_MG_FD_203695 | JGI IMG/M metagenome (GOLD analysis project Ga0315277, IMG submission 203695) | Sediment microbial communities from Yellowstone Lake, YNP, Wyoming, USA - YL17G05_15 | ecosystem: Environmental > Aquatic > Freshwater > Lake > Sediment | place: USA: Wyoming | collected... | reverse complement strand
CACGCCGAATGAAGGAAGAACTAACATTGACGAAGAGATTCAGAACAGCACTAACAGTTGCCTTGCTTGGCATATTAGCAGTAGAGTCAAACATTGTACTTGCAGCTTCATATCAATCAACTGCGTTAGGTTGGACTAGGACCTATGGAGGAACATATGACGACGTTGCCTATTCCATAATCAAAACGGGTGACAGTGGTTACGCCTTGGCAGGGCGCACTGGTTCTCTAGGAGTTGGGTCATCTGCCTTTTGGCTGGTGAAGATTGATGAAGTCGGAAACATGCAGTGGAACAGGACTTATGAAAGACTAGACCGCGGGAACCAAGTGACCCTTATTCAGACCGAGGACGGAGGTTACGCTTTGGCAGGTTCAGGTTTGCTTGTGAAGACCAACGTGAATGGGGACATGATTTGGAACAGAACATACCTGACAGAACCATGCAACTGCAACGTGGAATATGTTGTTCAGACAGATGACGCAGGCTACGCATTGGCCGGCAACACACGAATCTACGGGGATTGTGATTTTTGTCTAATCAAAACTGACAGTGAAGGAAAAACGATCTGGAATAAGACCTACACGAAGACTTCGGAAGACGGAGTTTTTTCCCTGATCAGTACGGCTGACAAAGGCTATGCCATGGCAGGCTACACTGAAGGGCAGACGGGTTCTCACCCCAAGATACTCTTGATAAAAACCGATGAAGACGGAAACAGCCTGTGGAATTTTACGTTTGGAACGGGGGAAGGGCACTATGTTGCATACTCTGTCGTTCAGACCCATGATGGAGGCTATGCAGTAGCAGGGGACAATTCGACGTGGATCGGTGGCAGTTTGATGACGCGACACTGCTACCTCGTCAAGGTTGATTCGATAGGCGCCTATGAATGGAACAGTGAATATGCAGAAACAAGCGTGTCAAGAACATATTCTGTAGTCCAGACCTATGACAGCGGGTTTATATTAGCAGGCCACAAAGCCGCTTCTGTCACTGGTACTCAAGACTGCCTTGTGGTGAGGACAAATGCAAGTGGAGCCGTTATATGGGAAAACACATATGGCGGGGAACTTGACGATGTTGCGCGTTCTATTCTCTTAACTGACGATGAAGGTTATGTGCTGACAGGACAGACTCGTTCGTTTGGCGCCGGAGACTGGGATTTTTGGCTGGTCAGAACCGATAAGAATGGCATAGTTCCAGAGTACCACTCCCCTATTCTTTTGGTTCTGTTCATTATGGCGACGATGCTAGTGGTAGCTACGCTGAAGAAAAAAATCGCTTCTCATGTTGAAAACTGGCAATTCAGAGTCTGTACGTGCACACTAGAAATAGAAACGTTTGACTCTCGCCAAACTCTGATGCGCTACTAGTGTCGATTTGTAGCCTACGCAAACTGTCATCAAATAATGTGCAAAGCGCGCGCTTCTTGTACTGTGCTGACCTAACTGGCTTCAAACTTTTCAGATATTCTCGAACGTCATCTGAAGTGGCTGTTTCAACGGGCATTCTCAGCGAGTTCAAGAATTTCTTGATGTAGTAAGTATGTTCATATGCTGTTTTGTCTGATCTTCGCAAATCAACTTTCAAGAATTCTCTAAACCTTGTCAACAATTCCTCTGATGGTATTCCAGGTGCTTGACGTGCGGAGTGTGTTTTCAGGAATTTCGACGGCTGTTCCGTAGCTGAAATTTCAAGCGCCTTCTTTGAACATTGATGTATTTCCACGTTGTCCCACGCTCCAAGAGCCCGCTCTCCCAGCATGAGATGAGCGCCTTTGACGTGGCCTTGCTCTGCAAACTTGATCAGGGATCCTCGCATGCCCGACAAGGCATATACGGCATTGCGATGCGCCACGCGCGCTGGACTTGTTCCGCTTTCTAATCTTCAGATGAAAAAGCGTTTCTCGGGATAACAAACAATTTCGATATATTAGTAAAAATCGGCAGCTCTTTTCTGGAAAAGGACGCGGAACAACCATCCAAGTTGCCAAGCAACCCTTTTCTATGCGAAGCCACAAAAGTAAAGAGCAGCTTGGAAGTGGCAACGATCAGAACCAAAGAAGCACAGACAACTGCTAAGACAATGAACGAATTATCTGAAAGCTACACAGATCTGCATGCAGCAATGAAAAACACGGCGACGCAAGTCGGAGCAACCAGAAAACTCTGGCGCAGCAAGAACAAGTCAATGCTGATCAAAGTCGGTTTGGCATTGATTGCGTTTCCAGATCCAACCATAAGCGATGTCGTCGGCGGAGTCTTGGTTGCGGCCGGAACGGTTCAAGAAGGAATCCGTCGCCAGTCGCTTCACATGGAAGATGTTCCGAAGACATTTCAGGAAACTCTCAAAGTGATCCAGTCAACAAAAGAGAACCTCTGACAAGTTTTCATTCTGCTAAGTATTGTGCGAAAGCGTAAGACACAAGCCCATGGACTGGTCACAACCCCAAACATGCGGCAAACATCAAAGCATTTTAGGCAAGTCCTATGACAATAATCCGTTGACCGTTTCGTCACTTCACAAGGAAATACAGAGAGACAACCTTTGAAAGTAAGTATAATCTCGTTAACCTGCTGCGCTGGCTGCGTTTCTTCATTCTTGAACGCTGGAGAAACTCTGGTAGACTTTTTCTCCGCTGATTTTGACATAGTCTACTCGCCCACATTCATTGACGTGAGGGAAATACCTGAAGTCGATCTGGCAATAGTTGAGGGCGGCGTAAGAACCGAAGCTGATGAAGCCCTGATCAGGCAAGTACGTGCCAAGTCAAAGACGCTAGTTGCACTGGGAATCTGTGCTACCCACGGCGGAATAACCAGTTTGGGCAACCTCACAGCGATCAAGAAAATACTGGAGAAGAAGTACTCGCTTCTGGCGTCAACCAAGCTTCCAGAACTCACAGACCTCATGTATCCAATATGCAACTTCGTTGACGTCGACTACTATTTGCCCGGGTGCCCACCCATGCCCCTGCTCATAGTCCACACACTCAAAAGCATAACAAGCGGAAAACAGCCTGAACGCCACGACAGGGTAGTATGCATCGAATGCCGACGAAAAATAATCCCCCGAAAAGTCGAAAGACTCTACGGAATCTACGAAAAACAATCAGACCCAGAACTCTGCCTCGTAAGCCAAGGCTTTGTCTGCTTGGGCTCAGTGACACGTGAAGGATGCGGAGCACCGTGCCCCAGAGCAGGCTTCACATGCTTCGGCTGCCGAGGTCCAGCAGATTCGCTACTCTACCGTGAAAAAGACATCTACACACTCCTCGTCAAAGTAATATCGGCCAGAACGGGCATCTCAGAAGCAACAGTCAAAGAGGAACTGTACCGCAACCCGTTCATCTTTCACACTTTCATATTCTCCAAAATCGAACGAACCAATGCAAAGGAGAGAGTCATTTGAAGGCTACAAGGGAAATCACGATTTCACCCGCAACTCGCATCGAAGGCCACGGAAAAGTCACGATAACCCTTGACAGTTCAGGAAACGTGTCAAACGCGCAATTCTACGCCACAGAAATCCGCGGGTTCGACTACTTCCTACAAGGAATGGATGCAGAAAGACTGCCATTCATCATCAGCCGCATCTGCGGCGTATGCTCAACCGCACATGTAATGGCATCAGTGAAGGCCATAGAAACCGTCTACAACACAGAAATAACCGAAACAGCCCGAAAACTCCGCGAACTTCTGCTCATGGGGCAAATAATCAACAATCACGCCCTCGTCTTCTTCTTCCTCACACTCCCAGACTTCTACTACACGCCAGAAGAAGATCCTAAGAAACGAAATGTCTTCCAAATCATGCGCGAAAAACCAGACATAGGCAGAAAAGCCATGATCCTCAGACACTTCGGAGCCCAACTCTTTGACACCATAGGAAAACGTGAAGTCCACATCGTCTCAGTAGTACCCGGCGGCCTCATCAATCCACTGAAAGAAAAAGAACGCCAAGAGCTTCTCAAACTGGCAGAAAACGCATGTGCAATCACACATGAAGCTGTAGACCTTGGAAAAGAACTGTTCGAGAAGAACTGGCAGGACTTCAAGAAAACAGGAGACTGCAAAACACATTACATGGCAATGACCAAGAATGGCGCAGTCGAATTCTACGACGGCAACCTGCGTACGATAAACCCTGAAGGCGTCATTTTGTCCGAGTTCACACCACAAAACTATGCAAAACACATAGAAGAACAAACCTCAGAATGGACCTACGCAAAGTTCGCCTACCTCCGGACTGCAGGACTGCACAAGACGACTTTTCAAGTCGGCCCGACCGCAAGAATGAACACGGCCGACAGAATCACAACCTTTTCTGCTAACGAAGAGCTCAAAGAATTCAAGAGAAAATTCGGAAGCCCAGTACATGCAACTCTGCTCCTTGACTACGCCCGAATGATAGACTTGCTCTATGCATGCGAAAAAACACAAGAGCTACTCGGAGACCCGACCATAACACGAGATGACACACGCGTCAGAATCCAGCCGAAACCTGGCACAGGCGTCGGAATCGTTGAAGCCCCACGGGGAATACTCGCCCACGAATACACACTTACAAAAGAAGGCCGCCTCAAAAAAATGAAACTCATAATACCTACACAGATAAACAACGCAGCCATAAATCTAAACGTCAAGGACGCAGCAGCAGAGTTCATACAAAACGGCGACATCAAGCCAGGGCTACTGAACCGAATAGAGATGTTGATACGGGCATACGATCCATGCATAAAATGTGCCACACGAACCACAAACAACCACCTCACAGTAGAAATAAGAACCCGCAAAAAGGAATTGCTGCAAGTTCTAGAATGAAAACTCAACAGCCTAACCAGGACAAACCAGACATCAAACACGCTTCCCAAAATCAACAGCCTCAGACTTTGCTGCACGGTCAAACTGGAAAAATATGTCTCTCAGCCTCTCTAAGCTGGAGGGTTGTTTACAGAACATGCCTCGGCCTTACTCGCATTACGTCCTCAACAAATGCTCGCAATGGTTCTGCGATGCTCCAAGCCTGAGCAACACATCCGCGAGGCTTGTGAGGTGGGTCGCCATCGAAGATTTCGCTCAGAGTGCCAAGTCCAGATTCAAAAACTTGCTTCATAAAAAATGGCATGAGGAAATTCTTCAACACGTTACCACGGGCAAGGTCCGTGCAGTCTTTCACTCGTAGGAACGCGGTTGTGAAGGGGCCGAGCAGCCATGGCCATACTGTGCCATTATGGTAAGCCCGGTCTCTGCTCCGCCTAGCACCTGCGTAGACTCCGACGTACCTGGAGTCACTTCGGGCAAGTGTTCTTAGGCCGAAAGGAGTCAGAAGCTCGCGCTCGACAACTTCAACGACTTTTTCAGCTTTTTCTCGGTCAAGTATCATGAAATCCAAAGCACACGTGACTATCTGGTTCGGCCTCAAAGAGGCATCATTGCCATCTTGCCCAATGACATCATGCAAACAATTCTTTTCAGCATTCCAGAACTTCTCAAGAAAGCTTCGCTTTGCCCTATCAGCCATGGCTGCAATGCTTTCGGCGCGATCCTTTTCCCCGAACTTCTCGGCTAACAACGCTAAAATCTTCAGGCCATCATACCACAGGGCTTGAATTTCCACGGCTTTTCCAGCCCGCGGGTTCACTGGTTTTCCTTCAACGCTGGAGTCTACCCAAGTCAACTGCGACCCATGCAGAAGCAGCCCGTCAGAGTCGACGTGAATGCCAAAACTCGTACCGTGCACATGATTGTCGAGTATCTCCTTCAAAGTATCCCAAAGATGGTCATGAACAAAATCGAAGTCTCCAGTGTACTTCAGGTATTGGAAAACAGCGTTCACGTACCATAAAGTCGCATCAACAGTGTTGTAGCTCGCCTGTTCGCCTCGATCTGGAATGAAATTTGGAATCAGGCCACCCTTGCAGTATTGAGCATAGCTCAGGAAGACTTTTCTAGCGTCTTCGAATCTTCCAGTTACAAGCAGCAGTCCGGGCAAAGAGATGAAAGTGTCCCTTCCCCAACTTTCAAACCAATGATACCCGGCGATGACAAGCTTTTCTTCCTCGCTCTTTCCCCTGACCACAAAGGAGTCCGCCGTCAGAATGAGCCAGGTCAACCAGTCGCTCACGCGAATGCTCCTGTGGGCAATATAGAAGTCCGTCACGAGATTCTCGCAACGTTTGACCTCAGAGTCAAACAATGACCTCAAACCATGCAAAGACGAGGGCAACTGACTCAGCACATTGCTCGCGCCGATCAGGCTCTCGTCTGCAACAGCAACTATGGCGAAGTTCTTCTCTTCCCCGGCTTTCACGTTGAACTCGAAAAAGCCAGGCTGAAAACAATCGTCAAAACAGCTTTCTCCGCGGTCTGCTTCTTCACGAAGATAGACGTGTTCAACCCATTTTCCCTGAACAACATAGCGACCACTCGTCGATTTCAGAAGCAACGCAGACTCTGGAGAACTGAAGACAAGCTTGGCTTCTCTTTCGCTGCTTTCCTGTTGGAAGCGTCCTGAGACTCTTGACCTTTCAGTCGTCTGATGAAACGGTCTCCAGTTGACAATGGGAAAAACCTTGACCTCAACATCAGATTCGCCTCTGCTCTTTATCGCATAGTCGGCTATGGCAGCGTTTTTTCCGTAGGGCATGAAAACCGTCTTCGTAACCTGCACATCCTTTACTGAATAGACGAATCGGGGAAAGGGTGAAACAGAAAACTCTTCAAGAAGAGAGTATCCCTGCGGAAAGAAGCCGTTCTGAAACTCGTTGGCCCCAAGGCGACTTATGCTGTTGCCTATGATGAGGTCTTCATCGAGCTTCGTCAGGAACACTCTGCGGTCTTTCGGCGGGTGAACAGCCGCGACGAGAAGGCCGTGATATTTCCTCGTGTTTACTCCAAGAACGGTGGATGAAGAATAGCCGCCGAGCCCGTTTGTCACGAGCCACTCTTTTCCGACCATACTGTCAAAATGTGAAAGCGCTTCACGCTCGTAGCTTATTTGTGGCAGTTTCATTATGGCATCAGCTTTGCCACATTCTTCTCGCGGACCACACCGAAATAGTTTGCCACCGGATTGCATTTGCTCCTGAAAAGCAGAGCATGAGGTTTGTGCATCTTGTATTCTGTCAACGTCTCAGCGTAACCCATTCCCTTAGCAATAATCAAATCAGCTGAATTGTAAGCATCAAGGAACTCCTTAGAAACTTCTTTCGCAGCAAATCCCACCGCATCCGTGCCTGTGGTGATTACCTTACTGGCGACTGTGCTCATTCCAGAAGCATCAGCATCTTCAAAAGTGGCATCGTTAATCACAGGACCCCCCTTGACAACTACGACCACGCTGGCGCCTGTCTCCTTCAATTCCTCTACAAGCAGAGTGTCAAACACGATTTCGCCCGCGTTATCGGCCAAGTAAAGGATCGTGTGTGCCTTCTTTGCAAGTTCAAAAATCTTGCCAATATCGTCCACGGCGAGGTCTTTGGCAGCTTCTCTGAAGCTTTTCTTCAGACTACTGAAACTGGCCTTGTGGCCTGGAATGTCGAACTCGATAAGGTTGCCGACGATGGCAACCAATGCCGCTCTCTTGAAACGGTCCTGCTGTGTGTAACCCTCCTCAACGAGCTTTCTCGCGTACGGCAGAAGCTTCAAAGCCTTCTCGTTGCTTATTCTCTTGCTCCTCTTGTACGGATCAGCGCTGCCCGTGATTCTTCTCAACAGGCGATCTCTCTCCGTGCCTAAATCTGCCGGGACCGCCGTAGGCCGGAACTCTTTCGCGAGCATTCGCAGCAGGTCGCACATAGCCCTGAAACGCAAGGCAGGGTTCGGTGTGGCTTCTTTTGCTTCAGCTGACGCCCTGCTGAGAATACAGGCTGCACATTCATGTTCAACTTTCAAGTTTTCTGAACTCACCGTTCACGTTAGGGAAGCATCCGCAAACTCGCGAATAACAATGTAAGGGTCTCTGGCCTTTACGATGCCGCTGGCAACCAGAACACCCTGCGTTCCAAGCTTCAACGCCGCTGCAACATCCTCACCGTGACTTATTCCTGCACCGCACAGGATGACAACTTTCTTGTTGACTTCTCTGACAAGCTTGATCGTTCCCGTAATGACTTCGGGCTGAGCCTTCGAAACGGGAATCCCTGAACCTATCAGTTCAGGCGGTTCAATAGCTATCATGTCCGGCTCAAGAGCCGCAACAGCGACACTCACGCGCGGGTTGTTGGCGCAGACAACCGAAACCATGTCGTGTTCCCTTGCTATCTTGACTATTTGTTCAATGTCCGAAAGCTTAAGCTGCCGCTCAGAATGATTAACCAACGTGCCTATGGCACCGGCCGCTTTCACCGAATCTGCGAGCACATGTCCAGTGTAGCCTCCGGGCTTCATCGGGTCGACGTGTTGGGCAAAAACTGGGATCGTGACTGACTTGGCCACTTCAGCCAATTCTGCAAGTTGAGGAGCTACCGCCACGTACACGTTTGTCTCCTTGGAAACCTGCTCTGCCTTTTTCGCCAGCTCCACGGCGTTCTTGCCTGTTGATTCCAGGTAAGTCTTGAAGTTGACGATGATTATCGGTCCTTTTACATTCTTCAGCATCTTCTGCACCGCTTCGTAGTTCTAGATCTAACCGTTAGTTATTGTTTTCTACCTCAGCATTTCAGACAGATTGCCAACAGCCTAGACTCTCCAGCCTGATGGACAGAATTTTGTCTTGTACGATATCGCATGGTAGCGCGCGACATCACCATTGTCTTGGAAACAAGACTGAAATATCATGCGAACTGCGTTTCTAATGTTTTACCATGTTCTTTCCGGGCACAAAGACTGCTGCTGCAATGGACGTTGTCCATAGGCCTGTTTTGTCTCCTGTTGCAGACTGTGTGACGTTTGCGGTTTTGATTATCATTCCGCTGGTCTTGAACTGTTGCTCTTTTTCTTGCCATGCACTCTCTGGGTCAAACTGGACGCCCATCGTCGTAGCCAACATGGTTGCGGCCAAGTCCTCCGCGTAGTCTCCCGCCTTGTCATCCGTCTGCCCGAATGAGTGATGTTCAGAAAGATAACCATAGTTTTCTTTGCCTGAAGGAATTGCGACGCCTATAGAGGAGGCTATGAGTCTGTGCGGCTCATTGGTGGAGTTCCTTGCGAGCACCATGAAAGTGATTTCTCCGGGCCTTATCAGCTTCAACCCGTTTTCTCTGGAAATCATTTTGCATCCGGGTGGCACAATGCTGGATACGCTGACTATGTTGCAGTGTTGTATGCCGGCTTCTCTGAGGGCCAATTCGAAAGCTTGCAGTTGTTCTCTGTGCTTGCCCACGCCTTTTGTCAGGAAGAAATATTTTGGAATCATTTTGCATCTACAATAACACAATGCATTTATTAGTCTTTTGTTTCTACGAGCAAACTGAAGGCTTAACAGGAGGAAAGGATAACAATCCTGTAGGCATAGTTGAATTGAGGCTCTACTGAGTGTCACATTACCGAAGGGTGTTCAAAGACGAGACTAAACTCGACATCAATTACATTCCATACACTCTTCCACACAGAGAATCAGAACTGCAGTTGCTCATGGAATTCTTCAGCTTCGCACTGCAGTCCCCGGGAAGAATGACTCAGCGAGTCATGATAGTAGGCGACGTTGGAACAGGCAAGACTGCACTGTCTCAACGCTTCGGAGCAAGCATAGCGCACGAAGCGACCGAAAAGGGAATCAACCTCCGTTACGTTCACGTCAACTGCCGAGAATACCGCGGAAGCCTCTTTCTCATTCTGCAGCATGCCGTCTCAGTTTTTCATCCGAACTTCCCCAAGCGCGGTTACGCCGCTGAGGAACTCTTGAACATTCTAATGCAGATGCTGGACGAAGAAGAAGCATACATGATATTGACACTGGACGAGTTTGAAAGCCTCGTCGAGAACGAAGGCAGTGAAGCCGTCTACAAGCTCACGAGGCTGCAGGAGACAAGACCGAACAAGCCTCAGAGACTCTCACTCGTATGCATACTCAGAGACTTGAAGACAACCGAGCGACTGGACCCAAGCACGAGAAGTTCACTCCAATCCAACATAGTAAACCTGCAGAAGTACTCAAAAAAGCAGCTCATCGACATCCTATCGGCCCGCGTAGCTCTCGCCTTTAAACCATCAGCCGTGCCAGAAGACACACTGGACATGATCGCTGAAGATGCCTTCTCAGAAAATGGCAATGCCCGCTTCGGAATCGAACTGCTCTGGCGTGCCGGAAAATATGCGGACGCTGAGGAACAAGACACGGTCACGGCAGAATGCGTCCGAAAAGCCGTGTCGAGCATAGTTCCAGCGGTACGCAGAAGCGACTTGGAAATTTTGAGCTTGCATGAAAAACTGTTCCTCCTCGGAGTAGCCATGATCTTTAAGCAGAACAAGAACGCTTCCGTGACTCTGGCGGAGGCTGAGCAGACATACGCGGTTGTCTGTGAAGAATTCAACGCGTCTCCCGTCAGCCACACACAACTGTGGAAGTACCTGCGCAACCTTTCAGCAGTCGGCATCCTAAAAGCCGAAGTAATAGCAACCGGAACAAGGGGCAGGTCAACGAACGTGAGTCTTCCCAGAATCCCCGCATCTGAGCTTGAGAAGGAACTGAAAAACCTCCTTGAAAAGGAAGAAACGTGAAAACTATGGACTTGGAAGACGTCTTCTCCTCCAAACTGCGGATGAAAATCCTCAAACTGCTGGACAAGATGCATGAACTGAACGTCTCCGAAATCGCCCACAGACTAGGCGTAAACTATGGATTAGCCACCAAACACTTGAAGGTCCTAGAGGAAGAAGGCATAATACAACACAAAATGTTCGGCAGAATCCGCCTATACAGACTCAACGAAAACTCGGTCAAGACGAAAGCCGTACAAAACATTATTGAAGCCTGGGAACACGCAAATAAGCGGTAGATCGCAATATCTACGTGCAGGTTCACAATTTGATTCCGAAACAAATCAACAGCGAACTGCAAGACGGGAACGCCCTGTTGAGACAACTTGAACAATCAAGGGCGCTGAATACAAGACAGAAAACAGACAACGACCCAGCTCGAACCTTGAGACCGACCAGAAATAGGGAGAACCATCATGATTATGGTTGACGTGACAGCTAAACCTGAAATCTTTCGCCAAGCTACGGCAGAAGGCAGTATCCGACTCAGGCCTGAAACCATCAAGCTCATCAGAGCAGGAAAGGTATCGAAAGGAGACCCGATTCAAACAGCGAAAACCGCGGGGATACTTGCAGCCAAGAGAACAAGCGACACGATTCCTCTCTGTCACCCCCTGCCGCTGACAAACGTGGAAATATCAATAAGAATAGCCGACAAGACAACAGTCAAAGTCACAGCCACAGTTAAGACAAAAGCCCAAACAGGAGTTGAAATGGAAGCCCTCACGGCAACTGCCGTCAGCCTGCTTACAATATGGGACATGGTGAAACAGTACGAAAAAGACGCTGGAGGCCAATACCCAACGACAAGAATAGATAACATCCACGTCATCAAGAAACTGAAGAAAGGTCCTGAGAAGGATTCAAAGAAATGAGCGAAACAGCAAGAGGACACAAATCAGGAGCACCTGAGAAGCTTCAGTTCGGCATCTACGTCTGCAGCACATCCCGCTATGAACAAATGAAGAAATGCCAGAAAGTAGACGACCCTTCGGGGAGCCTGATCGAATTTCTTCTTGAAAGCGCCGGTCACACTGTTTTATTTCGCAAAATAATCTCAGACGACCCAGACTTGATCACGCAGAGCATTCAATACATCCTAGGCTGCGCTGACGTTGACGCAGCTATCTTCTGCGGAGGAACAGGGATAACCCATTCCGACGTCACGATCGAAACAGTAACGCCCTTCTTGGAAAAGACACTGCCGGGCTTCGGCGAAATCTTCAGACAACTCAGCTATCATGAGATAGGCTCGGCTGCCGTAATGTCACGGGCCATCGCCGGCATTTCAGAGGGCAAATCAATCTTCTGCATCCCAGGGTCACCGAACGCCGTCAGACTTTGCCTTGAAAAACTGATACTGCCCGAAGCGGGCCACATTTCAAAGCATGCACAAGAATAGAGAAGGCCAGTCCTTTTCTTGCAAGCAATAAACCCAGGCATATTCAGAAGTATTCGAAAGGCGAGGTATCCTTATATTTCTGGAATCTGGAGACAACGCTAGGCACGCACGGGAATAACGATGGTTCTGAAAGACAAATGCGGACGACCTCTTCTTAATCTGCGCATAGCAGTGACCAAGAAATGCAACTTGAACTGCTCCTATTGCCATGGAGAAGGAGAAATGAACCGTGCAAGAAGCCCCGAAACTGAGATGACACCTCCTGAAATATCTCGGATCGTCAAGATCGCCGTCAGCGTAGGCATATGCAGGGTCAAACTGACCGGAGGAGAACCGTTGATGCGTGAGGACATACTGGAAACAGTTAGAGAGGTAAGCAGTGTGCCCGGCTTGAAGGACCTGTCGATGACGACCAACGGGACGCTTCTCGCACCTTTAGCCCGAGAACTACATTCAAACGGACTCAGACGGGTCAACATAAGCATTCCAACACTCGACACACGGGAATTTTCCGATTTGACAGGCGGAAACGTGGAAGACGCACTAGAAGGCGTTAGAGCCGCGGTTGAAGCAGGTTTCTGTCCTGTCAAACTCAACATGCTTGTCCTGAAGGGCATAAATGACGAAGCCGTGCCTGCGATGGTCGAGTTTTCCTCAAAAACGGGCACTATACTGCAGCTGATAGAACTTGAACCCGTGAACATTAGCAGTCGATACTATGCGCTTCGGCACAAGCCACTCGATGAATATGAGAAAATGTTGGAACAGAAGGCCACGAAAGCGGAGACCAGAGAATTCATGCAAAACCGCCGAATCTACCATCTTCCTGATGCAACAGTAGAAGTCGTAAAACCCATAGAGAACACTGAATTTTGCCTGCACTGCACCCGCCTTCGCGTAACCAGTAATGGCAAGCTGAAACCCTGCCTTATGAGAAACGACAACACAATCGACATTTTGACTCCGATGAGAAAAGGTGCGAGTGATACAGAACTTGCAGAACTCTTCAAGCAAGCAAACATGGAAAGACAACCTTACAGCAGAAACTGAAACTGCACTTAACACTTAACGTTTTTATTCTGCACCCGATCAGAAGCTCGAAGAGGAGAGACTCCTGCTTGAATGTCCTAACATACCGAGAACTGGAGTCGAAAGACGGCCTCCTTCCCCTGCTGGACCATGCGTTCAACTGGATTTTCGACGAGCGCCAATTCAATGATTTTGCGCGGGTTGACCCGCGACTCAAGAACGGCCCGATAGGCTTCTGTGCACTCGAAGGTAGCAGGATAATAGGTTACGTGGGCGTGATGGACATAGCTACCAGAACCTTGGAAGGAACAACAGAACGAGTCGGCGGCCTTTATGGAGTAACAACGTTGCCAGGGTTCACACGAAGAGGCGTCTTCACCACGCTAATGGCGGCGGCTCACGAATACTTCAAGCAAAAAGATTATCGGTTCAGCCTTCTCGGAACGAGCCCAACCCTCATAGCGCACGACCTTTACGAGAAGCTAGGCTACAAAGACGCGGTCGAGTACCCGAGTGCCTATAAAGTCGTCCGGGACAAGTCAAGCAACACTGGCCTTGGAGGTTTAGTCTCGACTTTTGACCCGCAGAGAATGCTGAGCATCTACCGCAAGGCAACAAAGACAAGAACAGGCTTGGTTATCCGCGATATCGCTTACTTGAAGATGCTTAGAAAAGTTGAGGGAATAAAGCCGAAACAATGTCTGGTCGGCGGTGAGGGTTACGTCATCTTCAAAGAAGACAAGTCAACGATGTGGGTTCGGGAACTCATAGCCACTAACAAGAAAGAGACTGAAAGACTCGTGGCAGTTACAGAACAGAGAGCCAAAGCCGTAGTCTACAACAGGGCGGTCATGGACGAGAAGCTGCTCGAGACCTACAGGTCCAGAGGGTACCTCGTACAGGAGAAGGGCTACTCGGTTATGATGTGCAAGCCTTTGAAAGCAGAAGGCTCATTCAAGCAGGTTTACGGAGACAAGTTCTTCCTAACGCGTCTTGACTCCTTCTAGCAGGCTCTACAGTTCCACTTGTCTTGCTTCACGCTTTGCCGTGTCAAACAGGCTAATCGTGGGCTTGCCTGTTAGGTATCCGCAGACCTCGCCAGGGTTGATCACCAGAGTCTTGCCTTTCTTGTAGGCTTCGGCAAGGTGGCTGTGGCCATGGACTACAATATCGAAGCTTTGGCTCTCGATCAATGCCTTCAGCAGTTCCCTGTCGCTTCCGTGCAGCAGTGCGATTCTCACGCCGTCTACCGTTACGTCTGCAAAGTTCCCGTGCATGTCCAGGTTAGGGTTCTCGCTGAATCGTTTCTTCAGCAGCTCGTGGTCACCGTCGTTGTTGCCGAAAACGCCGATGAGCTTCGCATGCAGTTCTTTGAACT
>Ga0315277_10007122_pt1 | contig 14512 bp, 11 predicted proteins | sample YL17G05_15_MG_FD_203695 | JGI IMG/M metagenome (GOLD analysis project Ga0315277, IMG submission 203695) | Sediment microbial communities from Yellowstone Lake, YNP, Wyoming, USA - YL17G05_15 | ecosystem: Environmental > Aquatic > Freshwater > Lake > Sediment | place: USA: Wyoming | collected... | reverse complement strand
ACATTCTTAACAGGAAGAAGCCCTTTCTCATTTTCGATTGGAAGCGGAACTATCGGGACTTACTCGCTGTACGGGATGACGAAATCCTTGTCTATACCGTCGGACGTGACGTGGCGCCGTTTGCGTTCAATCCTCTGATCCCTCCGGAAGGCACAGACGGCGCGACCTGGCTGAAGAAACTAATCGAGATTATCGCCCATTCATACTACCTGGGCGAGGGAGTCATGTTTCTCCTGCAGGAGGCGCTTCACAGCGTATACCGGGACTTTGGCGTTTACGGCGGTCGCCCTGAGAAATATCCGACCTTTGAGGACGTGCTGAAGTGGCTGGAGAACTACCCGGCGAAGGGGAGAAAGGCCCTTTGGATGGATTCAGCGCTACGAGGAGTCAAGTCCATGTGCTTTGGCCATATGGGCGAGGTCGTGAATACGGCGAAGCAACCGAATATCGAGGCGTTGCTCGAGAAGAACGTGATTCTGGAACTGGACAGTCTGACCAATGCGGACAAATCGCTGATCACGGAGTCGCTCCTTCTCTGGATACATCACTATCGGATGTGCCAGCACGAGCGGGAAACGCTCAAGCACTTCATTCTCATCGAGGAAGCCCACCATATCCTTCTGAAAAGAACGGGGGCGGGTCAAGGCGGCGAAGCGATCACAGACACGATCTTGAGGGAAATCCGTGAACTCGGCGAGGCGATTGTGCTTGTGGACCAGCATCCCAGTTTGATTTCGGTTCCGGCGATGGGGAACACCTATACGACTATTGCGATGAACGTGAAGCATCTCTCGGACGTGAACGCGCTGGGCGGCGCCATGTTGCTCGCGGACGAAGAGCGGGACCTGATCGGCCGTTTGCCTGTCGGCGAGGCGATCATCAAGATGCAGGGAAGGTGGCTGGAGCCGTTTCTGATTCGGATACCGCACCGCAGGATTGTCAAAGGCGCTGTATCGGACGCGATCCTGATCCAGAAGATGAATGGACAAAACATTCTGTCGGTGCAGGCTCCGGAGGAGACGAAAGAGATGTCCGAGATGGAAGTCCGGTTTCTGGTGGATGTCTTGAAGAATCCTCTGGCGGGTGCGGTGGAGCGCTACCGGAATCTTTCCTTGAGCCGGCGGCAAGGCAATGCGATTCGGGAGACTCTCGTTCAGAAACAACTGATCGAGGCCGTCGAGCTCCCCACTTTCAGCGGAAAGACCGTCCTGGCCGAACTCACGGAGAAAGGACGCCAAAAGCTTCGGGACGTGGGGCAGGATGTTCCCCGGAAGGAGCGTTGGGGGAGTCCGGAGCATGAATACTGGAAGATGAAGGTGGCGGAGCAGTTTCAGCGCGAAGGATGGAACGTGGTTGTCGAAAGTCCCACGAACGGCTTTACGGACGTGGTGGCTTCACGGGGCGAGGAGAGGATCGCAATTGAGATCGAGACCGGGAAGTCGGATTGGCGGGCGAACTTGGAGAAGAATCTGCGCAAGGGATTCCGAAACATTCTGATTGTCGCCACGAGGCCTGATGCGGCAGAGAAGATTACCAGTACCATCGGGACCCTCCCGGATGGTGTGAGGGTATGGATCAAGCAAGCCCAAACGCTGGTCAAATAGAGGCGATTCCAGCGATTCCAGGACCGTATGTTCTGCTTTTTCTTGTCCACTGGTTCCTCTTCTGATTCCATTCTCGGATAAAAGAATCTTGGAATATCTTCGGGATGGGATCCCTGGCTATTCCAAGATTCTTTTGGACACCCCAGATATTGGTTTCTGCCGGTGCAGACCGCCTCACCTTCGCTATCTCACGCTTTCACTCTGTCGGCTGAATGAGAATCGGGATGCGGATCCACCTGCACGTAACCCAGACTCAGAACTGAAGAGAGAGAATCCCGTAAGCGTCGGCTTGCGTTGCTGTCAGAGCACCTGACTATGAGAACATCACCATGGAACGAAACGTTCTGCACATCCGCCTGGGCATCCTCCATTGCGTCCGATCCGGCGTGCCAGAGACTTCGGTCCCATGTCTGGACGTGGTCTGTGAGTACAAGCATATATGCCAACGGATGATCTGGCCTTTTAAGGGGCTGGGCGCGTGGAACCCATTGCATCCACAAGTGCTGATAGGCATTGTGAAGCAAAAGGGAAGTAGCTACCCTCTCGATTCCCGTCCTGAGAGAGAGCGAGATAGAAGGAGCACAAGCACTCGCGATTGGAATTTGTCTCATCAGCATTAGGGCTCCAACGGCTCCGTGATCGGGAATACCTTCGGCGAATGTCCAGGCTATGTGGTCACGCAAGAGAGACTCGCCCCGGCTTGCCTCGCAGGGAAGCACGCCCATTCTCGAGAGGTGCTCAGACATCCGACGCAACGAGTCCTCTACTCGGTATTCACCTGCATCCTGAATGGGCAATAGTGACAAGACGTTTGACCAGGAGCAGGAAACATGGACCGGCGTCTGCATAGGCAAAGGAACATTAGTCGCCGATCTCTCGAAGGCGGAAGTCAGGCGAGTGGACGACTCCTCGCGCAAGGGTCCCCCGAGCATCCGTGCGAAGTACGATTTTATGCTCCTGCACCAGAGTTCCGGAGGGTATCCGAGATCATGGAACCGCGCCGTTGCTGCCCAGAGCGAGTGGAACCACTGTGTCGGCTCAAGCGAACCCGAGTGGTCCCCGCCCAAAGATCGTCGTAAGTACCCCAGCCATTCATTCTGCAGGACAAGCGAGTTCGAATACCATAGGACCCCCAACAAGTAGACGTAGACAGAATGGATGACGTGGTCCGCATAGTTCGAGTCAAGGAATCCAACCTGCTCCTCGGCCTTCCGAAGAATCGTCACGAGACTCTTGTCCTCAGGTTCGAAGGGGGACACCGCGTCTTCAAGAACGGCGCGAGCCACCTCTGCTCGCTCGTTTCTGTCGTTCTCTTCGAGAAACGAGACGAGGAGATTCCTGTGATCCTCGCGGATCTGGAGATGCTCCGAGATGCTCTTGAATGCTGTTAACAGGTTGTCGCGGATTCTCAAAGCGGTCCTCCTGGAAGCCGAAGTAGCAGTTTGCCTTGTCGACGCACTCTTCCCGCCAAGGGCAGTCCAGTTTCCGCATCCTCTGGACATCCTTCTCCTCAAACTTCAGCGGAAGACCATACTCACCCTTGAAAGGGCTTTCGGCGTCAAAGGGGAAAAGAGCATGTGCGATCTCAGAAGGAGGACGGTTCACCACTTGTCCATCCAACTCAACCCACTGGATCACTCCACGGGGCCCGCGAATACCGAGTTTGATCTTCACGGCGGCATTACGATCCACATACCGGTCACTATTACTAGGATCTTGCCAGGCTGCGGCAACAGCGTTGGGGAGAGCGAGACGAATCAGCAGACCCGAGATCGACAAATCCACCGTGCTTCCAGGGTAAAGGACGGTCTCCCACTTTCTGTTTCTCCTGAGGGTGAGCGAACACTCCCATTGAGTACAACGCGTACGTGGATGATTCCTCATCCCGCCCCCCGCTAGAATCAAAGCAACTTGGTCACGCATCTCCGCGAGGGAACGCGCCACACTGTGCAGCTGGTTGAAGTGTCTCCCTATCTCCCGCCCCAGGTCCTTACTTCTCTCCCCTTTGGCTTGTTCCCTCGCCTTTACTTCTCGCTCAATCCTTTTAGCAGTATCGTCAATCCCATCTCTTAGCATCTCCTGGGGAATACCTAGACAATCCACATCGAGATCCTCGTCGGGGGGCCAACGTCTTGGCAGGAGGTGAAGGGGGCGGACTGCCATTGCCTCGCCTAGGGGGTCGTTTCCAACTGGTGAGCAACGGCTAAGGAAGTTCTCAGGCGCCAGCACCTGTGCGTAGTACTGGAGCGGGGGAACAGCCGAGCCACTTGCCCCTGCGGCACTTGATTGTAACGCGAGACACCTGCCCGCACTACTTAGCAGACCGTTTGCAAGGTAGATTCTGAGTGCGTTTGCCCGGTCCGTTTCGGCCGTGTCGCCGAAGTACGCCCTTGCCTCAAGCACCCGTGCGAGCTCATTGGGCAGTTCAGGGAGAGCAGTGTCTCGGTCATGCCCCATAAACCAAGGGAAGAGAGATTGGGCGACCACAGACGCTCTCTCTTTGAGAGCACGATTAGAAGCCCCCTTCGAGATATACTGTTCCAACAGGACCTCGAGCTCCAGGAGACGGACGTGGCAAAGGTTTCGGCTATTCTCCATTTGCTTCCCGTAAAGAGCCTTGACTCGCTCAATGGTTTCCAATGCACCATCCAAGTTGAGGTTGACCCTCTGAACGTAAGCATCGAGCTTGCCCAACTCGAGACCCCACCACACATCCACCGAACCGGACCTCTTGAACGCCTCATTCGCCTGTACAGAGGACTGACGGGCTTCCTCTGCTGCGTCGGCGTATTCCGGAATGCCCAGTAGACTATTTGCAGCAGAAACTGACGTTTTGGCGAGACAGGTTTGGCTAACCAATTGAGCACGACACACCTGGGTACGACCCATCCAGTAGAATCCAATTGCCTCTCGTAGGGCATCGCCCTCGGCGTATGTCCGAGCCCTCTTCGCCCACTCTACACCAGCAAACGGGAAGCCAAGAAGGAGAGAGTATTCGGCCATGAAGCAACAGACTTGGTGTTGATCCTCCGCCGTCAACTGATTACCTTGCTGAACCTGCAGAGAAAGCGTCACGAGCATCCGACGGAAATCGGCAGGTCTGCTACGCATCAAGGCCAAACGACAGAGATCCAGGCAGATAGTACGTGCCAACCCGGGTGCATCTTTTTGCCCCGACTGTGTGCGCGCAGAATTAAGCGCCATGTTCAGGAGGTTCCATGCCTCCTCCATCCTCATCTTGTCGATTGCGACGATGCCCTCAAACATCTTCAGCCACGGATCGCCGACGTGGCTCACGACTCCTTTGATGGCTTGGCAATGCCTCTCAAGTCCATCAACATCGTTGATTTTACGCGCGATTCTGCACAGTTCAATCAACGACTCGCGCGCCGTCTCTCCCCTCAGCTGCGCCGAGGCATTCTTGACCCAGCCGTAGAGCAATCGGACCTCCCCCTGTTTCTCGATTAGGTCCCTTCTCTTTCTCAGGAGGTCCCACGCAAGGTCGGGCTTGTTCGCTCGGAAGTAGTGATCAATGGCTGCTCCAATGTCAAGGATGTGACTTGCAACCACGGTGTTGGCAGTACCAGCATGATTTGCCATACGACGTTCCAGGAGCTGCTCGAACTCGTGTGCGACGCGCAGATGGGCGTCGGCGATCCTCTCGGATGCCGCTCGCGAACGGACGAAGTGGCCAAACTCAGTCGCCAGATGGAACAATCCATCTTGTTCTCTTGCGGAGGCCCAATCCTCTTCCAGCGGTGCAGAACCACGGGATACCGCCCAGGGCTCTTTCTGCAGAGCCTTGCCTGTGGTCTGGGAACTCACAAGGGTTGCACGTTCCAGAAATGTCATTACTTCCGCTTGGGCGGCGGAGGGGATGGAGTGCTTGTCCGCCAAGCCCCAGAACATTCGCAGGGACCTAGGGCCTTGAAGAAGAGCGAGATCAAGAAGGAACTCGCATACCGAGTCGCCGTATCTGATCCGCAAGAATTCAGCGAAGAACGCGTCCAACGCAACCTCTGGGTCATTGTGGAATTCGTCCACCGTAAGGACAGGCGGATCGTTCGCGCGTGCAGTCAACAATGCAGTTCGTAGACGCTCGATAATTTGTGGGCTGAAGTACGTGTCGCCCAAATAGGGCTTCGCTTCGTCTCCAAGTAGGTCTAGGGCAGCCTTCCTTGCTACTCTCCAGTCAGTCGGGCTAGTACCCAGACAAGTGACACGCTGACCCAACGGAAGTCCCAGACGAGTCCCCATTGGTTCTCTCGAGACCAAGACTATCGCCCCCCCGCGAGATTTTGAGGCAACTTGTCTAAGGAGTTCAGCGATGGTTGAGTCTGCAGAGACCTGATCGAAGTCGTCCAGAAAAAGAACGATCTCTTGTTTCTCAAGGATGCTTACGAGCCCGTTTACCAACGGCTCTCCACCTTGAACCTGCAGAAGGGAGAATCCTGGTCCATATTCTCTAATCCACGCCGAGACAACGTCCGGGTCATGCACTTGGGCAAGGGAACTCCGCATTAGGTTGCGAATGTCGAACTCGGGCTGACAATTCCACCAACCAACTATCCTTCGACCTCCCTGTTCTGAACTCAGGAACTGGGCCAGACCTCCCATAGAGGAACTCTTCCCCACTGACGATGGCCCAACCACGTTCACCACCCGGGTGCCCTCCGGCTTGCGCAACAACGCGTGAGTCTTTTTTGCGATATCCGCCTGACACTCGTGAATACGACTCACTGGGTAGAAGAGTCTAGTTTCCATTCAAACGTTCCTCCGTACGCGAATCTGCAGTTCCTCCGGATATCTGTTACAACCAGTCCCGATCCGCGTCAAGCTTTTTCTGCAAGTTATTTGTGCTAACGGTTCTGTCGAGAGTGCGCGACATAGATCGGAGTTTCGCCGAGCTTTCGCGGTCTTGTCCAAAATCCTGAGGCATACGTATCGTACGCGATACATCAATTCGGGAGATTTCCCAGTGTTTTTCACCTTCCGAACAATCAGACCGCCGCCAGCGAACTCGACACTTGCCGAACTCGATTGGTGTTTTGCGACGCTACTGGATCCCCGAAGTTCGAAAGCCACGATTGATTATCTCGCACCCTTCTGGCGATCATCTTGAGCGAATTCACGAAGGGGCCTTCGCTCAGGGAAGCGGTTCGGAGCAGTCCGCTGCGACGCAGAGATAAAAGGCCACTTCACACTGAATTCCGATGCAGGGAACCATGGAGGCAAGAACCGGTTGGGCTCGACCGGTTTCCCTCCCCAAACCTCGTCCAAACCGTAAAGCTTAAATACCTGAGCCGACTCCCACTGGTTCGTAACAAAAAGTATCAACAGGCATGGTCTTTCTCCCGACTTGGGATGACATGACATGTTTCTGTGGTACAGCCCAAAATCTGTTTCACACTCGGCTATCAATGCCTGAGAGAAACAGTGAAGTAGGCAGTGAAGAGTTGATTGCGAGGCTCGAGCCTCGCACAACTATTCTCGTCGAGGGTCACTCGGCAGAGGATTTCATTAGGCGTATTGCTATTTGCTCATTCTTGGATATTTCGAAAGGAGGGACCTGATTCTAACTCAAAAAACACGGCAAACCGAATTCACGCTTTCTTGACAGTGAGACGGTTTGGAAGCACGCGGTTAGCATAAGCACGAGAGGTTTGAGGAGGCGGATTGTGCCGGGAGGTGCGGCGCAATCCGCCGTTTTTGTTTCAATTGAAAGGAGGTGAACAAGTATGGAAGAGAACAGACAGCAACAGCAGAAGGATTCGTTGGAGGAGGTCTTTGGCAACGTTATCTTCGCCTACACGAGGAAGCAGGCAATCGAGGATGGAGTCCTGGTGGATGTGTCGAAGACCGCGCGCGAGGCGGGCTTTCTATGGCCTTTCGCCATGACCGCCGAGGTGTGGAGTTTGATCGAGAGCATTCCCAAGAAGTACAGCCACGAGGGCGTTGGCGGGAGGCTCTGGGACGTCTTGATGGTGGCCAGGGCAAGCATCCACCACCCGCAAGCGCAGCAGAACGTCATCTTCTTCGACGTGATTCTGCACCACGATCGCGGCAACAAGGTGCAGCTCAAACTGCACTGCGGACCAAGCGACAAAGGAGAACCGGTCTTGACGCTGATGTTGCCCGAGCAGGACTGACCCAGCCATCAGTCTAAAGACCCCGCGGGTTCTGACGCGCCACGCGGGGCACACATTTTCTGAAAGGGACGAACGCGCGCTCGGAAAGGGTCGTCCGTCCCTTTTTTATTTTCACAGAGAGGAGGTTACGAACCATGCGAATCTACGGTGTTTCACTCGGGGAGGGGAACATGAAGGTGGGCGACGTGTTCACTTTCAGTTTGCCAAGCAAGACGACGTGCCCGGGCGCCAGTCCCTGGTGCCTGAAGCACTGCTATGCCTACCGGTACGAACAGTTCCGGCCGGGCTGCCAGAAGGCTTACGGGGAGAACCTGGCATTGACCCAGGACCCGCAGGAGTTTGTCCGCACCATGATCGGCGTTCTTCCGCGCATCATGAACGCATTCCGCATCCACGTAAGCGGAGACCTATACTCGGCCCGGTACGCGGAATGCTGGACTGAAATCTGCCGGGCCTTTCCCCAAACCTTGTTTTGGGGTTACACGCGGTCTTGGCGCGTGCCGGAGATCCAATCCGCACTCGAAAGTCTCCGCGCGCTTCCCAACGTCCAACTGCTCGCCTCAATTGACCCGGACATGCCTCTGCCGCCACGGGACTGGCGGAGGGCTTTTGTGTTGTCGGACCCGCGCGCCATGGGAATGCTCTGCGCATTTCAAACCGAGGAGCAGCGGCAGTGCCTCGTCTGCGGCTATTGCCTCAGGCGCCGACACGGCGACGTCATCTTCAAGGTCCACTGACCGGACAACGCCCCGACAGACTCCTCATTGGACCTGTCGGGTCATCTTCACAACTCGACAAGAAGGAGGTACGACAAAATGAAACTCACGCTGGAAACCGTCCGAGACGTTCTCAAAGACGCGCTTGGGTTCGACTCTTATATCGCGGGCTTCATCAGCGAAGTTCGCGAAGACTCGGCCAGCCCGACCGCGAACATCACGAAAGACGGACTGCTCCGCTACAACCCGGAGTTCGCGGCCCGGCACATCACCTGCAAGCAGGACCTCTTCAGCCTCTGCATGCACGAGGTGCTGCATCCCATGTTCGGCCATTTCGTTTTCCGCGGTGGCGAGATCGAAAACATCGCCGCCGACGCCATCATCAACGCGGTAATCAGCACCGTCTTCTCCACAAAGTCCCACCGGGGCAGTTTGTTTGAGAAGTTCTACCCGCCCAGCGGCCTGCCGGGCCTTCTCCGACCCAATAGCCGCATGCACACGAGCTCGCTCTCGCGCCTCTACGACGCCCTCTACGAATCCCGCCACATCAGGAAGGAAGACAGCATCACCACGGGCGAGTTGATCCAGAGTCTCAAGATTCTGGTGCCGAGCGTTCCGTCCGCTATCGTGTTGTTCGGAACCCACGGCGCCGAAGGCCAGGAGGGAGAGGGTCTGGGCGGCCTGCCCAAAGAGACCCTGACCCGCATGGCGGAAGACATCCAGCAAGGAGCCAAGGAATGCGCCTCAAGATCAATGGGATACAGCGAGGTCTTGATGGACCTGCTCACGGAGGCTCTCAAGACCCACCTGTCCATCCGCCGAGTGCTACTCGAACGGTTTCTCACAAAGAGGAAAGTGGACCGGTTCAAGGAGACGCTTCACTCGCGGCGCCTTTCGACTTCGCCGATCCCCATCCACCCTTCCAAGCGCGACCTCGTGCTTCTCGCGGCGGGGATCTATCCTTTCCACTTCCACAACACCGTGGTCCATCCGCGGCAGCAGGAGCGGGGACTCGCGATCTACCTTGATGTCTCCGGCTCCGTGAACGACTTCCTTCCGCAGATTCTTGGAGTTCTCAAGGGCCTCCGGAAGGAGATCAAGAGCATCTTCCTGTTCAGCAACAAGGTAGTGGAGACATCCTTCGAGTCCGTTCTCAAGGGGCAGGTCCAGACGACCTATGGCACGGATTTCGACTGCATCGCCGAGTCGGTCCTCGAGCGGGACTTTAAGAAAGCCGTGATCGTCACGGACGGCTTTGCCTCGATGAAGCCGGAGCTGAGCGAGAAGTTGAAGGAGCGCCGCCTTCGGACCCTCACGGTCCTGTTCGGCAATTCCAGGGACTGCGACGACTTCGCGCAATTCGGCGACGTGGTCCTGCTCGAAGACGTTTGCGAAGAGCGATGACAAAACAATTGCAGCAGGATCAGGAAAAAGGAGTTCTGATGTACCCACCACAGAGGCACGGAGTGCACAGAGTACGCGGAAGAGACCGTTGCTGTGAGTTCGGCGTTTCCGTGGTGTTCTTTCTCCGTGATCTCTGTGTCTCTGTGGTGAACAACTTGTAGGAGGTGAAACCATGTATCTATCCATACCCAACCAAAAACCGCGCGCCCGCAAAGCGATGATCGCGTACCTTGCGGGCCATCCGCGCTACCACACGATGAACTCCTGGAACTGCTCCACGAGCTACGCGCACAAGATCAAGATCTGCGGACTCGGTCTTGACAAGGACAGTCTTGACGCCTGCTTCGACATGCTGGACGTTTCCGAGGCCTTCGAGGAGTTCACCGAGATCCTGCGGGATTTCGAGCGCCGCCACGACTGGCGCTGGCAGATCACCCAGAACGGCCGCTCCGGCGGCTACCTCGTTTTGATTCACGGTGGCAAAGAGCCCGGCAGCAAGGGTCCCGACGGCAAAGACCGGCCCGGCCGCATCTTCTGCCAACCTGGCAAACCCCTCGACATGAACGAGGACTTCGCAACCTGGGATGCCGAAACCCTTCACGCCCGCGTGGATCTGGTTTGGGACTTCGATCAAACCTGCGAAGCCGCGGTTGCAGCGTTTGTGGAGTTTGCCAAGACCCACCTAGTAGAGGAAATCGAGGTTCTTGTTCCAACCCACAGGAAAATCGCCGTTCCGGCGTGATAATCGGACCTTTCGGTTCAGAAACAGCACATGGCGGTGGGGCGAAAGACCCTCGAGGACTTCGTCTCCACCGTCATCTAGTGCAGAAAGTGGTTCACCTGGAAACAGCACCGAAAAACGGTGCGGGTGGGGGAGAAGCCTAACGTCCGCGATGAGCCGCCGGACAACAGTGGTGCTGTTGGACGGTCGGCTTGATCGCATTGTTAGGCCTCGGTTTCACTTGATGATTCCAATGCGACGCGCACGGCTTCGCGAACGAGTGGAGATTCAATGGACTCCAAAGCGGATGCCCGAAGTCGCTCAGCATTTTCATACTCTCCAGTCCCATTTAGAACCGAAAGTAGCAAGTTAATGCGCTCGACGTAGATGTGGACATAGGTATCCTGCACAGGCGTCTCGCGCGACGGCTCATTAGCGAGATTAGCTATGTCCTCATTCAACGTGGTACTCCACCGTTGTATCTTCTCAAAGGGATCTGCAATGAATCGCCGAGCCAAATGGCAATCCCCTGACTTCACAATCGCAGGCATAGCGAGACTGACGCAGGACCGAGCCAAAGATGGATTGGCTGCATTAAGCTTTAGAAACATCTCGTACGTTGCTCGTTCGTCCTTCAGATGCTCGTTAATAGATTCGACATCGTGAAACAACTCGCGATTTCCATCGCCGGCGAGCAGCCGCTGTGTCTTTTGATCACGGATATCCTTCAGCGCGCGGAGAGCTTCCGGATACACCTTGGCCAGATCTAACCAGTAACCCATCGCAAACGACAGCCGGACACCATAGAGTGAAGGCTCGAAGTCCAGAGCATGTTCATGAAACCAGATGTACTCACGCAGCGCCTCATCGTGCTGCCCATCAGCGGCCGCCTGCTGAGCCCGGTGTAACCGCTCACATACATCCATGGTGCCGATGCCTAACAACAATTAGATTGGTCCGCATAGGATGCGGAGCTTCAGTTCTCTGCCCATATAACACGCCGTTGACGCGGCAATGGCGGAAGTCATATCTCTTTCACCCACAATCTCTTGAGGTTCTTGGAGTGTTCTAGCATGAGGTCTCATACGGATCGGCATAAAACACTCACGATTGCGCAGAAGCCAGTCAACCGACAGAAAGACAGCCACACCGCGTTACGATAAATCTGTGGTACTGATACGTCAAGAGCAAAGTGCAACGGAGCAAAGTGCAAAACACGTGACTGAAAATCAGGCGCAGTAGAACGCTCATAACAGCGTGCCTGTAAAACGGGGGATGGCTCACATCTCCTTAGGAAGGAGGTGAATCCAATGGTTCGAAAAGTTGAAATCATCATTTCGGGTGGCGCAGTGCAGGATGTGGTCTGCCCGCAGGGAGTTAGGGTCATCATCCGCGATTATGACGTCGAAGGGGTGGACGAAAGCAACACATCCTGGGACATCCGGCGCGACAGCGAAGGCTACTTATACCAGAGGATGGAGTTCCGGCATCCCAAGGACGAAGCCGCATCCAAGCCCGGGCGCGCCACTCGAAAGAACCCGCGCACCCGAAAGTAACCGCGTGTCCGCGAGGAAACGCGTACACGGAAGGAAGCACGTACCCGAAAGGGATCACGCGCTAGCGAGTAGCAGATGCAAAAAGCCCGGCTTGAGTCGGGCATCGGAAGAGAGGGGAGGTTAAGTCCGAAAAGGCCGCCTCCCCTTCCTCATTTCAAGAGAGAACACTCATTCCAAACGAAGGGAGAGGAACCATGAATAGCATCATCCTTCACGGAGCAAACAGCACCGAAGTCACACCTGAAGAACTTCAGGCAGTCCGCACGCCGGAGCCGAGCGCCACCTGGACGCCGATTCCGCACGCGGCGCTCATCGAGTCAGTCAAGCGGGAGATCACGATGGGAGACCTCGCCATCGCGCACGAGATGCTTGTCGTGTCGAACTCACGTAGTGGCGCCTTCGGAGACCGCTTCTTCGGCCTCCTGGAGAGAGCGGGACGGTACGCGGATGGCGGGACCGCTGATCCTGGGGCTGGGGTTGCTTCTGGCGCTGGGACTCGCGATCTGGGCGGAGGAGCACGGCCGGGACATAAGCGCCTGCGGCCCGTGGGCTCTGTTTCTCCTGATCCAGGTAGTTCTTCTCACGGGCTTCAATTTCTGGAGAAAGACACGAAACATGTAAAGGGGGGCAGATTCATGTCGCCGGAGATCATTCTTTATTGCGTCCCTGTCTATGTCGCCGTCGGGTTTTGCATGGCGGCCATGACGCGCAGGATATTGAGCAGGAGCGGCCGTGGTTGCGATGCCGACGCGGATTTCGCGTCCTACCTGGCAACCCTCCTTTGGCCCATCCATCTCGTTGTTGTCCTCTTGTTCCTCCGTCAAGAGACACCGGGGAATGGCACCCGTTTCTCGCGCTTGCTTCCCCTTGCGGTTGGGGTCCTGGCCTGTTCGATTGGGCTTCCCGTTTCCATCGGAATCCTCACGAAGGATCGCTCAATCGCGGCCGTCCCAGCGGTGGATGCGGAACAAGGTGCTGCGTCTTTTTCCATGGCCGAGAAACCGGATACTGCCCCGCCAGCCGAGAGCCACTTTGCCTCGGACTCCTTGCTGTCCCCAAGCCAACCCGTCCGGAGAAATCTCTGGGCGGTTGTGATCGGGATCTCCAAGTATAGACAAAGCCACGAGTTCCAGGACCTTCTCTACGCGGACAGCGACGCCGAAGCCATTTCCGCGACACTCCGGGAACTCGGCTGGCCCGAAAGCAACGTCCGGCTTCTCACCAACCAGCAGGCAACGAGGTCCAATGTGCTGGGCGTTCTTGAAAACTGGCTGCAACGCACCGCCCCCGATGACCTCATACTCCTCTATTGGGCTGGACACGCTTGGTCGGATTCGGGGAATCCCGATGACGCTTTCTTCGCCTGCGCCGACTCGAATCCTTCTGTCCCTTTCTCTGGCCTGGGGATGAACCTCGTCGTCCAAACACTCATGCATCGAGACGCCCGCAACGTTGTCGTGATTGCGGACGCTTGCCATAGCGACAAACTGATCCCCGCCCCCGATCGAAGCCCCCTGGGACAATTGTGCGGCATCAGCGTGGTTCCGAGAAACATCGTTATCCCTTCCGGTTGGGTGTTCATCACATCATCGAGGGAATACGGTCTGGCTCACGAGAATGCCCGCTGGCGGCACGGCGCCCTGACTTATCTACTCCTCCAGGGTCTGCGCCGGAAAGAAGCCGACGGTTACCCGAACCCTGCCACGCGGGATGGCAAGGTCACGTTGGGCGAATTGCGCCACTACGTCACCGACCAAATGCCGGTAGAGACCCGCTCCGTCCTCGGCAAGCCCCTCACGCCCCTCTTTCTCGCGACCGACGACAGAATCTGGAATCTCTGCCTCCAAGAGCCGCTCCTCGAGAACAAGTGATGTCGAGTGACGTTCCTGCTTGGTGCTGACAATCCGTTCCCATCGAAGAGTGGTGACGAACCGAAAGGTTTATTAACTCAAGTGCGCTTCCGTCCCCTATGGCAAGCAACAAAAAAGCAAGAGTGGACTTGGGAGAGGACGAGGAGATTGCAGATCTGCTCGAGGAGATTGATCTGCTGCTCCGGCACGTGATCTTCCGTATTCGCGAGCGAGACCCGAGGATCTTCAAGCGGAATGAGAAGAATCAAGCGGAATGACTGATTGCGCCATTGTCCGCACGGTCTGTCGTGCCGTGGGATGCCAAAATGGGTGCCAAACCAGCCGAAGATCAGCGGGATGCCTATTCAAAGCAGGCAAAGCCAAAGACGCAGGCCGGGTCGCCCGAGAATGACCTCCGGCTGGCAAGGCCGAACCAGGTTTATCTCACGAGGGTACAATGCTGGACGTAGAGGGTCATAAGAGCAGCAAAATCCAGTAAGAGCGGGTCGGTG
>Ga0315277_10007120_pt1 | contig 14513 bp, 15 predicted proteins | sample YL17G05_15_MG_FD_203695 | JGI IMG/M metagenome (GOLD analysis project Ga0315277, IMG submission 203695) | Sediment microbial communities from Yellowstone Lake, YNP, Wyoming, USA - YL17G05_15 | ecosystem: Environmental > Aquatic > Freshwater > Lake > Sediment | place: USA: Wyoming | collected... | reverse complement strand
AGGCGAGATAACAATGAAGTTGGAGATACGCGGGACTCTTATCTGGCTGAAGTTGCTAGCATATGGACTCTTCATTGTTGGAGGAAGTGTGGCCGTTGTGGGTTTCAATCTCCAGCATTGGACAACCGTTCTTGTAGGAGCTGCTATCGTCGCTCTCTCGTATGGTGTGGCCATCGTTTACCATAAGTATAGAATGAGGAAACAGGTTTAGCTCCGACCTAGAGCGAGGAAAAAAGAAAGGGGTTTGTGCCGAGCCGTCAATCCCGTCTGATTGACCGTATCCGCCCTACCATCTGGCCTATCATTTTAGATTATCATGCCTGATAGCCTACTAAGCGTAGCCAGCTAGGTCGCGGTCTGCGGTCAATTTCGGGGAAATGACGGTCGGCTTGTTGTATGATCTCTCGAAAACTCAGAGGGGGTCGAGCCTCACCTCGGAAAAGCCGATAGGGGAGGAAGGCTAAAAGCCCCTACACTCGATTGGGATCTGGGGAAATGCTTGTGGGGAACAAGTACGTCAAGCGTATTGGAATTGTCATTGTAGTCATCGGAGTCATTCTAGTGATAACGGGCGGGTATCTCTGGTTCTACCAGGAAACTGAATGGACGTGGAATGGTCCTGTAACGACGGAACCCTATGCAGACACCGGACACTGGCTGTATAACATAGGGTATCCGATAATAGTACTGGGGTGTGTGGTATGTGGGGCCGGTTTCCTTGTGAAGCCTCCCATGTCGGAAGTGCTCAGGGCTAAACGAATCGTGGATCAGAACAAACGGCGACTTCAGAAGTATAAGCTGGAGGAAGAAGTAGAGTCTCAGTTCCGCGCCTCGGAAAAACCCATAAGCCCCTAGATGCGATTGGGGTACGGGGAAATGGTGAACTGCCCAAGATGTGGACGCTCGATGCCATACGGAAGCATCGCGTGCGCGTATTGTGGAACTAGGCTGACATTCGGCACGCGGTCCTCTGGTGGAACGTTGAGCTGCGTTAGGTGTGGCAAGTTCATGCCGCTTAGGGGTAAGCTCGAGGGAAGAACGATGTGCGTCGAGTGTGAGCAAGGGCACATGCAGGAATTGGCAGCAGAAAGGAACAGAGAAGAGAGAAGTAAGGCTTTGGTCGTTAGCCAGGTCATTGCGCGACACCCGGAGCTTCGTGCCAAAATCATGCACCGATTAGGTCTCATAGAGTTCGGCCAGCAATTCTACGTTGACGGCCAGGCCTTCCAAGAGATTTGTGAATGGGACGCTTGCGTCACCGATGCTAAGAATCTCGATCTAGCCAGAAGGCACGAGGATGCCGCCCGGAAATACGAGGCTATTGGCATGTGGAAGGAAGCTGGCCAAGTAAGAGACAAGAAGTCCGCCAGGACTGTCAAACACGTAAACGTTAATTTGAACGACCTGATCGACAAGTTGAGGTCAGGCGGTTTATCGGTTCCGTACAAATGCGGCAACTGCGGAGCATCGATAGTTGTTGATAGAAACACCAGCCCTGAGGGTCTCAGATTCTGCGCATACTGCGGTTCGACCATAAACACAGATGCGCTTCTCTCGCTACTACAAGATGCTCTGAAATAGCCTTGCTTTCCACCCTGCGCCCTTGTAAAGGCATCTTGACCTGCTCTCGACCCCCATCGGTTCTAATCGTTCGGAGAAAACGCACGACATAGGCCTCCAATGCGAGGAAAGAGCCATAGGGGAGAGAAGGTCATCGGGATAGGGGGAAACGGGATTGTGATTCCTGGTCAAATGATTCTGAAGAAGAAGAGAGCCGCATTCGCTGTTGGTTGGATTCTGCTAATCTTTGGATTGATAGGTCTAATCGTTGCTTTGACAATCTATCCAATTTGGCAGCGTAATGGACGCATTCTGGCGGAAAATGAATTCTATGGAGTGGATACGCCAGAGGAACACGACTTGTACGACACTCAAATGGTCTTGGTGCTCGGCGGATTACTTGTCGGAGCGCCGATGCTTATCGGGGGTGCGTATCTTGTCGCTTCGGCATCGTCATACAATAGGAAGATTGAAGGAGCGTTGATTCAGAAGGCAATGCAACCATACCCGATGTACCAGGGGACTCCAGGAGCGAAATCTTTCTGCTCATATTGTGGGAATCAGGTCTTTCCTGGAGCGGAGGTCTGCACCAGATGTGGAAGAAGACTGACCTAGAACAAGGAAAAAGGAAAGGGGTTTGAGCCTCGCCTCGGAAAAGCCTCTATGTTGAAGTGCCCTCTCTTCAGCACGACAGCAATAGGGAACCAAAGGCGATTGATCTACAGGTGATTGCGGTCGATTTGCAGATTGTTGTTGGATTGGTGATCGGTTTCCTTCCAGGTTTGCTGATTGGCGGAATAGTGTACTTGGTTGCGAAGCGGCGTTTCGAACTATTGCTCGTTATCTGTTTTGATAATCCCGAGAACTAGTTTATATCCAACACATGCCGTAATATTATTAACTGGTGCAATAAGTGAATGAGAGAGACTTGCAGCTTGCTGAGGCGATCAGCGAGATCATGGACGAGACCAATGAACCCTCAATATACCTCATCCACACCAAATACACGAACGTTGTCCGCGTCAATCTCGCAGTGCTGAAAGCTTTCTTGGAAAGAAAGGCGAAAAAGGTCATCATGATCACCATCGATAGACCTCATCAATATGTGTCCCATCTAATGCAGCTCCATGGAATCAATCAGAACAATCTGTTTTTCATCGATGCCATATCTGCCCACAGCTCAGATACGAAAGGCGACTCTGCCGACTCTGTGCCTCAAAGAGGGCCATTCAATATCGAAACACTGCCCGAGTTCTTGCTTAACTCAGAGAAGGAGAATCTGGGGCCACTAGCGGATCTGACAAGAATTGTATTCATTGTCATAGATAACGTTTCGACTCTACTCATTTACAACACGACAGAGAGCGTCAAGAGGTTCTTCGAAAACTATCTGCGGGCCACAAAGGATTTTAAACCTAGCACGGTTCTGACTGCGGTCGTGATGGACAGAGATCAGCAGCCCGTGCTCTTCGAGTTTATTTCAGACTTCTCGAAGAAGGTGCTCGAAGTGGGCCCCGAAATGACCGTCAAGATCGTGCACGAAATGGGAGATTTGACAAAGAAAATTCCAAGTCCTGTTCCCCAAGCAACACTCGAAAGTGACAGATCTGAGCAAGCTGTCCTTAAGGACAAGGAGGTGATCTAGGCATGGAACGGACAGTATTTCCGAGGATGCCCAGCGGAATACCTGGTCTGGACGATATGATCGAAGGAGGCTTTCCGTTTCCATCAGTGATTCTTGTTGCCGGAAACCCTGGCGCCGGGAAGACAACGCTCGCGCAGAAGTTCCTTTTTGCAGGGGCGGAAAAGGGCGAGCAGGGGCTTTTCTTCACCACTCTGAGCGAACCAACGCAGTGGATGCTGAGGTATGCAGCCCAATTTGATTTTGTTAAACCGGAATACTACGGCAAAGAGATCGTCTTTTGCGACCTCGGTCCTATGCTGAGGAACTCCACTGGACAGCAAGTTCTTGATTTCATTGACCAGAAAGTTGCCGAGGTCATGCCTCAGAGGATCGTGATAGATCCGATCACCGTTGTCGGGACGATGATGAAGGACGACTACAGGGTGTTCGCATTCGATTTAACGACGCGTCTCAAGAACTGGCAGGCGACGACGCTGCTGACAGGAGAGGTCCGCCCGGGTGAGCTGTATCCGCCAGAGCTATCCTACGCGGTCGATGGCGTCATACTGCTCATGCTATCGGATGAAGGTGATGCAAGGCGCAAGTATATCGAGGTCCTGAAGCTGAGGGGCACCAATCACGTGACTGGCAGGCAGTCGGTCGACATAACAAGGAAAGAAGGAATCATAGTGCTCAAGGCTCGCTTCTGAAAGGATTCAGGCGCTACCACTATCATAAGAAGGTCTACCAATCGCGAAGATGATAGGTCAACAACTAGCATCTCGTCAAAGCCCGATCTCCTTCTTGAGGTAGTTGAAGGCGGCCCTTCCCTTGTCAGTATGAACGGTCACGTCTGGGTAGTCGCCGGCCGAGACGGAATCACGGTTTCTCGATGCAAGAATGGACTCGAGAACGTCTTTCCTCCAATGGATTGTCACGTCCACGTCCCGATCTGCTCCGGGAAACACTCGAGCGTTGCCCTCGGTGTCCAGGAAGAGGGTGCACGCGCCGCATTCGGTCTCGAAGACCCAGACCTGGGGCAGATAGCCATGAACGAGGTTCCCCATCGACCCCTGGAGATTCGGCTTTATCTGTCTCTCAATATCTTCACAAAGATCTGTCAGTAGTTGGTGCACGCGATCCAGTCTATAGCACATCGACGAACCTCTCAAACCGGTGCCAGCAAAAGGGGGAACCGGTTCCGGTGCAGTACCGATTTGGGACCCAACTGCGGCAAGAAAGAAGCCACAATTTCGATCTCCTAACGGAACCGGCGTTCAATCATGACCAGCCTCTTCAACAGTCTCATTCTTCGATTCGGTCTTCTTGAGTGTGCGTTGCCTCGGAATGAGCTTCCAGTCCCATTCTCCCTTATCCTTGCGGAACACATTCCCACAACGAGGACAAACGCTCTCATCGGGTGAAATTCTGAGCCCGCAAGCAGCGCAGACTCTCTTCGAAGGCTCTTTTTCGTCGCCCAGACTACCGCCAGCCAAACCGTCCCCAGGTTAGAAAAGTGACTCAATGTATATCAATTCTCACATCTGTCGCTTTCAAGTATTCCTACTCTGATTACATTTCACCTGGAAAAAATGCCGAAAGTGGTCCCTGAATACAAAGAGCAGGCGAAGAAGCGTATCATGGATGCGGCGAGCGCAGAGTTCGCCAGGAAGGGCTATCGCAAGACCACAATGAACGACGTAGCCAAGAGGATTGGCGTCAGCAAGGGAGCGGTGTATCAGTACTTCGAAAACAAGGAGGCGCTTATCGGCGCTATCGTAGAGTCCTTCATTGAGAGTGCGCTCGGAGGTGAGCTCTCATCGTCGAGAGACGAAGGCCTCATCGAGATCACTGAGGGGTCATTCGGCAGATTACTCAAATCAATGCCCAGCTGGTTCCCCTATCTATTGTGCGATTTCATGTCTGAGGCTCATCGCGACAGAAATGCAAAGCAACTGATGAGGGACGTCGACCGAAAGCTCGTGGAGGGAATCTCTGGATGCTTGGAAGACCGAAAGAAGGCGGGAGAGATACCCCCGAATGTTGATACTGTGAGAGTCGCCCGGGGTCTGTCAGCGCTGCAACTTGGGCTCCTGGCCTTTATCTCGACTGGCCTTCCACGTTCTAAAGCAATCGAGGCCTGGACGGAGATTGTCAGGAACATGGCGTCAGGCCTGGAACTCAAGAAGTAATCGTGAGAAGCTGTCGTTGGGGACTTCTGTCTGTCGCCACTGTGAAGCGACGGCGAGCCGAGGCTGGACCTGCTGATCAAGAATAGAGAGCGAATTGTCTTCAACCAAGAGGACCACCTCGAGAGCAGGTGGGAGACTTGCCGTATCACCGATGAAGAGCATGCCTCGCCTCGGAAAAGACCACGGGGAAGGAAAGGCGATTCCTCCTCGGAAGCCCGAAGATACAATTCGGGCAAAAGCGATTCAACTGAATCGGAAGGATATTTGTCTGGCTATGCATGAGTGTGGACCGGGCGAGAATCGAACTCCGCCGAGCCAGACATTCATGTCTTCGATTCAATCAAAGCGGAATTGCACCAAGGCGTCCCAAACCTCTTTCATTTTTCTTGATTAATCGTAGGGTAGATCAGGATTCAATACCGACTCTGGCCTGAAATCCCACGCCTGTGAACTTGGTTGTCAAAGAACACTACCAATAAACCCATCTAATCCAGAGACTCATGATGTATGGGAGGAATTTGCGACGGCGTCCCGAACGACCTCTGACCCAGAAGTCAAGTCTCAAGGCCATATGATCCGGCAGAAAGCCAGAAGGACCATTGTGCTCTGCCTGACCATTGCAGCAGTAGGCACAATGCTACTGTGCGGATTTGGAGGCGGTCCCTCAGTGAGTCCTCCGGCCGCTCTCGAAGCGGGTCCAATGGCTATGACATACGGTCCGCCTAGGAATCTATGGGTTTTTCCAAATTCTACCTTGTCCGAGATTGAGAACGCAAGTCTTCTTGCCGATCATCTTGCATCCGCACTAGGCAGTGGCCCAACGAGCTATTCCTCTGAGAATGGATGGCAACCATTCTCGCCTGTATTCAGAAGAGCGCCTTCCGAGAACGATTTCTTTGACGGATACTACAGTGTCCCCGTGGTTTTTTCCAGCAGCGATGGGTCTAAGTTCAGACTCTACTACGATCAGATGTATGCTAACTTCAACTACGACAATAATAGTTCCCTCATAGATGTGGATTTCAGAGATGGCATTTTCCTCGGATTCCAGGCGACCTTGGTCGATTCCAAGATCATTGTACCAGACGCCTCGCAATATGAACCAACAGCTCGCCAGCTAGGTGACGCCCTGGGCATCCCGACGAAGAATCTAACGGTTGTATCCTATCTCGGCAGATGGAACACCACAACGGTGATTCTGTCCACTACGTTCTTTGGATATGATATATCGGGCTGCAACATCATGGCAGCTGCATTTGACAATGGCACTGGCAGACTAGTCTCCGTCCAAGCCAGACCGTTCGTTGTTCTTCCGAGCGCCGCCCTCATCACACCGCAAGAGGCAATCGATATTGGAAGGGGGAGAGCGCCCTCCTTGTATCGTGCCGACGAGAAAGCTCAGATTTATTCTGATGGACTTCTAGGAATTCGCCTCCAACCCGTCGACGAAGTTGGAGAACCGACACCTGTTCCATCCTCGCCGGGCAACTACTCGGTTGAGACTACGCTGAGGTTCGCATTCGGTTATGAATACCGGGCCAACGTCACTAGCAACATGTTCTCAATGAACTATCCGATTCTAATAGTGGTTGATATCGATTCGGGAGCTGTCCTTGTTGCGCAGCGCCACCCAATCCCGGTGACATCAGCAGAATCTGGATGGATTGTTCTTAATCTTTGGACAGGTTCTCTCTTGATTCTGTCGTTCGCATTTCTCATAGTACTTGGCGTGCTTGTCGGACCACCTGAGATCGCTATTGCACTCCTTGGTTCGTTCATTGTGCAGCTTCATGTCAGGCTCGCTGGCATCGATGTTCTGGAGAACTTCAGCAGAGGAAAGATCTACGGCTACATCAAAGGCAAACCGGGCTGCTCGTTCACCGAACTAAAGACAGAACTCCGCTTCTTCAATGGCAATCTAGCATACCATCTGATAGTCCTGGAGAAGCTTGAGCTGGTGCGGAGTGTGAAGGACGGTCGAACAAGACGGTATTTCCTCCAAGAAGATGGCGGTAGAATAGGGAAAACCCACTTCCTTGGAAAGGTGGAATCTAGAATCTTCAGAGTCCTCGATGAAAAAGGACCTTTGTCTGGGATGGAAGTAGCTAAAGAGCTGAGCATTTCGAGGCAACGCGCTCACTACAATCTTAGGCACTTGCAGAAGCGTGGACTCGCAAAGCTGCTAGACTTCCGATGGCAAGCAGTGCAACAAGAAACAGGCTACCTGGATACTGACGACAATTGATTCCCAGCCTAAGGCGCTCCTCCCAATGGTCCGGGCCTTTGCCTGGAATCCGCCTGCCTTTACTGAAGTGGAGCGTGCAAGATCCGAAATCGTCTCTTTCCAGACACCTGCCAAATGGTGTTCAATCAAAGGTTGAAAACAAAGCCAGTGGACCGGGCGAGACACGAGCTCGCTCGAGCCAGACATCCTTTTTCTTTGTTTCAATCAGTTAGGGACTGAGACACCCGATCTTGGGCTTTGCGCACAGTCTAATTCCTTGCCGGTAATCATATCTGGCAGCTTTAATCACCGGTAGATTCCAGGCCAATATCTGGGTTAGAAAAAGAAATCAAAGGGATTTGAGGGCTGGCCTCGCATCATCGCTCAAGAATTGGAATCAGAGAGTCATTGCTCCGAGCTAGACTCCTTCTAGACAAGTTCCTTGTTAAGGGATTTCATTCTAACTTGCGCAGGGATTCCAGTATCTGGCCTGTCCAAGATGAGACATTCGATAGTCGCACTGAAGTTCAAGTCCGATTTGAGGACCCTATGGCGCAACAGATTTGTGATACCATGTGAAATGCTTCTCAATTCGGAATCCCATACCCTCGTAGAGCCTGAGGGGATCGTGAGGATTCTCGACTTCCATCCTCAACATGGCTTCGTCCATTCCGCGTTCCTTGAGGACCTTGAAGCTCCTGGCAAGCAGAGCACGAGCCAAACCCCTGCCTCGATACTTCTCCCGGACGAAAACGTATTCTGTATGCCCGCGCTTCTTGCCAGACTGTTGGTTCTCCTCGTCAACTATGTAGTTCAACACCATCCCAGCCAGAGTGTCTCCATCCCACGCTACCTGCCACAGACCGGGTTGGAACGCGCTCGTCTCCATGAAAGCTTTCATGTGCTGTTCGTCCCACTCATCCTCTGAGAAATCCCAGTCCTTGCGCATTGCCTCCTTGTTCGCCTGCCAGATCTTGGCGTAATGCTCGGGCTTCACTGGGCGGATTTCAAGGCCCTCGGGAAGTGGGATTTCCGCGATTTCGTCAAGGCTTCTTACCAAGTCCAGTTCATGTTGTACCGGAGTGTAACCTTTGCCCAGAACGATGGATCTCCATTCGTTTTCCGAGTCGATTGCCCATACCTCGAAGAAGCTTGTTTTTTCTTTTCCTTCCTTCTTTGCGCATCTTCGGATGTGTTCTTCGTTGTGCTCAAAGAGTCTTTCGCGGATGCCCCTCCCGCGCCATTCAGGAAGAAGCTCCACAGAGTTACCGTAAGCTCTACTACCATTCTCGAAGTTCTTTCGCCATACTCTTGCAAGGCCGACTATCTTTCCCCCTGCCTCAGCAATGAGAACATCTGCCTTGGGGTCGAAGTCGAGTGGGTCGTCGAACTGGGCGGCCAAATCCTCCTCCGTTGTGGCCAAGTCTACGCCGTCGGCCGCTCTGCTGAGCGATATCACCTTCGCCATCTCGGGCAGGTCTTGCTTTCCGTGGTAGCGGCGGAAAGTGAGTTCCGGAATTGTCGGCATGTCTGCCATGTCATTCATCTGACATACTCCCTTCAGTGTCAAGAGACTAGCCTGCCATGCGGAATGGTGCTAATCACGTTTTCGTTCTATCATGGACGTAGATGTCTGGCCATTCTTCAATCAGTGGATCATTGCACCGAGCTGAGCTCCTCCATTCTCAATTCTCTTTGTCCTTGTCGAGCTCTCTCAGGAGTTCGTCTACCCTTTCCAGGCCGTTGAGGAGGTAGTCTGTGGGTGGTCCGGTCCCGATGCGCATGTACCCGTCCATCATGAAGTGGTCCCCGGGCACGATGAGGACTGACTTCTCCTTCCGCAACCGTTCCGCGAGGTTCGACGAATTGATCTTCATTTTGTACTTGATGTAGCAGATAGCACATGCGGTCGGGGGCACGTGCGAGAACAGGGAACCGTGTGCCTCAAGCCAGCTGCGCAAGACAGGATAGTTCTTCTGCAGGATGGCACGTGTGCGGGCAAGGATCTTCTCCCGTTTTCTCGGCTCGAGGGCGAGCTGGGCCAGATGGTCGGAGAGCGTCGGTGGCGCCAGGGTCGTATAATCGTGGTGCGCCTTGATCTCCTCGAGGATCTCAGGAAGACCGACGAGCCATCCAATCCTGAGCCCATTAAGTCCGTAGGCCTTGCTCAGCCCGCCTGTAATTAGCGTGCGGTCGTGGTGCCCCCAAAGGGATTCTGTGGTCGGGCCTTCGCGCTCGGCCCCAAGGAATATCTCGTCGGACATTAGCCACGCGCTAGAGTCTCTGGCGGCGTCAAGGATAGCCTTGCGTTGCTCTCTGGCCATGACTGCTCCCGTCGGATTGTTTGGGTTGCAGACCTGGATGACCTTGCTTTTGTTCGTGACCAGGGATTTGAGGTCCTCAAGGTCGAATTGCCACCCGAGCTCCTCCTTGAGCCACAGGGGTTTGATCTTCAAGCCAAAGGTCTTTGCGAGGCCCCAGACCTGAGCGTAGTCCGGAGCCATGAGCACGATCTCGTCCCCCTTCTCGAACAGGTGCCATGCGGCCATGAAGTTGGCTTCGGAGGAGCCGGTAGTGACCATGATGTTCTCTGGGGTCGCCTTCTTGTAGATGGTAGCAATGGCCGACTTCAGCTGCTGAGTGCCGTCCGCCTGCGAGTAGCCAAGGGGAATGGCCATTAACGCCTTTTCCGCTTGGTCGGTCTCGACGAGCTCGCGAGATGTCAGAGGTTGGACGCTGCTCTCTGACAGGTTGTACTCGACCTTGTTCTCGTACTTGCACTGCCAACGCTCCTGAGCGAAAGGAACGATCTTCACGGGGCTCACCGTGCGACTGCATGCGCGCCAGAGGATAAAAGAAGTCGCTAAGCCAGTGAGTGTGCGAGGAGTCGTGGCTATGTTCGAAAGCCTCGCCCTCTGAAACACGGTGTTGCTGCACCGAGCTGGACTTATTCCCTTTCTCTGTGGCATATCAGCTCAGAGGGGATTTGAACGCGCTGCGAGCCAGACATCCTTTTTTGATTTCAATAAGAGCCAAGAATGCGTAGAAGGGTCCTCGAGTGCTCAACTCAGCGAACAGGAGAACCCTTCGGGACTTGGGTCTGTGGAGATGATTGGCTGCCCCTCAAGAATCATATTAAGCCTCGGCAGGTATGTTTATTACGCTTGCAGGAAAATGAGGCGTGGAGGTGGAGTCCCCTGTCCAGCAATGCCTCGGAGCAGTTCAGGATTGTTCTCGTTCAAATGCAATGCTCGCCGAAGCCTGAGGATAACATCGTGGATGCGAAGCGCGCAATAGCTGCCTCGTCTGGGGAAGATGTGGACCTTTGGATACTGCCCGAGCTGTTTTCGAACCGATACGTGGGCCAGTTCGAAGATCGCGAAGCTCAGACAGCCCATCTGCCGAATCACACAAGGCTCCTCGCCGAATTCAAAGAAGTCTCGAAAGAGGCAGGTGCCGCGGTGGCCCTGCCGTTTGCAGAGGTCGTAGACGCGGGCACGTGTTACAACTCGCTCGCGCTGATAGACAAGAGCGGGAAGGTGAGAGCCTCATATCGCAAGGTCCACATTCCAGACTCCGAAGGGTACAGAGAGGACCTCTACTTCAAGCCGGGAAACCTGGGATACGTCGTCGCCCGTCTAGGTGATGTCAATATCGGCCTTGGGATATGTTGGGACCAATGGTTCCCGGAGGTGTCCAGGACCTTGGCCCTCAAGGGCGCCGAGTTACTGATCTACCCCAGCGCGATAGGCTCCGAGTTAGCAAGGCCGGATTTCGACTCCCGTCCCGAGTGGGAACTTGTGATGAGGGCACAGGCGGTCATGAATCGAGTATTCGTTGCTGCCGTGAATCGCGTCGGGCAAGAAGAGAAGATCAGGTTCTATGGAGGCAGCTTCGTTGCTGACCCGTGGGGCAAGGTCGTCAGGCGCGCATCCACGAGCGGCCCAGAGACGGTATTTGTGGAGCTGGACCTGTCGCAGATCCGAGATGCCCGTTCATTCTTCGGATTCTTCGACACGCGCCAGCCGCATACCTACGGAGACCTGACAAAGGCGAGGAGGTCAAGGCGTGGCTGAGAGAAGCGCTAGCGAGGAAGCACGGCAGACGCCCGCAGAGGATGGATTCTCAATGCCGGCGGAATGGGGTCCGCACGCTGGATGCTTCATCTCCTGGCCATGTAGGGAACTCACTTGGCGAGGACACTTCGAGGACGCTAAGAGAGCCTACTCCGCTGTCATCAAGGCGATTGACCGTTTTGATCCTGTGACTGTCCTCGCTGATCCCGTGACCGCTCAGGAGGCGCGGAGGAGATTCGGCCCAGAAGCGAGAATCGTCGAGGTGGCGCTTGATGATTCATGGTCAAGGGACAACGGTCCGATTTTCGTCCGGAGGGAGGACAACAGACTTGCGCTGGTGAATTTCAGGTTCAACGGTTGGGGTCATAAGCAGCCGTGCGAGAAGGACGACAGGCTCCCAATCCTCCTGGCAGAGCGATTGAGGATCAGGCGTTACGATGCGCCTATGGTCCTCGAGGGAGGTGCGATAAGCGTTGATGGCGACGGGACATTGCTGACGACCGAGCAGTGCCTGCTCAATGTCAACCGCAACTCCAGCATGTCCCGGGAAGGGATCGAGCAGGTCCTCGCCAGCAATCTGGGCATACGAAAGGTAGTTTGGCTCGCCAGAGGAGTCGAGGACGACATGACTGATGGACACGTTGACGGTGTCGCCGGGTTCGCAATGCCCCATGTCGTGCTGGCTGCGCACACAAGTGATGACTCTGACCTGAACTATCGGAACTTGGAGGAGAACTTGGCTCGGCTGGAATCCGCCACTGACGCCAAAGGACGGGCTCTGGAGGTAGTGAGAATGGTTCAGCCAAGACCGATGTTGGTTGGAAGTGCTCCCATTACGCCCAGCTATGTCAACCTCTACTTCGCCAATGGCGCTGTGGTCTTCCCGAACTATGGAATTCGAGAAGACAATCTCGCCCGTGAGACCCTCGCCTCTCTGTTTCCCGAGCGCGAGATCGTTGGTGTCAGGTGCGAGCACATCAGTATCGGAGGAGGGGATGTCCACTGCATCACACAGCAGCTGCCTGCGGGCGAGCCTCTGTACCCTTGATGCAATCTGGCTCTCTTCTAATCAGAAGACTGTTGCACCGAGCTAAACCTCACAACGCTATCGAACCAGCAGAACTCGCCCATTGAAACCCCGGAATGCATTTTCTGTCGGTAAGAAAATGGACGACGAGATCCACACATTCTGTACCAGTAAGTATAGCATCAAGCTTTAATCACCGGTAGATGCTGGACCATAATCCGGGATCGAGAAAAAAGTTAAAGGGTTTTGAGAACTGGCCTTGCATTGTCTCACAGGAATTGAAATCCGAGATAGAATATCTGGCTCGCAACAGGTGCAGGCCCGGTTGGGCCCACTTTTTCTTCCTCGCCCATTGAGAAAAGGCCATATGAAAGGAACGGCGGCTCTATGTCCGAAGAGATGACAGATAATGCGATGCTAGCTGTCTTATGATGAGCACTCGTCGGTCAATATCGGATGATCCATGCAGCCATTAGTTCAATGAGAAGATTCTCTGAGGATTGAGAATGGCATCAATTCCTGTTTGGCGGGGAATTCGGGCTCGGTTGCGCCGCCATTCCAAGTCGAAAAAAGAGCCAAAGTGCGGAAGGTCAAATATGACCGCGTTGGCTTCTAACGATAAGAGTTTTCACGAAACTATTTCGTCGCACCATCGATAATCTCCTGAAATTCATGAATGCAATCGAAACCAAACCACGAGTAGAGAATATTGTGGCTTCGACGCAATTCGCGAAAGAACTTGATCTTGACACAGTCGCCGAGAAACTCACGGGATCAGAATACGATCCTGAGAGCTTTCCTGGCCTTATTTATCGGATCAGCGACCCGAAGACTGCAATTCTCCTTTTCAGAAGCGGGAAGGCTAATTGCACTGGCGGTAAGAGTCTAGAAGAAGTTCGAAGAGCAATACGAAAGGTCGCTGAGCTTCTGAATAAGTCAGGCATCCCCGTCAATCCAGATCCCGAGTTCACCGTGCAAAATATGGTCGCAATATACGATATCGGCTGCGCTTTGAATCTGACAAATCTGACAATATCCTTGGGCCTTGAAGACATAGAGTATGAGCCAGAACAATTTCCAGGCCTTGTCTATAGAGTGAGAGATCCCAAGGTTGTCTGCCTCTTGTTCGGCTCTGGGAAGATGGTGATCACGGGGGCAAAGAATGAAAAGGATATTGAACGAGCTGTAGATAGGGTCGTCCAGACTATCCGCCAATCCGGACTTCTCTGACTCTGCGACGGGAATTCAGATCGACGCGAGATTGGATTCACACCGTGGGGGGTCATTGAAACAACAAAAAGCTCCTATCCTGTTATGATGGACTCAATATGGTTTCTCTTCGTACCTAGCCAGTATTGAGAAATTGTGCCAGGTGAAGGACATAAGCCCCTTTGACCGTTCATGTAAATTGCAGTTTTTCCCTCATTTTTCAAGATACTGGCTTGACTTGTCCGAATGATGAGGGAGGCACCGATCAGCGCGCTAGAATCATTGCAAAGGCCTAGGGCACCTGATAATCGACCAACCCTAGATTGATGCGCCGCGGACAGTTTGCAGCTGTAATCGAAAGCAAATTGCTCGACCGCAGCATGACGAGACTATGAAGAAGTCGAGGGGGGCTTACTTACCAAGGGTCTTTTCTCACAATGAGCCGGACTTGAGCTGAGACATCTGGCTAGTTCTTAATCAGGGGGGTTTGGCACCGAGGTATAAACCCTTTCTTTCGCTTTCCTCGTGAAAGATGATGTTCACATAGGAAAGATTCAACATCGTCGAGATGGATCTTTTTCAATAAGCGGACTTTTGCGCG
>Ga0315277_10007118_pt1 | contig 14515 bp, 10 predicted proteins | sample YL17G05_15_MG_FD_203695 | JGI IMG/M metagenome (GOLD analysis project Ga0315277, IMG submission 203695) | Sediment microbial communities from Yellowstone Lake, YNP, Wyoming, USA - YL17G05_15 | ecosystem: Environmental > Aquatic > Freshwater > Lake > Sediment | place: USA: Wyoming | collected... | reverse complement strand
GACCGCGCTTTTGAAAGGATCACCAGCCGACTCGAACGGACGCGGCCCACGGCCCGAAACCTCTTCTGGGCGCTGGAGAGGATGCGAAGGACGTTCGACGCGAACCGCAATCTGACGCTCGCCCGGCTCAAGCGCCGGATGCTCGATGAGGCCAAGGCCATCGAGACCGAAGACGTCGCGACCAACGAGGCCATCGGCCGTCACGGCCGGGACCTCATCGCGGACGGCGCGACCGTCCTGACCCACTGCAACGCTGGCGAGCTGGCCACAGCCGGCTACGGGACGGCCGTCGGCGTCATCCGGGCCGCCCACGAGCAGGGGAAGAAGGTCCGCGTCTTCTCGGACGAAACCCGGCCGTTCCTCCAGGGCGCCCGGCTGACCTGTTGGGAGCTCGACCGGCGCGGCATCCCCGTCGTCCTCATCACGGACAACATGGCCGGCTGGTTCATGCGGAAGGGCGAGATCCAGGTCGTCGTCGTCGGCGCGGACCGCATCGCCCGGAACGGCGACACCGCCAACAAGATCGGGACATACTCGGTGGCGGTCCTGGCCAAAGAGCACGGTATCCCCTTCTACGTGGCCGCGCCTATGAGCACGGTGGACTCCGGCCTGGAGACTGGGGACGAGATCCCCATCGAGGAGCGCAATCCGCGCGAGGTCCGGGAGGCCGGAGGCCGCTGCGTCACGCTCCCTCACATCGCCGTCCGCAACCCCGCTTTCGACGTGACCCCAGCGAAATACATCGCCGGCATCATCACGGAGAAGGGCATCTTCCGGCCGCCCTACCGCTTCAGGCCCTGAACAGTCACCTGTCTTCAGTCTAACCTTGATGGGGGACCCAACATTGCCGATAGAACGCAAGTCGGAATTCCGGGACATGAACCAATTCTCTGGAATTGGTATCGTGTCCCTGGAATTCCGGGGATCACCAGAAGTTGGCGTCATCGCTTGAGAAGAAAGAATCCTATCGGCAATTTTTGGGGGATGGTTCGGTAGAACCCTCCTCGTTTTTCTTATATACTAGGTCTTCATGTACGCCCTCGGCATCGAAACATCGTGCGACGAAACTTCGGCCGCCGTCCTGACGGATCGGTTTGAGGTCCTGAGCAACATCATCTTGTCCCAGGACGAAGTCCATGCGCCCTACGGGGGGGTTGTGCCCGAGCTCGCGTCGCGACAGCATATCAAGACGATCGACGTCATCGTCGGGGAGGCGCTGGCGCGGGCCGGGATCGAGCTCAAGGCGATCGACCTTTTCGCGGTGACCCAGGGACCGGGCCTCATCGGCTCTCTCCTTGTCGGGCTCTCGTTCGCCAAGGGGCTGGCTTATTACCACAAGAAGCCGCTTGTCGGCATCGACCACCTCGAGGGCCATATCGAAGCGGCCTTCTTGGAAAACAGGAACATCGGTTTTTCCGCGCTCGCCCTTCTTGTCTCGGGCGGACACACGTCGCTCTATCTTCTGGAAAAGAAGCTTTCCTACAGGCTCCTGGGCAAAACGCGCGACGACGCGGCCGGCGAGGCCCTCGACAAGATCGCCAAGTTCCTCGGGCTCGGCTACCCCGGCGGCCCGCTCATCGAGAAGCTCGCGGCCAAAGGAGACCAAACGGCATTCGCGTTCAGCAGGCCTCGGATCAAGGACGCACCCTTCGACTTCAGCTTCAGCGGCCTCAAGACTGCCGCCTTGAAGCACATCCGGGAGAGCGGGATCACGAAAGAGCATCCGCGGTTCGCTGATTTTCTGGCCGGCTTCGAGGAGACGGTAGCCCGGACGCTCATCGATAACCTCGCCAAGGCCGTGGACGAGTTCGGGCCGAAGTCCCTCATCCTCTGCGGCGGTGTCGCCCGGAACAAGCGTCTCCGAACCCGGTTCCAGGAGTTCGCGGACCGGCAGAAGCTTCCCGCCTTTATCCCCTCGCCGAAGATGTGCACCGACAACGCCGCCATGGTGGCCGCGCTGGCCCTCGAGAAGCGCGCCGCCGGCATCCCCGCGTCCATCGACCTCGATCTCGATGCCTATCCGAGGTAAAAGAACGGGGACACGTACCTAAGGTACATGTCCCTGTTCTTGTCGCCGGGGATCGAAGCGCTCCTAGTGCGAAGCGCAGATGAGATGATAGGGATTAATCCTTTCGCCAGCGGCCGGCGCGATCCGCAGGCGTTGAAGGCAGACGCCCACAGCGGCGGCGCCGGAGAGAAAAGGGCGGATGTCAAAGACCAGGTTTATAAAGACAACGGCGCCGGGGCCAGCAGTTCTTGGACCAGGGCCCGCACGCGGCCGGCGAAAACCTCTTTGGCGAAACCCCGTCCGGCGTTCCGGGCCGCCTCGGCCAGGTTGGCGCGTAGTGCAGGCATATCGAGCAGCCGGATCGTGGTGCCGACGAGTTCGGCCAGACCGGGGAAAAGATAGCCGTTTTCCCCGGACCGGACGATCTCGCGCATGCCGCCGCCATCGAAGACCAAAGGAATACAGCCGCTCTGCATAGCTTCGGCCACGGTCATGCCGAAATGCTCCACCAGGGCCGGGTCGCTCTGTCCCAAACCGCAGAAATGCCAGAACAGGGAAGCGCGGTGGTAGAGTTCCTGGAGCTCGGCTGCGGTGATGTTCACCCGCAATTCCACCGGCAGGCCAGGGTGGGCCGCCAGGAACTGTTGTACCTGTCGCAGATATGGGTTATCCCCATGGCTGCCGCCGGCGAGGATTAAGTGCCAGCCGCGGCTGGCCTGGGGGCGGCAGCGGACGAGCAACTGAAAGGCGCGGATCATGTCGAGCTGCTGCTTGTTGCCCCCGGGATCGAAGCGCGCCGCCGACAGGATGATCGGCTCCTTGTTTTCCGGGCGCGGTCCCGGCATGTCGGCCGGCGGATAGATGTGGGTATGGGGCTTGAGCCCCCAGCGTTTCTCGATCCAGTCGGCGGTATAGCGGCTGTTGTACACCACGCGGGTGTAGCGGTCCACGTAGAAATAGCTGAGCGGCCGCCGCTCCCCCGGGAAGTGGGTGATGAACGCGGAACGGTGGGCCAGGGGCAAGACCATTTCCAGCATGCTGTTGTTGATGAAGAGGTCGTAATCTAAGCTGGCCCTGCTGACGGCGTGAAACGGGTTGGCCATGGCGCGGGAAGTGATGTCGGCGGGATCGATATAATCGCCACCCTTATCCTCGAAAAAGGGCAGCGGGATGACACGGGTGGCGCAATCTTTCAGATCCAGGCGGTACCATTCGGCCAGGTGCTCGGAAGAGAAGGGGCGATTGCCGATCAGGGTGATCTCACCCAGGTCCTGCAGGGCTTCGGCCATGGTGGCGCCGTATTTCTGCGCCCCGCCGATGAACTGCCAGGTATGGTCGTAGATGGAGATGCGCGGTTTCCTCAGTCCCAGCAGCAGCTGGCAGCGGTCGATGGTATTGATGGCGGTGCGCAGGCCGGCGCAATCGGCAATGGCCTTGCCAATGCGGCCCAGCAGGACGGAGTTCGCCACCGAATTTTGCAGGTAGTCGGCCATGGCCTTGGCGTATTCCTCGGTTCCCGCCTGTCGTTGTTTGGCAATCTGGTTCAGAAATGTCTCTTCCCAAGCCGGATCGGCCGGAGCATGTCGAGCCAACCGTTCGGCCAGGGATTGCTCATTCATGGTCAGAGGCCTCTCCACCAATGGCATTCTCCGTTTCCAGTTCGGCCAAGCGGCCGCGCAGCTCGCGGTTTTCACTTTCCAGCCGCTGCAGGCGCTGAAGCACTTTCTTGACAGTCAGGAACTGGATGAATTGCAGGTGTTTGAACTGATGGTTCAGCCGGTCCTGCTTCTCCAGCGTGATACGGTTCAGCCGGTCCTGCTTCTCCAGTGTGATACGGATCAACGGCATGGCCAGGCGCAGCAGCAGGTTTTTGAATCTGCCTTTGACTTTTCCCGACAGACCGGGTCTTGCCGGCAAAGGGCCGCTGGGCAGAATATCGATGGCCTGGCCCAAGTCAAGCATGGCCCGGTCCAGGTCGGGGATACGGCTCCACAGTTCGTTTTCCAGATCGGTGTCGCCGAAGCGCCAGTAATCCAGCGGCAGATCGCGGTCCACCGGGCCCCCGGCAATGGCCTCGATGGTTCCGGTCTGTTCCGCCTGACGGGAGAATTCCCGGCGCAGTCCCTGCAGGATCCCGTTGATGTCCGTCTTGTTTGGTCCCATCTCACTCATGGGGTTTCCTCCGGCGCCGGGCGTCCGGGCTGCATGTTGCGCAGAAACGCCGCGTACATGTCGGCGCAACGGTCGATGCCGCAGGTTTCGCCGGCATGGCGCGCCGCCTCGCGGCCCAGGGCGGCTCGCAAAGCGGGATCGTCGGCCAGAGCGGCGATGAAGGCTTTGAGCATTTCCTTTTCATCTATTCCGGTGTCGATTTTAATCGCACAATAATCGGGAATTTCGCGGTATGAACCGCTGTCGCTCACGATGACCGGTCGGCCGTAGCTCAGCATGCGCAGGAGAGAACCGGAGCTTTCGCCCATGGTGGGGTTGCGCAGGTTGATGCCGATATCGGCGGCGGCGATCAGCCGTTCCATCTCCGCCAATGGCGCAAATCCCCGGGTCAGCACATCATGCCGGCCGGTGCGGACGATCCGCGGCAAAATACCGTCGTTGTCGCGGCCCACGATCAGGTAGCGCAGGTCGGGCCGGCATAGTTCCTTCAATACCTCCAGCACCAGGTCGTAGCGCTTGTTGCGGGTGACGTAGCCGGTGGAGACGAGCAGAATCTGGTCGGGCTTCACGGCGAGTTCGGCGCGTACTGCGTCCCGGTCGCAGGGATGCGTGGGGTGGCCATGGTGGGGAATGACGGCGGTGGGTTTTCCATCCTGCAGCCCGAGCCGTGCCAATACATAATGGGAATGGGTGATGACTCCAGCGGCCAGACGGCCGATCTCTTCGTTCATCGGCAGTTGCAGAGCCATTTCGCCCTCCCAGAGTGGAAAGGGGTGGCGACCGGCGCACTGTTCTTCGATCCAGGCCGCTTTCTCCGGGTAGAACCGCTGCAGAAAGCGGATAAAGTCAGGAAAGTTTCTGCCGGCATCCTGACGGGCAGCGTAGAAACCCATGAGCACGAAATCGTGAAGCACCACCACTCCGGGAAAGTGCTGCAAAGCTTCATGGATATAACGGTGGGCTGAGTAGTCGTTGCCCATGTGGTACACGATGCGGTCATAATCCTGGGCCTTGAACGTCCCCGGATCGAAGGGGCTGACGGAAAAAGAGCGGGCAATTTCGGTATTGCTGGGCGCATAGGATGGGTCGATATAGATGTCGATGGTCGCATGCCGGGCGAGGCTCGGCAACAGTTCCTCGCTGTAATCGGCGATGCCGCTCGGCATGGGGTTGAGCGGGCTGAACCAGGCGATTTTCATACGGCTCCCTCCAGCAGCCGGGCGAGCACATGGTCCCACGTGATGGCGCGTACCGCTGCCCTGCCGGTTGCGCCTAAACTCCGGCAGAGTTCACGGTCGCGGCAGAGGCGGTCGATACAAGACGCTGCTGAGGCCCAATCCCCGGGTGGCAGAATGAACCCGTTTTGTTCGTGAACCACGAATTCCATCGACCCGCCTGAGTCGCTGCAGGTCAAAACCGGTTTGGCGGCCAGGAAGGCCTCCAGGGTGATGTACCCGTAGTCTTCGTCGAGCGGAGCGAAAAAGACGCCCAGGCAGCGGCCATAAAGGTCGATCAGGCGGTCGTCGTCGACATATCCGGTGAACTCCACCCGGGCGGTCAGGCCCAGGTCATGGGTCAATTGTTTGAGCCTGTCCTCCTCGGGGCCGGTGCCGGCGATCACCGCGCGGGCCGCCGTCTTTGTCAGCGCCAAAGCATGAAGCAGGCCTTCGGTTCTCTTCATCCGGTTCAAACGGCCCACGGAAAGGATAAAATTGTCGTATTCCAGACATTGCACCCGATCGGCCAGCTTGGGAGGGGGATAGAGGGTTTCGGCTTCTAATCCATTGTACCGGCGCATTCGTTCCCGGGTGTTGGCCGAGATCGTGAAACGCCTGGCATAGCGGGCAAGCGCGGCGGTATCGCGGGCCACGAAGCGGCGGCGGAGCCGGCGGTCGCGCCAACGAGCGGGACTGTAATCCGAATAGGGGGTGCCATAGAGATCATAGAGCTGGCGGTATTGATGGGTCAGCCATAGCACCCGGCGGCCGTGGTGAACGAAATAGGAGGGGAACTTGGTGGCGATGACCAGGTCGATCCGGCGGCCGTCCGATTCGCCGAGATCGGCCAGCTCCCACATTTTTATGCTGCGCCATAGCTGGGGCCGGGGATACCATTTGTAAGGGAGGGTAATCAGCTCCGCCCGATGGCCCCGGGCGCGCAACTCCCGGCATAGAGCCGCTACCTGCTCCTCGGCGCCGCCGCTTACGAAAGGCACCTGGGGGGCACAGACGGCGATGGTCAGGCAGCGGTCTGCTGCGGCCCGAGTTTCAGCCGCAGGTGTCATGCCCCTTTTGCTCCAGCGCCGCTCTGAGGGCTTCGATCTCCTTGAGCAGGCGCAGGTTGATCTCACGCTGCTGCTCGAATATGGGCCCCAGGCCCCGCTCCACCTCGAAGAGCAGTTTCTGCCGCATCCTGTTGATCAGTCTGCCCAGCAGGGAGGCACGGTGTGATGTCTGCACGTGGATGCGGTGTTCGCTGATCAGGCGGCGGATGATATCGTGATTGACGGCGTCGACCTCGGTTTTGATCGCGGCAATGCGGGCCAGGATCTCCGCGCGTTCCATGGCTTGATTGTACGAGAGGCCCGGCGGAAAGTCAATCGCTCAGCCATGACGTTTATCTTGCTCCCGGTGGGACTCCGCCACCTCGGCGCGGAGGCGTTCGATCTCCTCGGCCAGGGCGCGGTTGATCTTTTCCTGACGCGCGAGCAACTCGCCCAGGCTGTGGTTCAGTTCCAGATTGAAGCGCTTTCTCACCGCCTGGACGGCGCGACTCAGAAAGGTGTGCTTCTGCGGCACCATTGTGCGCAGTGCCGGAGGCATTGCGGAGATGTCCGGCGCCGGGGGAATGGTTGGGGTGACGGCGGATGCGGGGCGGAGGCGCTGCTCCTCGGATAGCGTGGCTTGTACGACCGGGCAGGAAGGGAAGCGGCGGCACAGGTCGGGCAGCTTCCCCGTGGCCATCTGACCGCGAAGCTTCTGCATGAACGGACCGTTCCACAGTTTTTCCAGGCCGGTTTTACGCCAGTCGCCGAGATCGTCGGTGATGAAGCAGCATGGGGCAGTATTGCCGTTCTGATAGGGCAGGATGAAACGCCAGGGCAGGATGCAGCGGATGCCCAGATCCCGGTATTGGGGCGGGATGAAAAAGAAAAAAGTGCTCTCTGGAGATACCTGATACTGGCAATCCAGCCGAACCCCTTCAGCGGCGGCGACTTCCATCGCCTCCTGTCTGATCTCCTCCAGTTCGGCCGGGGTGAGAACCTCCTGGTGGTAGTTAAAGGTGAAGCCGCCGCGCCGGACGACCCAGTTTTCCTTGATCCAGTTCAGAGCCCGGAGCTCCACAACATCAACACCCAGGCGGGCACCCATGCGGATGAAATCGGCCGTCTCGTGGCGGTTGCTGCGCATGGGCATGAAGACGATGCCGGTCTTGGAGGCAAGCCCGTCAGGCGCCACTTCTCGCCTTCTGGCGCTGTAATAAGCGATATTCTTCACCACCCGGTCGAAGAAGCGGCCCCGTATTTTGGCGTAGGTTTCCGCCGTGGCCGCGTCGATGGAGAAGAGGATCGTGAGAATCTCGAAGTACGGGACGAGCCGTTCGGTCAGGGCCGGGCTGAGGGCGAGGCCGTTGCTGTTAAAACCGAAGAGCTTGCCCCAATCGTGGAAAAGCTGCAGGATGGGGATCAGGTCGCGGTTGAGCAAGGGCTCGCCGATACCGCAGTTGATCACCTCGTGGGCCAGCTGCAGGTGCTCGCCAAAGCGTTTGATATCCGCGAGTTTCAGCCCCTTGTGATGACGGGGCCCCACGCCATTTCTCCAATTCAGGCACATTCTGCAGGGCGGGGTCATGTTGCAGGTACCGATCAGGTCGATGTTGAAGATGTAGGGCCGGGACCGCAGGACGGTTTTTTTCTCCCGGGTCTCGCGGTCGTTCAGTGCCGTATTCTCCAGGGACCGGCGCGGGATGTCCCCGGGGAAACGGCGCAGCCAGTATTCTGTCGAACTCTTCAGATGGCGTACGAGTTCGGGACGGGTTATCTCACCCCGCTCCAGCATGCCGGTGTAGTGGGCTAGACCGTCTTCGTCGGGCCGGTGGCCGAGCAGTTTCTCGTAAATTTCTGCAACGTATGTGTCTTGTCGTGCCGCCTGTGGCATGGGTTCTTCTCGATGATGATGATGATCGTTAAAGATAGTATTTTGAATTATATCACATATTTCTGCCGGTTCCCGAGTCGAATCATCAAAAATCTAACCCAACCAGGGGAGGTTAGATCATGACCTCGGCCAGAATACGGAGCGTGGGAGCCGGCAGGCATGCTTCAAGGGCGACACGCCCGAAACGAACGCTGCTGAGGACGCCGGGTTATCGAACAAGGGCAGCGCCCATGAGGTCCTTGATCATCCTTCGTTTATGGCGGATTTATAAAGATTCGTATCGCTTGAATTAGACGCGGGATCGGGCAATGTGCTATAAGGGAAATACCAGGAAATACTTCCATGGAACGCTCCAAGAAAGTCATCGTCGTCATGCCGGCCTACAACGCCGAGAAGACGCTGGAGCGCACCCTCGACGATGTCCCGCGCGAATGGGTGGACGACATCATCCTCGTCGACGACGCCAGCCGGGACGGGACCGTGGAGCTTGCCCGAAAGCTCGGCCTCCGGGTCTTCGTCCACGAGAAGAACCGGGGCTACGGCGGCAACCAGAAGACCTGTTACACGGAAGCCCTCAAGCTCGGCGCGGACATCATGGTCATGGTCCACCCCGATCACCAGTACGACCCGAGGGTCATCCCTCATCTCGTGACGCCGCTCCTCAACGGCGAGTGTGATGCCATGTTCGGCTCGCGGATGCTGGGCGGCCGGCCCCTCGAGGGCGGCATGCCCAAGTGGAAGTACCTGGCCAATATCTACCTGACGGCCTTGGAGAACGCCACCTTTTACATGTATTTGACGGAATACCACTCGGGCCTCCGCGCCTATTCGCGGCGCTACCTCGAGAGGGTTAACTTCATGGCCAACTCCGACGACTTCGTCTTTGACTCGGAGATCATCGCCCAAGGCGTGATCCACGGCCTGCGCATCCTGGAGATCCCTATCGAGACCCGCTATTTCCAGGAAGCCTCGCAGGTCGGGTTCTGGCGGAGCAGCCTCTACGGCCTGTCCATCCTCAAGATGCTGGTCAAGTTCAAGCTCCATAAGAAGGGGCTCGTCAGGTACAGGATGTTCGGCTGAACCCCCCAAAGTCGGCCCGGCCGTCTTTGTCGTCGAGGACTTCAGCCCGCGTCTTTGCGCAGCCTGAAGGCTGTGGCTGCAGCCTTGGACTCAAAGGACCCGGACGTTCGGCCTAGTCGGACGGCACTAGCCTGAAGAGGTACGGGTTCTCGACCGTCCGGACGCCGGCGCCCTTTCCCAACCGCAATGTCACGAGATAGAGGTAGGTGTTCTTGTATTCGTAGGCCGGAGGCGAGGGCAGATCGAGCGATCGGACCTCCCCGGCGGTTCGGCCCTCGAAGAGGGGGAGATCGAAATAGGTGAGCCCGGCATCGTAGTCCCCCGCCTTGGACCCGAACTCGAACCGGAGCTTTTCGATCTTCCGGCGCGAGGTGAACGTGAAGACGTAGGCACGGCCGTCCTCGGGAAGGAGGAAGCGGCCCGGCTCGACCTGGCGAGCGATCCTGGACATGGAGTAGAACCTGAGCCTCTCACCGGAGGGGAAGGCTGTGTTCACCGGGTTGGAGAGGATGGTCCTGGGGAAAATGACGAACCAGAAAAAGAACAGCGTTCCCCCCGCCGCGGCGAAGAGAACGTGTGTCCGCCATCGGAACGACAGGTCCCTCGATGGCCTCCGGGCCAGGGCATAGACCAGGACGAAGACGGCCAGGCCTCCCATCCAATAGAAGTTTGGCGGCCAGGCGCCTTTCCGGCTCTTGATGTAGACCGGCAGGAGCCCGGTCAGGTCGAAGTGCAGGTTGCTCAGGAGGTAGAAGATTGCGCCGCCCCTTTCCGTGTTGCCAACCGTCGTTTCCTGGTAGATGGCGAGCGGGTTCCTGAGAAGGAGCCAAGTCACGAGCAGGGTCACTCCCGAGCTAAAAGCGAAAGCGCCCGCGAATATCTTTTTCGTGTTGTGGGCGACGAAATATCCCAGCCCGATGATCATGACCCAGATGACCGCCACGAGCGTCCTGGCCTGCGGGGCGTACGCCGGCCGCTGCGTCAGGAACGCCGAGACGAGGACGTAGGGAGAGGTCGCGAGAAGGAGGGCCAGGAAGTCCCCGGCCTTCCTCCGGGCCATTTCCACCAGTCCCAGGAAGGAAAAGAAATAGATCGGGGCGTAGAGGAGGAGCCCGTCCTTCTGGTCGAAGAAGTAATCGGCCAGGGTTTCCCAGCGGAACCGGAAGGGAATGCCCGTGAGGAGCATCCTCGCGTAAGCCAGGGTTTCCCCTGCCTTCGGGGTGCCTTTATAAGACACCGCCAACAGGGAGAACGAGCCGTAGACGGCCTTTTGGAAGAGAAAATAAACCACCGTGATCACGAAGGGAAAGACGAGGAACGCGGCATAATCCCTCCCTCCGGCGCGCTTCCTGTAGAGCATCCACAAGCAGTAGACGAGGAGCGGCACGGCAAGGAAGACGTATTTCTGGGCGTGGAACCAGAGGAAGGTCGAGAGGAGGAAGCCGCAGAGGAGGAGCCGATCCGGCCTCAGGGCGGCCGGGGAACGAAAGAGCCTGAAGACTACGAAGGCGAAAAGGGCGATGAAGATCTCGGGATAAATATGGATGGAATGAAAATAGACCGGCGTGGCAAGGCTGGTCAGGGCCCAAAGAATAAGCGCCCATTTCTCACTTCCCCAGGTATCCCGGACATAGAGAAAAACCTGAAGTCCGAACATCGCCCCGAACAGGCTCATTCCGAAGCGCAGCCACAGGATGAGGCCCGTTTTCCCGAAGAGCGAACCGGCCGCGTAAAAGGGGAGCAGCAGGAAGGCCGTCCCGGGCGAATGGTACGAATATTGACTGCCCGGTTTTTTCCCGGGGACGGCGTGGGTCTGGGGAATGGTATCCTGCGTTTGCATATAAGCGTGGTAATCTTTTTGGGCGTAATTGTTGGCCAGGTCGAGGTCGCCGTCATGGAGGAGGCTGTAATCCATCAGAAGATAGTGGGGTTCGTCCCCGGAGAAGTAGATCCCTTTCTTAAACATGATGACGGAGCCGAGGTTCGCGAAGACGAGGAAACCGATGAAGAGGGCAGCGAGTTTTTTCTTTGAAGAGAGCCCGGACAAGCGGGCGAGCGGCGCGGGCGTGGCTTCGGCCCGAAGCCTCCGCCATTCTCGGAACTGGACCACCTTGAGGTAGATGACAAGAAATGCGGCCGCTTCCAGGAGGAGCCTCGTCCGGACCAGGATGTCCGCCGCGCTCAGGTAATGACGCAGGGTGACAGGGGCGAGGGCTATGAACGCCAGGGGAAGATAGGTGAGAGCGTCGCGGCCGAGGACCTCTTCGAAGGACCGAGCGAGGAGCCTGGATACGAGACGCGAATAGAGGAGCCAGAACGTGAGGAGCGTCAGCCCGACGAGTCCGGTCGCTGCCGTCAGGGCAAGAGGCCGAGGCCGGAAGGCGTGCTCGAGGAACGTGAATTTCGGGACCTCGAAGAAGAAAAGAAGACCTGTCCCCATTCCCAACGAGGAAATGGCCACGAGGACGCCGCCCTTGAGAAGGGCCATGTTTTTCAGGCTCATTTTATGCAACGTGAGAACCCTAACAGGCCAATCTACGTATAATCTATGTGGGTGTGTTTTGCAAGACGCCCTTTTTGTTACGCGAGGACTATTCTGTTAGACTGTGGGTGAACGGGCGCGAGGGACGCGCCGCTCATCGAGGAGGACATCCGTGAAGACGAAAAAAGCGATGCTTGCGCTCTTGCTCGTGATCTTCCTGGCCGCGTCTGCATCCGGACAGGAACAGGCCGGGATGAAACTGACCCTCGAGGACTCCATCCTCATGGCCCTCAAGAACAACCTGAACCTGGCCGTCGAGGTCTACAACCCCGAACTGGCCGACGCCACCCTGTCCCGGGCCAGGGAGTTCTTCCTGCCCAGCCTGGATTTCAGCTATGACCGGGAAGGCAACGAAAGCCCCTCCTACTGGTTCCTCCAGGGCTCGGGCACGAGCACCCTCAAGATGACGACGATCGGCGCATCCGTCGTCCAACAGGTCCCCTGGGGCGGCAACGTGTCCCTGTCCCTCCAGAACTACAAGTCCGATACGAACCAGGCCTACCAGCTCATCAATCCCCGCTATGGAAGCACCCTGCGCTTCGACTTCACCCAGCCCCTCCTGAAGAACTTCGGCCCCAAGGTCGCCCGCCGGCAGATCATCGTCGCCCGGAACAACCTGGATATTTCCCAGAGCCAGCTCCGGACGACCCTCATCGCCACGGTCTACCAGGTTCAGGAGGCCTACTGGACCCTCGTTTATGCCATCGAGAGCCTCAACGTCAAGCGGCAGTCGCTCCAGCTCGCCCGCGATCTCCTGACCAAGAATAAGAAGGAGGTCGACGTCGGGACTCTGGCCCCGCTCGAGGTCCTCAACGCCGAGGCGACCGTCGCCCAGCGGGAGGCGGACATTCTCCAGGCCGAGGCCCTGATCAGGAAGAGCGAGGACGTCCTCAAGAGCCTCGTTAATCCGGTCCCTGAGGGCGATATCCGATCCCTGAAGATCGAGCCCGTGGACAAACCGGCCTTCAAGCCCGTGTCGATCTCGCTGGACGAGGCTTTGAAGGAAGCTATGGACAGGCGGCCCGACCTCGAGGTCAACAAGACGACGATCCTGACGAACCAGATCGACTTCAGCGTGGCCAAGAACCAACTGCTTCCTCAGCTCGACCTGAAATTGTCCTACTGGAGTCCCGGCATCTCGGGCGACCGGATCCTCTATCTGAATAACGACCCCTTCCTGGGCGTCATCATCGGTAAGGAGAAGGGAGGGGCCTCCAACGCGTTGCGCGACGCCGCGAAATTCCTCTACCAGAATTGGACGGTGGGGCTGACCCTGTCGGTCCCCGTCAGCAACATCGTGGGCCGGGCCAATTACGCGTTGGCCAAGCTCCAACTCGACCAAAGCCTGGTCAGGCTGAAGAACCAGGAACAGCAGATCTATCTCGAAGTGAGCGATGCCGTCCGGAGCGTGGAGACAGGCGCTAAGAGCGTCGAGGCCTATCGGATCGCCCGGGAGCTGGCCGAAAAACGGCTGGAGGCCGAGACCAAGAAGCTCAACGTCGGCCTGACCACGAACTACTTCGTTCTCCAGTACCAGGAAGGGCTGGCCAACGCCCGTTCGATGGAGATCAAAGCGTTGGTGGACTACAATCTCTCCCAAGCCAGGCTGGAAAAGGCCGTCGGTTCGAGCCTGCAGAACCGGGACATATCGCTGGAAAACAGATAGGCTATCCCGGAATAACCCAGCCTTTTTTGAAAGAAATCCGTAAGATGTAACGGTGGCGCGGCCGATGCATCTCGCCGTTGTCTTTTTTCCTCGATAGAAATATGTTAATATTTCCGCGTGGAGATTTCGGCCGTCCTCATCACGCTTAATGAAGAGAAGAGGCTCGAGCCGGCCTTAAAGAGCGTCCAGGGGCTCGTTTCCGAGATCATCGTTGTCGACAGCCAGAGCACGGACGACACGGTCCGGATCGCCAGGCGATACACCGAACACGTCTACGAGCGGAAGTGGACGAACTTCGCCGACCAGAAGAACTTCGCGAACGCGAAGGCCTCTTGCCCTTGGGTCCTGTCCTTAGACGCCGACGAGCGTGTTTCGCCCGAGCTCGGGTCCGAGATCCTCTCTCTGGCCGACGGAGAGCCCGTCTGTGCCGGATTCTCCGTTCCCCGCCAGGTCCACTACCTCGGCCGGTGGATCCGCCACTCCGGCTGGTACCCGGACCGCAAGGTGCGCTTATTCCGCAAGGACAGGGCCCGCTGGGAGGGCGACTTTGTCCACGAGGGCCTGGTCTTCGACGGCCGGATCGAGAGGCTCAAAGGGGCGATCCATCACTTTACTTACGACAGTATCGCGGAGCACGTGGCCTGCATCAACAAGTTCTCTGACCTCGGCGCCCAGAAGCTTTACGCGAGAAAAAAACGGTGCCGGCTCTTCCACCTTCTCGGCTGGCCGGCCGGCCGGTTCCTCAAGTCTTACGTCCTAAAGCTCGGCTTTCTCGACGGTTTCCCCGGGCTCGTCATCTCGGTCCTTAACGGCTACTCGATCTTCATCCGCTACGCCAAGCTGAGGGAGATCTGGAAAAAAGGAGAGAGAATTGAGCCTTTTCCATATTG
>Ga0315277_10007117_pt1 | contig 14515 bp, 18 predicted proteins | sample YL17G05_15_MG_FD_203695 | JGI IMG/M metagenome (GOLD analysis project Ga0315277, IMG submission 203695) | Sediment microbial communities from Yellowstone Lake, YNP, Wyoming, USA - YL17G05_15 | ecosystem: Environmental > Aquatic > Freshwater > Lake > Sediment | place: USA: Wyoming | collected... | reverse complement strand
TCAAAGGTTCTTCTGAATATTCCAATTTGAACATTCTTTGGGTATTTTTCCAGTGCACGTGACTTCAGGCGAAGGCTCAAAGAGATTGCTAGTGACACAAAGCCCATCACGACTAGAACCATTGATGCTGCGAAGCACGGCGTATCAAACACTGACATGTTGAACGTGCTCTTCCAAGTTCCTATACCAAGTAGATGGAGCTAAACTTAAATTCCTGTCGATGTATCGATGATTCCGAGCAAAACCTGACTCCAATGGCGTTCAACGTGATAAGAAACATGAAACTCGACATGCTTCAGGAAAAGTTACAAACAAAACGTTTTGGCAGGCGCATCCTCTTCCGTCCCGTCGTCGACTCCACCAACGAATGGGCCAAGAAGCTTGCCGAATTCGGAGTTGAAGAAGGAACAGTCACCATTGCAGAGCAGCAAACAGCTGGAAAAGGAAGACTTGGGAGAGAGTGGATCTCGCCGAAAGGTGGATTATGGTTTTCGATCGTTCTACGGCCCTGCAAGAGCGTCGGTGAAGCCACAAAACTAGCCTTCACGGCCAGCCTAGCCGTGGCCGAGGTCTTGCATCAGAAATATCGGCTCAGGACAGAAGCCAAGTGGCCTAACGACGTGATGGTGAACGGACGCAAGATTTGCGGCATATTGGCTGAAACGAGCACTTCAAACGGCAAGTTGAGCTATGTTGTGCTGGGAATTGGCATAAACGCAAACATTCATATGGACAAGTACTTCGTTGCTTCGGACAAACCGTTGGCGACGTCGATTCAAGATGAACTTGGCCGCGAAGTCCGGCTTCCCAGTTTGTTCCGAATATTGCTTGAAAAACTGGAAAGACTCTATGATCTCTTCATAATGAAGGGCTCTGACTCGATCCTCGAAAAATGGAAAGGATACGCAACTTTCCTCGGCAGGGAGGTCGTTGTGCTAGATCAGAACGAACGGGTCTCTGGTATTGCGTATGACATTGACGATGGAGGTGCGCTAATCCTAAGGCTTGAGGACGGCACGTTGAGACGTTTTTTCGTTGGGGATCTGTCTTTGCGGTCAAAATGAAGGGTGACTAAAAAAGGGAGTTTTCATAACCGATTGCAGTTAGACAAACCAAATATACTCATTTTGTTTTTGCTTTGTTTTTCTTGTATCTCTCAGCACATTTGGAGCAGCAGAAGGTGTATTTCTTCCCATCTATGGTAGTTGTGAGTGCAGCAAAGGTGCAGCCTTCTGAGGGAATTTCGCTCTTGCAGAACTCGCATTGGATGAATTTGGGTTTCATTTAGTCACCTCTTTGCTCTTCTGTCTCTTGTAGTAGTCCTCTATAGCTGCGTGCAGAGCATCTGCGGCAAGGTTGGAACAGTGCATTTTGACCGGAGGCAATCCGCCGAGCGAGTCTGCAACATCTGCTCTAGTAATCTTCAATGCTTCTTCGAGCGTCTTGCCCCTAGCAATATCGGTTATCATGCTGCTAGTCGCAATTGCTGACCCGCAACCGTATGTTTTGAATTTGATGTCCTGAAGTCGGTTGTCCTTAACCTTGATGTATATGGTCATTAGATCCCCACATACGGGATTTCCTACCGTTCCCACACCGTCGGCATCAGGAATTTCGCCCATGTTGTGCGGATTTTTGAAGTGTTCCATCACTTTCTGGCTGTACATCAATCGTTCAACTCCTTTGGAGTCAAAGGTGACATTGCTCTTAATCTTTTCACTATTCCAGGCATCAGACTGATCACGTAATCGACTTCTTCTTCCGTATTCTCCTTCCCCAACGTAAACATTAGCGAGCCGTGGGCTTCTTCATGTTTGAGTCCTAACGCCAAGAGAACATGGGACGGTTCCAGAGTCTTGGAAGTGCAGGCTGAGCCGGAGGAGGTGAACACGCCTTCTATGTCTAGACTCAACAGCATCGACTCACCCTCTATGAAGTCGTACCTCACGGAGGCGTTATCTGGCAGTCTCCTTGTTGGGTGGCCGTTCAAGAAAGAATAGGGAATCGGTTTGAGTAGACCTTCGATGAGCCTTTCTCTCAACTTCTCAAGTCTGAGGCTTGAAGTCTGCATTTCTTTTTTCGCTATTTCTGCGGCTTTTCCGAAGCCCACTATCCCGGGCAGGTTTTCTGTTCCTGATCTAAGTCCGCGTTCCTGTCCGCCGCCGTGTAGAAGAGGTTCCAGACGTACTCCGTCTTTGATGTACAAGGCGCCCACACCTTTTGGACCATACATGTCGTTGGAAGAGATTGTTAACAAATCTATTCCTTCATTCTTCACATCAATTGGTACTTGTCCGCAAGCAGGCGTCGCATCAACATGCAAGTACGCGTTCTTGCTGTGCACGATCTTGCTGATTTCTCTGATCGGTTCGATCGTTCCTATCTCACTGTTTGCAAAGACTATTGAAACCAAAATCGTCTTGTCGGTCAACTCTTTCTCCAGTCTGTCTAGGAGTACGAAACCGTAACGATCCACGGGAAGGAAGATTGCTTCGAAACCCTTTGTGGTCAGGTTTTTGATGGGATTGACGACCGACATGTGTTCTACGCTTGACGTTATTACTTGGGTTCCCCGATCTTTGTTCCGGTTGGCGACTCCTTTGATTGCCATGTTGTTGCTTTCTGTCGCTCCTGAAGTGAAGATTATGTCCTCTTTTTTCTCGGCATGAATCAGCTCTGCAATTCTTCCTCTCGCTTCTTCTAACGCTCGTTTGGCCTCTTGACCGAGTGTGTGGAGAGATGATGGATTGCCCCAAGACGATTTCGCGTACGGCAGCATCGCTTCTGCGACGCGGGGTTCTGCGGGTTTTCCTGCCGCGTAATCCATGTAGATTCTACGTGGCGTGGACATTGGATGGTCACTTAGAAGCACAATACAGTATCTGCTTCAAGTGCCAGATCGTTCAGCGTGGACGCTCCGACTACTTTGGCTTCCGCTGTGAAGGCTCCGCGAGGTATTCCCAGCAAACCGCAGCTCTGTTCGCATACAGCGAGTTTGACACCGGCTTTTGTGGCTTGATCCATTACTTCTTTGAGCGATGGGAAGCTGCCTATCTTGATTTTTTCTGCCTCACCTTTTTTTACGAGCGTAACACCTTTGATTACGAAGTACACTGTGGCTTCGATATTCATCATAGCTGCTGTTGTCGCGAGTATGAACGGTGCGTAGGCACGTTCTGGGTTGTCAGTTCCACTTGTCTGGACATAAAGGATTTTTTTCTTTGCACTCATGTTTTTTATCCTCCTTTCATTTTACCTTCTTTATCATTATTTGAACTTGATCTCCTTTCCTGACAACACTCACTAGTTCTTGCTCCAAGTTTTTGACCAAGCTTCTGATGTCCGATTCTGCTGCCGGGTCGTCTGCCAAGACTTCCAATATTTCACCGACTTTCATTTCGTCGAGTTCCAGCCTCGTCTTAAAAACGGGCTCGGGACAGTACAATCCCACACAATCCAGTGTTCTGTCAGGTTTGGATTTCATGTTCTTTCCTCAGATACTAGAGCGGACCGAGAAGAGTAGAAAAAGCTTTCGCAAAGCAACAAATCGAGAGTCACGCTCGAAACAAAAGCAGAGATTGTGGCGCTCCGCGGCTTCTGTTAAAAGTCTGTTAGAGTTGGAACGTGCTTTTCGTGAGCTAAGGATTTCAAGCGGGCTTGGCAGCAAAACCAAGCAACCGTCTTTGTGTCTCAGGCTGCCCATATTGCGCCTTGAAAAACCATAAGCCACGCGGGACGATAACCGAATGCCACAAAAGCTTAAAGCTTTTCAAAACAAGGTACTAGTCACAGGAGAAAAAACCATGGAACAACCCAAGCTGTACATCCTGCCAAAGCTACCCTATGATTATGCTGATTTGCAGCCATACATGTCGAAAGAGCAGCTGACTATACACCATGACAAGCACCACCAAGCATACGTTAACGGTGCAAACGCAATACTTCAAAGACTCGACAAGGCCCGAAAAGAAGGAACGGACTTGGACGTCAAATCCACTCTGAAAGAATTGTCGTTCAACATTGGCGGAAACTTGCTGCACTCACTATTCTGGAACAATCTGGCACCACCAAAGAAGGCAGGTGGCAAACCCACCGGGGCGCTCGGTGAAGCAATAGACAAGGAGTTCGGAAACTTCGACAGATTCAGGAAAGAATTCTCACTAGCAGCCTCCAGTGTTGAAGGCTCAGGATGGGCTGCATTAACCATCTGCAAACAGACTAAAAGACCGATGATAATGCAGATTGAGAAACACAATACCAATGTCTACCCAGGCTTCCACATCCTAATGGTCTTGGATGTTTTCGAACATGCATATTACGTCGATTACAAGAATGACAGAGCCAAATACATAGAAGCATTCTGGAGCTTAGTCAACTGGGGCAAGGCAAACGAAAGATTTGAAGATTTTTACAAGAAAACTTGAACTCCCAAACAACAAACTTCACTCTTTCTTTGTCTCAAGTAGCTTTTTTTTGTCTCAACAACTCGTAGGAGTTCATATCACACTCGATCTTGGCTTCTTGAATGCTCAGCAGTTACTTGAGTTCTATTGAAGAACGATGCAGAAAATGGGCTTTCATCCTAGATACGATTGATGAGCATTTCTGACGCCATCAAGTTCCTAATCCGGCTACTTCACGATCAAAACTGCTTGATCTGCGTAATGGAGAACATGATCCGTCACGCTGCCCAGCAGCATTTGTCTAGCACCGCCGTGACCGTGGCTGCCTATCACTATGATGTCATAATCTTCAACGTCAGCTAAATGAGTGATGATCTTGCCCGGGTGACCTGACTCCAACCGTTGCTCCAGTTTCACGTTTTTGAATTGATCGGCAACGCTGGATAACACTTTTCTCCCAATCTCCTCAGACAGCTTAGGTCTTATTTTGAACAAGCCGGATTCCTGAACATACAGCAATGTCACTTTGGCTCCAGTCTTGGAAGCCATTATTCCAGCATGTTCAGCAGCTCTCTTTGATGCTTGCGAACCGTCAACAGGAACCAGCATTCGCGAGAGTCTTCTTTTGCTTGCTGCGATCAGAACAGGAATCTTTGCATGTCTTGCAACCTTCGAAGCAAGCCTTCCTAAGTGCGCCTTCTTTTCCTCCTCTCCGGAGCTTCGCCCCATGACAATCAGGTCGTAGCTCTCCATGTCAGCTTCTTTGCTAATTGTCTTAGCAGGATCGTTGTCTTCAACAAGTTCTTCGTTCACCGATATCCCTTCGTCTTTGAAAAGGGCAACTGCATTTTTGAGGATGTGCTCGCCCGTTTCACGATAAATGCTTGTAATCTCATTTATCATCTTTTTAGGTGCTGAAGCCGAAGGCTGTTTCGGCAACTGTGCCGGTATCGTAAAGTCTCCCCGAGTTATGCCAGCAGAGAGAATACCCACATCTGCTCCACCAAGAGTCAAATCTTGCATGGCAGGGTTCATCAATTCATGGGATATGACATGCATGACCGTGACTTGCGATCCGAATTGTTTGGAAATGGATGCCGCCAGCTCCTGAGCAACTGCTGAGGAAGGCGAACCGTCAACGGGAACCAGAATCTTGTGGAAGAACTTGTTTTCTGGCATGATTTCACCTTTTTTGGTTTATGGTAGCTAGCTTATTAAGGCTTTTTGAAGCGTCTATCAGGAAACGGATACAGAACATGGACATACTTGGTCTTGGACAAGCTTTAAGAAAATCGGGCAGATACTAAATCACAATCAGTGTTCGAAATGTTTGAGGCAGTTGCATGGAAAAATTCGATGTTCTTGTAATCGGTTCAGGCTCAGGGATGATAATCGCGGCCACCGCTGTCGGAAGTGGCGTGAAAACGGCTCTGATCGAGTCTGGACCCATGGGCGGAACCTGCTTGAATCGTGGATGTGTTCCTTCAAAGATCCTCATACACCCTGCAGACGTTGCACTAGTAATCCGAGAAGCGGGGAACATAGGAATAAAGGCAAGCGTTGACTCCGTCAACTTTCAGAACATAATGGACAGAATGCACAGAGTTGTGACAGAAGATGTTGAACGACAGACCAAAGCCATTGAAATCGACCGAAAGCTAACGTGGTTCAAAGAAGTCGCCGAATTCACCTCAGATTACACGCTGAAAACAGGAGACCAAACGGTAAAAGCAGACAAGATCTTCATCGTATCAGGAGCTCGACCAGCGATCCCGCCACTCAAAGGAATAGAAGACATCAACTATCTGACAAGCGACACAGTTCTTAACCTAAAGACGTTGCCCAAAAGCATGGTGATCATCGGCGGAGGATACATCGCGACAGAATATGGACACTTCTTCTCAAGTCTGGGAACAACAGTTACAATCATTCAAAGGAACCCAAGAATGTTGCCCGAAGAAGAGCCTGAAGTATCAGAACTCCTCACAGAGGAAATGAGCAAAAGAATGAGAATCCTCATGAACCACGAGGCCGTTGAAGCCAAGCAAAACGGCGACCTGAAAACGGTAGTAGCCAAAAGCGTGGTTGACGATCAGGTGAGAGAATTGTCGGCCGAAGCTCTGCTCGTAGCCGCCGGCCGCGTCCCTAACTCTGACCTCCTCAAACCCGAAAAGACAGGAGTTGAACTGGACAAAAGAGGATACATTAAGGTCAACGAATATCTTGAAACCAGAAAGAAGAACATCTTTGCCTTTGGAGACGCCATAGGCAAACAGATGTTCAAACACGTCGCCAACTACGAGGCCCAGGTAGCTTGGCACAATTCAATGCACGATCACAAAGTGAAAGCAGATTATACTGCTGCACCTCACGCCGTCTTCACAAACCCACAAGTCGCCTCGGTGGGCATGAAGCAAGCAGAAGCAAAAAGAGCGGGCTATAAGATTCTGGTTGGAAAAGCATATTATAAGGATACGGCTCAAGGAGCGGCAATGGCCGAGCCAAAAGGGTTCGTTAAAGTCATTGTTGAAAAGAAATCGGGACAGATACTGGGTGCACACATAATCGGTCCCTTTGCCTCGATGCTGATTCAGGAAGTCATTAATGCAATGTCTACTAGCGACAGGAGCTTCTTGCCAATCATTAGAGGAATGCACATTCACCCAGCGATGAATGAAGTTGTCCTAAACGCGTTCGGTGACCTGCGAGAGCCTTCGAATTGAAGAAACCAAAACGTCAGTAGGAGTATTGCCTGCCAAAGCTAAATAATTATATTCTGGATAAGGATAACGGTTTTCTGGAAAAAAGGCAGTGAAAAAACATGAACAAAATAAAGGTCTCAGGCAAGAATAACAAACATAAAGTCCTTGTGTATGCACTGAGCACGTGCGCATGGTGCAAGATGACGAAGAAATTCCTTAGCGATAGCGGCGTAGAGTACGAGTTTGTTGACGTTGACCTTGCCAGCGTCCAAGATCATGAGAAAATCCGAGACGATATCGTGAAAAAAGGGGGCGAACCCAGCTATCCGACGACAATTGTTGATAACAAGATTGTGATACTCGGCTTCCGCAAAGACCTACTTCAGAAGGCCTTGGAACTTTGATCACCCTGGAGAAAGTGAGACAGAGAGCTGAAGCTGACGCAAAGACGTACGGATACTATCTAAATCCGGACCCAAGCTTTCTTCAGGATCTGCTGGATGGATTGAAGAAGAATGAAGAACGATATGGCTATCCCTCTTGCCCATGTAGAGTTGCTTCAGGCAACCTGGAGCTTGACAGAGATATTGTGTGCCCATGTGATTATAGGGATCCAGATGTTGCTGAATATGGAGCCTGTTATTGCGCTCTTTACGTTAGAAAAGACTTGTACGAGGGAAAAACACCGATAAATCCCATTCCAGAACGAAGACCACCCGAAAAACAGGCCAGAGCATACGCCTTCAGCCAAGCTAGCGCTTCCTCTGAGGAAGGAAAAACACAAGCAACAAAACTTGCAGAGCAGCCTACCGAAGTGAGGAAGAAACTGTGGTACTGCAAACAATGCGGCTATGTAGTGTTTCGCGAAGACCCACCGTACGTGTGCCCGATTTGCAAAGCCAAACGGGAGATGTTTACGACAATAGAAATCAGCACAAAGGGCTAGAAAAAAGAGATCTAGCTACTGTCCTATTTTTTCACTTCTATCTCGATCTTTTTCCAGTCTCGGCTTATCTCCCGCAGGGATGTGACAGCCCCGACTACTGTTCCGCCCAGGATATTGTTGACGAACTCGTTCAAGGGAATCTGTTTACCATCGACTAAGAGTTTGGTTTCCACAGATTATCACTACCTAGTAACTTGCTGAGCACGTCGTAAAAGCCTTTTGTAAACCTTTTTTAACATGACAAAACGATTGAAAATTGGAGATAAGAATGAAGAAATTCACTGAAGCCGAAAACAAGCGAAGAGCCGTTGAGGTAGTCGGATCTTTGGAGAAAGAATTTCCCGACGCAGGAGTCGCTCTGCACTACGCTAACCCTCTCGAACTCCTCGTTGCCACGATTCTTTCGGCACAAACCACCGATAGAAGAGTGAACATCGTAACGAAATCACTGTTCAGGAAGTACAGAAAAGCTGAAGATTACGCCAACGCAGATCTGTCTGCACTTGAGCTCGAAATAAAATCGACTGGCTTCTACCACAACAAGGCAAAGAACATCAAAAAGGCTGGAGAAATGTTGGTTCAAAAGTATCACTCGCAAGTTCCGAAAACGATGCCGGAAATGCTGGAACTTCCAGGCGTCGCAAGAAAAACAGCAAACATAGTGTTGCAGAATGCCTACGGCGTCGTCGAAGGAATAGCCGTGGACACCCATGTACGGCGAGTTTCAGCCAGACTTGGCCTTACAGAGAACCATGATCCAAACAAGATCGAACAAGACTTGATGAGAATCGTGCCAAAAGAAAAGTGGGTGAGAATCACTGATTTTCTGATCACTCTTGGAAGAAGAGTCTGCGCCGCCAGGAAGCCCAGATGTGAAATATGCGTCCTGAACAAAATCTGCCCCTCAGCTTTCACTTTCAATTTGGCTGACCGTTAGGTCTTCACATCGGAAATTAGGCGAAACAATCTCAAACCTGTCACTTGAGAAGTGAGGTTGCTCTACAAAGGTTGGGATTTCCGTTCTTTGCGTCTCAGTCTCCGATGTAATCTTTTCTTGATGGTTTGGATAAAGAAGGAGAAAATTGTGAAGAAGGCGACCACTGCAATTATGCCTGTGATGGCGATGATCAGAGGGTTGTTAGTGTCTATCAAAAAGGCCAAGGAGACTACTTCAATAAAGACAGCCAGATAGAATCCACCCCGACTTCCTGAAAACTCGGCAAATTCCTTCACGATCACACTAGAATATTTGTTGACCAGAACCAAGATAGAAGCAAGGGCCAAAAATATGATAACAAAGGTGTAGCTGATTCCAGCCCAATAGTTCTCTCCCCTAAACGTTAACAAAATCCCCACCTCATCGCCAATAAGCCCACCCCCCGCGCCAAAGAAGATGGCGCCTATTCGATCGATCCTTGCTTCATCATAGCTGATGCCCAACCAGCCACCTATGGCTAGCATGAGTATGCCGAACCAAAAATGGTGGATGTGGAAACCAGAGGTGATCAAGATGACGCTTGGATTGAGAATTGTGAATAGTCTCGAAACTGCGAAGGAGCATGCAAACGATATCAAAGCCAAGACTGACATGTTCGGACGCCTTTCAGCATGCTTCACTTCTATTGAAATCGTCACACACGCTCCCGCGAATCATCAATGTCAAATCATTAGCGTTGTATTCGGCAACTTCTATAGTGAAAAATCAGTACACTTAAATATTTTCTTAAGATTCCGACGCCAAGGAGTCGTGGGGACTTGGAAAAGCAAGTTGACTTCAACCTCGCAACGCGCTTGGACAGCTAATGTACAGAAAGAAAATCGGGAGCAAAGCGTGGGCTGAAGAGAAAGTCATGGGCGAAAACCCTGACCCAAAGCACAAAAAATGAGGTGTTCTCATTCCAAGACAAATGGTCAAGCCATAGCACTTAGGGTAACATCAAAGTATTGTTGGAATCCTCTACGGAAGACTGTTATCCTGATCTCATCACCGACTTTTCTCCTGTGGATTTCGCCCAAAAGGTCTTCAATGCTGCCTATGTCTACTCGGTCCATTTTGAGGATTATGTCGCCCATTATCATGCCTGCATGTTGCGCAGGGCTTCCATCCGTGACTTTCGTTACGAGAACCCCGTGTTCCAATGGAAGATTGTAGTACCTAGATATCTCTGAACTGAGACTCAAACCAACTATTCCAAGCCAAGGTCTTGCAGCTATGCCTTCTCTAATCATGTCGCTCGTACATTGCTTTGCCGTGTTGATCGGAATCGCAAAACCGATTCCTTGAGCGTACGGTATTATAGCCGTGTTGATCGCAACTACTTTTCCTTCCAAATCCAAGAGCGGACCTCCACTGTTACCAGGGTTAATCGCCGCATCAGTCTGGACAAGGTTCTCAATCAGTCCTCTTTGAGACTCTATGGTCCTCTTCGTTGCGCTTATCACGCCTGAAGTCACTGTTGGTCCACCAGGGAGTCCGAAGGGATTTCCTATGGCATAAACTCTCTGCCCAACTCTAAGCTTTTCAGAGTCCCCAAGCTCAGCTGCAGGCAGCTCGGGCTTGTTCACTTTGACAATCGCCGTATCGTGCACGGAACAAGCACCTACGATATTGCCTTCAAGCATTTCACCATTCCAGAGAGTCACAGTTATTTTCTCTGCGCCTCCGACTACATGATTATTAGTCAGAATCTGTCCTTTCGAATCGATTATAGTTCCCGAACCCATACCTTCCACGGGGATCGCCTGATACAACATTCGACTGATAAGCTTCACCGTGTTTATGTTTACCACACTTTTGCTGACTTTCTCAAGAGTGTCGAGAACGGCTTTCTCATCAAACGAAGACAAAGTTTCACTCCTTGCTCTTTTGAAACTTCACTTCAAGACAGAAGCCACAGTCTTCTGTTTTGAGGTTTGGCTCGGCTTTCTTGCAGAACTGACACACCAAACCTGTCTTCCTAACGACCTTGCAGACCTTACAGAAAAGATCCACAAACTCCCCCCTAGCATATTCACGACTCAACAGCATCGTTATCATGTCGTTTACCAGCGGATGAACGTCCTCCACCTTGTCAATTTCCACAACGTACCCTCTGACTTTGTTGGAGTATTTGCTCACGGCGGATTGGGAGATACTGAGAATCTCAGCTACTTGCCCTTGCTTCAGACCATGACGCTCGAGAAGTTCATGAGCCATCAATGCTCTCACTGCGGGTACGACGGATTTCACAGCGACCTCGCATGGAATTATCAATGGTATTCACCGTTTCACATAGGTTATGTGGAAAAGTATATAAAGATGACGTACGTCATATGCTTTATGACGTATGTCATGACAGGTTCAGCATCCCCAAAATCGGATTCTGAGCGCAAGTTTGACTCCTTTCTCCTCGACCTGTCGTGACATACATCTGAAGGTGAAGAAGAGAGTGCAAATAGAACAGCACACAATCTCCGCCAATTGGGCGGAAAATCAAGTTAGTCTACAGCAACTAGTTAAGGACCTGGAACAAAAATGCAAGAAATGCAAACCTGTATCAGCGATAATATGCGTCTCAGACTGCAAGACTTGGAGACTAAAGAACCAGATTCGCAAACTAAACGAAAGGATACAAGAACCAGACTTTCTGGAACGACTACTCAACACGCTGAAGAACGAAAGGAGACTTCAGTTGCTCAATATGATATCTAAGCAACACCATTCATTAACTCAACTGCAGATCGAACTAAGATCCCAAGGTTACAGCCACAGCCAACAAACTATTCTGGAAGAATACGTTACTCCAATGATAGAAGTAGGACTCGTACAAGAAAACCAGAATCCATACGCTCTTACGTTGCTGGGATCAAAAATCAACGAGTTAATCAAAGACTTCCACGAACTTGAACACGCTTTGCCAGCACATTCTGAGTGTTATGAAGAAAAAGTGTTAGACGCCCTACTTGAAGGATCTAAAACCTCTGAGGAAATCAAGAATATTATACCGACCAAGAGTGCACCACGTGTCCTCAGTCGAATGCAGAAAGCCGGACTACTCCAGACACCCAAAGAGAAGGACTATATCTTCTTTTTCAGAACAAAAAGAGATCCTAGATTGTCAAGGCAATCATCGACAGAGAACAAAGTGCATAACATCATTCCCGAACAAGGAATATCAGCGAAGAAACTCGCAGACAGGACTGACATATCCGTGAGAAGAACCTATAAGTATCTGAGAAAATTGAAGGGCAAAAAGCTGGTCTTCGCACGGAAAAAACCGCTCGCCTATTCATTGACTGACAGAGGTGTAAAATTGGCCGAGATGTTGAAAGCGTTACGAAGACTCTCGGCGGAGATCCAGACGGTTGCAAAACAGTTTCTGCAAGGCGAAGAAGGAGACATTTCCGAGGAATTGATGACTGACTCGCTCGCGAAGAATAGCAAAGTCGCTACGTTGACCAAGATGCAGTCAAACTAACCATACTCACTTTTCTCCGATTGTTAGACTACACTCGTCTAGCGATATTTTTTCATATTACTACAAACAAAAAAATGAAAGAATTGATGTTGCTGACTTGCTTCCTGCGCTAACCACCGGGCGAACCGTGGAAGGGAACGTCTTTCCAGATGATGTCCCACCAGTCGGCTTCGGTTATTGTCTCTCCTTTTACGAGAATCTCCAGTATTTGCTTCAGAAGGCCATGATGTCTTTTTTCGTCCTCGAGTATTGCGCTGAGCAAGAGTTTGACTTTGTTGTCTTTGACCGTGGGCAAGACCTTGCTGATTTTCTTTATCAGGTCAGCCTCCATTTGTATGTGTCTTTCCACGAGATCTTTTTGCTTGTCAAGGTTTTCCTGGGTCAGTGCCTTGGAAACAGTAGTCATCAGTCGCACTGCAGAAGCGTACATTTCGGCATGCTTAACTGAATCCAGAGAGACGCCCTTCAAAACTCCTTTGACTGTGGGATTGTCAATTTCTGGCAACGACTTGTTTAGGGAGTCAACGATCTTGTTCTCGACTTTGACCTGTTCTTTCAAGAATTCGACAAGCTCATCTTTTGAACTCACCGCATTTTCCTCCTTTCGAGAAGCACATGTAAGACTTTGTGAATAAGGCTTTCGGCACACTTGCCAAGAAACGCAAAGAGACAGATTGTTTACTTCTTGCGCGTATTGATCATTGGAGGAGGCTTCTTCGGATACCTACCGAGTTCTCTGAGCATTTCGCTTGTTTCCGGGTATCGCGACAAATCCGCATAGGGTATGGAGAGTGAGTTACAGAATTCGGTTTGAAAGTCGAGTTCTGTCGCAAGTTCCACGTACCTGATCCTGCGGGATATCTCTTCTGCCTGGTTCCTCGCCATTTTCGAAACTAACGCCATTCTTGCTCCAGTTCCTGCAGCATTTCCTACGACTTTCACTTTCTCCAGGCCAATCTCAGGATACATGCCGATGAGCCTTGCGTTTTTGGGATCGATGTAAGAACCGAAGGCACCTGCTATGAAGACAAGATCGATGTTCTTCTCAACAACCCCTCTCTTCTTCATGAGTGTGAGAGCCCCTGTATGAATCGCGGCTTTCGCCGACTGAATCTCCCGGATGTCCTTCTGCGTGACGGCAATGTCTTGTCCTGTCGAAGTTTCTTTTTTGAATGCAATCACGAATTCAGGCTCATTTTCGGAGCGTAATCGAGGCGAACGAATTTCCCGGTTGATTGCCCCCATGACATTGATTATCCCTGCCTTCAACATCTCTGCTGTAACGTCCACGATTGCTGAGCCGCACATTCCGCATGGTTTGACGTCGTCTATGGTCTGATATCGAACCTCAAGGGTCACAGAGTCTATCTGCACTCTCTCGATGGCACCAGTTGAGGCTCGCATTCCATGCTTTATGTGAGCTCCCTCAAGAGCTGGCCCTGAAGCACACGAGCACGCCATGAGGCCGTCCTTGTTTCCCAAGAGAATCTCGGTGTTGGTACCAATGTCCAGCACCAGGCAGAGCTCGCTTCTCTTGTAGACTTCGGTTGCCAGCGCTACAGCAATGGCATCGGCTCCCACAAATCCTGCGACAACAGGAAGAACGTGGATGTTGCCATGCGGATTCATGCTCGTTCCGACTTCTTTGGGGTTGATATCTAGCCCTGTTCTGACGGCAGGTGCGTAAGGTGACAGAGCCAACCCCTTTGGACAGATATTCAAGAACAGGTGGTGCATAGCGGTGTTGCCAACAACTGTCATCTCATAGACTTCCTCGGTCCTCACGCCAGATTTTTCCAGAAGGGCTTTGAGAATCTGGTTCAAGGCTGTGATAATGAGTTGCTGCAATTGTTTCTGTTTGCCCGGTCCTTTCAGTGCATGGGTGATCCTTGCTATGATGTCTTCACCGTACGGAATCTGGGGATTTATCAACGACTCAACAGCTAGCACTTCTCCTGTGGTCAAGTCAAGAAGATACCCCGCGAGTTTGGTTGTGCCTATGTCCAC
>Ga0315277_10007115_pt1 | contig 14518 bp, 10 predicted proteins | sample YL17G05_15_MG_FD_203695 | JGI IMG/M metagenome (GOLD analysis project Ga0315277, IMG submission 203695) | Sediment microbial communities from Yellowstone Lake, YNP, Wyoming, USA - YL17G05_15 | ecosystem: Environmental > Aquatic > Freshwater > Lake > Sediment | place: USA: Wyoming | collected... | reverse complement strand
TGTGCTTGTGATGGCCGTGCAGCAGCACCATTACCTGCATGAAGGCGTAGTACGGGTCATCCGCTATCAGAAGGGGCACGTTCGCGGTCGTGGTCTCTTTGCCTACGATCACGGCGCTTGCCCTGGTCGTCCGCAGTTGTTTGACGTATTTACGGTTGGTCAGGAAGCTAATATCGCCCTTTTCCGCGCGTCCGAGCGTTGATGCGGATTTTATCCTCACGTTGGGGTCGCCGAAGACCCGCCCGCCCACGTAGTCCGCCAATTCAGCCAAACTCTTTTCTTGCATACTGATACCTAATGCCTCTGCCGGAAGCTCTTCATATCGAATACCATCTGCTGAGCTGAAAATATCCAGAACGCTTCATTATAGCAAGCTTTTCGGCGTGGTCAAGAAACCAATTTTTCGCAAAAAGAGGCTCTGTGGCCGTCGAAAACCGTGAGATTGCTTCGTCGGCCCTAAGGGCCTCCTCGCAATGACACACTGTGCCATCAGCCCGACAGGACGGCGTCAACGAGTTTGCTTTGCGACCTGACCGATGATTTGCGGGCAAAGGTCCTTGGGCTGTGGGTGAGAATCGTAATTTGCCGCCCGATGGGCCCGTAAAGACGAGGGTCCGTCGGGCCGAAAAGTGCGAACGTTCTGATTCCTAAACCGGCGGCAAGATGCGTTATGCCGCTATCGTTTCCGATAAAGGCCCCCGCACAGGCCAGCAACCCCAAGACCTCCGTCAAGGATAGGCCGCTAAGACACGGTGCGGCGCTGCTTATCTTCCGGAGTTCCGTCTTGTCGTATCTTTCCGACTCCGCCGGTCCTAATAGGAATAGCGCCTGCAAACCGTTCGATTTAAGCCTTTGTGCCGACGCGAAAAAGTTGTCCAGATTCCAGCACTTCTTCGCTCCGCCGCTGCCCGGGTGGATGACAATCGGCGGTTGGTCCGGATCGAGTCGCGCATCGAGGAGCAGCTCCCTGCCTTTGGCTATGTCCGCAGCGGTCGCCTTTAGAGGAGAATCAACTTGCCGAGCCTGTTCGGGCGCTTCGGATAAGCCAGCCTGAGCGATGCATTGTTGTATGTAGAAGTCCGCAACGTGGCCTGCGAATTCTTTCGGCGGCTTTAGGGCCAGCGTCATAATCTCCGCGCTGCCGCTGCAGTTGGCCGTGTAAATCAAGTTATGCTCGAAGTCGCCGTTCGGCTCGCCGAGAAACGTTGCGATCCAGGCGTACCCGCAAAAGGCGCTTATCAACGGGTCGCGGTCGGCCAGGTCGAATTGCTTCTTATCTCCAAACAAGCGGTGCATATCGACCGAATCTATCGAGCTGATCCCGTCGATACTGCTCCTTCCCGGCAGAAACTCGATATACTCGCTGTGGCCCAGCATATCGACGCCGCCCAGACCGAGCGCCTCTTTCATAAACTCCGCCAAAGGCAGCGTCAGGACGCAGTCGCCGATTGCGCCGGGCTGGATTATCAGCCCCCTCTGCGCCTTGCGAGCGGCTTCAGCGCCCTCCTCCCGCAGCAGCTCCAGGATATCATCATGTTTCTTCTGCCTGACCACGCGCTCAGTATAGCAGCAACAACGGCCTCAATCAACCCAAAACGCTGCGTCTCCGGGTAAACACGGGGGTACGGCCCTGTGCCCTGACTGTCAACATCACACCCGAGTGGCAGGGCAGGATCCCAAGAGGAGTCGCAACAGAAAGCTATGGCGCCCCCGGTACAATTGCCAATTTCACCTACGAATACGACTCCAACACGAATAAAATCGCAAAAATCACCTATGAGCATAGAGATTCCAATACCGTCGATTACTCCTACGTCGAAAATCCGCCTGGGCGGAACAATCTTGACAGGCTTACCCCGGGCGCAGTATAGTATTGATTAAAGCAATGAGCTGGTCACAATCGACGATCTGGACAATTGTATTGACACCAAGCCAACCAGCTTAGGCAGAGACTATTGGAATATGAGCGAGAAAATAGGAGAAAAGAGTCAAGATCGGCAAGCATAATTCGTGCCTGTCCTTAGTTAGTTTGGAAGAACGAAGGTGGCATGCTTGAATAAGGTGGAAGTCTCTGCATCGCAACTACTGACATTTGACCTGAGAGCGGCAGATTTCTTCAAACCACAAACACAGAACGCAAAGGCTTTTTTGACGAGAATAAAAATGAAAACGACATGTCCACATTGCAACGCGGCATTGAATATCCCGGAAGGTTACAGCGCAACGCAAGCACAATGCCCACAATGCAAACGCGCGTTTGAGATTTCTGAGTCGGACGAGGAGTACGCAGAGGCGGGCACGAGTCCAGTATTTATAGTGTTGAGTGCTGTAGCGGTCTTCGCTGCCTTCTTACTGGGAAATGTGTCCGGCTATTACATAGCACAACCCAAGAGGAATGCTGCTCAGAGGGAAGCTGGCGCTGCTAAGGCTGAAATACTGCGATTATCGAAGGCACTTACCGAGCAAGAACGGACACACAATTCTGAAGCCAATAAGTTTCAAGTAGCAGCCAAGCAACAGAAAGCCGAAGAAAACTTGCCCGCCTATAGAATCGTGAAACAGGAAGACGTCAGTTTTGCGACTACGGTTCGATTGTGCTTCAGGATTCAGGTTGATGGGCCTCTATCAGAATACGACCTGCAAAGGATTTGCGAGAAGATTATCGCCAGAGAGAAAACACAGCACCCCCATAATGCGATCTCGTTTATGTTCTACTTGCCGGGTACAGACACTAACTCTGCTTACTCTGGTGGTACGGCGGATTGGGCACCCTATGGAGACTGGAACAAGGCGGATACTGTTTCGACAGGCGACTATTCCAAACACAAACTCGCTGTGAAAACTGGCAATGCCTTAATCCCCGATCGATGGGCTTCTGAAGTTAAGAGAACAGAAGGGGAAATTCAGAGTACTGGGCTACCCTTAGCCACGCAGAAAAGAATATTCTACGATTTGGTTGCTGCTCAAGACGCTGGCATAGTGGATGCTGATGAGGCATACGACGTTATCGCGAAAAGACACAAAGTCGATGTAGCCACTGTACGGAAGATTGGTGTCGTGGGCGCGCTAAACAGCTGGCCGATGCCGCCCGCACGATAATGGATAAGCAAAATTAAAGGCAAAATTAAAGGTGTCGGGGGGGTGTTGAAAAACCCTGCAATTTGTTTTGATTCTTCTGTTCAACTAAACGGCCTTGTTCGTAGGTGCTTTTCTTTTTCGATTTCCACAAAAGCCCGCAATGTCACCCTTTTTCTTATTGACAACCCTGTGTCCTGCGACTAATTGCCCTTTCCGTTGAGTCAGAGCAGTCAGTCCTGGGGGTAGATGATGATACGGTCGTGGATTATGGTTACGAGGTCGTCCTTGCCGTCGGCGGTTACGTCGGCGATGGTCAGCTCTCGCGGCTCGACCGCCGCGCCGGCAAGCTTGCTCTGTGCATAGCTCTTTTCCTCAAATATCTTGAAGCGCATCGCCGGGACCGGCGCCAATCCCGAATCCAGGGCGAGTATCTCAAAGTGATTCCGCGCGAACTCGACCATAATCAGGTCCGCTCTATCATCCGAATTGATGTCACCGGCTGTGAGGTTGCCGTATCTGCCGTCCTTTATCTGCGTTTCGTAACTGAACTGCTTCTCCAGATGTTGCGCTCCTGCCGCCTGGCCGCTCGGCGGCGTCAGAAGCGCGAATTTCTCACTGTCGAAGAGCAGAATACTGTTTGATGCACTGCCTGTCAGCGGCGCAGATAGCATCTTCAAATGCACAGCCGAATTCCACTTGCCGACCTCCAGCTCCTTGACAAACCGATACGTCTTATCCTCGCCGGCCCTGAGTATTTGAATCTGGCCCTTCTGCCCGTCCAACAGCACGATAGCAGGGCGGCCTTGCTCGCCCTCGCCGACAATATCAAAGGCCGCGACCGCCGATATCTGGCTCTCCGGGCCTTTTGCGTTGTATTGATCGACGACGCGCCAATTCTTGCCTTCCGCAAAAACCAGGCTTCGCGCAAAATTCTTCTGAGCTATCAGGAGCTCTTGGCCGGCCCGGCCATCCACGTCGGCCACGTCAATCAAGCGCAGGGTCGCATCTTTAATCAGGCTCGCCTGCGCCGCCGGCGACTCGACAACCTCGAATTTGCCCTTCTCAACCTGGCAGACCAGGACAGGCAGTTCATAGCTAACGAATATCAGGACATCTCGGAGGCCATCCTGGTCAACGTCAAATACTCTAAGCCCATCCGGGTCGGCTTTGAGCTTCTCCAGCTTCAAGGCGCCTCGGTCCTCGCCCGCCACCGCAAGACCGTAAGAAACCCTAAGAGTCCTCAGGTCATTGGCGTCTTTTGACACATAGACGCAATCTCCGGCGCCGTCATCGTCGATGTCGGCAAGCTCCATCGCCAGCGGCTCGCCCGTCAAATCGAGAGGTTTCGGGAAGGACAGCCTGTCGTCGGCAAACCTGCTGATGCCGATTACCTTCTCCTTGATACTCAGTATGGCCAGCTCGGCCTTGCCGTCGTTATCGACGTCGGCGCTCGAAAGTCCGACGATGTCGGCAAACGCCGGAAATCGTACAGGCTCAGCCAATCCTATGCCCGGGCTTTGCCTGTAGAAGATAAGCTCAGCAGCGCCGGGGTCGCTTATCGTCACATCCGCCAGGCCGTCGCCGTCGAGATCGCCGAGGGCGAGGTCTCGCTTGGTATTGCCCTCGCCCGATGCCAGTGGGTAATAGAGCATCGGCCAATCGGCGTCACTACCCTTTTCGCCTGAGTACTTGTAGCAGACCAGCCGGCCGCTGGTTCCTTCAATCGTTAGTATCTCGTCGCCGGGCTGGCCATCGAGATTGCCGAGGGTGAATTCAAAGGGCCTTTCGATGAAGAACTGCACCAGTGGGCCGAGCCTGCGGCCATCGAGCCCGAATCGCACGTGAACCGGCTTTTCGGAATCGTTTGTTACGAGTATCAGGTCGTTTATCTTGTCGCCGTTGAGGTCGCCGACCTGAACGCTCAAGGTCTGGGCGATGGCCGGGTACTTCACCGGCTCAGACAAGGAGCCGTCGTCTTTCTGAAGGACGATATAGATGCCGTCGCTGCCGGCTAAGACCAGGTCGGCGGCGCCGTCGCTATTCAAGTCCGCGCAGGCAAGGGCGCGAGGAATCGCAAGGCCATCGTCAATCTTGATCTTCTTTCGCGTCCGCCAGCTTAACTGTTTGGGCTTATCCGCCTCGGCGTCGCCGGCCTTCTGCAATATCACGTAAAGCCCCTTAGGCTCGCCGTAAAATGCCAGGTCCGCCGCCCCATCCGAATTCAAGTCCCCGCATACGAGGCTATAAACCTTCTCGGCGACTGGAATCGCCTGATTATCGAACCGGGTAGGGGGGGCAAGCTCGTTGATATCGACGTCGTTGGCATCGACGGCGACCTGCGTCCGGCCCGGCCCGACCGCCTCCTTCTGGACAAGGACCTCTATCTTGGCTTTGCGGTTATTGACAATGGCAATATCGCTGCGTCCATCCCCATTGAAATCGGCGACATTAAGCCCCAATATCCCCCAATCCAGCTTGATGATCTCAATCTCCTCGAACCCATAATACCCCGCCAAATCCTCAATCGGCGGATCCTGAGCATAGGCGCCTCCGATACCGACGCCAACGACTATTGAAATAATCAAGACCGTAACCAGCCGCACGATAACACCTCCACAGAAAAGTCACTGCTGCAATGTCGCTCCGATTTTGTGGTTAAGCGATGGCATAGCCATTTTTTTGACACGGATTAACACAGACCCACGGCCCATAGGGATTACCACTATTCTTGAGTATTTGGATTCCTGCTTCTTCCTTGTTTTCATGCCCGTTTGCTCACTTTTTCAGGAGCCGTTCTTATCAGATTTCGACGTATTTTTTCGGTTCGAGGTTTGTTTCCATCGTCCACGTCGTAGCCTTAGCGTTCTTGACGCGGTAGGGGACCAGAACTTCATAGCCTTCGCTCTCGACCCAGGGTTTGAGGAATGTGAATTTTTCCACGATTTGTTTCTTCAGTTTCAGATCGTCGAGCGGCTCGGCCTTGCCCTCAATTCGCACCTGCCGACCTTCGTCGGCGTTGTAGAAGCATAGCTCGATAGCCGGGTTTGCCGTCATCTGTTTGCAGACGGCCTTCTGCTTGCCGGTGGTGAATATGATCCCATCTTTTCCGACCATAGCCACCATCATCATCCGGACGCGAGGCTTGGCGCCGTCAATCGTAGCAAGGCTGAACATCGGATTTTTCTCTACAAATTGGAGGATTTCTTTCTTGGTCATGATTGTGTCTCCCGAGTCAAGGTCTTGTGATTTTTTCTTTGCCGCCCAAATAGGGGCGAAGCACATCCGGCACAGTCACCGAGCCGTCCGCATTCTGATAAAGCTCGAGAAGCGGTATCAGGATTCGAGGGCTTGCGATGACCGTGTTATTCAGCGTATGACAGAACAGATTCTTCTTCGTCGCAGCATCCTTGTAGCGAAGGTTCATCCGCCTGGCCTGGAAATCGTAGAACTTGCTTGCGCTGTGCGTTTCGCAGTAATTCTCTCGCGACGGCATCCACGCCTCGATATCGAATTTCTTCGCCTGGCCCCTGCCGAGGTCGCCGGAGCAGACGTTCACCACGCGGTAGGGCAGTCCCATCGCCTTCATCACGGCCTCGGAGTTGGCCAGGATCTCATCGTGGAAGGCGCGGCTCCGCTCGGCGTCGTTCTCGCAGATAACCACCTGCTCGACCTTGTCGAACTGGTGAATCCGGTAAAGTCCGTAAGTATCTTTGCCCGCGGCGCCGGCCTCACGCCTAAAGCAACTCGAAAGCGCGACATACTTCAAAGGCAGCTCCTCGGCGTTGAGTATTTCGCCCATCCGATAGGCCGTCAGCGGCACTTCGGCGGTTCCAGCCAGATTAAGCTCATCCTTCTCCATCCGATACGTCTGCTCCTCGGCGCCGGGATAGTAGCCGGTCCCTCGCATCGCCTCATCATTCATCAATAGCGGCACAGACATCGGGACATAGCCTCTACCCGTCATGTAATCCAAAGCAAACCGCAGGACCGCCCAGTGCAGCAGCGCACCATCGCCCTTGAGAATATAATTTCTCGTTCCGGCCAGCCGAACCCCTCGCTCGATGTCTATTACGTCTAAGTCCTGGCCCAACTGCACGTGGTCCTTAGGCTCGAATTCGAACTGCCGAACGGCGCCCTCTCTTCGTATCTCGATATTCTCCGTGTCATCCTTGCCCAGGGGCACGTCGTCGTCGGCCGGCTGCGCAACCTCCTGCATAAGGGCATCAAACTCCGGCTGCAAATCCTTGACCTGCGCATTGTATTGCGCTTCCTGCTTTTTCAATTCCGCAAGCTCGGCCAGAGCTGTTTGCTTCTGGTCTCCCGATAGCTTTGGGATTGATTTGCCGATGCGGTTTTTCGACGTTGAAATCTCCTGCAATTGAGTCTTGGCCGTTCTGAGAATCGAATCAACCTCAAGCAGCCTGTCGATATCGACGTCGAAATGCTTTGCCCGCCCGGCCTCCTTGAACCGCTGCGGATTCTCGCGTATCTGTCTAATGTCGATCATAATTCGTTACTCGTCGCTCGTATCTCGTATTTCGTGTTTTGCCAAGCGTAGGTCATGATGAGAAACGCTTCACAATCACAACATTATTCTGGCCGCCGAAGCCGAATGATTCCTTCATTGCGACGTTGACGGGCATCCTTCTCGCCCTGTTGGGCACGTAGTCCAAATCGAGTTCGGGATATGGGTCGTTGAGGTTCGTTGTCGGCGGAACGATGTTATCGCGTATCGCCAGAACGCACGTTATCAATTCGGCAGCGCCGGCCGCCCCGATTAAATGGCCGAGCATACTCTTGACGCTGCTGACCGGCGTCATTTTGGCTCGCTCCTTGAAGACCGCCTTGATCGCCTTTGTTTCTATCGAGTCGTTCTCCGCCGTGCTCGTGCCGTGGGCGTTTATGTAGTCGATGTCTTTATAGCTTATGCCTGCATCGACCAGTGCCGCCGTTATGGCCTGAATCGCGCCCCTTGCCTCCTCGTGCATATCGGTGACCCTGAAGGCGTCCGCGCTGGCGCCGTAGCCGATAACTTCAGCCAAGATGTTGCAGCCGCGTCTCTTCGCCGAGCTTAACGATTCGAGTATTACGACAGCCGCCCCTTCGCCGAGGATGAATCCGTCTCTGCTCGCCGTGAAGGGCCTCGATGCGGTCTGCGGGCTGTCGTTCCTTGTCGATAGGGCGGTCAGGCGGTTGAAGCCCGTCAAGCCCAGCGGGTGTATCATCGAGTGTGCGCCGCCTGCGATGATCACGTCCGCATCGCCTCTGCGAATCATCATAGTCGCCTCGCCGACGGCCTGGGTGCTGGCCGCACAGGCCGTCAGGCAACTCCTTGCAGGTCCGCGAGCGCCGGTAAGCAGCGCAATATGAGCAGCGGGCATGTTCGGCTCCTGCTCGAGCTCACGCATCGTATCCATTCGGCTAAAGGCTACCTCGGCCCATCTGCCCCAATCCATCTCCTCCTTTTCCGGCCTCCACGATTCAGCTATCGCGCCGAAGAAGACATCGTTATCAATCGAGCCTTCGCCCGCTCCGAGGTAAATGCCTAATCTGCGGCGGTCGATCCCGTCGGCTGGCTGGTCGGTCTCGATATCGATGCCGGCTTGTCTGCACGCCTCCGCCGTCGCACCGAGAACGAAGCCGGATCCGCGATTGCTGTATTTGTGCAGTTCCGCGGTCTTGATATGGCCGGCAAGGCTGTAATCCTTGACTTCCGCGTCGAATGTGGTTGGAAATGTCGAAGCGTCGAAGATAGTCGTCGTGCCCACGCCGCTGGCCCCGGCCAATATCCCTTCCCAGAACGTCTCGACATCGTTCCCCAAAGGACAAACAATGCCCATTCCCGTTATTACAACTCGCTCAGCCATATATCATGCCGTGTGGAATCATCTGTTTATAATCTATTGAATACTCAATGCCGGACTCACGCAATACTACAGCGGTACTTACGCTGCAACAACGCGCTTCATCTCCCCGTGAATGCGTTTATCGCTTTTGGGCTAACAGCAGACACGAAGGCAACCACGCTTGCTCCCGGATTCGTCCTGCTGGTAGCCGGCAAAGCGCAAAACGCAAGTCTTGATTCGCCAAAGTGTCACCATAGGCAGCTTTGATTCTTGATAGTCGGCTGCTTTCGTTCTCTTGTTTGACATTCGATATACAATGCTCAATACTCAATTAACATTCTTCAGCACAACCGCCGCGGTTTGCCCACCGAACGTGTAGGTGCAGCACAGGGCATAGCGGATTCTTTTGTTCACCGGCTGGCGGACGACGTTCAGATTACAGCCGGCGGCTTTCTTGTCGCAGTTCTTCGCAGCCGGTATCTTGCCTTCGCTCATGGCGCGGGCTGCCGCGATTACGTCGAGCGCCCCGGACGCGGCGCCTGTATTGCTCAACATGCTTTTTGTCGGCCAGACTGCGACCTTGCCCGTGGCCTGCCCAAGCGCAGCTTCTATCGCCCTTGCTTCGGCAAGATCGTCGGCAGGTATCCCCGTTCCGTGAGGAATGACCAGATCAAGGTCTCCGGGCTGAATCTGAGCATCGGCAAGCGCCGTCTCTATCGCTAACCGAATACCGTCGCCGTCCGGCTCGATACGCTCGTAGCGCGGGTTTAAGCTGTTGCTCTGCCCGACGCCGATAAGTTCGGCGTAGATCCTCGCGCCGCGTTTACGGGCATTTTCCAGGCTTTCGAGTATCACAATCCCGGCGGCCTCACCGAATACCGAGCCGGCGGCAGCGGCATCGAAGGGTCTGCACGCCGAGCCGGGCTCGTCGTTGCCGCTGGTCGTGGCTCTGCCGAGAAGGCACTGGCGAATTATGACTATTGGGTTGACCTTCGCCTCGGCGCCGCCGGCAACGGCGATATCCGCGGCCCCGCGAATAATGGTCTGGGCCGCCTCGGCTATGGCCAGCAGCGCGCCCGATTCGGCGCACATTATCGTATTGCTCGGACCCTGAATGTCGTGAATGATGCCGATATGGCAGGCCAGCATGTTGGGCAGATACTTCAGCAGCCACAGGGGCGTGACCATTTCGAGTCCTTCTTTGCCCCATTTGCGGATATCGAACCTCCCTTCAACCACACTTGCCGCTACGGCAGGCGCCAACTCGACCATATCGCAGCTTATCAGCCCGGCCCCGAGATTAACCGCCATCCGGGCCGGATCGACGTTAACCTTTTCTGCGTCGATGCCCTTCGTCACCAGCCCGCTGTCAATCACGGCCTCCCGCGTCGCTATCACAGACAGCTCAATGTCCCTCGACATAAGCTTCGTGGCCTTGCGATGGCTCCTCGGCACGTAATCTTGTATCCTATAATCCGGAACCTGGCCGGCTATCTTACAGGTGAAGCCCACAGGATCGAACGCGGTAATCGGCCCTATCCCGCTCTTGCCCGCACAGAGTCCCGCCCACGTCTGGTCCGCCGTCAGTCCGAGCGGCGTGATCGCGCCAAGACCCGTTATTACTACGCGCGTCGCGCTCATTATTCCCGCTCCGACTCGCCGGCGCCGGGATCAGCCCCCTGCGAGACCGCCTCTCGCAGCAGCGAATCGAATACCGACGTATCGTCGAAGACAAAATTCTCCTCCGGGAATGCCTTGCCGGCGAGGTTCTTATCGACGTGGCTGAACATCAAATCTATCTCCGCAATCAACTTCTCACCGCGCATAATCTTCCCGGTCGTGCTCGCCGCCTCGGGGGCGAGCGATTCGATTTTGGCCTCGAGCCTCAGGCTGTCCCCCGCCTTGACGTAGTCGAAGAAGACCGCTTTTCTAATCTTTGCAAGGATGACCTTCTCGGAGAATTTTTTCGCCTCGCCGACGAGTATTCCCGCCGTCTGGGCCATCCCTTCGATCATCAGGCACTCCGGCATGACCGGAAAACCCGGAAAATGGTCGTGCAGATGCTCCTCGGCCAGGGTCACATTCTTCACGGCCACGGCACTCTGCCCGCTTTTGAACTCAACAAACTTGTCTATCCAAATCCAACGCATAAGAAGGTTTGCGGCCGGCTCGCCACAAGCGGCCGGGCCGCCGATGTTCCCCGAACGGGCTTGAATCGTCAAGCCGCGTTAAGCCGGCCATCGACGAAGTTGACAATCGCATTGACCGTAAACAGGTCGCCGAGCTTATTGAGGTCGGGATTCTTCTCAAACTCACTCAGATCCGTGTGCGGAAGTTTCTCCCGAATCTCTTTCAGCCCGCTTTCCGTCAGTTTGCCGTTGCTCACGAACGCCGGATTGTTCATCAGGCTCTCGGCGGGAAACAGCTCTTCCCGCGGAATCTTTATCGCAAACGCCTTCTCCAGCCGAAACACAATATCGAGAAAGTCAATGCTCTCGGCGCCCAAATCGCCCATCAATCTCGATTCGAGGCTGACTTCATCGTCATCGACTCCGAGGGCATCGACCAAAATCTCTTGAACTTGCTGCAAAATTTCTTCCCGGCTCATTGCCATACCTAATTACCTCCAGGATTTCCTTGCCATAACAGTTTCCAGCGAATCTTCATATTCTCGACAACAACGCCATCAATCGCCGCCAGCGTAGGGTCATTGTCGGCCAGGTTAAAATGCCGCAGGGCGAATCTCGCCTCGACGATGCGTTCATCCTGCGATACGCCGACGCCGGAAAAACTGCTGACGTTTTCCTCGATGGCCCTGGCCTCGACCGTATATTCCACCTGTGCGCCCGGCGGCAGAAAGCTCTTATAACGCACGTTCTTCGCCTCTTCAAGCAATATCATGCTGTGCGCAAAGCCCTCGCTGTTGCGAACCAGCCACGACGCCGACTCGATAAGCCCTTGCAGCATCAATACGCCCGGCAGGACGGGGAACTTCGGGAAATGGTCGCCCAGGTATTCCTCAGCCAGAGAAACGCCCTTGACGGCCTTGAGCCGCCTGCCCTTCTCGAACGAAATAACCTTGTCGATGAGTATGAATCTCATAATGCCTTCACATTGTGCCGATGCATAACCAACCTGCTCAAACTGACCGGCCGTCGGTCTGAGTAACCTAAAACGCCGTATTTTACCGGCGACCCGCATTTTTTCCAACCTTTTTTCGCATTTTCGCCGGGCGGATGCTGGAGATTTTTGCGCAGAAAGGTGTTGATTTTTGTGGGCGTATTTGGTATTCTATTATTCGGCCCGGCGGCGTCGAAAAGCGGACCTAATTTCGCAGCGTGGCCAATTCGTTTGCGCATGCAGAATTTGTCAACGAGCCGGGAGCGTCAGCGACCGGGTACGATTTTTTGGAGAGGTTAAAAGATGTGTAGGATTCAGTCTCCTATCGCTTATGCGGCGATGGTTTTTCTATTCGCTTTCACGGCGAATTCTTATGCCGGCTACTCCGGCGGCACGGGAGAGCCCAACAGCCCATACGAGATCGCCACAGTCGCCGACTGGCAGCAGCTTATGAACACCCCAACCGACCAAGTCGAACGGACTTCACCATATTCTGTTATTGACAGGCAGAGAGGAATTGGATACAAACGGTTAGCACGCCTTCGAGAAGAAATCAAATGGCGTGGTATTCCGATAGGACATTAGAACTCCGCGTTTTATGCGGATCACGCTAAGGAGGAAAGCATGGCACAGTGGTTGTCATCTGGAGAACTCGACGAGAGAATCAAGTCGATGCCCAATGCTGATGTGTTGTTCGACCTTTACGGTCTTTCCCTCTTCGCGACCACGGCGTTATTCCCCGAGAATGCCCAATTAGCGGGGGAGTGGGCCGACCACGTTGTGTTGACTGAGGAAGGGAAACGCTGCCTGAAGCATGTACGCGATGCGGGACTGGAAATAGATAATGTAACAGCCTCTTTTGTGTTCTTTCAAGTGTTTTACCACAGAGACCTACTTGTCGATCACATAACGTCAAACGTTGATGGCATTCTGTGTCTGTTGAACCGCATGCACAGGGATGGATCAGCAAGGTGGCCCTATGTTTTCGGGCAACAGCTCTACTCGAAGTTCAATGCTGAAATGACGATCAACAGGACAGACCACCTCGATCCCGGCGACGCCCGGCGACTTCTGGACCGTACGCCTCAGGGTGTTTTCCAGATGGGCACGCTGGTGTCAGGCCCTCTGGGTCTTATTAGAAGCACCGAACTGCGAGTTCTGCCACCAACTCGGCGCGTCCTTCTCTGGCATTGTTCTGATCCCGGTTGCCAGGCAGGGCACCTCGTCAGACTTCGGCCATTCCGATCGCCAGTACGAAAAGCTCAGGAAGCAGTGTTACGTTCGATGTCAGACAGTGTCGGGCCGCCATCTGAATGGGACAGTGCTATCGAACGTATGTACCGCGGGGACACGTGGCTTAATGCGAAGGCATTTGTTGATCTGCCGACTATCATAGGTGATTGCATTCTTGGTAAAGAGCGCAGCAGCCTGCTCCTCAGCTTCTTCCGTTCTTCCCACAACTCTGTCCTCATCAAGTGCCTCGCCGCCACGGGTAGGCGGATTGGCGACCCCGTTTCAATGACCGCTGAGCTTTCTCCGGAGGAGCAACACCAGCTTCTGCTTGTGCTGCCAGACGCGGACATTGTACGTCATATCGACCTGATGATCGCGACCAAGGAGATCAAAATCCCACCTGCCGAAGTGCGGCAGACAAAAACGTACGTTTATGGGCCCTCTCGGTATAGGGGGTCTTGTCTCTCGTCCCTTGGGATATCGTGTACAAGGCACGCTCCAGTGATTGAACTCGGAGCCGCAATATGGTCCACCTACGAATCCATGGGTATGGCTGACGACTTGGGGTGGAGAATTCGCGGGCACGAAGGAACGACGCCTCATCACTCTGTTGTTGATTTTATCAGAGTTCATGGCCCTGAGCAGGCCGTGAAGGACCTAATCCTCCCGTCCAAGGCGGTCGCCACTGCGGTCGCCGAGAGACTACTGCTCCAGATACTCCCGGGGGAAGAGGAGGGAGAGACTGTCAGACGCGCGTTGTGGAAGCTCGGGTTTGCGGTGCCCCGTTATGAGGAGTCATACCAACTTCTCAGGAACAGGTTGCAGGAATTCCATACGTGCGTGCTCGAACTTGGGCCGGACTTGAACGAGACAGACCGAGCACGGGTCCGATCCGTCGGCGTCAACCTCTTTGTCTCTATCGAGAGTTTCCTTGAAGACCTCATCTGTTATAATGTCTGGTTGCTGTGTTCAGACCATTTCACTGGCACCCGCTTTTGGTTCACGAGATGTCAAGCGCATGCTGCTGTGGTTAAGAACATCGGAGAGAGCATTCGGTCAGGCGAGACGGATTGGGGATGGTCTGTTGAAGGGACAAACACCCTCGGCACGTTACTGGCCTATCTGCAAGCCTACCGACAGTGGGTAACCGACAGGAAGACCGCTGACAGAACGCCGTATGTTCGTTGCGAGGAGGATTTCCCACACTACGCCAATGACACCGTGCTTGTGTTCCCCTTTAA
>Ga0315277_10007114_pt1 | contig 14518 bp, 10 predicted proteins | sample YL17G05_15_MG_FD_203695 | JGI IMG/M metagenome (GOLD analysis project Ga0315277, IMG submission 203695) | Sediment microbial communities from Yellowstone Lake, YNP, Wyoming, USA - YL17G05_15 | ecosystem: Environmental > Aquatic > Freshwater > Lake > Sediment | place: USA: Wyoming | collected... | reverse complement strand
TGACCCGGACCATCTCCATCTGTCGGTCCAGTCCGCCGGTCATGAACCGGATATGCGTGGCGTCGGCAGGGACCTGCCCCAGGATGGGGTCGACAGCCAGCCATCGGCCCCAGAAGGCTTCCACCCAGGCATGATAGTAGAACCGTTCTTCAAAGTAAAGCACGCCCACGGCCATCCGGGCCGGTATGCCCGCCGCGCGCAGCAGAGCCACGGCCAGAATCGCGTGTTCGTTGCAGTCGCCGATCCGCGTCTCCAGCACGTCCACGGCGCTGGGCACGGACATGGTCGGTCGTTTTTCCAAGTTTTGGTAGACCCAGTCCACCACCCGGTCGACGATTTTGAGCGGCGAGGACTCGCCCGGCGCGATCAGCCGGACCTGGTGTACGATCTTGGGGTGCTTACGCTGAATAAAGGAGGTGCTTTCCAAAAACGGCAGAAGGGCCGGGTCGTTGAAAGGCAGGACAGCCTCGTGTCTCACGTCGATCGTTTCCCGGGTCACTTCGATCACCGATCCGTCCAGCCGCTGCCTCCCCCCGTCCAGCTCGAACCCGCCGAGGTCCAGGCCGGTGAGCCGCGCCTTCAAATAACGCACCTGGCGAGGGTCCGGGATGGCGCGATCGGCCGAGGCCGAGGTGGCTTCGATTACGTCGGTCAGTTCGGCCCGCCCGGCCAGCCCTTCGCGGGCCTTTTCCGGCGAGGTGCGGACCATGGAGAGGCCGAGCAGACCTTCCTCTTTCACGGTCTGGCCCTGGGCGTCGACCCAGGCGTAAGACTGGGTGTCGAAATAATCCAGCCGGACCCGGAAGGTGTCGTAAACCTGGTCGTCGATCTTCAGGGTCTCCTTGTCCTCGACCCGGATTTTGACCGTGCGGTTACCCAGCGTTGAAGGATCGAAGATGGCGACCACGTGCTGCTGGCCCTTTTTAAGTCCTTCCTGGGCCAGGTAGGGCATCAGCCCGGTGGTCAGACGCGGCACCTCGGAAAGCCGGATTTCGCTCGTGTTTTTATAGCCGCTGGTCAAGGTGGTCAAGTTCAGGGTCAAGCCCGACAGGGTGCCGGTCAATTGAAAGCGGATCGGGCCGGAGGAGAGAAAGAAATTGAAAGACTGAAGTCCCATGGACGAATCGAGCCGGGCAGAGGTGATGGTGCGCACCTCGCGCACCTGGTTCATCAGTTTCAGCCGGAGAAAAGTCTTGTCGTCCACGATGTAGCCGCCTTCCAGGCGGGTGAGGGACTGGACCGCATAGCCGATCTTCTGGCCCTTGAATTGGATGGACATATAGGTTTCCGAGTCCCGGATCTGACTTAGGGCCTCGGCGGGCAAGCCGGGCACGAGGTGGACCTTCTTGACCAGCAGGAAAGCCATGAAGATCCAAACGAGGATCACCAGTGTTTTGAAGATGTTTTTAAGGGGAAGGTGCACCGGCATGGTCAGGATCCGCCCTCCGGCCTCGGACCCGCGCTTGGACCGCGCATGTGAAGGGAGTTCAAGCCAGGGGAAAGCCGAGACGGGCCAGGAAATCCGCCGTCTGCCTTTGGATTTCGTCGAAATCCTCCTCCCCCAAACCGGCGCCCAGAGCCACGGTGCGGGCGAAGGCGAGGTCGATGAGGTCCTCGGGCTCATGGGCATCGGTGTTGAGGACGAGGAGGGCGCCGGCCGTCTTGGCCGCCCGCGCCACGTGGCCGTTCGTCAGGCAGTGGCCGCGGCGCGCCGTAATCTCCAGCCGGACGCCCCGCCGGGCGGCCAGGCCCGCATCTTCGCTGGTAATCAAGCCCGGGTGGGCCAGAATATCCACGCCGGCCTCGATGGCGGCCCGGTTCGTTCCAGGCGCCACCGGCTCGACCGGAGTTTCCCCGTGGGCCACCACCAGGGTCGCGCCGAGTTGCCGCGCCTGGTGGGTGAGGGCGGCGATCATGGCGGGCGGGGCATGGGTGATTTCCGCTCCGGCCAGGACGCGGATGCGCACGTGGGCCGCGATCTGCGCGGCCAGCCGCACCAGGCGGGGGACGACGAAGTCCAGGTTTGACACGGCCACGTGGTCGGTCAGGGCGATGGCCCGATATCCCCGGGCCTCGGCCCGGCGGATCAGCTCCGAGGGAAGCAGAACGCCGTCGCTCAAAAAGGTATGGGTGTGGAGATCGATCATCTTATCGGGTTCCAGCGTTCAGGGGGCAGGGAAAAGAAAAAAGCAGCGGCCTGCCGCTCGCTTCGACCCCGGGCCGGTTCCGGTCTTGATCGCTCACGCGGCGGAAGAGCCGCCTCTACATCTTGTATTTGCCGAAATTCTCGGGGGACAGGCCTTCCAGAATCTCGGTCCACTTCCGTCCTTCTTCGGTCTTGACGACCTCCTGGCCTTTCTCATCCGCGCTTTTGACGAGCTCCTGGTCCTTCTCTTCCGTCCGTCCGGCGCTTTCAAAGACCTTTTCCTGCACAAAGATGGGGCATTTCATACGCAGGGCCAAGGCGATGGCGTCACTGGGCCGGGCGTCGATGGTGATAGGCTGGCCGTTGGCCATGGCGTGAATCAGGGCAAAGAAGGTGTTGTCCCTGAGATCGACCACCTCCACCCTCTCCACCGATCCCCCGAAGCTCCGGATGACGTTGCGCAAGAGATCATGGGTCATGGGCCGGGAGAACTTGATGCTCTCCAGTTCACTGGCAATGGCCGTCGCCTCTAGAAGGCCGATCCAGATGGGCAGCGTCTTTTCTCCGGTTTGATCTTTCAGGATGATGATCGGACTGTTGTTATTGGGGTCAATCGTCAGGCCCGCAACAGTCACTTGAACCGGCATGCCAACCTCCTCGGCTCCCGGCCTTATTCTCGCATCTCGTGAGCCAGGCCGCGCCTTTCCTTTTTTGATAGTATAACACAATTAGGCGGTGCTGGCCAGCCCTGCCTCACCCCCGGCCGACTGCTCCCCGCGAAGCGAGTTGGCAAAGCCTTCCGTGATGCTGATCCGTACCAGGTGGCCGATCAGTCGGGGCGCGCCGGAGAAATTGACGATCTTGTTCGTGCGGGTGCGGCCGGTGAGCTGACCGGCGGTGCGCTTGGACGCCCCCTCCACCAGCACCTCGACTTCCTGTCCGACCAGTTCCTGGTGCCTCGCCAGGACGATCTCTCTCTGTAGAGCCTGGACCATGGCCAGCCGCTGGCCCTTGACCGCCTCGTCCAGTTTCTGATCCAGACGGGCGGCCACGGTCATGGGCCGGTCCGAGTACTTGAAAGAATACAGGCCGTCGAAACGGACGCGCCGCAGGAGGTCCAGGGTCTCTTCGAAGTCGGACTTCGTTTCTCCTGGAAAACCGACGATGACGTCGGTGGTCAGGGCCAGGTCAGGGCAGGCCGCTTGAAGCGCTTCCACCTTTTCCAGGTACTGCTCCCGCGTGTATCGCCGGCGCATGGCGGCCAGGATAAGGTTCGAACCCGACTGGACCGGCAGATGGATGTGCTCGCACAGGACAGGAACCTCGGCCAGGGCCTGGATCAGTTCCGGGGACAGGTCCTTCGGGTGGGAGGTGGTGAAGCGCAGTCGGAGCAGGCCGGGCAGTTCGGCCACCCGCCGGAGCAGCCCGGCAAAGGAAACCTCGGACCCCAGGCGGCGGCCATAGGAGTTCACGTTCTGTCCCAGCAACGTGATTTCCTTGACCCCGCCGGCCAGCAGGGCGCGCGCCTCCTCGAGGATATCCTCGGGCGGACGGCTGACCTCGCGGCCGCGCACGTAGGGAACGACGCAATAGGAGCAGAAATTGTCGCAACCCTGCATGATGGTCAGAAAGGCCTTGACCCGGCCGGGTTTGAACGGGACGGGCAGAGAGCGCGGCGGCTCCAGGACAAACTCCGTGCTCAGGACCGGCCGGCCGGCCCGAACAACCTCCTCCACCAGTTCCGGGAGTCGCGACACGCCGTGGGTTCCCACCACCAAGTCCAGGTGGGGCACGTCCTCGAGCAGTCGTCTGCCTTGCTGCTGCGCCACGCAGCCGCTCACGCCGATGATCAGATGCGGTCTCTTTTGCTTGAGCGCCTTCAGCCGTCCCAGGAAGCTGTAAACTTTTTTTTCGGCCTTCTCGCGAATGCTGCAGGTGTTGAGCAGAATCAGATCGGCCTGGGTGATGTCGGAGGTCTGAACGTAGTCTTGCTCAGCCAGGAGGTCCACCATGCGTTCGGAGTCGTACGCGTTCATCTGGCAGCCGAAGGTGGCGACGTACAGCCGTTTTTTGGTCGTTTCTCCGGACATGGTTCGATCCTGGGCCGGTTCCTGCTTTCGGCCGGTCTATAGTCGTAGGTGTACTGCAAAGGGCGGGGGGATTCAAGTCCAAATGAAGCCGGACGGCCGGGGCCACGGCGCCTTGGTCCGACGGCGGGTGGGAAAACAGAATCTAAAAGAAAACCATCAGCCGAGAACCGGCTGATGGTTCAAGAAATATGCCTGGTGTGAATAGCTCGGCCGGTTTTTACTTGACCGCCACGACCGGGCATTCGGCCTGCAGAATGACATACTGGGCCGTGGAGCCAAAGAGGAGCTTGCCCACCTTGGACCGCTTGACGATCCCTAGAATGATTTCGTCGACGCCGTTATCGTTGGCGAAATTGACCAGCCCTTCCCCGGCGCTCACCCCTTGGGTCAACAGCTTTGTTTCACAGGGAATACCTTCCTCTTTCAGAAAAACCTGCGCGTAGGCCAGATCCTGCTCCGCCCGGTCCAGGCTTCGGATTTGCTCTTGGGAGTCTCCCACGAGCGAGGTCAGGACGTAAATTTTTTCGGCCTGAAAGGCCTTGGCGTGCATCTTGGCTACCTTCAAGGCTTTTTTAGCCGCATCCGATCCGTCGTAGCCTACCAGAATCTTCATAGCCATCTCCTTCTTTTACGCAATGAACTCGCACCACACACTATTGAACTCGTCCGCCGCCGGCGGCCTGCGGACGCCCTGGTGCGTTCTCTTTGCGTTTTTGGTTCCTTTATAATACAGCGTCTTGAAAAATACAAGAGCCAAAATTCTTCCCTTTTTTTAGGGTCTGCCCGGTAGCGGAAAGCGCTTAGGGCCCCGACTAGCAGGTCTGGCGTGGGGAGAATGGAAGTTGATTTTTAGAATCGGTTTGGGTACGCTATACGAATAATCCATTCCTGGGCATCACCGGCGCCGAGGGCTGAGCGCCCCACTAAAGAGGACTTCGATGGAAAACCAGTGGGACCTCCCTATTGATCACGAGGCCGGGTCATATCCGGAGACCATCGTCTCCCCGATCGACGGGGCGGAGATGGTCCTGGTCCCCGAGGGACCGTTTCTCATGGGGTCGACCGAGGAGGAAATTGGGCAGATCTTTCGTATGGATCAGCGTCGATCGCCTGTTTTCATCACCGAAATCCCGGCCCGCACAGTGGATGTCAAGGCGTTCTACATTGATCGTTACCCGGTGACCAACTACCAGTATGGAAAGTTTTTGGAACAGGCCGGGCATCGGCCGCCGCACCTTTGGAACGAGCCGGAGTGGAACCGGCCCATGCAGCCGGTCGTTTATCTCGGATGGGAGGATGCCCGTGCATACGCCCGGTGGACCGGGAAGAGCCTGCCACGGGAGGAGCAGTGGGAGAAGGCCGCGCGGGGCACGGACGGCCGATGGTGGGCTTGGGGTGGTTCATTTCATCCAAATCGTTGCAACTCCCAGGAATACGGCCTCGAGCGCACCTCGGAAATCGGTATTTTTCACGAGGGCGTCAGCCCGTATGGCTGCTACGATATGTGCGGCAATGTCTGGGAGATGTGCGAGGGACGGTGGCTGAGAAGTCTCCCGCCCATGCGCGGGGGCTGTTTTCTCGGCTCGGCCTCCTATGTTCGCGTGACCTGCCGCTGGAGTCCGGAAGACATCCACGGCGGGGCACATTGGCTCGGGTTTCGCTGCGTCAAGGAGATCAAGCCTGCGCCGGTTCGGCCGGCAGACCTCTGAGCGAGCGGCCGAGGTGTCCGTCTCGCCACGGCCCAGAGGCATCCGGGGACTCACCTGAACCTTCACCCCGAAATCGACGACCCGAACTCGGGCGCGACACGGGCGTGAAGCATTATGGAGCACGGCCAAATGTCATTTCTTGAGGAACGCGACGAACGCGTAAACCGGACGCTGGGCCGCATGGACGACAACGGCCGGTCCATCCGGGACATTGTTTATAGTCGGTTGAATATCAAGGACAACCGCGATCCGAACACCTACATTCTCACCTGGGGGAAGGCCCAGATCGAATGGCATCAGCGGACGCGTCGCGGGCTCATCACTTCCGAAATCAAGCTGAAGGGCTTCAGTTCTTTTCAAACCGAGTCCGGCGCCTTCATCGTGGACGAAGACTTGGCCACGGAAGCCATTAAGACCCTGGGCACCGAAAAGCCGGTTCTGGCGGTCATCGCCAATCAGGAAGGGAACTGGGTGGTGGTCGGGCTCTGGGCCTATACCGAAGAGGTGGACCGAATTCTGAAGGAAGACCAGGTGGCCTAGACGCCTCTGAGCCGGGATGAAGCGAAAAAATCTCTCCCTGGGTTCCGGCGGTGATTATGGTTGTCGATGGGTTTGCTGGAGCCATCCCCCTCGGCCGCTGTCTCTATGAATTCAGAAGGCCGAAGCAGGCGGGACCGCCCGGCGCCTTTTCCTGCTTGACAAGGCCGCCCGGCCCGTATTATTTTTGTGTATCATCCCAAAAGAGCGAAGCCGCCGGCCGGAGTACCCGGGTCAGAACAAAACTAGTGGGTCGAAGGTAAGCCGGCGGGGTGCGGCCGTCGCCTCCAATCTGCCGCGCGGCTCGGCTCGTAAAGGTGCGTCGGCGCCGGTTTCGCTCGAAGGCCTTGGAACGTTCGATTTCACCTGCCGCCAAGGGCGGCCAAGATAAAAAGAGGAGGAGTTTTATGACAGGTTCGATGCGCCGTTTTCTTTTTGTTGGGGGCATGGTCTTTTTGTTGGCGTTCGTCTTCATTGCCGCCGGCCACGGTTTGGCCGCCGCCGAGCAGAAGGGCACGGTCACTATCGCTACCACTACTCCCATGTTCTATGGTCGTGGCGGGGATCCGGCCACCCATAGCAGCGGCTATCCGGTCATATCCCAGCACATCTTCGACAGCCTCATTTGGGCCGACCGCGATCAAAACCAGAAGCCGGGCCTGGCCAAATCCTGGACGGTCAAGGGCGGATGGACGGACATGACGTTTGATCTGCGCGACGACGTCAAATTTCACAACGGTGATCCGCTGACCGCCGATGACGTCAAGTTCAGTCTGGAAACTTATATTCGTCCGGAGCTGAAATATATCTTTCAGCCGATGTGGAAGGCCAACCTCAAGCTGGTGGAGGTCCTTGGCCCCCATAAAGTCCGGATCGTGCTCAACCATCCCGACCCTGGTTTTATGGGCCGCCTGTGGTGGGGCGGGGGCATCATGCCCAAGAAGTATAGGGAGCAGGTCGGTGACGCGGGCTTTGCCGACAAACCCATCGGGACCGGTCCGTTCCGCTGGGTGGATTACAAGCAGGACCAATACTGGCGGGCCGAGGCGGTACCAAAGCACTTCCGGTACACGCCTACTTATAAGGAACTCAAGGTTGTGTATGTGCCGGAACATTCCACGCGGCTGGCCATGCTGAAAGCCGGGGAGGCGGACCTCATTGATGCCATCGGGCCTCATATCCCCGAGATCAAGGCCAATCCCAAGCTGAGGGTGATTTACTGCATGTATCCGTACCTTCAAACCCTCGGCTTAGCCGATCTGGTGGCGCCCAACGAGCCCAGCCCCTTCCTCGACATCCGCGTGCGGAGGGCGGCCAGCCTGGCCATCGACCGGGAAACGATTGTCAAGAAGGTGCTGTTCGGCGCGGGCGAGCCGTATGGGGAGGCCGTGGCGCCCATCACCTGGGGATTCGATCCGACCATCAAGCCCGATCCCTATAATCCGGAGCAGGCCAAGGCTCTTCTGACCCAGGCCGGTTATCCGAACGGGTTCTCCACCTCGATCAGCACCCTGGCTGGCAGCAAGTTTTGGCTTGAGGCCATTGCCGGAAACCTGGCTGACGTCGGCATCAAGGCTGAGATCAAAGTATTCGAAGGGGGCGCCTATCAGGATGCCTGGCGAGCGCGCAAGCTTCGCGGTTTAGTTTCCCGGGTGCTCTGGTGGCATTCCGAAAAGCACGCCGCGGCCGATGCCTCGGACTTTTTCATCAAGGGCGGGCCCAGCGCTTATCTCACTACCGATAAGATCAGCGAGGACGTTATTGCCGGCATGTCGGCTGAATCGGAAGCGGATATGATCGCGGTGGGCAAGAAGCTCTCCAAGGAAATCCGCGACAGCCAAATGCAGATCATCCTGTGGGCGGCCTATGTGCCTTATGGCGTAAGCGATAAAATCGCCTTCTGGGAGCCGCAGCTCGGGGCCATCCCGGCCACGGCCTGGGAATTAATCCGTTTGAAATAGCAACCTCGGCGTTTTGCCAAAACTGAAAGGGCCTCCGCCTTCGGGCAGGGGCCCTTTTCATATTCGAGAAACGGCGCCGGGTCGAAAAATGCGGCCTGAAGTCGTCCATGCCGTTTTTTTCAGCCCGGCGTGCGCGGCGCTACTTGGCCTCGTAGCGGAAACTGAGAAATTGTCCTTCCTTACAGTTCAATTGCTTAGCGGCGTCCGCCTTCATCTTTTCCACGGCCTCCGCCTCGCTGGCGTGCTGCCCGGTGTATGTGCCTTTGCCGGAGCACAACTTGCCCTGGACGGCGGTTTCGCCGACGCACCGGCAGATCGCCTCCCAATCGAAAGTAAAGGCGGTCATTCCGGGTGCTGCTTGGGGTTTGGCCGGGGCCGCCTTCTCTTCCTTCTTGCCTTCGCAGGAGGCCAGCAGCCCGCCCAGCATGAATAGACATAGCACCAGAGCAAGATTCCGTTTCATGTTCCTCTCCCATTCTCTCCCGTGGGTTAATAGTAATGTGCTTCTACGATCTGAAGCGAACCGTATCCATTGTGCTTTAGCTGTCTTTGGGCCTTTTTGAGGAAGCATCATATCACCTGGTCGCTTGGGGTCAAGTGAAATTCAACAGCCTTTTTCTTGAGGAATGTGCGGCGGGGGCAAGGCAGCGGCCCTGCTTCAGGCCGTGGGCCCCGAGAACTGCTTGACGAAGCGCTCTAAAGCGGCTACGGTAGGTGCTGGATTCCCCACAATCAAACACGAGCAGGCAGGCCGCGCTTTTGCGCATGAACCGCCGCTCCCGTCTGCGCGCCGCGGGTCCGGGGCGGCGGAGGCGTGGCGCGGGCGGGGAGCATTGCGGGCCTTCCCCGGTCTAAGCCCTTGCTCTAACGCGCTTTTTGCCCAAGAAAAGGAGGCAGAGATATGGACGTGAGGACGTACCCCGAGTTCAGCACCCGTTACCCCTTGCTGCTAACCACCTTCATGAAGCGGCCCGTCTCTTTGTATCCCCATGAGATTGGCGTGGTTTACCGCAACCAGATCACCGGCCAGTACTTCCGGTTCACATGGCGGGAGTGGTATGGGCGCACCTGCCAACTCGCGCACGTTCTTCTGGGACCCCTGGGGCTCAAGGCCGGCCGGCCCGGCGAGCCTGGGACCCGGGTCGCCACCCTGGCCCTGAACCACCATCGGCACCTCGAGCTTTATTATGCCGTGCCCTGCCTGGGCGCCGTGCTCCACCCCATTAACATGAGGCTTTCCCTGGACCACATTGTCCACACCATCCGCCACTCCGAAGACCGCATCCTGTTTGTCGACGACCTGGTCCTCCCCCTCCTCGAGCGCATTTACGACCAGATCAAGGACGTGGTTCAGACTTTTGTCTACATGTCGGACAAACCGGGACTTCCCCAGACCAAAGTGGCGCCCCTCCTGGAATACGAGGCCCTGCTGAAAAACCAGCCCGCGGACATGGAATGGCCCATCATTTCCGAGGACAACTATGCCACCCTCTGTTACACCACCGGCACCACCGGTCTGCCCAAGGGGGTGATGTTCACGCATCGCCAGCTTTACCTGCAGGCCTTGCATGTCATCGCCGCCTATTTCTTCAGCACGGACCCGGCCCAGGACAAGATGGGCGAGGCGAGCGTGCCCATGCTGATCACCCCGCTTTTTCACGTGCACGGCTGGGGCGCTCCGTTCAATTATGTCTTCGGCGCGAACAAGATCGTCTTGCCCGGCGCCTTCACCGTGGACGGCTTCTGCGAACTGGTTCAGACCGAACGGGTGACCAGCGCGGGTCTGGTGCCGACCGTGCTGGCCATGATCGTGGAGTACAAAGACCTGCAGAAATACGATCTCAGCAGCCTGAAGAGCCTGGGCGTGGGCGGCGGGGCCCTGCCGCTGGGCCTGAAACTGAAGGCGGAGAAGCTCATCCCCGGCTTTTCGGCGACCTCAGGATACGGCATGACCGAGACCGCGCCGGCGGCCATCGGCGCTTTCACCAAGAGGTTTATGCTGAACTGGCCCCAGGAGAAGCAGGATCGGATACGGGTCAAGACGGGCCTGCCCGTGCCCGGCCTGGACATTCGAGTGGCGGACGAAGCAGGCAACCCGGTGCCCCCGGACAACGAGACCATCGGCGAGATCCTCATCCGAGGTCCCTGGATCATGGAGCAGTATTACCGGGAGCCGGCCAAGACGGCTGAGGTCTGGCGGAACGGCTGGTTCCATACTGGGGACGTGGCCAAGGTGGACGAGGAAGGCTATATCACCATTGCGGACCGCATGTCCGACATGATCCGTTCCGGGGCGGAGATGGTGCCCACGGTGCTGTTGGAGAACCTGACGGCCACGGCCGGCTTCGTTCTGGAGGCGACCTACGTGGGCGTTCCGGACGACGTCTGGGGGGAGAGGCCCATGGCCATTGTCACGCTGGTGCCGGGCGCCAAGGCGACCGCCGAAGACCTCATGGTTTATCTCGAGACCGAGGGCGTGGACAAGGGCAGGATCACCCGGTGGATGCTCCCGGATTACGTGGTCATCACCGATCAGATTCCCAAGACGGGCGTGGGCAAGTTCGACAAGATCACCATCAAGAAAAACGTGCAGGCCTTTCTGGAAAAGGCTGAGAAGGTGCGCCGTTCCTGAGGCGCAGGGAGAGGTGCGTCGGGGCCGGGCCTTTCAGGCGCCGGCCCCTTGTATTTTGGTCGAAATCCGGGTGTTCGGCCATAACAAGACTCCGGCTGCCGGTCGAACTCATTGTCGATTTTCGGTGCGATATCCTCGAAATATTGACAATATTCCCGCGGCCCTCGACCTGGCTCGGGGCCGTGAGCCTGTCGAAGGGCTTCGATCCTCGCCTTACAGATTTCCACTCCTAATCCTGTATTTGGCAACGGCTTCCGTCTGTTGTCGCCGGCCCTGCTGGATAAAGGCCTGGGAAGGGCCGCCGGTATCCCCGGCACCAACTCCGGCTTGAAACGGCCGCAACCGGAGCATATAATCGTGCCATCGATGGATTTCGGCCTGGTGGGTATGAACGCACCTACGAAGAAGAAATCACCGCATTTCTTTGGGCCGGCGGCGGGACTTTTGCTGGCCGTTTTTTTGTCTATGGGGCCGTGCCCGCCGGCCTTCGGCCAACCGCCGGCCCCGATCAAGAAGTACGAGGCGCGCCTCGAAGGGGATTTGGAGCGCGAGCTCAGGACGGAGCTGATCCGCTCCTCGGGAACCTTTGAGCTGGTGGACAAGCCGCCACTCTCGCTGAACCTGCTTGAACGGCGAATGAGCCGGGATCTTCCGGAATTTTATCGGCTCTTGAAGGCCTGGGGACACTTCAAGGCTCGGATCGAGACGCGTGTCGAAATCAACGATGAATCCACCGTAGCGGTCTTTCGGATCCAGGCCGGCCCGGCTTTCACTTTGGCCGCGCCGCACCTTCGCCGCGCCGATCCCACCTTGGGCCTAGCCTTCGTTTTGCCTAAACCGGTGGCTATCGGTCTGAAGACCGGGGACCCCTATCGGTCCGCGGACGTGATTCAGGCCAAGGAGCGGCTCGTGGCAGAGGCGGGCCGACGGGGGTTTCCCTTTGCCCGGGCGTGGGAAGAAGAGGTGATCGCCGATCACGCCACCGACACCGTTCGGCTGACGCTGGTGGTGGACCCCGGTCCTCGGGCGCGTTTTGGACCGACGACCGTCACCGGGCTCCAGGCCTTGAATGAGGCCAGCGTGACTCGGCTGCTGCCCTGGCGGGAGGGGGACTTGTTCGACAGTGCCCTGCTGAACAGGGCCCGGGACCTGATCATGGACACCGGCTACTTTGCCACTATCCGTATGGACTACAAGGTTCTGCAAGAGAGCGGCCCGTTGCCCATCACCATCGCGGTCCGAGAGCGGCCGTTTCGCAGCGTGCGCGCCGGGATCGGCTATCAGTCCGACATAGGCCCCGATGCTCGATTTTCGTGGGAGCACCGCAACTTCCTGGGCCGGGGGGAGCAGCTCAAGGCGGACGTGGCCGTGAGCCGCGTTCAGCAGCAGGAGGTTTTGCAGCTTCAGAAGCCGGGGTTCTATGCGGAAAATCAGACCTTGACCCTCAAGACCTCCCTCTTGTGGGAGACGACCGAAGCCTTTACCAGCAACAGCTTCGAAAATTCACTCATACTGGATCGCACTCTGGACCGCATGTCCTCAGCCGGCCTTGGCGTGCGGTACCGTCTGGCCTGGATCGAGCGCCAGGAGGAGGTCAAGCACTATCGTCTGGTCTCTTTTCCGGTGCGCTATAACCTGGATTTGAGCGATGATCTCTTGGACCCGACCCGAGGCGGACGGCTTTTTCTCACCGTGGCCCCCTATGTGGACGTTGGGCCGGAACGGCTGCAATTGTGGAAGTTTCAGGCATCGTACTCCCATTACCTGGAGGTTCTGAGCCGCAAACGGCTGATCCTGGCCGGCCGAGCCACGGCCGGGATGCTGCTCGGCGCGAACAGAGATCAGGTGCCGGCGGACGAGCTGTTTTTCGTCGGGGGCGGCGGTTCGGTGCGGGGGTATTTTTATCAGACGGCCGGTGACGTCGAGGCCGGGAATCCGTTGGGAGGTCTGTCCATGGTGGAGTTTTCTGGGGAGGCCCGCATCAAGGGCCCGCACAACCTCGGGCTGGTCCTCTTCCTGGACGCGGGACGGGCCTTTGACACCCCCTACCTGGATTTTAGCCAAAAGCTGTTCAAAGGGGCCGGTCTGGGCATCCGCTACTATACGCCCATCGGCCCCATCCGCGTGGACGTGGCCTTTCCCTTGGACCGGCGCATCCCCCTGGATCGGCCGTATCAATTCTATGTAAGTCTGGGGCAGTCCTTTTGAGCGAGCCGGCTGCAACCTTAAGACCTCCGAGGAGACGGCGGACTTTGTTTCTGGCCGGGGCGGCGGCGCTGGTCCTGATCTTGGCCGGGAGCCTCTTTTTTCTCTTCTACACGGACCCGGGTCGCCGACTGACCACCCGGCTGATCGCCAACGCGCTTTCCGTGGAAGGCCTGACCGTCCGCCTTGAGGAGCTGGGACCAGGCTTTCCCAGGCATCTTCGCCTGGCCAGGTTCACCATTTCGGACCGGCGCGGAGCATGGTTGTCCGGGTCCGGCGTCCGGATTTCCTGGCAGCCGTCGGCGTTGCTGCGAAGGCGCTTGGTCGTGACCGACCTTTCTCTGGAAAAGCTCGTTTTCCACCGGCCCTGGCAGCCTGAGGAGAAAAAAGCCGAGCCTAAAGGCCTCCCCGAACGTCGCTTCCCCCTGAAAATCGAAGTGCAACGGCTGAAGGTGACCCGGCTGACGGTCGAAACGCCGGTGCTAGGTCTGAAGGAGGCTAAGGATTTTTCCGTTGAGGGCCGGGTCCAAATAGCCGGCGCTACCACGAGGACGGTGCTCAGCGTGGCGGGTCTGGACGGGTCCGGGGATCGGCTGCACGTTCAAGGTCAGTGGGACGCCGAAAAGACTTCCCTGGCCTTGGACGCGACCTTGGAGGAGGCCCCGGGCGGCCTCCTGGGCCGCCTCCTGCACCTGCCCGAGCAGACCGCCATCCGGGCCGAATTGGCCGGCCGCGGACCCCTGCAGGAGGTCAATGGGCGTCTGTCCCTCTCCCTGAGCCGCACGGCCACGGCCGCCGCCGATTTCTCGGCCGATCTCAGCCGCACCCCCCGCTTGAGAATCAGCGGACAGGGCCGCCTCGAGCCGGGCCTCCACCTTGCCCCGAACCTGGAAACCCTGGTCGGCCGCCAGGCGACCCTCGCCTTGGAGGGACACCTCCAAGGGGAACGGGTTCTGGCGGTGGATACCCTGAAGGTCGGCACGCCCGAACTCCAGGCCACGGCACGATTGTCCCTGAACCTCGACAGCCTGGCTGTCAGCGGGGCTCTGACGTTGAACGTGACAGACTTTCCGCGCAAGGCTGCGGTGGCCGGTCTGAAGGTCGAGGAAGGCGGCCGATTGGACTGCCGCCTCGGCGGCACCCTGCTGGAGCCGGAGGTTCACGTATCGACCCGTCTCGCCAAGGCGAGTTTTCAGGGGGTTTCCCTTTCTTCCATACAGCTCGCCACGAGTTTGGGT
>Ga0315277_10007113_pt1 | contig 14520 bp, 13 predicted proteins | sample YL17G05_15_MG_FD_203695 | JGI IMG/M metagenome (GOLD analysis project Ga0315277, IMG submission 203695) | Sediment microbial communities from Yellowstone Lake, YNP, Wyoming, USA - YL17G05_15 | ecosystem: Environmental > Aquatic > Freshwater > Lake > Sediment | place: USA: Wyoming | collected... | reverse complement strand
TCGAGCGGGAGCACCCCGACGGCCTCCTGCCCACCCTGGGCGGCCAGACCGGCCTCAACCTGGCGGTGGCCGCCGTCGACGCCGGCGTGCTGGGTCACAACGGCGTGCGCCTCCTGGGCACGCCCGTGGAGGCCATCCGCAAGGCCGAGGACCGCCAGCTCTTCAAGGACATGCTCGAGGAGATCGGCGAGCCCGTCCCCGAGAGTGAGACCGTGACCAGCCTGGCCGAAGCCCGCCGCGTGGCGCGCGAGCTGGGCCTGCCCCTGGTGGTGCGCCCCGCCTACACCCTGGGCGGCACCGGCGGCGGCATCGCTCACACCATGGCCGACCTGGAGCACATCGTCTCGGGCGGCCTGCGGGTCAGCCCCATCCACCAGGTGCTGCTGGAGCGCTGCCTGCTGGGCTGGAAGGAGATCGAGTACGAGGTGATGCGAGACGCCGCCGACAACTGCATCACCATCTGCAACATGGAGAACATCGACCCGATGGGCGTCCACACCGGCGACAGCATCGTGGTCGCCCCCAGCCAGACCCTCACCGACAAGGAATACCAGATGCTGCGCACCGCTAGTCTGAAGATCATCCGCGCCCTGGGCGTCGAGGGCGGCTGCAACATCCAGTTCGCCCTTGCTCCGCGGCCGGAGATCGTGAGCTGGCAGTGGCAGGACGCCTCGGCCGCCCCCTACTACGTGATCGAGGTCAACCCCCGCGTGTCGCGCAGCTCCGCCCTGGCCTCCAAGGCCACCGGCTACCCCATCGCCCGCGTGGCCGCCAAGATCGCCGTGGGCAAGCGGCTGGACGAGATACCGAATCGCGTGACCGGCAAGACCACCGCCGCCTTCGAGCCGGCTCTGGACTACCTGGTGGTGAAGATACCGCGCTGGCCCTTCGACAAGTTCCCCCTGGGCGAGCGCAAGGTGGGCACTCAGATGAAGGCCACTGGCGAGGTCATGGCCGTCGACCGCTCCTTCGAGGGGGCGTTGCAGAAGGCGGTACGCTCCCTGGAGGTTGGCGCGCGCTCTCTCTTGTGGGAGGACCCGCGCTGGCGGGACGAGGACCCCCTGCAGTGGGCGAAGGAGGCCACCGACCAGCGCCTGTGGGCGGTGATGGCCGCGCTGCGCCGCGACATCCCGCCGGACGAGATCGCGCGGGCGACGGGCATCGACCACTGGTTCCTCTTCAAGCTGAACAACATCGTGGCCATGGAGCGTCGCCTCCTCGCCGAGCCCCTGGCGCCCGACCTCCTGCGCCAAGCCAAGCGCCTGGGCTTCCCCGACGAGAACATCGCCATCCTGGCCGACCGCCTGCCGGAGCAGGTGCGCGAGCTACGTCAGCAGGCGGGCATTCGCCCCGTCTACAAGATGGTCGACACCTGCGCTGCCGAGTTCGAGGCCCAGACGCCCTACTTCTACAGCACCTACGAGGAGGAGAACGAGGCCGAGCCCCTGCCCGGCGGGAAGGCCCTGGTCATCGGCAGCGGACCCATCCGCATCGGCCAGGGCATCGAGTTCGACTACTGCAGTGTGCACGCCGCCTGGGCCCTCCAGGCAGCCGGCGTCAAGGCCATCATGGCCAACTCCAACCCTGAGACCGTCTCCACCGACTTCGACACCAGCGATCGCCTATACTTTGAGCCTCTGGACGCCGAGGCGGTGCGCGATCTCCTGGAGAACGAGGGGCTGAATGGCGGCCAGTGGCCTCAATCCATCGTCCAGTTCGGCGGCCAGACAGCCATCAACCTGGCCGAGCACCTGGCGCGAGCGGCCATGCCCATCCTGGGCTCCAGCGCCGAGGCCATCGACATCGCCGAGGACCGCGGCCGCTTCGAGGACCTCGTCTCCCGCCTGGGCATACCCCAGCCGCCGGGTGCAGCCATCACCACCGTCGAGGATGCTTTGGTCACCGCTCAGGCCATCGGCTACCCCGTGCTGGTGCGTCCCAGCTATGTCCTTGGCGGGCGGGCGATGGAGATCGTTCAGGGGGCCGGTGAGCTGAGCCGCTATATGCACGAGGCGGCGCAGGTGAGCGGTGGAAAGCCTATCCTTATCGACAAGTACATGGAGGGGCGCGAGGTCGAGGTGGATGCCGTCTGCGATGGTCAAGACGCGCTCATCCCCGGCATCATGGAGCACATCGAGCGGGCGGGCGTCCACTCGGGCGATTCGATGGCGGTCTACCCGCCCATCAGCCTGTCGGAGGCCGAGATACAGACCATCGTCGATTACACCCAGCGCATCGGCCATGCCCTGCGGGTTCGCGGCCTGATGAACGTGCAGTACGTCATCATGCCCAACGGCTCGGCTGGTGGCTCCACCGTCTACGTCCTGGAGGTAAACCCGCGCGCCAGCCGGACCATCCCCTTCATCTCCAAGGTCACAGGCGTCCCCATGGTGCGTCTGGCCATCAATGTCATGTTGGGCAAGACGCTGTTCGAGCTGGGCTACTGGGGCGGGCTGTGGCCGGCCCAGAAGCTGGTGGCGATCAAGGCGCCCGTCTTCTCGATGGCCAAGCTCATCGGCGTCGACACCTACCTGGGGCCGGAGATGAAGTCCACCGGCGAGGTCATGGGCGTCGACTACACCTTCCCGGCTGCTCTGGCCAAAGCCCTGCTGGCCTCCGACCTGATGCTGCCGCGCGAGGGAGCGATCCTGCTGAGCCTCGCCGACCGCAACAAGCCCGAGGCGCTGCCCATCATCCGTCGGCTTGCCGGCCACGGCTACAAACTGTACGCCACCGAGGGCACGGCCGACATGATCCGGGCGGTGGACCTTTTGGTGGAGATGGTGACCGAGCGGTTGGAGGAAGGCCATCCTAACGTCGAAGACGTGATCCGCGACGGTCTGGTGCAGGGGGTCATCAACACTCCCGGCGGAGGCGAGGCCTCAGTCATACGCGACGGCTTTCACATCCGCCGCGCCGCCGCCGAGAAACACATTCCTTGCTTCACCTCACTGGACACCGCCCGTGCCGCCGTGGACTCTCTCCTTCAGGGTGACCGCAGCTTCACCGTCCAGCGCCTGAGCGAGTATCTTGGGCCGTGAACGTAGAACAAGCCCTCGTCGTTTCCTCTGAGCAGGCGTACGAGAACGCCCGCCTCGTCTGGTTCTCAGCCCCGGCGGTGGCACGAGCCGCTCAGCCCGGCCAGTTCCTGATGATCCGCTGCGGCGAGAACTTGGACCCTCTCCTGCCCCGGCCGATGAGCTTCCACCGCTTTCGCCAGGTCGGCGACGAGCGGCAGTTCGCCATCCTGTTCGACCTGCGCGGGCGCGGCACCGATTGGCTGTGGCGCCGCCAGCCAGGCGACCTGGTGAGCCTCTTCGGCCCTCTCGGCCGTGGCTACGCCGTCCGGCGCGAATCGCAGAACCTCCTGCTCGTGGCCGGCGGCATCGGCATCAGCGCGCTGGTGGCCCTGGCCGACGAGGCCATCGTCGGCGGGAGGGCGGTGACCCTGCTCCAGGGAGCCAGGACCGCCGCCAGGCTCTTCCCTTCGGGTTCATTGCCGACGGAGGTGGAGGTGGTAACCGCCACCGACGACGGCTCGGCGGGCCATCGCGGCCTGGTGACCGAGCTCTTGCCCCAGTATCTTCCCTGGGCCGACCAGGTCTTCGCCTGCGGGCCCAACGCCATGTACGAGGCGATGGCCGCCATCATGCGCCAGCAGGCGAGCCGCAAGCCGGTGCAGGTGCTGCTGGAGGAGCACATGGCCTGCGGCATGGGCGTCTGCTACTGCTGCGCCGTCTTCACCCGCCGCGGCGTGCGCCTGGTGTGCAAGGACGGCCCCCGCTTCGAGCTGCGAGAGGTCCTTCCTTGATGTAAGATACGGTGAGGGTATGGAAGAGCCTATTCCCAACCACGTGTACGAAGGCGACTGCCTGGAGGTCATGCGCCAGTGGCCAGACGCCTGCATCGACCACTGCATCGCCGACCCGCCCTTCGGCATCGCCTCCGGCAGCGGGCGCAAAGGAAAGCGAGGCCTGGGCTGGGCCTTCAGCTCGCACGTCACTATGGACGAGGCCTGGGACCGCTTCAGCAAGGACGAGTTCTTCCAGTTCAACGTCGCCTGGCTGTCCGAGGTCTGCCGGGTGGTCAAGCCCAACGGCAACATCCTCGTCTTCGGCACTTTTCATAACATCTACCAGCTAGGATTCATCCTCCAAAACGTCCTCGACCGCCGAGTCAACAACTCCATAGTCTGGTTCAAGCCCAATGCCCAGCCCAACATCACCGCTCGCACCCTCACTGAGAGCAGCGAGCAGATCATCTGGGCGGTGAATGAGACGCCCACCAAGGCCAAGGGCTGGACGTTCAACTACTGGCAGGCGAAAGAGTTGGCCGACGGAAAGCAGATGCGCAATATGTGGGAGATACCCTGTACCCCCCCTTCCGAGCGGGCCTTCGGGAAGCACCCATCGCAGAAGCCGCTGGCGGTCGTGGAGCGACTGGTGCTCGTCGCCACCAACCCCGGCGAGCTCATCCTCGACCCCTTCGCCGGCGCTGGCACCCTGGCCGTCGCCGCTGAGAGGCACGGCCGCCGCTGGCTCCTCATCGAGAGCGAGGCCCGCTACGTGGAGATCGCCCGCCAGCGCCTAGCAGCGGCCCGCCCAGGCGAGTCCAGGTAGCCCGCTTCTACCTCGCGACCGTCTCCTCGAAGAACCCCTGGACGCTCGTGCGAGCGGCGATGCGCTCGGCGATGAGCATGAACACCTGAGTCACCGGCGAGTCCGGCTCCCTCTCCACGATCGGCACCCCTTCGTCGCCGCTGGCGCGCACCTGGACGTCCAGGGGGACCTCGCCCAGGAACTCCAGACCGAGCTTCTCGGCTGCCTCGCGAGCGCCGCCGTAGCCGAAGATCTCCGTGCGCTGGCCGCAGTGGGGGCAGAGGAAGTAACTCATGTTCTCGATGATCCCGAACACTGGCACGTCCAGCTTCTCGAACATCTTCACCGCCTTGGCAGCGTCCTCCAGCGAAATGACCTGCGGGGTGGTGACAATGACCACGCCGGCGATGGGCGCCTCCTGAGTCATGCTCAAGGGCGCGTCGCTGGTGCCTGGCGGCAGGTCGATGATCAGATAGTCCAGCTCGCCGTCGGCAGCCCAGGGCACCTCGTGCAGGAGCTGGCGAATGCCGCTGCCGATCAGCGGGCCGCGCCAGATCACCGGCAGGCCCGGCCGCAAGAGAAAACCGATCGAGATCACCTTGACACCATAGCAGGTCACCGGCACGAGGCCCGTATCGGCCTGGTAGCCCTGCTCCAGCCCGACCATGGTGGGGATGTTAGGCCCGGTGAGGTCGGCGTCCAGCAGGCCCACCCGTGCCCCGTGCTTGGCCAGGGCGATGGCCAGGTTCACCGCCACCGTGGACTTGCCCACGCCGCCCTTGTTGCTGGCAACGGCGATGATGTTGCGCACGCCCTCCACCGGCCGCGGGCCACTCAGAGGCGAGTGCGCCCGCACATCGGCATCCATCTTCACGTCTACGCTCTCAACACCGGGCACAGCCCGAACGGCCTCCTCGGCCCTGCACTGGAACTCGCTGCGCAGGGGACAGGCGGGGGTAGTGAGCACGAACCTGAAGGCCACCTTGCCACCGTCGACCTGCAGGTCGCGGATCATGCCCAGGCTAACGATATCCCGACGCAGCTCGGGGTCCTCGATGGTGCTCAGGGCGGCCAGGATCGCCTCCTCGCTCGGGCCCTGTTTGCCTTCTCCTTGTTCCACCGCTATCTCCTTTTCAGACGCCCCCTCTTCCTGGGGGAAGAGCACTGGCCTCTACGATGAACCGACAGCAATCGTCGCCGCGGCTCTGGAACTCGGCCGCTCGCACGTGGCCGCCCAGCAATTCACTGAGTAGCTCCAAATGCCAGACGCAAACCTCGTCCTGACTCTCGGCCACCCTGCGATAGGCGCAGTTATAGCCCAGAATCTCGAAGCCCTCTTCCAGCTTGTGCCACTCGGCGAATCCGCTTTCCGCCTGCAAGATGTCAACCACTGCCGACACCCGCTCCTCCAGGCTCTTGCCCTCGAGGCGATGAGCGTACTGGCTGGCTATCCTGCGGGCCAGCTTGCGGAAGAGGAGAGTTTTCTTCTCGGCTGATGAGAGGCCTTCGATCTCGCTGCTGTCCAACAAGGCTACCTCGTCGATGATCATGTCGGCCAGACGGTCGTAGCGCTTGGGGAAGGTCTCCTCGCCCTTATCGGTAAGTGAGTAAACGAAATGGGGGCGACCAGTGGGGCGACGCACCTCGTGGGCGGTCACGAGGTTGTCCCGTTGCAGGGTGGCCAGATGCTGGCGTACGGTCATTCGGGCCAAATCCAGCGCCGACGCCAGTTCCTCCACAGTGCCACCGGCGCTGCGCTTGAGGAGGGCGAGGATCCGGCTCTTGGTGCTCTCTACCGCCATCGTCTCAGGGGTGGGACATAACGATCGCCGTGGAACCAGCAGGCGAATCTTACCGTTAATAGTATAGCGCACGGTCACCACTGTGGCGATGCAGGCAGTGGAAGAGGAATTAGAGAACTGGATAACGTAAATACTGTGTCAACCTTGACAACATTCTTTTTCTTCGCTATGATCTGTAGATGGTTGTGTAACGTATCGAAGGCCAGACGCGTCTAATCATGGCAACCAGGGAAGTGGAGAACTACGGTGAACAAGGTCGCAGTCACTGAACATGCTGAGGTAACCACGGAGCCGGGCTGTCGCCATCACTGGCTGATAGAGAGCCCTCAAGGCCCTACCAGCATGGGCATCTGCAAGCTGTGTGGTGAGCAGAAGGAATTCCGCAACTCAGCGTCGGATCTGTTGTGGGAGGATGAACCTCTGTCCGAGCTGTCCTACGGTCGCTGGGGCAAGTCACGCGAGTTCAGCGCTCCTGCGGGCGACGGGGCGGATGGCGATGTCGCCGCGGCAGGGGTAGCAGCAGGCGGTAGCACCCGTCTGGCGTAAAAAGAGAGTAGTGCCGCTGAGAGGGGTGCACCCCTGTGGGGCGCACCCCTTCTGTTTTGCTAGCCCCTGAGCAAGGCGCTGGTATAATGACGCCAGCGGGGGGAAAGCGTGAACCTGTCCGTCGAGCTGGCGCCCAGATGCAAGCGGGGGCTCTTTCTGGCCAACCCGGTGATGGCTGCCTCCGGCACCTTCGGCTATGGGCTGGAGATGGCCAAGGAACTGGACATCCAACGCTTGGGGGCCATCGTCTGCAAGGGGACAACCCTACGCCGACGGCGGGGCAATCCTCAGCCCCGCATGGTGGAGACCCCCGCTGGCATGCTCAACTCCATCGGCCTCCAGAACATGGGCGTAGAAGCCCTCATCCGCGACATCGCTCCCGTCTGGGCCACCTGGCGCGTGCCGGTCGTCGTGAACATAGCCGGTGAGAGCATCGAGGAGTACGCTCGCCTGGCCCGCCGATTGGATGGCGTGCCCGGGGTCAGCGGCCTGGAGCTGAACATTAGCTGCCCCAATGTGGCCACCGGCCTGGCCTTCGGCAGCAGCCCCCAGATGGCCGCCGCGGTGACCGCTGCGGTCAGGCGGGAGACCACCCTGCCCGTCATCGTCAAGCTGGCTCCCAATGTCAGCGACATCGTCAGCGTGGCGCAAGCGGTGGCGGACGCCGGCGCCGATGCCCTCACCCTCGCCAACACCCTCCCCGCCATGGCCATCGATGTGAGGAGCAGGCGGCCGGTCCTGGGCTGGACCTTCGGCGGCCTTTCCGGCCCGTCCCTCAAGCCCATCGCCTTGCGCCTGGTCTACCAGACAGCGGCAGCAGTGGACGTTCCCCTTATCGGCTGTGGCGGGATCATGACCGGCCTCGACGCCATAGAGTACATCATGGCTGGGGCCACCGCCGTTCAGGTGGGCACCGCTACCTTCGTCAACCCGCGGGCCACCCTCGATGTGCTGGAGGGCATGGAGCGGTTCATGGAGGAAGAAGGGGTAGACGACCTCCGCCAGCTCATCGGCGCTGCCAGGCTGTAACGTATCGTTCTCTGGCAGCGTCTGAATAGAGGGTGACGCCATGAGTTATGGAAAGTTTTGGCAGCGCGTTGCTTCTGCTCTAGTGCGGGGCAGGAGTGAAGTTGGGCAGGCCTTGGGAGAGTACGCCTTGGTGTTGGCCCTGGTCGCCCTCGTTGCCGTGTTGGCACTGATGGCCATCGGAGCGGTCGTCCCCGGCCCCTTGCAGCACGTCGCCGACGCCATGGGCCTCTAGCCTAGGCCATTGCCTCGCCTGCTGCCGTAATCCCAGGCCTGCTGCCGGTTCTGTGCCCTCGTCCTTGACCCCTCATGCCCCTCGATGTACGCTGAATCTAGTCGGGGTGTAGCTCAGCCAGGCTAGAGCGCGTGGTTTGGGACCACGAGGTCGGCGGTTCAAATCCGCCCACCCCGACCAAGCTGTGCGTCAAAGGAGGAGGCGGACAATGGCCCAGGGCAGGCTTGATGGCAAGGTAGCGATCGTGACCGGCGGCGCCTCGGGAATCGGCAAGCGAACGGCCGAGGTGTTCGTCGAAGAGGGTGCCCGCATCATCATCGCCGACCTCAGCGGCGACGGCGTGGCAGCGATGGTCGCCCAGCTTGGCCACAACCACGCAGACGGCGTGCAGCTCGACATCCGCGATGAAGAGGCGGTCAAGGGGATGGTGGATCAGGCTTTTCGGCGCTTCGGGCGGCTCGACATCACCTTCAACAACGCTGGCACCGGGGGCTTCAGCCCCATCCATCAGCACACGCTGGAAGAGTGGGAGCGAATCGTTGGCGTTTGCCTTACCGGCACTTTCCTCTGCATCAAGCACGAAGCGATGCGGCTCATCGGCCAGGGGCAGGGCGGGAGCATTATCAACGTCGCCAGCCTCAACGCCATCCAGGCTGCGGAAGGCTTCGCCGCATACTGCTCAGCGAAGGCGGGGGTGGCCATGCTCACCAAGGTGGCCGCGCTCGAACTCGGTCGGCACCGCATCCGTGTGAATAGCATTGGCCCTGGCCTCATCCACACGCCTCTCAGCCAGTTGCTCACCAGCGTCGCCGGCCTGGAGGACGCCTTCGTCCACGAGTCGCCCATCGGCCGCGTCGGCGAGCCCGAGGACATTGCTCGCCTCGCCCTCTACCTCGCCTCCGCTGAGTCCTTCCTGATGACTGGCCAGACCCTTTTCATCGACGGTGGTATGAGCCTGAAGAAGTACCCCGAGCTCTTCAGCCACTTTCGCTTGCTGGCTGGGGAGTAAGCCTAGGCCCGTAGGGAGCAAGCCGGGCGCCAGGTGAATGACCTGCGCGCACTGCCTCAAGGCCTGGCCCAACTGGCTATTGGCGAACCGTGCAGTGGTCGCCAGCAGCGCTGCCTGCCACCCTGGTTGCTTCACACGAACCTCCTGCGTTGGTAGACGCAAGAGATGGGCCGACTGTTACGGCGGCTGGCGTTGACCGACAGACTTGCTTGCGGGCGTGCATCGGTTGATGCTATGCTGAGCGTTGAGGGAACGCAGGGAGGGAGTTATGCCGTCCTTGATCTTTCAAAGCTTAGGGCCCCTTGAGATAGGCCTCATCGTGCTGGCCGTTCTTGTCGTCTTCGGAGTGGGCAAGGTAGGGGACATTGGCGGCGCCCTGGGGCGCTCGATCCGCGAGTTCCGCCGCGAGCTGAAAGAGGGTCAGGAGGAGGAGCCGAAGGAGGAGGCGACGAAGGTCGAGGGAAAGAGCGAGGAGGAGAAGAAGAGCTAAGCGACAGCGCTCGCCTTCATCGGGAAGCAAATAAGCCAGCCGAGGGCTGGCTTATTCTATCGCTGCGGACGTGTCCTTACTGCTCTTCGATGGTCACGGAGAGGATCTCGTCGCCGGGCGGCGCGTTCGGGTCGCGCCATTCTCTCGCCGTGAGGGATTGGACGATGTCCATGCCCTCAACCACCTGTCCGAACACCGTATTGTGACTCCCCAACTGTTGAGTCAGGTCCTGAAGGGCTATGAAGAACTGGCTCCCGTTGGTAACGCGGGCTTCTCTGTCCTCGCCCATGGCTACCGAACCGACGCCATGCTCCTTGTCGTTCGTCTCTGTGGGCAGGGTGTAGCCGGGTCCGTCCTCGCCTGTACAGGTGACAGCCTCGCTCGCCGTACACGTGGGGTCGCCGGCTTGAGCCACCAGCTCAGGATCGACGAAGTAGAAGATGAGGCCGTCGTAAAAGCCATCGCGTGCCAGGAACACGAAGTTGTTCACCGTTTGCGGCACCGCATCATCGAATAGCTCCAGACGGATGTCCCTGTCCCCCTCGTCGGTCTTAACTTTAATCACCGCGAAGTACTGCTTGCTGGTGTCGATGGTCATCTCGGGTGGGTTGGGGTAGGTCTTCACCGTTCGGGGCTCGACTGTGGGACTGGCCTCTGCCGTTTGCTCCGCCACGGTCGGCGTGGGCGTGATCGTAGGTGCGGTATTTTTGCTGTTGCTTCGCATGGTTCCCGACATGACGGCGCCCAGGCCTACACTTCCGACGATGGCTATGAGGGCAATGATGTAGAAGAGGCGAACGTTGAACAGAAGGGATACGGGGAAGGGGGGCTTGGCCCGCGCCTGAGCAGCCAGCGACTCCCGCCTCAGTCGTCCTGGTATTCGCCCTCGCCGTCGTTTTTCCCTGCCCAAAGTCGATCACCCCTTTGCCAGTGGTACCCCCGGCGGGACTCGAACCCACGCACCCGGCTCCGGAGGCCGGTGCTCTATCCGACTGAGCTACGGGGGCCTGCATCAATCATAGCCTGGTCGACCCTTCTCGACAAGGTACTCACCAGGGGAGAATCTAGATGAGGTAGCGAAGCCACACATAGACGGTGGCTATGACCAGTGAGACCATGGTGACCAGCACGCTATAGCGCAGGAACTGGACGAAGGTGACCCTGTAACCGGCGCGCTCGGCCACTCCAATAACGTACACATTGGCCGAGGCAGCCACGATAGTGAAGTTGCCGCCAAGGCCGGCGCCCAGCGCCAGAGCCCACCACAGGGGGTTGCTGCCCGAGCGGCCCACCTCTAGCTGCTGGCTCACCTCGTCCACCACGGGGATCATGGCCGCCGTAAAGGGAATGTTGTCCACGATGCCCGAAAGGATAGCCCCGGGCCACAGCGTCAGCATGGTGGCAGCCGACAGGCTGTCGCCGCTGGCATCGGCCATCTTCTTGCCGATATCCTCCAGTAGGCCTGCGTGCTCCACCCCGCCCACCACCATGAACAAGCCCACGAAGAAGAAGATGGTGGGCCATTCCACCTCCAGCAGCGCCTCGCGGGGGTGCTGACGGCCGACTATGATGAGAGCGGTGGCCCCCGCCAGAGCTACCGTGGCCGGCTCGTAGTCAAAAGCCCCGTGGAGAAGAAAGCCAATGGTAACCAAGGCAAGGATGATCAGCGACTTGTACAGAAGGCCGCGATCGGTCAGGACCTCGCTCTCGTCCAGCTCCATGATGCGGTGTTCAAGCTCGGGGCGCGTTTGCAGCTGACGGCGAAAAAGGAAGAACACCATGACTAAGAAAACGGCCAAGATCAGGAGAATGACCGGCGCGAGGTGAGCCAGGAAGTCCACAAAGCTTAGGTCGGCCTCGCTAGCGATGATGATGTTAGGCGGGTCGCCGATGAGGGTGGCCGTGCCGCCGATGTTGGAGGCCATGATCAGGGTCAGCAGGAAGGGCACAGGGCTCACTTGGAGGATGCTGGCTACAAAGATGCTCAAGGGGGCCATCAGGACGACAGTGGTGACGTTGTCCAGAAAAGCGGATGCCACCGCCGTAATGACTGCCATGAACAGGAGAATTCGGATGGGATTCCCCTTGGCCAGCTTGGCTGCCCGTATGGCCAGCCACTGGAAGGCGCCTGTCTTCCCCAGGGTATTGGCTATGATCATCATTCCCACCAGGAGGAAGATGACGTTGAAATCGATCGCCGCGAAGGCCTCCTCCTGGTCAAGGATGCGAAAGGCGATCATCGCCAGCCCGCCGGCCAGGGCGGCCGCTGTCTTGTGAATTCGTTCGGAGATGATAAGCAGATAGGTGATGGAGAAGATCAGGGAGGAGATGGCCAGGTCGTTCAAACGCCTCCCTCCCTGCCCTCTTGCCGGGGGTATCGCTGACCTTGTTCCCCGCCGACGACGCTAGCTATCGCGCCCAATAGCCACTCCACGCCGGGGACGCCATCAACCCAATAGTCGGCTTCCTCCATCACCTCTGGCCCGCTCTCCGGGTTGGCAACAGCAACGGCAGCGCCGCTCACCTTGCCCTCCTCTCGCCAGTGGCGCAGCACCTTGAACGCCTCCGCATCGGTCAGATCATCCCCCAGGCAGAGGACGCCGTCCAGGTGGTAGGTCTCCATCAGGCGGGCCAGGGCCGTGCCTTTGTGGACGTCCAGGGGCGGGCCCAGCTCGAAGACCATTCGGCCCTGCCGTATGCGCAGGCCTTGCCTCTCCCAGCACGCCAGCGCATCCAGAATGGCCAGACGAGCGGCCTGGTGATCGGCGCAGCGGCGGTAGTGCAGGGCGAGGATGGGTCCCTTGTCCTCCAGGATGAGGCCGGGCAGGTCGAGACCGACGGCCAGTTCCTCCTTCGCCTCCCTGACCACCTTTTCGTAGGGCGCTGCCTCGGCCGGCGTCTCCTCCCGGCCCTGACGCCACCAGGACAGGCCGTGGTTGCCAATGTAGACCAGCTCTTCCAGCCCCACCAGGCGGCGGGCAACCTCGGCGGCACGCCCGCTTATCACCGCCACCACCTCCACCCGCCGCGCTATCTCCTGAAGATAGCGACGGCAGAGGGGGGTGACTGCCGCCGCGTCTGGCGTATCGGCTATGGGGCTGAGTGTGCCATCGATATCCGTCGCCAAACCGAAGGGGCGCTGGGCGAGGATAGGCTTCAAGGAGCCGATGTCGTCGAGGCGAGCAGCCATTACGGCTAGAAGGATAGCACACCCGCAGGGAGGGGGTGAATCGGTGAGACGCTATCGAGGTGGGGTAACTGGTTCATGTTTGGTGGGTTCTGGGCTCCTGGGTTCACACACAACCCCCCCGACAGGTCGGGGGGGCATGGGGAGGCGAATCTGATGCCCCCGCCTTCAGGCGGGGGTCGAGAACCAAGCCATCAACGACGAACCGGCCCCGAGGTAGGCTGGCAGTTGACGCCAGGGCAAGGTGGTGCTACCTTTACTGCGGGAATTGTTTGCTGGGAGTTCGATGCCTTTCTTGGCGCTACAATCAGGTAGGGACGAAGCAAGACGGGCGTTTGGCGATGGCGCATTGGTGGCGCCATCGCTGGCATTTTGGGGAGCTTGCTAATGCGCTTTCCTCTCATCCCCAGGAACTATCGCTTCTACGACCTCTTCGAGAAGAGCGCTCACAATCTGGTGACGGCCGCCGAAGTGATGGCGGACCTGATGGAGCACTTCGAGAACGTGGAGATGAAGACGGCCCGCATGAAGGAGCTGGAGCGCGTCGGCGATGGGATAATCCACGAGATCGTCGAGGCGCTTCACAAGACCTTCGTGACGCCCATTGACCGCGAGGACATAACCGGCTTGGCCCAATACATGGACGATGTGATTGACTACATGGAGGGGGCCACCACCGCCATTCGCATCTACGGCATCAAGCGCCCCACGGCGGCCGCTCGCGCTGTGGCTGACCTCGTGCGTCTCCAGACCGTCCAACTGGAGAGGGCTATCGTCAAGCTGCGGCAGCGGTCGCATCTCAGGAGCGTGCTCGAGGAATGCGTGGAGATCCATCGCCTGGAGAATGAGGCCGACACCCTCTTCCTGGATGCGACGGCCAGGCTCTTTGAGGAAGAGCCCAACCCGGTGGAGATCATCAAGTGGCGGGAGATCTACGACCAGTTGGAGCTGGCTACCGATAGCTGCGAGCATGTTGCCAACGTTCTTGAGGCCATCGTCCTGAAGCATGCCTAATTGGCGCCAAGGAGAAGCTGAAGAGGGAAGCGCGTCTTCCCTCTTTTTCTACCTGTTGGGGCAAGGATTCCCTTAGTGGATAGCGGTCTCCTCTTCATAGGGTTCATAGTGGCTGTGGCCCTCCTGTTCGACTTCTTCAACGGGTTCCACGACGCCGCCAACTCTGTGGCCACTGTGGTCTCTACGCGCGTGCTCAGTCCGGGCCAGGCTGTGGTCTGGGCAGCCTTCTTCAACTTCGTGGCTGCCTTTGGCTTGGGTGTCCATGTCGCCAACACCATCGGGAAGGGGGTCATAGAAACAGCCATCATCGACGAGCGGGTGATCTTATCCGCCCTGATCGGCGCCATTGTCTGGGATGTGATCACCTGGCGGTACGGGCTGCCGACCAGCTCCTCCCACGCTCTGATAGGCGGGTTGGTGGGGGCGGCCATCGCCAAAGCGGGAACGGACGCCGTGATCGGCGCCGGGCTGCGGAATATCAGCGCTTTTATCGTGATATCGCCGATGGTCGGGTTCATAGCCGCCACATTGCTGGCCCTGGCCATACTGCACATCTATTCCCGGCAGGCGCCAAGCACGGTACAGGGCGTGTTCCGGCGGCTGCAGTTGCTCT
>Ga0315277_10007112_pt1 | contig 14521 bp, 9 predicted proteins | sample YL17G05_15_MG_FD_203695 | JGI IMG/M metagenome (GOLD analysis project Ga0315277, IMG submission 203695) | Sediment microbial communities from Yellowstone Lake, YNP, Wyoming, USA - YL17G05_15 | ecosystem: Environmental > Aquatic > Freshwater > Lake > Sediment | place: USA: Wyoming | collected... | reverse complement strand
CCTTGTTGATATCGAAGACCATGGCCTTGAATGCCTGGACCTTGTAATCGAGGATATCGCAAAGCGTGGAAAATAACGAGACGAATTCAGGCAGTTTCGCGACCCGGTCCTCGGGCAAACCTTGAAACGCGGCGATGTAGTCTGCTAGGGGTTGCACGGGGTCCGCCTTCCCGTGTTTGATTTCATTCTTGATCTCGACCAGCTTCCCGGCGAAGTAATCGAGGCTCAGTTGTTTCGCAAGCTTGCTCATGGGTTGTCACCACTGGCGGTTCAAGGATCACCCGGTATCATCGAGCAAGCGCGTGAACTCCTGCTCGTCCACCTCGATGACCCTGGACGGCCCGAGTTGGTGGATTTCTTTGCCGCCGGTGTCCCCGTTGGAAAACTTCATGCCTTGCCGGACGACAGCGATGATCTTGTCCGCCGCTTTGACGAAGCCGTGGGACGTGGTCGGCACGAGCATGATGAGCTGGATTTTTTCCGTGGTCTTGCGGATGAGCCGGGAAATCAACTCCTTGTTCGAATCGTCCAGGTAGATGTGCGCCTCGTCGAACACGCAAATGGGCCCGGGATTCAAGTCCTGGAGCGTGAGCATGAGGCTCAGGGCGATGATCGATTTCTGGCCCTCCGACACGGCCATGAGCGGGAGACATGTTTGATTGAGGAAATCAACCGACACGTCGATCCTGGGATTCTGGAAATCACCACCCGCGCCAAGCACGGGACGGAAGGGAATGTTCAGGTCCACGAACTTGTTAACAACCAGTTGCTCGAGCTCCTTTACTTTTTGCGTCATCTTGGAGAGATAATCCTTTTTCAACTCGTCCCCGATGCCCTTTACCTTCGAGATCTCGTTGTTGAGCTCGTCCATTTTCGTGGAAATGTCTTTCAGCACCCGGCGATTTTCATTAAATTCTTTTTCGATCTCGTCAGAAATGTAGATGAATTCCACGGAAGAAAGCCGTTTATTAAACTTTCCGATGATCAAGTCGTATTCCTCGATGGTCTTGAGCTGTTCCGGCTTGATTTGTCCCTTCAAGTTAAGCTCGATGTAAGCTTGTTCCCGTTCCAGGCCATCGATATCATGCTGGATTTTTTCCTTCTCCATCTCAAGGACCTTGACTTGCACGTCGATGGCATTGATGGACGCGGTCTCTTCGGCTATCGAAGCGAGGATTTCCTTCTTCTGTCCTTCCAGCACTGCCATCGCCTCGCTCGTTTCCTTTATTTCTTGCTTGATCCCGTCTTTCTTATCTTCAAGGACCTTGAGATCCGCCGCGTTTTGCTTGATCTCATTTTTTAGCTGCTCATGGGCATCGACGGCAGCGTTGTATTTGGTTTCCGTCGCGGAATGCTTGAACTCGAGCTCCGTGACCTTTTTTCCGGCCTCTACAAGGTCTTTATTGACCAGGGCGATGCGGCCTTGGATATCGTCAAGTTTTAGTTTCGTGTCGGAGAGCTCGTTAGTGAGGGTGAGGAATTCCTTTGGTTTTTGTGATTCGAGATGTTTTAACTCCATCGACAAGTCCGAAATGGCCTTTTCGTTCTTGACAATGGCTTGCTTGATGAGATCTTTTTTCGCGAGAAGCTGGCTCTTTCTTTGGCTTAATCCTTCCTTTTGCTTTATATAGATGAAGACTTTCTCGAACTCCGACCGCATTGTTTCTTTTTCCTTTCGTTTCGTTTTCAGGGCGTCGATCTCGGCCTCGAGCGTCGTGTTTTCCTTGACCAAGATGTTGAGACGCATCACCATCGCGCTGGCATCATCCCCGCCTTGCTGCGGGGTGAGGATCAATGGGCCATAATATGGCGGAGCAGATTCGACGGTATCTTCCTTGCCCTCGACGATGATCCCATCCAATGTCACGCACCTTGCACGGTCATCCGCATCTATCAATGCCAATGCATCGGAAAAACTTTCCACGACGATCGTATCCCGGGCTATGTGATAAACGATGGACTTGAGCCAATCTGGAACCTTGACGAGATTGTAGAGATAATCGATTGCACCTTGAAATTTCACTCGTGGTTTGGAAAAAGGCTGTTGCTGCACATTTTTAGGCCAATAGATCGTGCCTGCGACCTTGAGCTTCTTTCGCATCGAATTGAGCAGGTTAAAATTTACCTTCGTGAAGGCAACAAACCCGAGCAAGCCATTTTTCTTGAACTGCGCCTCGATGGCTCTTGCATGGGCCGGATCAAACTGCATAAATTCATGGATGGGTCCTTTCATATCGTTTTGCAACCCGCGATTCTGGATTTCTTGCTTCAGCTGCTCGACCTCCTTGAAGGATCGCCGTTCATCATCACCTTGGCCGCCGGGATAGCCGACTTGCTTGCGCAAGTCTGCCTCGTCGCGCTTCTTCTGTGTCAATAACTCGGACTTTCGCTTGATCTCAGCATCCAGGTCCGCCACTTCCTTGTCGATCTGGCTTTTCATATCCGCTTTGGAATCCATGGAGGCAGTCCACTTGAACTGCCGGAGATCGTTGGTAATTTCGTTGATATCGCCAATCACATTCTTAATATCAGTTTCATTCGCATCGAGGTTGTTCTGGTTGTTTTTCTTATCTTTTGTCTCTTGCTGCAAATCAGCTTTTATCGAATCGTGTTTTTCCAGCCAATCCTTATTCTTCACGAGTTCCCCGCGTATGCGATCGAGTTTTTCTTGCAAGCTCTTGCTTTTGATCGCGTGATCGTTAGCCACCTTATCAAGGCTGTCTCTTTCGACGCGTTCATGCCGCAGTTGCTGGTCAAGGGACTCAAGGTCCTTGGCAGCTTGCTCCTTCTCTGCTTTCAAGGTGTCATTTTTTTGCTTGAGGTCTTGCTTGGCCTTGTCCCACTTGGTCGCCTCCTCGTCCAGGCGGGCAATGTCTGCTTTCAATCCCGAGATGCAATCCTTTTTCTCATCGATGGCTTTTTCGCACCCGTCACGTGTTCCCGAGAATTCCGCCAGTCTGTTCTTGTGGGCATCCAGGTCCGCGGTCATTTTCGGCTTCTGGACTTCCTTCTCGCTCGCGGCGAGCTTTTTTTCGTCGATTTTCTTGATGATATCAGCTTTTTGTGCCCAGCTTCGCTCGGCGTTGAATTTCACGAGCTCGGCTTCGAGCTGCCGTTTTTCCTGGAGTTTTTCCATCTTCCCGACGAGGATCTTGTCTTGTTTCGAGCAAGTGTCTTTCTGGATCTGGAGATTTTCCATCTGCGTGTTCATACCTTCCAGCTTCGCGGCGTTAACCTCTATATCGCTCCTGAGATCCGCGATGCCCATGCCTGCTTCGATCAGCGAGTAGATCTCCTTCGCGGACAAGTCCTTGATCGCGTTGACGTGGCCTTGGGCCACGAACGAGAATATGTTGTCGGGATAGATGCGCAGCTCCTTGACGAGCGCATACACGGTGGTCGCGTTCACGTGGTTCCCGTTCAAGTAAAAATCTGATCCTTGATCCTTCCGCAAGAGGCGTGCAATCTCGTAGACCGTGCCATCGGTGGCGCGGAACCCTACCTTGACCCTCAAGAATTCCGCGCCGTGATGGATGAACCCGTCCCATTTCGCATAGCGGCCATCCTTCGCGTTCGATCCAAGCACGAACTTAATTGCCTGGAACACAGATGATTTGCCAGCCCCGTTAGGCCCCGTGATGATGGAAAACTTGGAAACGCTCCCATCATTCCGCAACAGGGATATCCGGGCTTTCGTGAATGAAAGAAAGTTTTCCATTTCGATCCATTCGAGGACCAAACCTAGAGATGGCTTTATTTCTTGGGTCACGAGCGATTTACGCCTTTGAAATGCTTCTTGATCATGTCGATCTTGTTTTTCGCCGCTTCGAGCTTTCGCTTGGCAACCAGGACCTCGTCCTCGAGGAGGAACGGGTACCTGAAGAGCAAGGAGCGGTCTTCTTGCACGTACACGCCTTTCTCCAGGTGATCGAGCGTGCGGATCAGGGCATCGTAGTCTTGTTCCGCTGCGGATTGCCAGAGCAGCTCCTTGAACGGGTCGTCTGGCCGGCCTGGCGACGATGCCGGAATGCTTGCATTTGCCATGATAGGCGGTTCTTTCTTCGCAGCCGTGCTCGTGGTGCCTCGCGGTTCATCGTCGTCGATTTTCGACCTGGAAAGGCCTTTTTGCAGCTTCACCGATGGTGGATCGAATCGATCGAGGCCGTTCTCACCGTGCAAGGCATCGAGTAAGAATTTCGTGGAAAGCTCCTTCATCTCCATTGACTGCTTCTGGATCATGGCATGCTTGGCGAAGCTCTCGATATCCCCCCACGTCCACTCGTCCATCTCGTCCGTGATCATGGCAAAGTTCACGCTCGCCTCGGGTTCGAACAGGTGCTTTAAGTAAAACTCGCGTTCCTCCCTCGTTGGAACGTCCATGTCCACCATAAAATCAATCGAATTCAAGAGGCGCTTATCGATGGTTTTGGGATTGTCTGACACTACCACGATCTTGTCATTTCTCACGTTACGCTCGACGAAGAATCGGGAAAAATTTATGCTGAAGGTCGTGAATGCGGATGTTTCGCGCGCCTTGTATGCTTTTGACAAGAAGGCATCGGAATTATACAAGAAGATGATGGAAGGGATGTTGATCTTCACGTAATCGAAAAAATCATCCATTATTATGGAAAATTCCTTGAAATCGATCAAGATGCGTTCGATGTCGATCACGAACATGGAAAATTCCTTGCCTGCCTCGTCAACTTCCAATAGTTTTGTGATAAATTCGATATCTTGAAAATTCTTGTTGACGATCACGTTCCCGGAGTACAATAGATTTTTGTTGGCGCTCGTCTCCCCTTGCTTGATCATGGTCGAATAAAACTTGAGGATCTTGGCAAGATTCTTGACCACGACCAGTTCTTGGACCGGGGCCCCCAATGCTTGCTTGGTCTCGGGTGAAGCGGGTTGCACGCGCGTGATGTAGTTCACGACCGTCTGGCCCTTGTCGGCCGTAGCGAGCACGGCTATCGGCTTTTCCGCCCTGGTGTCTGTTTCATTCGAGGGCGCCTTCTTTGGCTCATCCATATTCCGATTCCCAGCTACTCCTTGATTGATTTTCCTAGTATAATCCTAACCATTTATAATTTCGGTGTTTAGCATGGCCGATAACGATTTAAATGAGGTATTAATTTACCAGCCGTTCGTTTTTATCTTCACTAGCACCACGAAATTTCTTAACTAAAACAAGCGTGATGAAAATGGGCAAGTTAGCAAGGGATGTAGCAATCATCGGGGCGGGGATCTCGCATTTTGGCCAGTTTCCCGACAAGCAAAACCCGGATCTCTGGGTTGAAGCATTCCTGGATTGCGTGAAAAATGTTGATAAGGGCATCGATGTAAAAAAAGATGTTGATGGTGGGCTGTATTTTGGAAACTTCACGGCCGATCTATTCACGGGGCAAGGCCATCTCGGTCCCATGTTAGCCGATCTCGTGGGCTTGACGCCAAAAGGAGCCACGAGATTCGAAGGAGCGTGCGCCAGCAGTGGCCTTGCGTTCCGGCAGGCCGTGGTTGCCGTCGCCAGCGGCGTCGCGGATGTCGTCTGCGTGGGTGGGGTCGAGAAGATGACCGCGTTACCGACCGCGGGCGTCACCGAGGCATTGGCAGCCGCGGCAGACGTGGTTTACGAGGCACGGGTCGGTGCGACGTTTCCCGGGCTGTACGCGAACGTCGCATCGGCGCACTTCAATAAATACGGCACGACCAGCGAGGACCTGTTCCGCGTCGCCATAAAAAACCACGAGAATGGCAAGCTCAATCCAAAGGCGCAGATGCCGATGACGATCACCGACATCATGAACCAGAAAATCGAGAAGGTAAAGAAATCGGGCGGCGAGGTGCCGAATTGGAAGACGGATTTCGACTTCTTGAAAAGCTCGTCGAATCCCGTCATCGCGTACCCGTTGCGGTTGTTCGATTGCAGCCTCATCACGGACGGCGCTGCGTGCTTGTTCCTCGCCGCGGCGAGCGTGGCGAAAAAATTCACGGACACTCCCATCCTGGTTGCCGGAACCGGCCAAGGCAGCTCGAGCCTGTCACTGCACAACCGCGACACATTCACGAGCTTCATCGCCGCGAAGACGGCAGCTGATCAAGCATACAAGATGGCCAATGCGAAGCCAAAAGATATCAAGGTTGCTGAAGTGCACGATTGTTTCACGATCGCTGAGCTGGTTGCCATGGAAGACTTGGGCTTCGCTCAAGCGGGCAAAGCCGCTGAAATGGTGAAGAACGGCGAGACGAAACGTGATGGCACCATCCCGATCAACACGGACGGCGGCTTGAAATCGAAGGGGCACCCGGTCGGCGCGACGGGCGCGGCCCAGGTCGTCGAAATCTACAAGCAGCTGAAGGGCATAGCGGACAAGCGGCAAGTGAAGGGCAATCCCGAGGTCGGCCTCGCGCACAATCTCGGTGGCTCAGGTGGCACGTGCGTCGTGCATGTCTTCAAGCGCAAGTAATGGAGGAGGCGTATAACAATGTCAGAAGAAAAAGAAATCTTGCAAAGCAATTATCTCAACTTCCTCAATGAAAAGAAGCTCATGGGATCGAAGTGCAAGAAATGCGGCCACGTCGATCTCCCCCCCCGCAAGATATGCTCGAAGTGCCTGTCGTCCGACACGGGCTGGATCGATCTGACGAACCTTTCCGGCAAGTTGTCCACGTTCAGCTGCGTCTATGTCGGCACCAAGAGGTTCCTGGACCGAGGCTTCGACCAGAAAAATCCCTACGCGTTTGGCGTTGTCACGCTGGAAAACGGGGCAGCGATCACCGGGTTATTACAGGGAGTCGATCCGAAAAAGCCCGAGACCATCAAGATCGGTATGAATTTGAAGCTGAAGTTTGTCGAGGTTCAGACCCCCGCTGGCTTGCAAGTTGATGTCGGGTTCGAGCCGGCGTAAAATTATATTCCCGATCTTTCTTTTTTCCTTTCTCGAGTCCATCCGGATTTACTTTTCGAGTATTCTATTTACGTTCGAGATAGTCAAGCTAAAAAAGAGTATTGAAATACCAATTATACTTTATTCATGAAACTTTTCCGTCGCACGCTTGGCCTTTATCGCACCGAGCGAGTCCGGCTGCCCCGCATAATTGCTGAGTAACACGCGCTGCTTGTAGTGTTTCCAATTCCGGACCCGTGGTATCTTTTTCGCTAACTTATGTGATTCGACTTTGGGCGTGGCCGACCGTACTTTTCCCGCCTTGGTTAATGAACCATGACTTCCTGTCAACAATATCACCTTGATTATATTGGATTCAACGAGCGTAAATATAAATTCTTTGTCAATTAATCAGTAACTCGCCATTTTTACAACCAATACGCGTGACAACTGAAGCGCGTGACAAGCTCAATTGGAATGGTGAGGAAGGAGAATCTCACCCATATCTTCAAGGATATTGGCTCTATATATGGACTCGATATATCGGGTTCATTTAATGTCGTTTTTGCTCCTAAATAGTTAAATGGATTCGGATATTTTTAATGTGTATCGAATAAGGAATGAATGACCATGAGTTCCGTGAAACTCGCCGTTCCCGGCAGAATTTGCCTTTTCGGCGACAAGATTGACCTCATCGGCAGGCCAGTCATCGCCGCCACCATTGACAAGTTTATGTATTTCGAAATGGAAACCCGGAACGATGGTGTGATCCATTTCTTCTCCAAGGAATATCCTGCGGAAGAAGAAACATTTTCAGTGAATGACAAGAAAGCGCTTTTCAATTACAACTGCCATCTCAAGTATTGGCACGCGTGCTTGAAATCGCTGGAGTCTTCCATCAACGCTGGCAAGATCAAGGGATTCTCGGCCAATGTTAGGACTGACATTCCCATCGGGGCTGGCTTGAGCACGTCGGCTGCCGTGAGCGTCGGGTTCCTTTCGGGCATTAACCATCTTTTCGGGTTGAATCTTAGCAAGGCAGATATTGCCGAGCACGCGTATAACGCGGAACATAACATCCTCGGCATTATGTGCGGCCGTATGGATCAATATTCCATCGCCTTCGGTGGAATTACATTCATCTCAACCGGCGATACGCCCCGAGTAGACGTCTTGAACGTGAAACGCGTTCCGCTAGTCGTCGGTGATTCTTGCGAGCCGAGAGAGGCTAAAAAAGTTTTGAATAGGGTCAAAACCGAGCTGGAGAAAAAGAACAAGATATACACAGATGCCTTCGATGTCCTCCACAAGGTCGTCCTCGAGGGGAAGCATCACCTCGAAGATGGTTGCGATTTGCGCCGGATCGGCAAGCTTATGTGCATGCATCAAGAGCAGGAGAACATCATCGGGGCAGCGACCGACAAGCTGAACCGGATGTGCAAGATCGCCATCGAGAACGGGGCGTTCGGCGCGAAGCAGATGGGTGCCGGTGGAGGCGGATGCATGCTCGCGGTCTGCGCTGACGAGAAGATCCAGAAGAAAGTTGCGACCGCCCTCAATAAAGCGGGTGGAAAAGCGGAGATGATTAACATCTTCTGCTATCCAGAAGAAAAAAAGATTTAATTTCTATTTTTCACGTTTTTGCTTTGTTTGCACGTGCGAGCAAGATCGGGCGGATCCACCTATTATACACGTACAAGTATACCACGGTGAGCGGTATTCCGACTGGATAGGCAATCCAGAAATCCGGCATGCCAATGAAGCGCTCTCCGTCCATCGTGTAACTCCAGACAACGAGCAGCAACGTGACAATAACGAACTTTTTCCAATCAATGGCAAGCTTGGTCTTGGCCATAATGAGAAACACGAGCGGGATGGGAACGCCATGCATAATCACGTGCACGAACCAGGGCGCGCCGGGTGTGGCCGGGAGTGGGATCAGGTAAGTGTAATCCGCATTGAGGCCATAGGTACCCACCCATATTGCCTGACGTGTAAGTAGATAGAAGGACACGATAAGGTAGGATACGGTGAAGAGGTTCAACCATTCATTTTTCATCTTGAGGAGCATTCCAAGTGCCATGACTCCAAAAGCAAAGCACGAAAAGTATTCCGCGAATCGCAAATCGTACCTGATGACTGCGAATAACCAGATGAACATAGCAACGCCGATGGCCTGATAGATCATTTCGAGTTTTTTCTCTTCCATTTCATTCACGATTTCATGTCGATTGTTTTTTCTCGAATTCTTGACCCCTGAACGTCTCGAGCATCTTTTCGACGATCTTGACCGCGATCAACCGCTTGGTTTGCAACGGCTCGTGGAACACGTTCTTGTCCTTGTCGATGATGTAAACCTCGTTCGTGGGCGATTCAAAGCCCGTATCAGGCCGGCCCACGTCGTTGGCGACGACGAGATCCGAGTTCGATGATATTAGGGATGCATATGCCTTCTCGATCATCTCCTCCGGAGTCTTCGGCACCTCGGCCTTGAATGCGACGATGAAAAGGCCTGGGAAATGCTTTCGCACCTCTTTGATGATCTTCGGGGTCGGCACGAGTTTCACGATGAGCTCTCCGGTCTGCGATGAGATTTTTTCGTCAACAAATTCTTTCGGCCGAAAATCGGATACTGCCGCAGCACTGATGAAGAATTGATAGGTGTTTTCTTTCAATTCCTTCATGACTGCATCGAGAAGCTCTTGCGTGGTCGTGATCTCGATCGTCCGCACGTTATTGCTCAAGGGCGGTTCAGGAACGCCTTTCGCCATGATGATGGTCACCGAGCCCCCCCGGGCGACGATCTCTTCGGCTATGGACATGCCCATCTTGCCCGAGCTCGGGTTGCTGATGAACCTGACCCGGTCGATGTATTCCCGCGTCGGCCCAACCGTGAGGAGCACCTTGTATTTCTTCATTTCCGGGTCTTGCACGATGATGTCGCGACAACGGTTCACGATCTCGTCAATCCGTGCAATCTTAGCCTTGCCTTCGGATATGCGGGGACCGATGAATTCGACACCGAGCCGCTTGAGCTTGAGGATGTTCTCGCCGAGGATTGGATGGTTGTACATGCACTCATGCATGGCCGGGACCACGACAATGGGAATACCAGAGCCAAAAGCCGTCGTGACCACGGTCGTGACCGGCGTGTCGTCGATACCCGCTGCGATCTTCGAGATCGTGTTCGCGGTGGCCGGGCACACGAGAACGAGGTCAGCGGTCGAGTTTCGATCGCCGGCGATCTGCACGTGCTCGACCGCGCCGGTGAGTGTCGTGATGCTAGGATTCCCCGTGGCCCAGTGCATGAGATCCGGCTGGATGAGCTGCGTCGCCGCCTTGGTCATGACAGCTATCACCTCGGCACCGAGTCGCATGAACTCCCGGGCGATGATTGGCGCGGTCATCACGGCGACTGACCCTGTCAAGCACATGCAGATGGTTTTTCCTTTCAAGATCGTGGACGTGGTGCCCTTGATGTCCTTCGATGGGTGTGGACCGAGCAATTTGGGTCGCTTCCTCGTGTCGTGTGTATCATTATCGGTGAAGTATTTGAATGCTATGACGCGTCTACCCAAGGATCTCCATTTGTTCCTTGAGACGGGTCAATTTTTCCTCGTAGCCCGCGAGTTTTTCGCGTTCTTGTTGCACCACTTGCGCGTCCGCCTTTTGTGCGAAGGGACTCGCGAGTTTTTTCTTGCACTGGTCTGCCAGCTTCTCGACCTTGGCCATTTCGTTTGAGATTCGAGTTTTTTCTTTCTCCAGGTCGATCAATCCTTCGAGTGGCAAGTAAGCTGTGATACCGCGGAGAAGGAGCCGCCCCGCGTGTTTCGGTGGTACCACAGATGCCAGCACGTTCATCTGGATAGGATCGATTCTAGCCAAGGCCTCGATCTCGCCTTTGACGCCATCGATGATACCTTTGTTTTCTCCCGCATCGATGGTGAGCGGTATCTTCGTGCCGGGCGGGACATTGAAATCCGTCCGGATGCTGCGGATGCCCTTCACGAGATCCATGGCAAGTCCAAACCCGCTTTCAACGTCATCGTTAACGAGCGCTTTGGTAAATTCAGGCCATTTCGCCACGATGATCGCCGGCCCGGTCTTGATCGACGCGGGCAGCGCTTGCCACAAGGCTTCGGTGAGGTGCGGCATAATGGGATGCATCATGATCAGGCACGATTCGAGCACGTGTAGCAGGACGGCCTTGGGCGTGACCTTGTCCGTCTCCGTTTCGCTGTACAGCCTGACTTTCGATGCTTCTATGTACCAGTCGCAAAACTCGTCCCAGATGAAATTCTTGAGCTCGCGCGAGGCGTTCATATAATCGTGCTGTTCATTGAACTCCGTTATATTTTTGATGAGCCTGTTGAGGCGGGACAAGATCCACTTGTCGGCAAGCTGAAATTTCTTTGCCGGATATTTCTTGTCGATGCGCGGGATGTTCTCGCCTTTCTGGATGTTCCCCAGCACGTACTTGGTCGATTGCCAGATCTTGTTGCAGAAGCGCTTGGAAGCCTCGAGCTGGCGGAAGTCCATGTTCACGTCCATACCCGGCACGGCATTCGAGACGAGCGTGTGCCGCAAGGCGTCGCAGCCGGAGTCCTTGATGATGTTCAGCGGGTCGTATCTTTCCACGTTCTCCATGGATTTACTGATTTTCTTGCTTTCCTCGTTGCGGACGATGCCATGGAGATAGATGAAACTATATGGCGGTCTTTTCGTGAATTCACAACCGAGCATCATCTCCCGGGCGACCCAGAAGAACAATATATCGTATCCGGTCTCACGCATGTCGGTCGGATAGAAGCGCTGGAAATCAGGGTCCTCCTCGTTGGGCCAACCAAGGGTAGAGAACGGCCACAAGCCGGACGAGAACCACGTGTCGAGCACGTCTTCATCTTGCTTGAGGTTCGTGTCACCGCACTCCGGGCACTTGACCGGGTCTTCCAGCTCGCAGACCTGGTGGCCGTTGGCGCAGTACCACACGGGAATGCGATGCCCCCACCAGAGCTGCCGGCTGATGCACCAGTCCTTGATGTGTTCCATCCACTGGAAAAACCGTCGTTCCTCGCGTTCCGGGATGATCTTGCTCAAACCGCTGCGCACGGCATCCATGGCCGCGCCGGCAAGCGTCTTGGTGCTCACGAACCACTGCGTCGAGATCCTCGGTTCGACGACAGCGTCGCAGCGCTGGCAATGAGCTACCGCATGCGTGTATGGCTCTATCTTGATGAGTAAACCTTCTTTCTTGAGATCGGCGACGATATCTTGGCGGCATTTGAATCGATCTATGCCTCCATATTTACCTGTTAGACCCTTCACCATGTTACCCTTCTCGTCCATGACCGTGATGAATTCGAGGCCGTGACGCTGTCCCATTTCATAGTCCGCGGGGTCGTGCGCCGGCGTGACCTTGACAGCCCCGGTCCCGAATGCTGGATCGACGAGCTGGTCGTTGAAAATCGGGATTTCCCTGCCGATCGCCGGCAAGATGGCTTTTTTCCCAATAAGCTTCCCGTATTTCTCGTGTTTCTCGTGCGTCGCGACGCCGGCATCCCCGAGCAACGTTTCCGGGCGGGTGGTGGCGACCTCGATGAACTCGGTTGCACCTTTTGCCCATGAACCAGAGCCCCATTCGCCGGCTGGTTTCTTGAACTGTTTCGTGATGACGGGGTACTTCAAGTACCAAAGAAAGCTTTCCTCGTCCTCGGGAATGGCCTCCAGGTCCGAGATTGCCGATTCGCAGCGGCCCGGGCACCAATTCACCAGGTATTTGCCCCGGTAGATCAAGCCTTTCTTGTACAGGGTCACGAACGCCACGCGGACCGCGCGTGAAAGGTTTTCGTCGAGCGTGAAGCGCTCCCGGGTCCAATCGCAAGATATACCGAGGCGTTTCGATTGCTCCGTGATGCGCGCGTGGTATTTTTTCTTCCACTCCCAGACCTTTTCGACGAATTTTTCCCTGCCGAGTTCCTTTCGCTTGATGCCTTGCTTCAATAACTCGCGTTCCACGACGTTCTGCGTCGCGATACCTGCATGATCGCAGCCGGGAACGAACAAGGTCTCTTTCCCGCGCAGCCGCTCGTAACGGGTCATGTAATCCTCGATGGCAATGGTAATCGCGTGGCCAAGGTGTAATTGCCCCGTGACGTTTGGCGGCGGGATCGTGATGCAGAATTTTGGAGAACCGGGCTTCACGAGCCCCAGTTCACGTTGCTTCTCCGGCCGGAAAAAACCCTCCTTTTCCCACCAGAGGTAAATCTCTTCCTCGATTTCTTTCGGGTTATAGGTCTGTGATAATTCTTTGAATGCCATCGTGAGTGCACCTTTTACTGTTTAAAAGAAAAGGTTTTTTTTTAGGTTTTCGGGCGTTATGTTCGGTTGCCGGGTGCTTTGTCGTGCCGGGCAGTCCTTGTCATGAATGTCTAAAACGGCGCGATTGCGAGCTTCGCGGGAGTGCCGCCAATTATGGACAGAAATAATTCGCCGGCGTGAACTGGCCGCGCGTGAATAGCCAACAACCAACAAAAAAGTATCGTTTTTCACCATCAAACTCGTAAGAACTTTCTGTTTATCGATGGCGAACCGGGTGGATGCAACCCCGTGCGGTGCGGAGATTTTAGTAAATCTAGAATTGTTCGAGAATAAACGTTTAAATTCCTAACGGCACATTGTAAGTTAGAGTCATACACTCCTCAAGTTTCTTTAAAAATGCTTGTTAAAGTAACTGGGGGCAACTCGGTAACACTTGGAACTCGAACATCGCTGAAATAAGATATTAAATGCGAGAATGAAAATACGAGCAATATCGAACAATAAAGAACTCGTAATGCAAACGGTAATAATAAACAAGAATTAAGGCGAATGATATGGGAAAGAAAGCTGCAGAAACCAAGCCAACAGCAGCTGTAAAGAAGGCTGCTGATGTCAAGAAAGCACCGGAAGCTGCCAAGAAAGCCGAGGAACCCAAGAAGGCACCGGAAGCTGCCAAGAAAGCCGAGGAACCCAAGAAGGCGGCAGCTAAGCCCGCGAAGTCTTCAGGAGGGCTATCCAAGGAAGATTTGGCAGAGAAGATTGAAAATGGGGAGTTCTCGATCGACAACGCCCTTGACTTTTTCAAGATCCTGGCTGAAATCGCGAATAAAAGCGAGGAAATCCAGGACGAGGTCGAGGGGTGGGACCGCAATCTCCTTTTCAACATCACCAATGGGCCCAAGATAACTATGCTCGTCAAGGAAGGCAAGTTTGATGTTAAGGATGGCGAAGAAGGCACACCGGATATCACGCTTTCCATGAATTCCGATGTCGCGGTCGGCGTGCTCTCGGGCGAGACAGACGCGACGAGTGCCTATATGGCCGGCGACCTGAAAGTCCAAGGCCCGCTTCCCGACGCAATCAAGTTCCGCACCTTGACAGAATTGGTGCGCGAAGAATTGGAAGGATAGACCACAAGGAACCGACATTTTTTTTCAACATCTTTTTGCATCCTTTTTTTCCTACCATTTGTTAGTTCTACTCTAATATTGTCAGTACTTTGGTAGTCTAAACTGACATCTCTGACATCATTATCGAGATTATCGTTAATATCGGGATCATACGGGGATTTATCGGGCTTCTATCGAGATCGTCAT
>Ga0315277_10007111_pt1 | contig 14522 bp, 15 predicted proteins | sample YL17G05_15_MG_FD_203695 | JGI IMG/M metagenome (GOLD analysis project Ga0315277, IMG submission 203695) | Sediment microbial communities from Yellowstone Lake, YNP, Wyoming, USA - YL17G05_15 | ecosystem: Environmental > Aquatic > Freshwater > Lake > Sediment | place: USA: Wyoming | collected... | reverse complement strand
TCGCGGGCTCGCCCGTTCCGGTGCTGGCCCTCTACTTCATCCTTCTCCTGCTGTATTTCTTCCTGTTCCTCTACTTTTTGGGGGAAACCCTGGGAGACCACTACTTCTCAGAAGAAGATTGACGCCGCCTCAGAGAAGGGCAAAATCGTCGCCCAAAAACCTCTTTCGGGCCTGTTCGTCCGTTGCGATCTGGCTAGGGCTCCCCTCGATCAGCACCGTGCCCTCATCCAGGATGTACGCTCGGTCGGTGATCCGGAGCGTGTCGCGGACGTTGTGGTCGGAGATGACGATTCCGATCCCCCTCTCCTTCAGCCGGAGCAGGATCTTCTGGAGTTCGATGATGGTCAGCGGGTCGATGCCCGTGAACGGCTCATCCAGGAGCAGGAACTTTGGCTTCAGGACCAGTGAGCGGCAGATCTCGAGTTTCCGCCGCTCCCCTCCGCTGAGGCTGTGGGCGGATTGCTCGGCTAGAGGGAGGAGGCCGAGCTCCTCCAGGAGATCATGCGATAACCTCTCTTTTTCCTCGTCCTCATAGGGGAGGAGCTCGAGGATGAGCCGGAGGTTGTTCTCCACCGAAGCCTTAAGGAAAACCGAATTCTCCTGTGGGAGGTAGGTGATGCCCAGGCGGGCCCTCTCCGGGGTCACGCTCCGGGAAATGTCCTCGTCATCGAGATAAATGGTGCCCTCGTCCGGCTTGACCAGGCCGACGACCATCTGGAAAGTCGTTGTCTTGCCCGCGCCGTTCCGTCCCAGAAGCCCGATGATCTCGCCCGACTGGACGCGGATATTGACCCCGCGGACGACCTCCCGGCCGCCGTAGCTCTTGGTCAGATTTTCCGAGCGTAGGACCGCCATTGATACCCGAAACCTCGTCGGCTAGAATACTAAGATCAATCCGTGGGCCTGTCAAGGAAGGCTCAGGAAACCATGAAAAAAGTGATCAGCGCCTCGCGTCGGACCGACCTCGTCGCCTTTTTCCCGGACTGGCTGGCCGAAGTCATCCGAGCGGAAAAAGCGGAGGTCCTGGGGCCGTCGGGCCGTATCTATACCGTCGGCCTCAGTCCGGACAGTGTACATACGTTCGTCCTCTGGTCGAAAAGCTTCGTGAACCTCATCGCCAACGTAAGCGGCCTCCTGGACGGGCTCCGCAAATACGGCCAGCTCTACTTCCATTTCACGATCACGGGGCTGGGTGGGACTTCAGTCGAAAAAGAAGTCCCTTCCCCCCAGGCCGCTCTCCGGCAACTCGAACCGCTTATCGCTCTGGCCGGATGTCCAGAGCGCATCTCCCTGAGGTTTGACCCCGTGATCTACTGGAAGGAGAAGGACGAAGTCAAGACGAACCTCAGGTTCTTTGACAACCTGGCAGGGAAAGCCGCCGAATTGGGGATCCGGAATATCCGGTTCAGCTTCGCGCAGTGGTACGGCAAATCCAAGCGCCGGGCGGAGAAGCTGGGCTTTCTCTTTGTGGATCCAACCCTCGAAGAAAAGCGCAACGACGCCTTCTGTCTTTCCACGGTCGCCCGGTCACACGGGCTGAGCCTGTATTGCTGCAGCCAGGATTTCCTGGCCGATGTCCCGGGCATACTCCCCTCGGCCTGCATTGATGGACGGCTCCTTCAGGAATGCCATCCGGAGGGCGCCCCGGTCTCGGTCACAAAGGACAGGACCCAAAGGCGCGAATGCCGCTGCACAGAGTCGGTGGACATCGGGAGCTACACCCAGACCTGTCCGCATAGCTGTGTGTACTGTTATGCCAACCCCAAAGTCTAGATGCCCAGTGACAGTCTTTCGGCCAGGGCGGGGGGGAGCCTCTCGGCCAGGATCTTTCGTTGGGCCTCTTCGATGTTGTAATCGAGTCGGTGGAACTTGATGATCCGCGTCTCCGAGTCGTAGATGGCGCAGGAGGCGCGGGGATTCCTGTCCCGCGGCTGGCCGACCGAACCGGGGTTGATGAGGTAGCGCACGCCTTTCTCGAGCCGCACTTCGTTCGACTCGCCCTCGATGAAGGTCCCTTCGACGATACTGTCTTTCTCAACGTAGACAAAGGGGAAATGGGTGTGGCCGAAAAAGCAGAACGGAGTCTTGATATGGTCGAAGGCCTCGGCGGCGTCGAACTCACCGAAGATGTAGTAGTCCTCGTCGAACGGCGCGCCGTGGCAGATGGTGATCGTGTCGTGGAGGAATTGAGGACCCTGCTTCTGGCGGAGTAGGTAATTGTAGTTCTTCTTCAGGATTTTCTCTTTGGTCCAGAAGATGGCCGAGGCGGCGATGGGGTTGAATGTCTCGATGGAGTCCAGCCCGCAGACGGCCTTGTCGTGGTTTCCGCGGATCATGGAAAGTGGCTTTAGTGTCTGGATTTTTTGGATGATCTCGTTGGGCGAAGCTCCATATCCGACCATATCGCCGAGGAAGATGTAGTGGTCAATCTTTTTCTTCTGGATAAACTTGAGAACGGCCAGAAGGGCTTCCAGGTTCCCGTGGATGTCGGCGAAGATCAAGTAGCGCATGGGTTCTAGGCGCCTCCAGGCGTGGAAGAGGAGAACAAGGCGTGAGCCTGGTAGGAACTCCGGACGAGCGGACCGGCGGCGACATTCCTAAACCCGAGCTCCAGTGCCCGCGCCCGCATCGCCTCGAATTCCTCCGGGGCGTAGTAGCGGCTGACCGGAGGATTTTGCCGCGAGGGCTGCAGGTATTGTCCGAAAGTCAGAAGATCGCAGCCCACACTCCTCAGGTCCAAGAGCGTCTGTTCGACTTCGGGCCCGTCTTCTCCAAGCCCGACCATGAGCCCTGATTTGGTCAGCGCGCCCAGCTTCTTGGCTGTTTTGAGGACGCCGAGCGATCGCCGGTAATTCTCGAGATGGCGGTTGATACGGGGATAGCCCGGTTCGGTCGTCTCCAGGTTGTGGTTGAGAACGTCCGGCCCCGCAGTGATGACTGCGGCCAGCGCTTCTTCGCTACCTTGGAAATCAGGGACGAGGACTTCCACTCTCGCCTGCGGCCGCCTTTCTTTGATCGCCCGGATGGTCCGGGCGAAGACCGAAGCCCCGCCGTCGGGGAGGTCGTCGCGGGTGACCGAGGTGACGACTGCATATTCGAGCCCCAGGGAAGCGACGGCTTCTGCCACCTGCTCGGGCTCTTCCCCGGACATACCAACCGGCGTTCCTTTTTTAACGGCGCAGAAGCCGCACTGCCGGGTGCAGGTATCACCGAGGATGAGCAACGTCGCCGTCCTGGCCGTCCAGCACTCGGCTATGTTAGGACACTTGGCGCTCTGGCAGATGGTATGGAGGTGATTTCTTTTCAGGATGCTGGAAACTTCAAAGAAACTCCCGTGGGCAGGGAGCTTGACCTTCAGCCAGGAGGGCTTGGCTGGGCGGACGGGACCGTCCGCGGGGGCAGACTCCCGGCTTTGGTTGATGGATGCCTGGATGTTTGACAAATCCCCTGTCTATCAGACCTGGGAAGATCGAAATCGTCTAATATTCCAGTTCGCGTTCCCGCTTCATCCGCCGCCGCATGCGCTTGCGGGCTTGAGCTTCCTTCATCCGCTTTCTCTCTCCGGGCTTGAAGTACACGGAGTGCTTCTTGATCTCCTTGATGATGGCTTCCTGCTGGACCCTTCTCTTGAACCGCCGGAGAGCGCTCTCTATGGATTCTCCTTCGTCAATAACGATAAAAGCCAATAAATTTCACCTCCTTTATTGGCAGGTCGAATAGGGGATTTATACCCGAACGCCCCCTTAAAGTCAAGGAAATGGCTCGGGCCAATTGGCTCCAAACCGAGCCGCTTTTGCCCCGGCGAGCCAAAAGCGGCTCGCTTTCGGGCTGCGCTCTCTCCTCCTCCGGAGGAGATCCCTGCCCGCTCCGCCCTCAAACGGGTTTGTCGCCAACAGGCCCTCGCCTTGGTCAACGAAGATATGCCCGCTGCGCTGCGGAGGGCTTTCGGATGGACTCCCCCTCGCTCTGATAATTAAAGACGGAAAGAAGTCCGTGCCCCCTCACTCCTCATACGGTTTTCTCCCGCCACTACCCCTCGCCTTGGTTAATAGAAAAGAACCGTGCCCGGCCGCTTCGGGGAGCCGCGTTTTTTCTAATGCTGGATTTGCTGACTTTGGATGAAGGCGGTGGCGGAGGCGACAGCGCCCCGGCCGGTCTCGAGGTTCCGGATGACCAGGCGGCACTTGTAGAGTCCTGGGGATAGGGAAAAAGAGGCGATATACGAGAAGTTCTCCCCTGCGAACTCGATTTTTCGCCGCTGTTCCCTTTTGAGTGTGACGATGTTCTCTTTCTCGTCGAAAACAATACTGATGATCTCGACTTTGCCCGCCAGGATCTCCTTGATCTTGTCGAGGGGGATCTCAGCGGCCAGACATAGGTTCCCTTTTCCGTCGGGCGAGTATGGCAGGATGGCGAGAGGGAAGCGGACCGGAGTCTGGAAGAGAGGCTCGTTGCTCAGGGCCAAATCCACGAGGTGGAGCATCCTTTCCAGGCCATTGTATTCTTTGAATGGCTTGGGGTTGAAATATCCCTTCTGGGCATGGACTTTATAGCCGAGCTTGGTCACCTCGACTCTAATCTTATGATAAGCACCGTCCCACTTGTCGTCGACATAGTAGCCCAGGACGTAGTAGCAGCCGGTGAGGTCCTGGATCTTCTCGATATGCTGCTTGTAGTTATTGATATTGCCGAAGTATTTGCCGCCCGTCGCGCTGGTCATCTTCTGGAGCGTAAAAACCCCTCTCGTCTGCACATCGCTGGCTAGTGTCGAGGAGAGCTCCTGGGTGTCTAACGCATAGATAGCGCAATTCGCCGCGCTCAGCTCCTTGAGCATATCTTCATACCGAGAAGATAAATGAGATGATACAAACCTTTCAGGCTGATCTGTGTTTTCCATTCCCCATGTAAGCGAATCCTGCGATGTTTGGTCTTTTGGCACGAAGCCCCTAATCCGTAATGGATTAATCTCAGGAGCCGGTATGCCGGAAAAAACCGAATAAGGGACTCCAGAAGAAAAAAAGATGATCGATTTGTGGCCGGGAATATACCTCAGAGCCTTGGCCAGATCCGTCATTTTCCGGACAAAATTGTAGGCCTGGAGCTTGGCTTCCTCTCGCTGATTTCTCAGAAACCCCAATTCCTTCTTTCGTTGTTCGTCAGGATCGAAGACATACCCTGACGAACTGGCGTCTTTGGGGTTCTCCTCTTTGAGCAAATTCCAGTACTTGGCCTCGAAATCCTCGGCTCTGCCGGCGATTTCCTTCATCCCAAACGCTTGCACGATGTCACGGACTTTGCGGTGATCCGTCATGAGATACTCATGAAGCTTTAGGCTCTTAGTGGCAGAGTAGGAGAGCACTCCTACCTCGTCCGTGGGCTGAAGTTGAGAATCAATAAAATGCAGCGCAGCTTGCTTCGTTTTTTCAAGGCCAATGGCGTTGTTGAAAGCAAAATCGAAGAATAGAAAAAATTTCCGCGGCATCAATTCCCGACCAGGCGATGCCTGAGTTTCGATAATCTCCTCGCTTGGGACTTCTTTTTTCCCCGACGGAAGGGAGAGGACGTGTTTCTCAAACTCTGTTATTCTTCGCTTTTCCCCGTTGTCATAGACGATGAAGTGATTGTTCTCCAGGTCCAGGACCGGATTCCCCTTATTATCGGTGACATAAACCTGGATGAGCTTTAAGGTGACTTTGACTTCGTGGCGGAGTTGGGTTTGTCCTTGTTGGCCAGGCAAAACAGGACGGTCGCGTCCAAGAAAAGGGCCTCCCAGAATAATGAAGGCGGCCGGAATACCCAAGAACAGCTTTCTCATCCCCCAAAAACGCTCCATCCTATTCTTATCACCGTCTTGGCCCCGGCGTCAATGGCCTCGGGCCACGGCCTGCGCCTACTGACCCGCTATGACGGCGGTGGCGGAGGCGACGGCGCCCTTGCCTGTCTCGAGATTCCTGATGATGAGGCGGCATTTGTAGGTGCCCGGAGGAAGCGAAAAAGAGCCGCCCAGAGAAACCCGCTCTCCGGAAAGGCTGGAAACCTTTCTCTGGCTCTTCTTCAGGACGGCGATGTCCTCTTTTTCATCAAAAATGACCGTGACCATCTCGACTGGGCCGGTCATGATCTCGCGGATTTCAGCGAGAGGAACCTGGGCGGCCAGACAGAGGTTCGCCTTGCGGTCCGACGCGCAAGGAACGACCTCCAGGGGAAAACGATACGGTGTCTGAAAGAGAGGGTCCTCGCTCAAGGCCAGGTCGACGAGATGGAGCATTCTCTCGAGGTCGTTGTATTCCTTGAAAGGCTTGGGATTGAAATATCCCTTCTGGGCGAGGACATTGCAGCCCGGCCGGGTGACCTCGACCTTGATCTTGCGGTAAGCGCCGTCCCACTTGTCGTCGACATAATAGCCCAGGACATAGTAGCAGGCAGTGAGCTCCTGGATCTTCTCGACGTGCTGTTCGTAGTTGTTGATGTTGCCGAAGTATTTGCCGCCCGTGGCGCCGGTTATCTTTTGGAGAGAGGAGGCGCCCTGAATCCTCAAGTCGGTGTCGATTGTGGCGGACAGCTCTTGCGTGTCGATGGCATAGATGGTGCAATTGGCCGCGCTCAGCTCCTTGAGCATGTCTTCGAATTTCTGCTGCAGCCAAAACTCTCCCATCTCTTCGACTCCGATCTTACCAAAGGGGGACTGGACTCCATAGACAAGGGAATAAGGGACTCCCGAGGAGAGCAGGACGACGACCTTATGACCGGGGACATATCTCAAGGCTTTGGCCAACTCCATCATTTTCATGGCGAAGTTGTTGGCCTGCATTTTGCTCTCTTGCCGGTTTTGCGTCCAGCTCCATTCTCGTTCCTCGTTGTAGATCTCCTTGGGGTCGAAAACGCTTCCTGACCGGGTGGCCTCGGCGGGGTTGACGAACGCCTTGGCCTGCCAGTATTGTGCCTCAAAGTTCTCCGCCCTTCCCGAGATCGACTCCATCCCGATTCGCTTGACGACGTCGCGGACTTTCTTGTGGTCGGTTGTCAGATACTCATGCATCTTCAGGCTTTTTATGGCGGAGTAGGAAAGGAGGCTGATCTCATCTGTCGGCTGAAGCTTGTTATCAATGAAATGGATGGCTGCTTTCCTGGCCTTTTCGAGGCCGAGGCCGTTGTTGAAGGCGAAGTCGAAGAGAAGAAAAAACTTGCGCGGCATCAGCTCCTGGGCCGGCGGGCCCTGAATTTCCGGGACTTCTGGCTGAGCTTCTTCTTTCTGCATGAGGACGTGCTTCTCGAATTCCGTGATCTTCTGCGGCTTGCCCTCATCAAAGACCAAGAAATCATCCTTGGTCAAGTCAACGACCGGATTCCCTTTTTTATCAGTCACATAGATTTGGACAAGCTTCAGCGTGACCTGGACTTCGTACTGAAGCTTCGTCTCTTGCTTTTTATCCTGGGCGATGGAATTGTTTTTAATCAGGCAGAAAACAGCCAGGCAAGAGAGGACAGAAAAAACGCGCCAAAACGATTTCCGCATAGCCGTAATATACCCCTCCCTATTCTAGGCCTCGCTTTCCGCAAGGTCAAGAATTGGAGCCAGGAGGCATATGTTGGTTCTTGCTGACTCGGAAAAAACGTGGTTCCGGAAAAGACAGAGCCGCAGATTGGAGCCTGTGACCATAGCGACGATTAACTTAGGCGCTGGTTCCCTATGGCTTGAGCCTTTGGCCGGCTTTGACAATGCAGGCCTGGGCGGCGGTCCGCATCGGCTCGATGAGCGGGACGGGGATGTCCTTATCCTGGAGCACGAGCGGGATCTCGGTGCAGCCTGCTATTATGGCCTCGGCGCCTCTCTTGATGAGTTGGCGGGCGACATCCAGGACGAGCTTTCTCGGGCGGCCCTTGGTGAACCCGGCCTTGACCCCCCGCTTCCCGAAGACCGCTTCCATAACCTTGGCCTGTTCTTTATGTGTCGGTGCGATTATTTCGATGCCGGCCTTGGCGAATGACTTGGCGAACAACCCTGACCGGACAGTACCCGTGGATGCCAGCAGGCCCGCCCGCTTCAGCCTTGGGTTCTTCTTTTTGGCATCAACCAGGGCTTCATCCAGCAGGCTGAGAATGGGTACGAGGGAAGCTCTCCGGATATCCGGCAGGAAGGCGTGAGCGCTGATGCAGGGGATGACAATGAAATCGGCCCCCGCCCGGGCCAGCGTTCTTAAGCCCTTCCGGAGCAGGGGAACGGGGCTCGGCCCTTTGCCCAGGATGGCCGGCGTACGTTCGGGTATCTGGGGGAGGTTATAGATGAGGACCGGGACGTGGTCCTGGTCTTTGGCGGCGGCGGTATGTTTGATGATGAGGCTGAAAAAGTGGGCCGTCGCCTCCGGGCCCATCCCTCCGAGTATTCCGATCGTTTTTCTCATTTTTTCTTCTCGGAGATGAGGCTCCTGAGCTTTTCGATGGGGAGCGCTTCGGCGACATGGCCGTCCTTGCCTTCCATCCGCTCCGCCTTGAAGAGAGAGTTGAGGATGGCCTCCTCGGTGGCCTCGGCCGCGGCCAGGAAGAGAGGTGATAACTGCTCGTCTCTGAGCAGTGTCACCGTCTGGGTGGGGCCGGGGGCGCGGTAAGGAATGCGGACTTCCCTGGCCGTGGAAAAGGCGATGGCATAATCACCGCTGCCATGGGAATAATACCCTCCGGTGCGGGCGATTCCCAGGAGGGCGCGTTTGGCCAGCCGTTTGAGGTTGCGTGCATCGAGCGGCGCGTCGGTGGCCACGACGACAAGGCAGGAGCCGTCGGATTTCGCCCCTGCGCCCGGCTCCGGTTCGCCTTGACCGATGAGATCTTGGACGAGGGCGTCCTTGATCTGGAAAACGCCCCCGAAGTTGGTCTGGACCAGGACGCCGACGGTGTAGCCGCCGCGGGTGCCGGGGAGACGGCGCGACGAGGTCCCGATCCCGCCTTTGAAGTCGAAGCATGTCGTCCCTGTCCCGGCGCCGGCGTTTCCTTCCTCCACTGGGCCTCCGACGGCTTTTTGGATCGCTTCGAGCACATGCTCCTTTTTGACGTGGCGGCCCCGGATGTCGTTGAGCCAGCCGTCGTTGGTCTCGCCCACGACGGGGTTGACCGACTGCACGTTTTCATTCCCGGGGAGCGCGAGAATGTAGTCGATCAGGGCGTCGGCGGCCGTGGGCACGCTGAGGGTGTTGGTGAGGACGATCGGTGTCTCGAGAGAGCCCAGCTCCTCGATCTGGGTCGAGCCGGTGAGCTTGCCGAACGCGTTGGCGATATAGACGGCGGCAGGGACTTTTTCCTGGAAGATATTCCCTTCATGCGGGAGGACGGCGGTGACTCCTGTCCGGACATCGCGGCCTTCGATCAGGGTGACCTGGCCGACTCTCACCCCGGCGACGTCGGTGATGGCATTGAGCGTGCCGGTCGCAACGACTCCGGTCTTGATCCCGAACTCCCGCAGGCGCGGCCGCTCGGCCGAGGCCCCGGCGGCGATGCCCATCAAGGCAAGAAGGAGAATCTGGAAAAGCATGCTTCTCATTTCTTTGAGTTCCTTACCCCAAATATATCGGCGGACTTCCTTGATGTCAATTCACCGAATCAGTTCATTTAAAAAGCTAATAATCGCTTCCCCTTCTCCTCTATCCTCCCTCGCACTAGGAGGGAGAATACTGGCAGGCAACCTGCATATCCTCCTCCCCAGGTGGGAGGAGGTTGGGAGGAGGGGGAATTCATCTTCCGCGGGTGGCCCGTAGGCCATAAACAATTAATAAAAAATCAGCGGGTGCCTTTCCCGGTTGTCCAGGCGCGTCAGCCCGGCGGCTCGGGCCAGGGCGAGTGCTTCCTCATATTCCTCACCGGTTATCCGGCGGCTGAGCGGTGAGCGCGGTGCTATGTCCCCGCAGGGGAAGTACTGGTCCATGATGTTGACGTAGGTGTGGGAAGAGATTTCAGCGGCCAGGAAGCGCACCACTTCGTCGGTGCCGGCAAGGCCTCCAGGAAGCACAAGGTGGCGGACGAGAAGTCCACGCCGGGCAATGCCCCGTTCGTCTAGGACGAGGTCTCCGACCTGGCGGTGCATCTCCTTGATAGCTGACCGCGCCACTTCAGGATAGTCGGCAGCCTGGCAATACTCCTCGGCCGGCCCCGAGCGGGCGAACTTGAAGTCCGGCATGTAGATGTCAAAAATTTCGTCGAGGTGCTTCAGGGAGCCTTCGGAGTCATATCCGCTCGAGTTATAGACGAGGGGAACTCGAAGTCCCTGCCCGATCGCGTCCGGCAGGGCTTTGAGGATCTGGGGGACATAATGAGTGGGCGTTACGAAATTGATGTTGTGGCAGCCTAAGTCTTGGAGCTCCATCATCATCCGGGCCAGTCTTTCGAAGGAGACTTCCCGGCCTTCACCGCGATGGCTGATGGAGTAGTTCTGACAAAACGAACAGCGGAGGTTGCAGTGGGTCAAGAAGATCGTCCCTGAGCCGTGGAGCCCGACCAAGGGCCGCTCTTCCCCGAAGTGTGGAGAGTAAGAGGAAACCTCGGGAAGATAGCCGGCCCGGCAGGTCCCCAACTCCCCCTTGGGCCGGTTGACTCGACAGCGGCGCGGGCACAGCGTGCAGCTTTCGAGAAGGGCGAAGGCTTTCTCGATTCTCTCCTGGAACAGGCCGGCACGGTGGGCACGGAGGTAAGCGGCCTCGAAGTCCCTCTTTATCATATTTTTTCTGACTATAGATTATACCAAGCCCGAGAGACCCAGGCGAACTGAAAAAAGGGGGACGGTCCCATTTTTCAGACAATGGCTATGCCGGGCTCTTACAAAAATAGGACCGTCCCCATTTTTTATATTTTTCAGATGCCCCGAATCTGGTAATATAGAGCACTCATCTAATGAAAAATCAGGCCGGCGATTCATCGGTGATCAAAGTTCCTCGGCTTGCGCGCATCCCCTTTCTCCGGCACGGGTTCGGCAATCTGAATTGGAGAGAGAAAGACCTCCGGCAGCTCGCGGAGAGGCTGGGTTTCAGGCTCCTCTTCCTCAAGCAGGTGCACTCTGATGTCGTCCACTTCATCGCTGAGGTACCGCAGCTGATGCTGCGGGGCGACGCCGCGGTCACCAGCCTTCCCGGGCTTCTACTGATTATCAAGACGGCCGACTGCCTGCCTGTCCTTCTGGTGGAAGAAAAAAAACGCGTCATTGCCGCCGTCCACTGCGGCTGGAAGGGGACGTCCCAGGGTTTCCTGGAGAAGGTCGTAATGGGGATGAAGGAACGCTATGGCGCCGATCCCGCGGCCATCCTGGCGGTCTTCGGCCCCTGCATTGGCGGCGGCTGTTATGAAGTCGAGGAGGATGTCCGCCGCACCTTCGTCGAATCCAAGTTCCCGGCCACCTTATTCCGCCCGATCACCGGCCAGAGCGGCAAATATCTCTTCGACCTGCGCTCCGCCAACCGTCTCCAACTCCTGAAGCTCGGTGTCAAAGCGAAAAACATCTTCTCCCTCGACATCTGCACTCACTGCGATCCGACGTATCCCTCCTACCGCCGCGATAGGGATGAGTGCGGCCGCATGCTCACCTTCATCGGCCTCGCCTCGTAGTTGCTTTTCAAGGGCGTTTTCTTTATCCTTTACCTACCATGGAAAAACTCGTTTCCGAAATTAATATCCCCGAGTTTCCCCTTTTTAAAAAAGGAAAGGTTCGGAATGTCTACGATCTGGGCGACAAGCTGCTGATCGTGGCCACCGACCGGATCTCGGCCTTCGATTTCGTCCTTCCCTCCCTCATCCCCAATAAAGGGAAGATCCTGACCCAGCTCTCGAAGTTCTGGTTCGATTTTACCGCCTATATCTGCCCCAATCATGTCTTGGCGACGGACTTCAGCCAGTTTCCCCAGCCCCTGCAGAAGTACGGGGACATCCTGGACATGCGGTCAATGTTGGCCAAGAAGACGAAGGTGGTGCCGGTGGAATGTGTGGTCCGGGGATACCTGTCAGGTTCGGGCTGGAAAGAATACCAGGAAACGGGAAAAACGAGTGGCCTGAAGCTTCCGGCCGGGCTCAAGGAATCCGACCGCCTTCCGAATCCGATTTTTGCGCCCGCCACCAAGGCCGAAGAAGGACATGACATCAACATTTCCTTCAAGGAGATGAAGAAGGTCGTCGGGAATGACGAACTGGCCCAGAAAATCAAGAAAACCAGCCTCAAACTCTATCAGAAAGCCTCCCTTTACGCCTTGTCAAAAGGCATCATCATCGCCGACACCAAGTTCGAGTTCGGGCTGGACAAGGACGACCTCATCCTGGTCGACGAAATCTTCACGCCCGACTCCTCGCGCTTCTGGCCTCTCCAGGAGTATAAACCCGGAAAATCCCAGCCGAGCCTGGACAAGCAGTTCGTCAGGGACTACCTGCTGCGAAGCCCCTGGGACCGGAAGTCCGTTCCTCCGGCCCTGCCCCCGGACATCATCGAGCAGACCGCCAAGAGATACTTCGAAATCTATTCTCTGCTCTCCGGAAGGTCCGAACTATGATCGATGGCCGGGTCGACCTCCACATCCATTCCTCGAATTCGAGCGATGGGGATTTTTCGCCTTCCGATCTTCTCCGGATGGCCAAACAAAAAGGGCTCCGGGCGATCTCCATCTCCGATCACGATACCGTGGGGGCCTACCCGGAAGCGCTCGAGTGGAGCCACAGGCTCGGGGTTGAGCTCATCCCCAGCGTCGAGCTGACCACTCTTTTCGCAGGCCGGGAGTTTCATCTTTTAATGCCCTTTGTCCATTGGGAAAGCCGGGTCCTCCGGAGAATCCTGACCACGGTCATCGAGGCCCGGATGGAAGAGGCCAAAGAGCGGGTGGCCAAGCTCCAGGGCCTGGGGTTCGACATTAGCTGGGACGAGGTCATCCTCCAGACAAGAGGCGGACCGCCCCTCGGGGTGAGCATCGCCCAGATCCTGATCGACAAAGGACGGAAGGAGAAGACCCCCGCCCTCCGAAAATACTATGAAGGGGCGAACCTCTTTTTTGCTCCCTACATTTTCTACAGAGACTATTTCCTCGAGGAAGGGCCCGCCTTTGTGCCCAAGAGGACGGTCAGTTTAGTGGAGGTCCTGGATCTTGTCTCCGGCGATGGCGCCGTCCCTGTCCTGGCCCACCCGGGCGCCTATTTCGAGCGCGCCACCAGGGAGGATTTGGCGACGCTCAAGGAGCGAGGCCTGGCCGGGCTTGAGGTGTATTCCTCCTATCACGAACCAGACCAGGTCATGTCCTACCGAGCTATAGCTGAAGAACTGGATCTGGTGGCCACGGCCGGATCAGACTTTCACGGCCGAATCAAACCCCTAGTCGTCTTCGGCGAACTCAAGGACGGGAACTACGACATGGTCGAAGCGTTGAAGAAAAGAAGGAGGCGGTGAATGATCAACAACTGGCTGGACATCGTCCTCCTGGCCATCATCGTCGTGAGCTTCATCCTCGGCCTGATCAAAGGCCTCCTCAGGATGGTGATCGGGATCGCGGCCGTCGTCGCCGGGCTGATCATTGCCGCAATCTACTACCGTCCCTTCTCCCGCGTCTTCAGCCGGCTGTTCGCCTCCGAGGTCTGGACCCATCTCGTCGCCTTTATCGTACTCTTCATCGCGGTCCTGATCGTGGGAGCCCTGATCTCTTTCCTCCTGTCGAAGCTGGTTAAAGGGCCCCTGCGCTTTATCGACCGCGTTCTCGGAGGAGTGCTCGGGCTCGTCGAGGGCATCCTCATCTGTGGAGTCCTGGTCATCGCCCAGCTCGCTTTTCCCGTAGACAAGGGGACCCTCATGCGCTCCTCCGTCGCGCCCTACTGCTATTGGCTGACCAAGGGGATGGTCCAGGTCATCCCGCAGGAACTCAAAGATAAGTTTAAGGAGACTTACAAAGAAATCGTGGCCGCACCGAGGGAACATGATGAAAAAATCTAGTTCGTTCACGATCCATCAGAAGATCGAGACGCTCATCAAGGAGATGGTCGAGAGGGAAATCCAGTATAAAGACGCTCTGAACGAGTTCGAAAAGATCTTCATCGAGACGGCCTCGAAGAAGTTCAGCGGGAACAAGTCGAAAGTCGCCAAGGCCATCGGGATCCACCGCAACACCCTCCACAGCCGGGCCAAAGCCCTAAAGATCAAAAAAATGATTTAGCACTCTCGCCTATAGATTGCTAAATTTCCCAAATTCTCCCCTTGACAGGGACAATCTGATCCGCTATAATTAGCATTCTTGAATCCAAATTGCTAAAAAAGGAGACTTTTATGAAGGTTACACCGCTCTATGACAGAGTTCTCCTCAAGAGGCTGGAGGAGAAGGAGGTGAAAAAGGGAGGCATCATCATCCCTGACACCGCCAAAGAGAAGCCCCAGGAAGCCGAAGTCATCGCCGCTGGCAAGGGCCGCGTGAATGACGACGGGAAAGTCGTTCCCCTCGAGGTCAAGAAGGGCGACCGCGTCCTGATCGGCAAGTACAGCGGCACCGAGGTCACGATCGACGGTGTCGAGCACATCATCCTTC
>Ga0315277_10007107_pt1 | contig 14528 bp, 11 predicted proteins | sample YL17G05_15_MG_FD_203695 | JGI IMG/M metagenome (GOLD analysis project Ga0315277, IMG submission 203695) | Sediment microbial communities from Yellowstone Lake, YNP, Wyoming, USA - YL17G05_15 | ecosystem: Environmental > Aquatic > Freshwater > Lake > Sediment | place: USA: Wyoming | collected... | reverse complement strand
CGTGGCCGCCAAGCCGGGAGGCGTCCAAAACGACACAAAAGAAAAGCTACCGCTGTTCAAATTTATCCGAGAGGGGGGCAGGGAAACTCGGATAAAGTGCGGAAACAACGGTAGCTATTCTATTCTTTTTCGTCTTCCGACGCCCGTACTCGATATCAATTAACGGTCGAACGAGCGGAAGTCAAACAAAATCTCCGGCGCGAGCCAAAAACCGACTCTCAGCGAGTCGATCTCACTCCTTGCCATTCTGTCTGTCGGAACGATCGACGATGAGTTAACTTATTACCCTTTGCCGGCCCGTTTCTGCAGAAAACTCTCGTAACTCATTGTCTTATAGTGGCTGCCACCGACATACTCGATCAAGGCCAAGAACTGGTCGGGCGCACGATATCCGGCCTGCGGCCCGATTCTCCCCCCTTGCGAATCAAGGAACCAGAAAGTCGGATACCCGCGCACGGCGTACACTTTTGCGCTCAGTGCCTGCTGGGTCATACGTTCGCCATTGTGGGAGACCATCGCGGCCCGCGTGGTGTCATCGCCCCAAACCTTAATGGGCACATAGTTTTCCCGCATGTAGCGGACAACACGAGGATCGACGAAGGTCTCCCGCTCCATCTTCTTGCACCATCCGCACCATGACGCGGTGAAGTCGATGATGATCGGCTTGTTTTCTCTATTCGCCTTGGCGAGACCTGCGTCGTAAGAGAGCCATTCGATTTTCTGCTGCGGCGCGGTCGCCGGCTTGGTCTTGGGCTCCTCAGCCGACGTGCCGATACCGCTAAGTCCCATGATGGCAAGCAATAGCGGGATTCTCTTGTGCAACCGTTTCATCATCCTCCCCACATCACGAGTCGTCATTTTACGTTACGCCCAACAGGAGCGAGGCGTTTGCCCAGCGGGCCTACCCTCTTGTACAGTACACTGCGTCCTCGCCCAATAGTTCCCGCAAGGAGTCAATCAAGTCCCGCCCCCCCTCAATGCGTGTCCGGCGGGCGCGGATCTTCACCGTCTCATCACCGACCGGGTAGTAGAGATACAAGAACCCATTCCCCCGGTCATATCGGCTCAAGACGGCATCGAGTGCATCGAGAATGCCATTGCTGACTTGTTCCGGAGTGAGATGGGCATGCACATCCAGGACTGCGTTCTGACGCGCCTGCGCCACCGATACGACGCTTTGCACGACCAGCTTGGGGCGCTCCCCCTCCCGAGTCGACAGCCGACCTCCCAGCAGCACGAGGGAATCATTCACCAACACGGCGGCACCGCGGCGATAGGGATCGGCGAAGCAAATCGCTTCGATTGATCCGCCGAAATCCTCGAGCGTCAGGAATGCCATCAGTTGGCCCTTACGGTCGATCTGGGTCTTGACTTGGGTGACCACACCGGCGATCTGGATCTCCGACTCGTCGGGAAGATCGGCCGCCTGGTCGGTGCTCGCCGTAGCGAAGAGACGCAGATCATCGGCATACGCCTGGAGCGGGTGCCCGGAAACGTAGAACCCGAGAACTTCTTTCTCTTTGGCCCATAGTTCTTCCTTAGTCCAGGGCGTGACTTCGGGGAGCGTGGGCGCGGTCATCTCCTCCTGACCATCGCCCGCGAACAGCGAGGCCTGCCCAACGCGGCGGTCGGCGGCGCTCTGCGCCCCCCAGGAGAGAGCATTCTCCAATGATGCGAAAATCTGGGCGCGGTGGCCGGGCAAGCGGTCGAGCGCGCCGGCGCAGACCAGCGCCTCCAGGGCGCGGCGATTCAGCGTGCGCCCATCGACCCGGGTAGTGAAATCGAAGATTGACGTGAACGGCCCGCTCTCTTGACGCGCCTGCACAACCGAGAGAACGGCGCTCTCGCCGACATTCTTCACCGCCGACAGGCCAAAGAGAATTCGATCCCCTACGGCGGTGAACGCGGCGCCTGAGGCATTGATGTCGGGCGGATCGACAGGGATTCCCCGGCGGCGGCACTCACGCATCAGCACCCGGATCCGGTCGGTGTCGCCCATCTCCGAAGACATCGTCGCCGCCATGAACTCGACCGGGTAGTGTGTTTTGAGATACGCGCAGCGATAGGCCAGCAGCGCATAGGCGGCCGCGTGCGAACGGTTGAAGCCATAGCGGGCAAACGTGGAGCAGAACTCAAAGACGGTTTCGGCGGTGGCCGGCTCCACGCCCCGGGCTAAAGCGCCGTCGAGAAACTCCTGTTTCATCCTCGACATGATCTCGGCGTTCTTCTTCCCCATCGCGGCCCGTAACGTGTCGGCCTTGGCCATCGAAAATCCGGCCAGCTCGCTGGCGACCTGCATCACCTGATCCTGATAGACGATGACACCGTAGGTGTCCTTCAACACCGGCTCAATGCGGGGGTGTAAATGGGTAAACTCCTTTTCGCCATGCTTGCGGGCGATGTACTCGTCAATCATGTTGGCGTCAAGCGGCCCGGGACGATAGAGCGCGTTCATCGCAATGAGGTCCTCGAACACCGTCGGGCGGAGTTTGCGCAGGTAGTCCCGCATCCCGGACGACTCAAACTGAAAAATCCCGATCGTCTCCCCCGACGCGAACAGGTCATAGACCACCGGATCGGCCAGCCCCAACGCGTTCCAATCGAGCATGACGCCGCGGTTGGCCGCGACCGCGCGCAGCGCGTCGTCGATGACGGTGAGCGTGCGCAGACCGAGGAAATCCATCTTCAAGAGACCGATCTTCTCGATCCACTTCATGTCGTACTGGGTCGTGATCTCGCCTTTGTTCCCCTTGTAGAGCGGCACGAATTCAGTGAGCGGCGCCGGGGCGATCACCACGCCGGCGGCATGTGTGGAGGCGTGGCGGGTCAGCCCTTCCAGTGTCTGGGAAAGATCCAACAGCGTCGCCACGCGCGGGTCCTCAGCCGCCAACTGCGCGAGCTCCGGCCGCACGCGTTGCGCCTTCTCCAGCGTCATATCGATTTCGAAGGGAATGATCTTGGCGATGCGGTCAACCTCACTGTACGACATGCCCAGCACGCGGCCGACGTCGCGCACCACCCCGCGCGCCGCCATCGTACCGAAGGTGATGATCTGGCAGACGTTGTCCTTGCCGTACTTCTCGATCACGTAGCGAATGACTTCATCACGCCCGCGATCGGAGAAATCGATGTCGATATCCGGCATGGAAATGCGTTCCGGATTCAGGAAGCGCTCGAAGAGCAGACCGAAGCGGATGGGGTCGATGTCGGTGATTTCCAGACAGTAGGACACGAGCGACCCGGCGGCCGAGCCGCGTCCGGGCCCGACCGGAATCTGATGGGACTTGGCATAATGCACAAGATCGGCTACCACCAAAAAGTACCCGGCGAATCCCATCGTTTTAATGACGCCCAATTCGTAGTCCAACCGCGATTCCAGGCCGGGTGTGACATGGCCGTAACGCCGCGCCAGACCCTCGCGCGCCAGGTGCGCCAGGTAGTCATCTTTGGCAGTGAAGCCCCGTGGCAAAGGAAAATCGGGGAGGTGGAGATGATCCAACTCGAGTTCCAGGCGGCACGCCTCGGCGATCTTCAGTGTGTTGCCGATCGCCTCGGGAACGTCGGCAAATAGCTCCTTCATCTCCTCCGGCGATTTGAAATACAACTGGTCGGTGTTGTAGCGCAACCGATCAGTGTCGCTCAGGGATTTGCCGGTCTGAATGCACAGCAACGCATCGTGCGCCCGGGAATGCGCCTGCTCGAGGTAGTGGCAGTCGTTGGTTGCCACCAGACGCACTCCCAGCCGCCTCGCCAGCGCGATGACTCCGGGACGGACACGATCCTCAACGTCGATCCGATGATTCTGGACTTCGAGGTAATAGCCGTCGGGCCCGAACAAGTCGAGGTAACGGCGGGCCGTTTCGTCCGCCGCGTCGCTGCGCCCGGCGAGGAGATGCTGGGCGATCTCGCCCTGTGCGCACGCCGAGGTGGCGATCAGCCCTTCCGCATGAGCGCGCAGAAGGTCGAAGTCGATCCGGGGCCGGTGATAGAAACCTTCCAGGAAGGCGGCGCTGACCAGCTTAACGAGATTCTTGTACCCGGCCAGGTTCTTGGCGAGGAGCAACAGGTGGTAGCCGCCATCGGGAGCGCCGGGGACACTCTGTTTATGGTGCATCCCGCGCGGCGCGACATAGGCTTCACAGCCGACGATCGGCACGATCCCGGCGGCACGGCATTTCGTGTAGAATTCGATTGCCCCGAACAGATTGCCGTGGTCGGTCAATGCCAGCGCCGGCATCTTAAACGCGACCGCCCGTTCCACCATCGCGGCGATGCGCATGGCTCCGTCCAGCAGCGAGTACTGGCTGTGGTTGTGCAGGTGGACGAAGTCAGCGTGTTTCACAGGCAGATTCACTCATGGATGACGGGCACGGCACGCCGTGCCCCTACAATCTACCGCGCAAGTCATACACGATCCGTGGGACGGCTTGTGAGCAATACTCGCACCGGCAGGGTGTCACGGCTACGAGTGACCCGTCCGGTCGCCCCTACACGTTCCCGCCCGCCGGGCACACATATTGGGCGAACCCGCGAAACTACCGATTATGCCGCTGTCGCGGCCTCAGAGTCGCGTCGATCACCTCCGCCAGATCCGGCTTACCGATCTCCTGCAGTTCGTAGCGCACCCGGACGGTCGGGTGTTTGATCTTGATCAAGCGCCGCAGGTCAATCGGCGTCGCAATAATCACGGTGTCCACTTTGGCGGCATTAACTGTCGCCTGCATGTCGGCAACCTGCTTCTTGCCGTAACCCATCGCGGGCAGAAGCGTGCCGATGCCGGGATAGGTGGCGAAGGTCTCCTTGAGCGTGCCGCGAATCCACGGACGCGGGTCGACGATTTCGGCGGCGCCGTATTTGCGCGCCGCGACAATGCCGGCGCCGTATTTCATCTCCCCATGCGTAAGCGTCGGGCCATCCTCGATCACCAGCACGCGCTTGCCGGTGATGCGCTCGGGGGCATCGACAAAGATAGGCGAGGCCGCATCGATCACCACGGCCCTGGGATTGCGTTCGGCGATGTTGCGGCGCACGGTCTCCACCTTGTCGGGGCAGGCGGTGCCGATCTTGTTGATCACGACGGCGTCGGCCATCATCAGGTTGATCTCACCGGGGTAGTAAGTCAGTTCATGGCCGGGACGATGGGGATCGGCAACGGTGATGTGCAGATCGGGGCGATAGAACGGCAGATCATTGTTGCCGCCATCCCAGACGATGACGTCCGCCTCCGCCTCGGCTTTGTGCAGAATCACCCCGTAATCGACACCGGCATAGACCACGGTGCCGGAAACGATATGCGGTTCATATTCCTCGCGCTCTTCGATGGTGCAGTGGTGCTTGTCCAAGTCGGGCAGCTCCGCGAACCGCTGGCAGATCTGTTTGGTCAAATCGCCGTACGGCATCGGGTGGCGCACCGCGACGACACGCAGGCCCCGTTCCTTCAACAACGCACAGACGCGCCGGGTGGTTTGTGATTTGCCTGCGCCGGTACGCACCGCGCAGACGGCGACGACCGGGACTTTCGCTTTCAGCATCGTCTTCGCCGGGCCGAGCAGTGTGAAATCCGCTCCGGCCACGATGGCCCGCGCCGCCTGGTGCATCACATGGGTGTGCGGGACATCGGAATACGAAAAGACAACCTCGTCTACCTTGAGGCGGCCCACCAGCTCCTCGAGCATCTGTTCTTTGTATATGGGAATCCCCTGGGGATACCCCGGCCCTGCCAGCTTGGCGGGGTAACGGCGCCCGTCGATATTGGGGATCTGCGCGGCGGTGAATCCGACGACTTGGTAGCCGCGATTGCCGCGATACATCGTATTGAAGTTGTGGAAGTCGCGCCCGGCGGCGCCCTGTATCAGTATTCGTCGTGCCATCTGGTCCTCCTCAGTATTTGTCCGTCGTCCGTAGTCCGTAGGGTGGGTGCTGCGCACCCACCAGTCCCGTGGTGGGTGCAAAGCACCCACCCTACATCTGGACTCAGACGGCCGAGGCGAACCAGAGGCATTCGATCAGGTAGTACCCGTGGATGAATCCTATCGTGCGTTGCTCGCTCATGCTTCTGCGGTGGGCGGAGCCCACCCTACGTTCATTCATGTCTATACGGTCGGCAGAGCCCACCCTACTGTAGGGCGGGCTCTGCCCGCCGTCTTTCATCCGTCAATCTGCGGTACCTACAAGGCGCCAAAGCCAGTCATCTCCTACACCACTCCCCCGACCTTTGGTCCCGCGCGCGGGCAAGGCAGCCCTCTTTGTCTTTGCGGTCGTCTTCGGCGTTGTCTTCACTCCTTGCCAGTCAGATTGGTCAGTCGCACAAGGCTCGCATTCTACCATTTCCCAGGTGGCCAGTAAAGGAGAATCGGGCGGTCATCACGTCAAGATGTTGTCATAGACGCGGTTGCCGTGGATCGGGTTGCCCCGCGTTCAAGATAGAGACCGTCGTAGGGGCACGGCGCGCCGTGCCCTTGCACGTGGTGCACCGCCACCTGTAGGGGCGCACGGTGATGCGACCGCCGCATGGGGCGTATGGCAATACGCCCCTACGAATGGTCACACTTCTTGGTGCAACCAACGGCGGCGCGAGAACCACCAACCGTAGATGATCGCGGAGCCTGCCTCGGAGGCAACAAACCCGCACCAGACGCCGGCCGGTCCCCAGCCCAAGGGTTTGGCGAACAGCCAGATCAGCGGGACTTGGAGGATCCACGCGTGGATCAGGCCGATCACCATGGTCGGCAACGTATTCCCCGCGCCGGTGAAGGCGCCCTCAAAGAGGATGAAGGCGCCGACAAAGGGCAGCGACAACGCCATGATGCGGAAGAAAGTCGTTCCCAACTCGCCAAATGCCGGATCCGCGAAGAACACGCGTGTCAGCGGTGCGGCGAACACCGCCATCAGCGCGCCATAGATCACCATGACGATGATGCCGAGACGGATCGCCTTGCGGGCGGTGACCCAGGCAAGCAGCTTGTCTTTCGCACCCAACGCGTGACCGATCAGGGGCGACAATCCCAGTTCCAGACCAACGACCAGGACAATCCCCAGTTCGATCACGCGGCTCCCGGCGCCGTAGATCGCCACGACCGCGGCCCCGAAATGGGCGATGATCGGGGTGACGACCAGTCGCGCCAGCGAGAATGAGATCGACCCGACACCGGACGGGAGGCCGATCCCAAACATCTGCCACAAGGTTGAGATGTGCATGCGCCTGATCGAGTTCCAGTCCAGACGAATGCGGAAGGAACCCCGGAAGAACATCAGCAGCCCCACGATGACTGTGAGCATATAGCCGATGTTTGAGGCCCAGGCCGAGCCGGCCACCCCCAGCCGCGGGAACCCCCAGAGTCCAAAGATCAGGAAGGGATTGAGAATCGCGTTGAAGACGGTCGAGGCGATCATGATCACCATCGCATAGCGCGGGTGATCGATGCCGCGCAAACAGGTGAACACCGTCCAGACAGGGAAGTTGAACACCAGACCGATGAACATCACCCGGCCATATCGCACGGCATACTCCACGACCTGGTCGCGCGCTCCCAGCATCCTCACGATTGTGGGGGTCAACAGGTACCCGATCACCGCGCAGATGGCCGCGGTTACGAACTTCAGGACAAATGCCTCGACGATGGCTGTCTGCGTACGGGTGATGTCATTCTGACCATAGCGGCGCGCGATTACAGCAACCGAACCGACACCGGCGATCTGATTGACTGACGACATCACCCAGTAGAAGGCACCGAAAATTGCCAGCCCCGCCACGGGTTCCGGCCCCAGGCGGCTCACCCAGAACATGTCGGTGAGGTTATATAACTGGGTCGCCGCAAAGCCGATCACCGAGGGCACCCCCATGCGCAAAAGGGAGCGATAGATATGCCCGGCATCGATCGGCGCGCGTGGCTCGACAGGAAACGCCTCGGTCGCCTGCACCGGCCCCGGTTGCGTGCTCATGCCGTCCACCGCGTCACGGCGCCGTCCCGGAGATCGAGCGTCATCCCGTCTTCCGCAAGTAGGATCTCCGCCTTCGTGCCGGGTCTCGCTGATGCCACAGCCGCCACGTCGAAGTCATCGGACAAGTGAGTCAGGATCACCCGCTTGACTCTCCGCTCTTCGACCCACGGCCACAACTCATCAAGTGCGATGTGGCTCGTCTCCACCAGCAGCCAGTCAATCGGCAGTGGAATCATGTCCAGGTCGGCCAGTGCACCGAGATCGGAGGAATAGACGATCACCCGCCCGTTGATCTCAATCCGCACGGCGAAGCACTCGTTGTTTCCCAGGAACCCGTGGTTCTCTCTCCAGGCGCTGTTCCCTTCCAGGTGCGTTGTCGGGTAGGGCGTCACACGGGCGCCGTCGCAGTCAAGGCTTCTGCCGGCGAGGAGACTCTCGAAGTACAGGGGGAACGGCATGCGTTCGGCGAAGAGATGGCTGAAATCGAGGACGTCTTTCAGCGGCCCAATGGCATCTTCGGGACAGTGCACAGTCAGCGGTCGGTCTGTCCCAACCAGATAGCGCTGTTGCAGGAAATACGGCACGCCGGCGACGTGGTCCGCATGCGTGTGCGTGATCACGATCTTTTCCACCCATTCCGGCAAGAACCCCGCGCGCAGGAAGTTCCGGGTCGCGCCGTCACCACAATCGATCAAGACGCCATGTGAGCCAAGATCCAGCAGATACGAAGAGGCGGCGCGATGCGCGGATGCCCTTCCCGCGGAGGAACCGAGGATGATGAGCCGGGCGGCAGAAGTCATGCTCGGGAATTACGAGTGTGGGCTCGCGAGAACGGGACCTGTCACGGTCTTCCCGCACACCTCACACCCCCGCCTTCTCTCAAACGTCACCGTCTCAAACGCCATCGTATCGGCGCGGAAGATTAGCAGAGCATTCGAAACGGGGTCTTCACCAGTCATCAGGTACCGCACCGCCAGCGTCGCCTGAAGAGATCCGATCACCCCCGGCAATGCGCCGAATACCGGTGTCGGCGTGGGAGCTTGCAGCTCCTCCGGCATGACACACGCCAGGCAGGCGGTTCTCGGTGGATTAAAAAAGCTCAATTGCCCCAGCCATTCATTGACCGCCCCGTAGATGAAGGGGACCTTCAAATCGAATGACGCATGGTTCAATTTCAAACGGTCGGAGTGGCTATCCAGGCCATCGATCATCAGGTCGCATCCCGAGGCCAATTCGCTTGCGTTGGTCTCGGTCAGCCTGTCCGATACGCTCTCAATCTCAATTTCGGGATTCTGTGCCGCGAGCCGCTTCCCCACCAGGGCCGACTTGGGTTTGCCGATATCCTCGGTGGTAAACAGAATCTGCCGATTCAGGTTCGATAGCTCAACCTTGTCGCTATCGCATATACGCAGATGCCCCACCCCGGCCGCGGCCAGATACGTCGCACTGATCTCGCCCAATCCTCCAACTCCGACAACAAGAACCCGGGCGCTTCTGAGCCTCTCCTGGTTCCAACTGTCAACCAGGAGTTGACGTTGGTACCTCTCAATTTCGGCTCTCGATAGGGACATGGGACGAATTGCTCAACCGCCGGAAACGGGCGGCTGGAGGGTAATTGTCTGGCCGTCGGATGGTCTGTATGATAAGTCCTTCATCCTGCCGTCAACATGAATGAGCGCGACATGGGCGGTATCGAGCGAGATATAATTGAGGATCTCACCCACTGTCTTTTCTCCGTCGATCTCCACCTTCCGGGTGTAGTGATCGACATCAGGCCTAAGCATTGCGCGAAGCTGGCCTCCCGCTCTAAGGAAGACTATCATGTGTCATTTCCTTCATTAAGAGGCGAGAGACCCAACGCCAACCGATGGCTAAAACGCCTTCGGTTTATATCGTTCGCCCCGGACAGCCGGAATGCCATTGGGAAGCGGCTTTCCCAAGAGGCCGATCTTCTCGACATTGTCCGCCGCAAAATCGAGCGCCAAATCATGTAGCACCTCGCGGCTGGGGTTCCCGTCATTATCCCACCCACGGCCGGCGTAATATTCATCGAGCATCAGCTCGATCTGCTCCTTGGTCAGTCCTTTGCCGGCGCCGGGGCCGCTCGGAATCTTGTCTTCCCAGGATCGCGCCGGCGGGTAATCGAACGTCCGGCCGTTGGCCCGGTTGCGTTCGAGGTAATGGCATCGCACGAGATTCCAGATCTTCTCCGAGGTCTTGAACGCCTCGGCGGTGTCTATATCCCACCCAGTGATATAATTGAGCGCCTCGACAATCTCCTCCGGCTCAATATCGAGCTCGCCCCAGAAGAGGCGGCAGATGCACCAGCAGTCGAACAGCGGCCGGATATGCTGCAGGTAAATCACCACCTTGGCGCGCCCCTCGACCTTCTCGCGCCCCTCGGCCATGTCGACGGTGATTGTCCACGAGCGGTTGTGATGCGCACCGATGTCGCACGTCATGTACGAAAGCAGCATCCCCGGGGCGTAGCGACCATCATATCCCGACATCTCCTGTCCCTTGACCTGCATGGCGAATCTCTCACTGCCCCGTCCGATCTTCTCCGCGGCCCGTTTGGTACCGCCCGAGAAATACTCGCCGATCCCGCGACGGTGCACCACCATGTCGATGAAATGCTCGGCATCCTCCACCGAACCCCAGTTCAGCGTATGCCCTTCGAGATCGTCGGTGGTGATCAGTCCGCGCTGAAAGCATTCCATGGCAAACGCCACCACGCCGCCGCCCGACATGGTATCCATGCCGACATTGTCCATCAGCCAGTTCAGGTAGGCGACCTGGTTGATGTCGGTCATGCCAAGATTCGAGCCGCACAGCGCGCCGGTTTCGTATTCGGGGCCCTCGAGATAGACGGTCTGCTTGCCCGGCAGGACGGCCTTGGTGTACTTGCCGCAGTTCATCCAGCATCCGAAACAGGCCTTGTGCGTGATCAGGCACTTCTCCACCAACGCCTCTCCGTCAATGCCCGCGATGTCCTCACAATATGTGGTCTGGAAATTCCGGGTCGGGAGTACCGCGTTCGTGTTGGACCAGTCGATGAAGAATGCGGTGCCATACTTCTGCCATGGAGCCATGTTAGGATGAGTTTGCGTCCGTTTGATGATAGCCGTCACATGTTCGGTCAGCTTGTCGAGATCGTGCACCTTGATTCCCCCGGTACCCCTGACAGCGATCGCCTTAAGCTTCTTTGAGCCCATGACGGCCCCTTGCCCGGTCCGTCCCGCCTGCCGGCCGAAATCGTGCGTGATACACGAAAAGCGGATGCCATTCTCGCCCGCCGGCCCGATGGTGGCGATCTCGAAATCCTCGCCCAGGTCCTTCTTCATCACAGGTTCGCATTCCAATGACCCCATACCCCAGTACCGAGAGGCGTCGCGAAGTTCCACCTTATCGTCATCGATAAAGAGATAGCTCGGCTTGGGGGAGATGCCAGACATGATTACCATATCGTAGCCGGCAAATTTGAGGGCCGGTCCCAGATGGCCGCCCATGTTGGAATCGCCGTGGCCGTTGGTCAGAGGGGAGATCGAGCCGAATCCGATCTTGGCGCCCGCCGGGATGAAGCAACCGCTCATGACGCCGGCACTGATGATGAAGAGATTCTCCGGCCCCAACGGATCGGCGTCGCGGGGAACCTCGTCGTAGAGAATCTTGGCGATCGCGCCCCGTCCTCCGAACCATTCGCGCATCAGCTTTTCATCGGTGGGATACTTCCTGATCTCCCCGGTGGTAAGATTGATGCGCAGCGTCGTGCCCGCCAGTCCCCGGGAGCTCGCAGAGCCGTATGCCATTACGTGCTCTCCTTGACTGGCCTGGTGACGATCGTGATTGCGCCGGTGTTACATAGCTCGGTGCATTTGAAACAGTTGTCGCAGATAATGACGTGCTCGACGTCAGGATGCTGGAATATCACGCCGGGTTTGCACACCGCGATACACTCCCCGCAATTGTTGCAGTCTTCTATGCGCACGATATAGGCACCGTCATCGCGACGGTAGATGGCGCCCTCGGGGCAAACCTCCATGCACTTGCCGCACTGCACGCAAACCTTGGGCATGTACAGCCCCGGCTGCGGGAAATGGGCCTCGATTCTCAAGCTGGCCTTCTGGGGATTGATCTCGTGATAACGACTAATAGCGCAAATCTGCATACACAGCCGGCAGCCGCTGCACTTGCCCCGTGATACTCTGATTCTCTTTGTCTCCATGACACCCCGAACGAACGCTACACGATCAAGTAAATCTGCCCGGCAATCCAGATGGCGGCCACGAGCACAACAGAAACGACTCTGAACATGACAGTCGGCAGCCGCAACTTACGCAGCACGGCATACGGTTGGATGGCATTGCCCAGGTGATACCCGAGATTCATGGTCACAATCGAGATTAGCGACGCACTGACGGCGGCGGAGAGAAGGTACGAACGAATCCCGGCCCCACCCTGGGAGGCCCATGATTCCTCGCGCAGAACGTACGTGGCGATGAGCGCGAAGACTGCGTACGATGCATAGACTATGACCGGCGCGGCGATTGTCCTGTAAGTCGCGCTGGAATCAAGGCGTCCTTTGTATGCCGAATAGGTGATATCGAAAACGATTCCGTTGATCATCACCGCCACGAACTGGCAGGGAAAGAAGTGGCTGGAGGCGGTCTTGAACAGGCCAGCGATCAGCGCCATGACGACGACTGAGCCGGGGAAATCGACCAGTCGTTTAGAGGCGTAGAGGATAATGATGCCAAGCCCAAAGAGCAGGGCGGATTTCTGCGGCATCCCAATGGCACGGAATAGGTCCCGTCCGAATAACTCCAGCGCGCCCCACAGCGACCCGAGAACGAGCACGACCAGGATCTTCTCATATTTCGTCATGAGTTACTCCGGCAATTGAACCCCGATGTCCTTGTCGGCCTGGGCTCCCCACCTCTGAGATTTGACCAGAGGAAATCACCCCCATTTAAGTAATAAATGGCATGACCTCCCTCTCGGCAACAACAAAATCAGTATTGTCCTACGTGTCAAAGAGAACTCCGCGCAGGAGCCCGCCCGCGGCTTCAATGTCTCCGTCGTCAACATCCCGATGGGTGACGGCACGGATGCGTCCCGGTCCGAAATCGACGATGAGCACACCGCGCTCGGCGAGACGCTTGATGATGGCCTGAGGAGAAGTGCCGCGCTCCGACAGATCGATGACCACGATGTTGGTCGGCGGCGGATCAGGAATGATCCGTATGCCGGGGACGTCGCGGATCATGTCCGCAAGCTGCTGCGCCCGCCTGTGGTCCTCCCGCAATTTCGGCAACTGGTGTTCGATCGCCCACAGTCCGGCGGCCGCGAGGATGCCGACCTGACGCATACCGCCGCCGAACATCTTGCGCGTTCGCCGTGCCCGCGTGATGAACTCGCGCGAGCCGAGGATGAGAGAACCGACCGGCGCCCCCAACCCTTTGGAGAGGCAGACCGATACCGAATCGAATCCTTGGACCCAGGCGTACAGCGGGACTCCGGTGGCCGCATGGGCATTCCAGATCCGGGCGCCATCGAGATGGGTCCGCACGTCATGCGTCTTGGCCACGATGATCACCTCGCGCATGATGTCCCGAGGTACAATGATGCCGCCGGCGCGATTGTGCGTGTTCTCCACGGCGATGATTCCGGTGCGCGGATGATGGATGTTCTCCGGGCGGATCGCGGCGGCGATGCGCTCCGGATCGGGAATACCGCCGGGGGCGGGAATCGCTCTGACCTGCAGGCCCGCCAGTGCCGCCGCCGCGCCGACCTCGTACCAGTCGATGTGCGCCTCATCGTCGCAGATCAGCTCATCGCCGGGATGAGCGTGCGTGAACAGACTGACCTGGTTGCCCATCGTACCGGAGGCCACGAACAGCGCCGCCTCCATGAAGAAGAGCTCAGCGACTTTCGCCTCCAGCTCCTTGACCGTGGGATCATCTTCAAAGACATCATCTCCCACGACGGCGGCGGCCATGGCGGCGCGCATTTCCGGGGTGGGGCGGGTGACGGTGTCGGAACGAAGGTCGATGACTTTCATGCGGGTTCCCCCAACGGTTGGGCAACTCAAGTATACGGCGTGTCCCAGAGGGCGTCACGTGGAACTTCCGCGATGCTCAGCGCGCTCACCCTACCCTCTTACCTGAGGAGAGGGCTGAGGGGAGGGAGATCGCTAGCGCAAGACGAGCGGCATTGATCAGAAGAGAACTCACCACAAAACCGGGTCGCATTAGCCTAGCAAGGGGCTGAAGCCCCTTGTCCTCAATCCGAGGAGAGGTTTCGGGACAAGTTCTAGAGTCAGTTTCACAAACCAATCTTGTGTCTGAGAGCTCCTCGTGGCGCCGGGTGCCCACACCCAGCGCTGCGGTCGGGTGTGGACACCCGACCGCACAGGAAGGGGCTGAAGCCCCTTGTCCTCAATCCGAAGAGAGGTTTCGGGACAAGTTCTAGAGTCAGTTTCACAAACCAATCTTGTGTCTGAGAGATCCTCGTGGCGCCGGGTGCCCACACCCAGCGCTGCGGTCGGGTGTGGGCACCCGACCGCACAGGAATGAGGTTATGAAATC
>Ga0315277_10007105_pt1 | contig 14530 bp, 15 predicted proteins | sample YL17G05_15_MG_FD_203695 | JGI IMG/M metagenome (GOLD analysis project Ga0315277, IMG submission 203695) | Sediment microbial communities from Yellowstone Lake, YNP, Wyoming, USA - YL17G05_15 | ecosystem: Environmental > Aquatic > Freshwater > Lake > Sediment | place: USA: Wyoming | collected... | reverse complement strand
CCCAACCATTTCAACCAAAGCAAGAACGACAAGTACAAGAAGAGACGCTGCAGCATTATTATCGGACGCCCTCTACCGAGGCAATGACAAGCCGGAACGGTTCTATCACACAGCTATCGACCTAACCATCGACTGCGCTGTCAACGTCATTGTATATATCGAAGGTTTTTGTAAGTCGCGTTATCTTGAAAACTTCATAAATCTTCGGATTAATATTGCACAGCTTCAGCCGCCCGTCCCTTTCGTATATCCGCTTGCTGACTCGTATCAAAAGCCCGAGAACCGCGGACGACAGGAATCGGACGTTGCCGAAATCCAGGATCATATTCATTCCGCCGGAGGCCGACTCTATCACCGACATTATGGTCTCCTGAAGGGCGCGAATGTCCATCTCCTCCAGTATCTTCTCGTCCACAAAGCTCACTATAGTTGCATTCTCTGCGTATTCTACGCTAATTCTCGGCTTAATCTGTGCCACGTCGGTCTCCTAAAAAAACCAATGTCGCATATAATTTAATGTCCAATTACATTCAATGTCAAGCTTTTTGCACCGCCCGCGAATTTTCAGGTACCCAAGCCGTTTCCTTCACAAATCCTCCCAACGTCGAAAATATTCTGCGAAATCTATAAATTATGACGCTTGCACGGCGAAAACTGCTTGCAATTTGCCGCGAACAATCCATAATAACGCTTATGTGTTTCGTACGCATCGGGTTCGATGTCTCGTTATGCGCGAGCCCGCTGGAATTGGGCACGGAACTGATAGAGTCTTAACATCTCAAGGAGCCGAATATGAAAGTTGGCAGAACAACAGCGTATGGACTCATGGCCGCGTGCTATGTAGCCGTACATCCGGAGAAGAACATTGTCTTGTCGCAGGATATCTCCAAAGAATATGATATTCCCATAGAATACCTGCTCAAAATCCTTCAGCAGCTGGTCAAAGGAAATATTCTGCGAAGCAAGAGGGGACCGCGAGGAGGCTTCAGGCTCGCAAGGCCCGCCAACAAGATCACGATGCTCCAGATTATCGAAGCCGTTGACGGACCGATGGTCAGCTACCTCAATCTCGCGGACTACACCCCACGCGAGAAATTCAGCACCCGCGCCGACAAGATATTCAGCAAAGCGCTTGGCCTGGCGCGCGATGTTTTTCAGAAGGTAAAGCTGTCGGACCTCGTCGAAGGAAAGTAAGCAGGTAGTCACGCCCGCATCTATGCAGCGCAGCCGGAACGCAGCTTAGCGATAACCTGCGCCGTTGAGATGCGATTTGAACACGTCGCTCGACGTTGAAACATGTAATGCGCTCTGAGGCGGCGACAAGACCTGACGACTATAAAGCAAATGCACATTGGCGAATTCCAGGAATTGATTTCCACTAAATACGAGAAACGTGACCGCGAGCGGGGCGTCTCACGCACCTTTATGTGGTTCATCGAGGAAGTCGGCGAGCTCTCCACCGCCCTTGTCTCCGGCGATAAGGAAAACGCCCGGGGAGAATTCGCCGACGTCTTCGCCTGGCTCTGCACCCTCGCAAACATTACAGACATCGACCTCGAAGAGGCATGTCAAAAATACACCGGCGACGACCCAAAAGGCTTCAAGCCAAAATGACCCGCCCCGCCGCTCAGTTATCAGCCAGCTCCGGTTCCCCGATTTCATCAACGGCGGGCTCCTCGACGCTTTCAATCGGCTGGGCCGCCGCGGCCTCGCCGATCTTGCCGCCGATGCCCAGCACCTTCAGCGTCTCGCGCTCGACTATAGTCCTTATCCTGTCTCTCGGAACGGTGGGCAGGTTCGTATCGGCAAGCAGCTTATTGAAACCGAGGAGCGTCTCGATGCACTGCTCCGCTCTGCCCACTGGAAACCCGCTGCCGAACAGCAGCTTGGCCATGACCCCGCGCTCGTTCGCCGCCACGACCGTATTATACACCTGCCACACGCTGCTCGGCTTGACAGTCAAATCCGCATAGACATTCGGGTGCTTGGCAACCAGCGCGAAAGTCTGCTCCATGAAAGGCACGCCCATCCCCCCGACGATCATCTTCAACTCCGGAAAAGACCTGGCAACCTCATCCAGAAGGTAAGGCTGAGCGTATTCCAGCATCGCCTCACGGGACGAAACCGCCTCCCAGTTGTGAAAAAAGACGGGCATTCCAAGCTCCACAGCCGATTCATAGAACCGCATCGCCCTGCTGTGAGTCGGATGAAAACCGCTTGCAGAGCAGTAGAGCACCGCCCCTTCCAGCCCCAGCTTTTCCTGGATAGGCCGGATATTAGCCAGGCCCACCTTATCGTTCGGCGGATCCACAACCGCAAAGCCAACCATCTTGGCCTTATGCTTCTCGATGTACTCGGCCAGATTCTTATTCACATCCTCGCTCGGCCCCTCGCCACGCGCCAAAACAAAACACGCATCCACAGTCTCCGCCGCCGCCAGATGCTCCGAAACGCCGGCATCATCACCCGAAAAATCTATATGCGTATGACAGTCAACTATCATCTCATTTACCTTTGCCTATGCTAAATAATCAATAGAGAATAATCAATAACAAATCCCCCCGCCCCCGTCAAGAACAAATGTCAACACTGCCGACGCGGCAGTAACTTGCACCGTGTCTCCGGAGAAAAGCGTTTATCGCCTATGGGCTACCAGCAAAGGCTGGGTCCCTTGTCGGCCTCAAAGGCATCCTGCTGGTAGCCTCAAAGCGCAAAACGCAAACTCGGGTTCGCCAAAGCGCCCTTGCAGGCAATCCAATTTTTGATGCCCGGCACAGCTTCTCCCTGTGACCTATTCATTCTCCGGATGAATCCTTTTGCGCGGCCTTCTCGGCCTGGGCGTTTTATACGTCGCCTGCGCCCAGAGTTCGCGCCAGGTTTGTATATAGTCGGAGATCAAGGCCGCTATCAGCGTGACCACTCCCAGGATAATCACATGATCCAGTAGCGCCGACGCCTCCACCTCGGATTTGGGGCACATCACCACGAGCGGCACAACAATCATCGAATAGCCGGCACAATACAAGAAGCTGCCCATCCCGCGCCACCTGTCCAAGCCCTTCTGGACGCTCCTGGTCTCGGCGTCCTGCGAAATCCGCCGCCTCAACCGCCCGACCGACAGATCGAGAAGCAGCCTATCCATCCCCTCCTTTGCCAGCTTTCGCTGCTCCTTTGTTACCCACGGGTGGTTATCCTTAATGATGTGCAGATGCACTATCAGCGGCCGCCAGAATATACGGGCCAGAACGCAGACGTGCAGCGAATATATCAAAACCCCACAGACCACCGCCCCGGCTGCCGCCGCCCAGATTGAATAGTCCACCGTTTCTTCTGTCGCCGCCATCCAGACAAACAAAGTGAGAAAACCAATCACAACACACCGCAGCAAGACCCCTATACGTTCAAATGCCCGCCCGATTGTCCCTGTCTCGCCATTCGTCCCTGCGACCATAATTGCATCCCTTTCAATGAATCCAGTGTTGCACTGCCACCCTTGCCTCAATCTCAGGATTATAGCCCTTGCGCAACGAGTCTCAAAAGCTATTTGGGAATTCCAAACAGGAATTCATAAGGCCCGATAATATGCACGGCATACCGGCTTTGGGGTCAATGGGAGCCGAGTCACGAACCCGATTTTTGTCCGCCCGCCGCCTTTGATTTGGCACATTCACTCTTGACGTTCCCGATGCGCAGAAGTATTATTGTCGCCGGTTCGATGCCAACCCCGAGCATCGACCATCGTGACTTGAAATCGAGCATCGAGTATCGGATATCAAGAATCGAGTATCGAGCAATTTTTTTTGACTATTTCGCGGCCTCTTGCGTCTTTATGCTATAAGTTCTGCAAGATTGCAGGCGGCTTTTTCAAGTGTGGAACGGAGCAGTATTATGGATTGTCCGGTTTGCAGGAACGCTATGATGACCCTTGAGCTGCAGGAAGTGGAAATCGACTACTGCACCGACTGCGGCGGAATATGGCTCGACGCCGGCGAGCTCGAAGAGTTGCTCGGCCAAGCCGACAGGGCCTCACAACTGCTCGCCTCATTCAAAACCGAGCCAAGCTGCACCGAGAAACAACGCAAGTGCCCTATCTGCGACAAAAAAATGCAGAAAATCACTGTCGGACAATCCCAGCCGGCTCTCTTGATAGATAAATGCGCAAAGGGCGACGGGCTGTGGTTCGATAGCGGCGAGCTCCACGACATCTTCGACCGCGCGCAATTGGACGAAAACAACAAAATCCAGGACTTCCTGGCCGACATGTTCGGCTACGATAAAAAGGATATGGCGTAAGGAGCCAACCGGCTCACTGGAGCCATGGAAAATTCTCGTGACTTAAAACGCCGCGTCGCTACAATACGGCGTAACGACTGATATTACTAATTTTTATGAAAGGAGACACCTATGTTAGCTCTCGGGACATTCAACATCGTAATGATCGCCATCGGCGCCGTTGCACTCATCGCTGTGGTTATCATGAAAAGAAACAAGTAGCAGCAGGTCGGCAAGACACTCTCTGATAAGGAGACTATAATGTGGGCAGCACTTGGTATCATTGGTGGCCTGATACTCCTGGTCATCCTCTTCGTAATCGGCGTCTATAACGCGCTGGTTCGCCTCCGCAACCAGGTCGATAACTCCTGGTCGCAGATCGACGTCCAGTTGAAACGCCGCCACGACTTGATCCCCAATCTCGTCGAAACCGCCAAAGGCTATATGACGCACGAACGCGGGACCTTCGAGGCGATTACAAAGGCCCGTGCCGCGGCTATGGGCGCAACAAACGTCGCCGATGCCGCAAAGGCCGAAGGAGCCCTCGGCGAGGCGCTCAGTAAATTCATGCTCGTCGTGGAGAATTACCCCGACCTCAAGGCGAACCAGAACTTCCTCGCCCTCCAGGAAGAGCTGACCAGCACCGAGAACAAAATCTCCTTCGCAAGGCAGAGCTACAACGACCAGGTCCTCGGCTTCAATAACAAGATTCAGATGTTCCCTTCGAACATCGTCGCCGGGATGTTCAGCTTCACCAAGCGGGATTTCTTCGAGATAGAAGAGGCCGCACAGCGAGAAGTACCCAAGGTCAGCTTCAATTGACATGTGGGAACTGATACGAGCAAATAAGAGAAATTCCATCCTCCTGATGGCCTGTATGGCGTTTGTCCTGATGGCCCTCGGCTTTGTTATTGGCGCGGCCGTCTCCGGCGCGCCCGAGGGCGGCATGCTCGGACTGCTCATTGCAGCGGGCCTCTGGCTGATTCTGATGCTCATCAGCTACTCCAGCGGCGACCAGATATTCCTCGCCGCCAGCAAGGCCCAGCCCGTTACTCACGACGTACATCCCCAGCTTTTCAACATCGTCGAAGAGATGAAGGTCGCCGCCGCCTTGCCCGCAATGCCTAAGATATATATAATCAACGACCCCGCCCCCAACGCCTTTGCCACCGGCAGAAGCCCCGAAAGAGCATCCGTCGCAGTCACCGCGGGCCTGCTCGCCCGCCTAAACCGCGATGAGCTCCAGGGCGTCGTCGCCCACGAAGTAAGCCACATCCTCCACCGCGACATCCTCTTCGTCACACTCGCAGGCGTAATGCTCGGCTCCATCGTCCTGCTCTCAGAAATCTTCCTGCGAGGAATGTTCTACAGCTCCATGGGCTCGAGGCGAAGGTACTCATCAGGAGGCAAGGGCGGCGGACAGGCACAGGCCGTTATGATGGTGATCGCCATTCTCGCCGCCATACTCGCACCCATAATGGCCTATCTGTTCTACTTCGCATTATCGAGAAGGCGCGAATACCTCGCCGACGCAGGCGCAGCAAGATTGACCCGCTACCCTGAAGGACTCGCCTCGGCCCTCGAAAAAATCGCCAACGACCCGTCGCCCCAGCTCCAGGTCGCCAATAAAGTCACCGCCCCAATGTACATCGCCAATCCATTCAAAAAGAAGGGCCACAGCTCGCTCTCCGACCTCACCAGTACGCATCCGCCGATTTCCGAAAGGGTGAAAATCCTCCGCAATATGATGCACGGCGCAGCCTTCAAAGACTATTCCGAGGCCTTCGCCGCCGTGACGCACCATAAATCAATCGTCCCCACCGCCGCCCTGACCAAAGAGCAAGTCGCCCTGCGAGAGGGACAAACCGGAGAGGAAAGACAAGAACGCCAGCAGAAACAGATGCGCCAGGTCGGCGACATTATGCGAAAGGTGAATCAATTCGTATTCCTAACCTGCCTCTGCGGCCTAAAGCTAAAAATCCCCCCCAACTTCAAGGCTGACAAAGTAAAATGCCCCCGCTGCGGCAACCCCCTGGCCATACCCAGAAAATAAGCCGAGCGCAATTTCGCCCGAAATGCTAATCCTGGCAACCCGTCAGCCAGTTTTCAGCAAGGAGCGCAAAGTCAACAAAATCAATTGAGCCGCTCTTCTCAATGTCAGCCCAACTGCACCAGTCTGGTCCAGCACAACCCGTTTCAAGCCAATGACCGACAAATATGGACACGTCCGCGAGGTTCACACAGCAATCATCGTCAAAATCTCCACATTTGTTGATGCATATCCGGAAATCCATTGAGTCGGCGAACCCGCGGTGGACCGGATAAAGCGCGACAGCGAACAGGCCGCTGTCGGCGTATGCGTAGCCGCCGCCCGGTTGAACCGTCAACAGGTCTAAGTGAAACATAGGCGAGTCCGACCAGTGGCAGTCCGCTAAGGCGGACTCAGTCAGCAGTGAGAAGTAAGCAGTCAGAAGCAGTAGCCTCAATAAACGCGATTTGGGAGATGCAGAACGTGCAATATGCCCCTTAACTTGTATCTTATTCATGATTGCCTCAGGTTGTGTCGTTAATCTTGCCGATCAGGCTGGACAGCATCTTTTCGATCTCCAGCGATGACCCGGACACTTTTTGAAATTCATCGTCACCCAAGTATTCCAGATTTCTGGCAACTTCCACTTGCGTTTGAAACTCATACAGCGAGCCGCAAGCGATTCGTAGAAAGCGAGCAAAATCTCCGTCCGAGTTTCTGGCATATCCTTCACAGATGTTGCTCGGTATTGATATAGCGGCCCTCCTGATCTGTGAAGTCAGTCCGTACACCTCCTCTTTTGGAAATGCCTTCGTCAGCCGATATATCTCCGTAACAAGGGCCATCGACTTCTGCCACACAATCAAGTCTCGATAAGTCTTAACCTGTCCCACTTATTACTCCTTGCTTCTTGCTGCTCACTTCTCACTTCTGACTTCTTGCTTCTCACTGCTCGCTTCTTGCTGCTCGCTTCTGACTACTCTAAGTCCAGGACTAAACGAAATCCGTAGCTTTCGCCGCGATACGACGGAATGGTGCGGGTCCGGTACGCGACACGGCAGAAGTACGCATCGTAGTACCACGCACCACCGCGAAGAACACGATACGAACCACTGGCCGGCCCGGGCGGATTGTAATATGGGCTTGAGTTGTAATACGTATCCTGATACCAGTCATTGCACCACTCCCATACATTGCCTGCCATATCAAAAAGCTCGTAGCCATTGGCTGGGAAACTGCCCACAGGGGCTGTGTAGGGCATATCGCCTACGGCATACGTCGGGTGATAGCCCCGTGTGGAGCTTACGTCATAAGCATAAGACGTTGAGCTATTGTAATTGGCCTGGCTGTGCGTAATCGTATCGCCCCAGGGGAAGCGCTTGTTCGCAAGCCCGTCGCGTGCGGCCATTTCCCACTCGGCCTCGGTAGGAAGACGACAGCCGTGCTTGGACAAGTCCGGCGTGAAGTTCGTTGCGTTGTAGCAAAGCTCCCAGCCCAACTGCTCGCTCCGCCAGTTGCAGTAGGCCGCTGCCCCATACCATGTCACTTCTGTCACCGGATGATTTGCCTTATCTAAGACTATCATGAATCGAGAGCTTATAAAGGCAATCCTGCTATAAGTCGATGAATCGTAGGTATCACAATAGACATACGACGTCGACTTCTTATAAACGAGGTTGTCCGTCTTGACCTCAATCAGACCGGCTGAGAATGCGTTATTGAGGAACTCGACATACTGCTGATTTGTAACCTCGTAACGACCCATCATAAATGCATCGACAAAGACCCAGTGCTGGGGCTTCTCTGGGTTAGGTAAGTTGCCATAGTCATTGAAATAGTCTCCCATCTGGAACTCACCGCCTGGTATAAAGACAAGGCCGTCGGCGGACTGCCCGTCGTCGGCATAGACGCGAACCTTGAAATCACCCTCAAACCCTGCCATATCGCCCCCCGCGTCCCAGACAACCCGCTTCTTTATTCCCGGCGCTATCCCGCCGCCGATATGGCCCCAGACTGTAACGATAGGCACTCCCCAGGTTGCCCCGCCGTCGTTGCTGGCCACGATCCATACGGTACACAAATCGCCGTCCGCATCGGCCAAGTCATAGCGAATATCGACCAATTTCGAGTCATCGCCCCTTTGGTTGGCGCTGACATTGCTGACTACCGGCGCAGAATTGGCCCAAACCGCCCCAGACCAGATCAAAAGCAATGAAAACAGAATTGCCAACCGCTTCATTTGATAGTCTCCTGATAAAAGGTTTCTTTTGCCAAAGAGCCAAAGCCGGAGAGGGGCGGAACACAGCCTCATCCAGGCTGTCGCAAACAGTATCATCGCAAAACGCCTACTATTATACTATAACTCCGCGCAACTTGCAAGCAGAAACCGCCTGATTTCTTAGATTTTATCGGAGGTCCCCTCGGAACGATCCCGCCTGGCTGCCACAGGCAGCTTTCGGTCAGTTTCTGCGGGTCGCCAAAATCAACTTTTTCACGACGGCGACAAGATGCGTTCAAGATGTTTCCGAGCAGACTGACAGAGTCATCGAGAATAGGTGGGGACGAACTCGGCAAAAGCAAAATTGTCGTCGATGTCCTCAAAAACCGGTTCCGGAAGCAGATGCCGGTACTTCACATATCGTCCGGCACGCGTAATGAGCGTAATGCGAGTGTTGCAAGAGGCTGTCATAATCGGTTCACTGAGGCGATCGAGATCAAGCAAGCGGTGCTTCGAGTCATCATATCGCAGCCCGTATTCGAGCTCACCGGGCCTGCCGACGAGAAGAACATCATTACGCTTGTAGGCCCAGCAGACAGCAGAAGCCAGGTAGTTGTCGGACACGAGGATGTCATCGGAATTGATCCTATTCCGGTGTCGTTCGAGAAATTCTGCCGGCGCCTTTTCTTCTATGAATCGATCCGGCACAGAAAAGTGTGCGCAGAACATAAAGACTGCCGGGCCGGCGGCAAAATACAATATCTGCTTTCGAAAATCCGCGGCGTTGCCCGTACAAAATACAATCAGAACAAACGCATATCCGAGAAGTCCCGTGGCTCCAATGACCGCTTTCCACATCTCATGCTTTCCATAAAGTGCGGAGTCCATCGTAATTGCCCGGCTCAGAATCATCGCAATCGCAATCGCTGCCGCCACTCCTGCAATCAAATATGCAGGGGGCGCCAATACCTTCTTTTTTGCGTCGGCACAGTGCGTCATGAGAGCCATACTCACAAGAATGGCAAGAGGTGGAAAACATGGCAGGATATAGGTGATGAGTTTGCCTCGTGAAGCCGAGAAGAAAATGAAGGGCAGCAGGAACCAGCAGACGGCATATCTTATTAGAGGCGTTCTGAAAGATGTCTTCTTCAGGCCGGAAATGACAGACGGCAGCAACACTACCCATGGAAATGTCCCTACAAGAAGCCATGGAACGAAGAACCAGAATGGTTCAGGGTGCTCGGCGCTGCTTGCCGATAAGAATCGCTGAATATGTTCGGTCCAGAAGAAGTAGTGCCAGAAGTCCTTTTCTCGGGCGTAAACCAGCAGACACCAGGGTAGTGTTACCAGGGCCGCCGTGGTGATTGGCGGCCATATAATTTTGAACAACTCCGTCGCCCGTCGCTGCCAAAAGAGGAATGGCGTTATGGCTACGGCCACAACGGCAAAGGCAACAAAACCCTTTACAAGGAATGCAAGGCCGCAAAACAACCCGAATAGTGCGAGCAGGCACGTCTTTCTCCATCGTCGCCTCTCCATATCGGCGAAAAAGAACACGGTCATTCCAGCGGTCACAAACATGGTGAACATGCTGTCGAGAACAGCAACAGTGGAGACAATGAACACTTCGAATGAAGTCAGGAACACCGCCGCGGCGAGAAGGCCCGCAAACTTGTCACGGGCATACCTTCGCACAAGAAGGAACACACAAAACGCGGAGACACCGGCAGCCACAGACGAGAAGAATCGCACGGCAAACGCATTTTCTCCAAAAAGAGCGATGGCAACGGCATTGAGCCAGTAACCAAGCACGGGCTTCTCGAAATATCGCAGACCGTCAAGGTGCGGAACGACCCAGTCTCCGGTTGCCAGCATTTCCCTTGGAATTTCAGCATAGCGAAATTCGTCCGGAATAAGCATAGGGCGCACGCCGAGTGGAACAAGGTACACCAGAAAGAAAATGGTTATCACCAAAAGATTGATTCTCTTCATTCTGTATCTCCGCCGCAACCGGTGCCGGAATTGCCGTTCACGCTGAACAGCTCACCATGCGACGGCTCCGTTCCGGCATTCTCTATGGTGAACACGGTGCAGGCTCTATGACCGATCTTTCCCTTGATGCGCACTTTCGTACTGCTCTTAACGTCGTCCGGAAGACCGTCAAAATCACGATCCCCGGTTATGAAATATGAGTATTGCCGGGAATCCAGGAGCTCCTCCGGGGAAGTGACGAAAGCGGGCTTGAGCGGCTTATCGTAGTTGACCATAAACTTGATGTCTTCGCCGTCGGGTCCTATTCTGTAGAAGGCAATATCCCCCGGGCGCTCTTTTTGCAGCAACTTCACCGTCGCCACAAACGGCTGTGTAGTCTCCAAGGCCAGGTTGATAGGCTGGGCAATACCAATGTGGATAGTAATGAATGCCGCAACTGCGATAGACATAGTGGCCACGTCCCGACTTAGATCGTTCGTCAATCTCCGTTTTGCAGGCCCGGCCGTGACGCTCAAGCCGCCGAGGATTGCCGTCGCGACCGCAAAATGAGCATAGGCGGTGAAGCCAAAATACCTGCCGAGCCAGAGAATGCCAATCGCTGCAATACCACCAAGCAAGGGCAGAAGTGAACAGAATCCGAGGAACGCATTCCTTATCCTTGGGAGAATTCCTTCAAGAGATGGGCTGATCACCAGATATGAGGCAATCAGAGAGACGGCGGGAACAACAGGCAGGATATATCGCATCTTCTTATCTCCCGCGAGGGACATACCTGCCAATATGACCAAAACCCAGGCGGTCAAGTAATTCATTAACTTGTAATTGCCGCCTTTCTGTCCCAGAATACGTCTGAATTGGCCGATGACAACCAGAACGGCCAGCGGATAGGCCAAGGCCATGCTGTCCAAGCAACGGCACCAGTAGAAAAACCAGCTCCTTTTGGAGTCGAACACACGGCTGGATACCTGCGCGGAAACCACTTTTTGAGCAAAAGTCTTGCCGCCCTCGAAATACGCCGCAGAAAGTATTGCGGCACTGCAAATGCTCAGAAGGCACAGCGCAAGAACGCCCATAAGCAGGGATTTTTTGAATTCCCTGCGGCACAGGTAATAACCGCAGACAACACCAGAAGGGATAACAATCCCAATTGGGCCGCGGAACAGGAAACCGCCAATCAGCACAAGCGGGATAAACCATAGACGTTTGCGTTTGCCGCAGATGTCCGCTGAATAGATCAGATAGAAGCACAGGGTTGTTGCGAGAGCATTGTACTGGTCCAGAGCGATACTTCGCGACTCGGTCAAAAACAGGTGAGTGAACAGGGCGAACAGCACCGCCGTCCATCCCCAATTCCGTGATCTTGTTGCGCCAATTCGGTACATCACAACGAGAATCAAGGCCGAAGCAACCGCCGTGGGCAGCACACCGGTAAACGGTGTGACTTTACCGAAAGGCAGAGAGGCCAGATAAATCAGGAGAGTGGAAGTTGCGGGATAGTCCAGATAGGGTCTGCCGTATGTTGTGGGGAAGAAGCTGGGGCCGTTGCGCAACATTTCCTGGGCGAAAAGTACAAACCTTGCCTGGGCGGAAATGAACTCACCATCGAGGGCAATCGTAAAGATACCAATGCCTAAGAAGAAGATCAGCAGTGAATCTCGGCGCAGGTCTGAAAGCCTTTTCGACGGGTCAATTCCGTCCATCGTCAACTCCCACATTCCCCTGGCATGCGACCCATCCTTCTCGCCCGGGCAGTTCCCGTCTGATGATGGCAGCAGGGCCAGTCTCAAGACGGTTCTGAAGTAGTGTCTCCAGAGGGACGAACGACACGCCTTTTGAAACAGCTTTGTTCACGAACTCTCTGAACATCTCCAGGCAGACGATTCCCTCAACCTCGGCGTGAATTGTCAGCACATTCAGCTTTGTAGGGCCAAGAAGCGAGAGCATGTAGTCGTTATAGTTGGCGTCCGTCACGCCGCTGCGTCCCACAAGCTCATCATAGGTTGGCAGTGTAACCGGAATCTGCGGCTGTGGAAGCTCCACGCCGTTTACCACAGGCCGAAATATGCTTTCACCTCGGCAGTCACTATTATAGCGAAAAGGGAACTTGGCTTTCTCTTCCAAAACCAGATCATTGCACTTCCACCCCGGAGCTGCGGAACATGCCGGCGGACAGCCCGTGATTCTGGTGAGAATCTCAACGCCCCTTTCGAGAGAACAATGAATGGCTGCGCCGTCCACTTTATCAATGCCTGCTTGCCAAGCGTGATGATCCCAGGCGTGAAGTCCCACTCCGTGGCCGGCATCTGCTGTGGAACGAATAATATCGCCGAGCCGCTCTCCGATAACAGGCCCCGGCCAGAACGTCCCCCTCAAGAGAATATCCCATCCATACAGGCTTGCAGCCTTTGTTCTGAGCATCTTCCACAGAAATGCAGGCCGGAGCAGCCGCCAGAGATGACGACCCATATTGTCCGGACCCACGCAGAAGAAGAACGTGGCCCTGATGGAATGACCTGCGAGGACTCTGCACAGATTTGGCACTCCGTACTTCGTGCCTCGAAAGGTATCAACATCAATCCTGAGGCCTACTTGCACGATTCTGCTCTCCTTTAGTTTCTCGATGCCCAACGACGACCATATCATCGTGGCTTATTCTGGATTCGTACAGTATGTCGATGTCTCCGAGGTCTTTCAGAAGTTCTTTGTTGGCAATTGCCGCTGTTTTCGCTCTTAAGCTCAGGAAGTCGGCTGCCTCGCGCTCTTCAGAGAGTACCGGCACGCGACTTCCAAGATAGAAAACGGCCGCTCCCATCATGCGCTCTTTCGGGCGAACAAGGCCTATGTCAACCCCCTCGGATCTCAGGCTCCTGCAAAATTGAAAGAGCGGCTCGTAAGACTTTTTCGCGTTGGAGATGGGCGCAATGGCAATATCGAAAGTTAGGTAAACCACGAGGAGTGCCGGTGCAATAGCTTTGAGGTATTCTCTGAGCTTGTTCGCGGCTAATTGTCGATACGCATACAGCCCCAGACAAAAACCTGGGATGGAAACCAAGGGCCACGCTATCACAGGCTTCTTGAAATAGATGGAGATTACAAGAAAGCCCAGCGAAGTGAGAGTCGCAGCCCAGGCGACTATCCCGGCGGGAATACGAAACCATTCTGTTGCAGGCTGTTTGCCTTCAAGTACGTTGCCGATGGCCTCTCCCACAAACAGAGCCGCCGCCGGATATAGGGGCAACAGGTAAAGACCCCGCTTACCCGCCGATATCGAAAGCAAGAGAAATGGAACGACAAACCAGACGTGAATGAAGGCCGAAGAATTCTCCTTCCCGCGCCGGCGCATTTCCCGCATGTGAAACACGCAAGCCATGGGCAGGAAAAGCACCCACGGAAAAAACTGACCTGGAAATTTCAAGAGATAGTAATAGAAGGGCTCGACATGTTCGGCGTAAGCGCCTGTAAATCGCCCGAAGTTGTTGGCAAGCACGGCTTTATAGACCGGTTCCCTTCCGAGCTGTCCGCAAAGCAGCCAGACCCATACGGCGCCAGAAACAAGACACAGCGCCCACCCCAGGAATAGTAGAAACCATGGCCGCAGAGAGAATTTCCTGCTCAGAACAAGCCAAACTGTCAGGGCGGACAATGGAATCACCAGCCCAACCAGTCCTTTAGTCAAGACCGCACACGCCAGTGACAGAGTATAACCGGCGAACCATAGTATTCTGAATTTCGGCAATCGCACAGTCTCAAAGAAGCAAAGCATCGCCGCGGTTGTGAAAAGACACAGCATCATATCGAGCACGCAGCGCCGGCCCAGACTCCAGTACTCCGCCGAGGTTGCCAGGGCCAACGCCGAGACAAACGCGCTGAGATGGGAAAAGCCCATCTTGCGACCCAGGATGAAGACGATGACAACGCCCCCAATTGCGGCCAGAGCCGACGGTATTCGGGTTGAACGCGTGTTCTCGCCAAACAGCTTGAACACAGCCGAGCCAATCCAGTAATAGAGTGGGGGCTTC
>Ga0315277_10007104_pt1 | contig 14532 bp, 8 predicted proteins | sample YL17G05_15_MG_FD_203695 | JGI IMG/M metagenome (GOLD analysis project Ga0315277, IMG submission 203695) | Sediment microbial communities from Yellowstone Lake, YNP, Wyoming, USA - YL17G05_15 | ecosystem: Environmental > Aquatic > Freshwater > Lake > Sediment | place: USA: Wyoming | collected... | reverse complement strand
CAGTGGTTACCTGGGATGCTAAAGCAGTGGTTAAAGTCTATGATAAAGCGGGAATCTTGGGAGAGGGAATCAATCTGAAAGCCTTAGAGACTGATTTCAACGACTTCTTATACCGTTATCATAAAATTCCTTTAGCCCGCCTGGATATGAAGACGATTATAAATGACCTGTTCTACATAGTTCATAGATACAATATCCAGGTTCAATCGGAGCTGATGCTTTTAGGAAGGGCTTTGAGTACTTATGAGGAAGTTGCCCGGATGCTAGATCCGGATTTTAATTTCATAAATGAAGCCATACCATTTGTCAAAAAACTTGCTAAAAGAAAGTATAAACCGAAAGTCATCTTAAGAGATTTTATGAGGGGAGTCCATGACCTGCGAGATTTTTTAGTTGGATTTCCCTTTGAGCTACGGAGGATTACCCAGAAGGTAGGCAGAGGTGAGCTATCTTTCACCCTCCAACACAGGGGCCTGGAAAAGCTCATACTTGAGCTCGACCGGGCTTCTAATCGAATCTCCTTCGCCCTGGTAGTAGCGGCAATAATTGTGGGTTCTTCCCTGATAATGAGGATGGAGGTAGGTCCTTATCTTTTCGGTTACCCTCTTCTGGGGGTCGTGGGATATGTTATGGCCGGACTTTTGGGTATCTGGCTGGTAATTGCGATTTTGAGGTCGGGAAAGATGTAAAAAAGGAAATGACGGATAAAAGACGAAGGATAAAAAGATAAAGGGATGAAGAGATAAAGAGATAAAGAGATAAAGAGATAAAAAAAAGAGAAAACAAAACATCAAGATTAAAAGACTTACTTATTTCACCCCTGCCTGATCGGCTAACTTGACAAAAAAATATATTTTGTTATATTAAGCTTAAATATGTAATTTTGCGTTAGTGTTTAATTGCTCTAAATTGTTGATATTCAATGAGAAAAAATGTCACCCTAAACTAATACTTTAAATGGAGCGGTTTTATGAAAAAAGTTCTATTCTGCTTATTTCTGTTTCTGTTTACGGGGCTGGTATTTGCACGGGAAAATTCTATCAGTCGAGAGGGGCGTTATCTGGCAAAGGTGGAATTCAAATCCACTGATGATCTGCAAAAGATCATAAATAGCAATTTCAACAGTTTTTCTAAGGGAACTGGCTTTGTCATAGGGGAGGCTGATCTCAACATTTTAGGACTGCTGAAAAATGCAGGTTTAACTTATGCCATTCTGGATAAGGACCCGCAGTTGCACGATTATTATTTTGTATGGTACCGAGGGAAAGAGCCTTTAACCAAAGCATTAGAATGGATCAAGTCAAAGGGTAGGGTTCTGTTTCAAGAAGACAAGATGTTTCTGGTCGAAGGGGATCCAAAAGAAATCGAGGAGCTTCCCGGTTTTCAGATGTCTTTGCAGAAGCTTTTTCAGAAGCCACTGGTTCTTGAATTACCCTCACGAGAGGAAAAAGTCTATGAAGCTCCAGCCTACTCTCCGGTCATCGCAAATATGATAAACAAGGTAAAGACCGAAGACCTGTCGGGGTTGGTAAAAGACCTTTCAGGCGAGCGTTCTGTGATAATCGGTGGTGTTCCTGATTCGATCCCCACACGCTATACCGGAACCGAGGGGAATGACAAGGCTTCTCAATATTTGCTGGAGAAATTTGGACAGATGGGGATTGAGGCTGTTCCTGATACTTTCTATGACCCGTATAGCGGGCTCCTCTCAGATGTCAAGGCTGCCCGGGACGGGCTAACTGCCTGGTTAAGCTCTTCCCGCGGCTGGATCTTAAGGACGGTTGACGGTGGTCAGCGCTGGAATACTGTGGATGGGACCCAGCTTTTCAAACTTAACCGGATCTTCCGATTGAACGATGATACTCTTTGGGCTGTAGGACTTAAGGGGCAGGTGGTTAATTCTATGGACAGGGGAGCTTCCTGGACAGAAAAGACCAAGCCGACCACTAAAAATCTTCAGGGAGTTTTCTTTGAGAGTAACTTAAGTGGTTGGGTGGTGAGTGATTCGGGAAAGATCTACTATACTTCAGACGGTGGCTCGAACTGGACAGTTCAGGTAAGCGGAACAGCAAACGCGCTTTATGACATTACTTTTTCTCAGCAAAATGAAGGCTGGATAGTAGGCGCAAGTGGCAGATTACTCCATACCACAAACAGGGGGTTGAACTGGACTACTGTGTCTTTAGGCATAAGCAGTGATCTTAACGAGATTGAATTTGTTACTCCTCTTAAAGGCTGGATAGTCGGGGCTGGAGGAACAGTTCGCCATACTACGGATGGAGGAACAAACTGGCTTAGCAAAGACGTGGGTATAATAAGTGGCATAGATGCAGTCTGTTTTGCTCCGGACGATACCTTAAAGGGCTGGATGGTTTCTTTTGTCGAGAAGTCAGTAATTCGCACTGTGGACGGAGGGGAAAACTGGACTAAAAAAAGCTCTCCGGAGGGTTACTTCAGAACAGATTTTGCCAATTCGCAGATTGGCTGGGCAGTTGGAGGGGTGAGCTTAGCCAAAACCACGGATGGAGGAAGGAACTGGTCGTCTCAATTCGGAAATTTAGCAGTTGGAAAACCTTATATCAATGTTGTAGCTACGATCACCGGCAAAGTCTATCCCAATGGTGAATACCTTATTACCGCCCACTATGATGATTACTCCGGCAGTCCTCAAACTTACGCACCCGGGGCAGATGATAATGCCTCTGGCACGGCTGCGGTTTTAGAGGCGGCTTCAATTATGAAAGATTATGGGTTTAAGTACACTGTCAAATTTGTCTGCGTCACCGCAGAAGAGCAAGGATTGATCGGCTCATATATCTACGCCGGGAAAGCCAGATCTCAGGGAGCAAGTATTAACGGAGTGCTTAATTTTGACATGATTACTTATGATGGGAATCAGGATGGGCACATAGATGTTCATACAGATTCTAGTTCTTTGAATCTGGCTGATCTTTTCATCAGTTCTCTTTCCGATTATGGGCTTGGCTTAACCGCCAGGAAAATTATTATCAATAATGGTGTGGATTACTCGGACCATGCTTCTTTCTGGGAGTATGGCTATAGAGCTATCCTGGGGATAGAGGATGATTACGATTTTAATCCCTATTATCACACTACAGGCGATAAGATTACTGCTTTTGATACCACCTATTTCAGAAAATTCTGCCAGGCAGGTTTGGCCAGTCTGGCGAGCTTAGCAACTCCCTACTTCGACCAACGGGGAGATGTCAACTTAGATCTGCAAATTACCATTTCGGACGTAGTTTTTCTGGTGAATTATCTGTTCAAGGGGGGTCCAGCTCCTTCACCTTCATTCTTAGGAGACGTGGACTGCTCTGGAGCGGTTGAAATAGCAGATGTGATTTACCTGGTCAGCTATCTGTTCAAAGGAGGACCAGCACCTTGTTGAAAACAGTTTGGAGTTTGAGAGTTTGTTAGAGGGGCGGGTTTGAAACCCGCCCCTAATTTTTTATTCAATAAAACCTGCAAGTTTTTTGTTACTCAAAAACAGTATAAAAGAAATCCAATTTGTCCGCATTTTTCCCCTTGACAAACGGTTTGATAGGATTAAATTAATTAAAAGACATTTTTACATCTCGATATCTAAAAACTTCTGATTTTAAAGGAGGTGGGAAGAGCAAAAAGCTTTTGGTTTGCTTTATCTTTTTCTTCTTACAACTGCACCTCTTTTGATATTGTAAAGCGCACGGTTTATATCTCTCGCCTGAAGTTCTGTTGAAATGCTCAAATGATTTTTTCCACCTAATCAGTTCAGACCTGATATTTACTAGGGGGAAAAAGAAATGAAAAAGATTATCTTTAACTTTTTGTTGAGGAGGTTATAAGATGAAGAAAAAAATTCTAATAATCTTATTAGTTCTTTTAGCCTTTAGTCTGGGGTCAGTACTGGCTATTGCCAAGGATAAAGTTGCGCAGAAGCCGACCCAGGTCCAGCAGACTGAGCCGAACGTTGGGCCTGAGGCATTTCCTAACGTAATGCTGCCACAGGCACAGCCAGTTCGCCCGACTCAGGAGGATTTCAAAAGAGAGATTCTGGACAAGAAGGGCTGGACCACGGACATGCTGGAAAGCTGGAAAAGCCAGATTACAGAGGCTGGTCCCGAGCCAGCAGAGAAGGAGCTGGTACCAACTCTTTGCACGATTGCTAACCAGAAGGGTCCTATCTTCGATGGCGGCGTGTACCGGACACCCTGGTTAAGGTGCTGGGGCGAGGTACTGGTTGCCACATATATGAACCCCGAGGATTCTGCATTGGGCCTGGCTATGTGCGCTCAGCCGATCTATCCTTTTATTGCCAAGCAGGTAATGATGGCTATCTACAATGGCGATACCGTTCACATTCTTTTTCAACCGGAGATAAGGGAAGCACTTTATGATCCGAGTGGAGTTCCTTATCCTGGCGCTGCCCTGCTTACTGGTCCGGTTTATAATCAGTATTATTCTACTCTCTACGTGCAGCAGACTTACTTCAGCTTAGGAGACTCGGTCTGTCTTTACAAGCCGTGGTTTGCAGTGATGCATTTTCTGAATACGGATGACTTCGATGATTCCGCATACTGCCCGACTGGTTATCCAACCTATCTTAGCTGGATATATGATTGGTCAGGCAGAGTTGGCCAGAGCTACTGGAATCCGTATGGTCCAGGTGGAAGCTGGTATGATGTGGTTCTATACGCAATAGAGTCTGGAGCTATAAGGGTCAGGACCAGGGGTTATAGTAAGACAGAGAACACCTGTCCGATGCCTCCAGACCCGTGGTACTTCAAGGACAGTCTGGCACTTGCACCCTGCGGAGTACCTGATTTTGACCAGGCTCAGTTCCCACCAGCATTCTGCGGTCCGACTGCTGAAGCCAATTCTTTCTGGTGGCTGAATGCAAAATGGGGTTTTGACCCCGCGCCAATGAATGCTCCAGCTCTTATTGCTGAGATAGCAGCGGCAGCAGGAACTGTTCCGGGTGTTGGAACTAACTGCGATAGCTTAGAGAAGGCGATACTGCGAGTTATCAAAGCTCACGGTGGCTGGTGGTTTACTGAGACCACAGTGTATAAGCCTAATTTCTGGTGGGTGCAGAGAGAGGTCAAGAAATGCGAGGATGTTACTCTCCTGTTAGGGTTCTGGCAGTTTGACGGAGCTAACTAGTACAGGTTTGGTGGTCATTTTGTCACCTTAGCGGGTGTGGATATCTTCAACACACCTCCGCGCTTTGCTTTCAGCGACCCAGCTCTGGACAATGCAGAGGCAATGTTCCCTAATCCTCTTTTTGGAAAAGTCTGCCATGCTAACCCGTTCCCGCATGTGGGGAATCCTATGGTTCATAATAATCCTGCTAATACTTCTCATGACTTCTATGATGTAGCCTGGCCCTCAGCCAGCCCGGGTGGATATCTCTATCTACCGGCTTATCTGGCGAACTGGCCAGATTTCAATGGTCAGAATGCCGGTCCTTTCCCCAACACCGGAAACTACAATGGCTCTTTCCCGGTTATCGTGGAGGTCGAGCAGACGATAGCGGTCTCTCCTGGTGCGAGGGAGATGAGTGCAACAGTACACAGCTCCAAAGCCTTTGAGACTGAGAACAACCATGGTGGGATTGATGCCTTTGCAGTTGATTTTGGAGCAGGACTGCAATCTGCGCTCAACAAAGGAAGCTTAATCGTTGGCACCTCTCAGGCTGATCTGAACGCCGACTATGGAGATTACTATCCGACTATGACTTTTGACCCGTCAGGTCCGCCAGTTTGCGACAGCTTCTTTGTAGCGGGTAAGGCTGGAACTTACAAAATCGAACAGTGCACCTACAGGTTCGCTCACCGGTTCATCCCCGGGCTGACGCTTACCAAGTATGCCTTTGGCTTCTGGGTGCCAGCAGGTGGAACTCAGGAGTGTGAGCAGGTGATTGAGGATGTGTACGTTATCGAGAACGACGGTGCCACTCCGATTACGGGCCTGGAAAAAGCAATGTTCTTAGATTACAATATTGGTGGAAATGCTGACTTGGTAGATTATGACCAGACTCACCAGTCAATGTGGATGTATGACTCGCCAGCTCCTGACATCGTTGCCGGGTTGACCGAGGTTCCTGCAGTAAAGGGCGTTCTGCCTATTACTGGCTGGGGCATCAGCAACCCAGACCGAATCCATGATGGTCAGTATGTGGATTCTCTTAAATACTGGATGGAGAACCTGGGTTGGGGAGTTGACCTCCAGATGGCTGCTGGGGACATGTCGCTTCTGTTAGCTGACCCTGCCTTCGACTTAGCGCCTGAGAGACTGCATATTAACAAGTACATCAAGTGGGGTTACAACAAGGCGATAGCAGCAGGTGGAGATGCTGACTGGAGACACTTCCTGTACAACGTTCTGCATCAATTGGGGTACTACCGCGGAGATACGAACCCAGATGGGAAGTTCGACGTGGCAGACATTATCTACCTGGTCAACTTCCTATTCAAGGGCGGACCCAAGCCGATCGAGTTTGTGGATCAGGCTGACGTCAACAATGACAACAGTACCAACGTTGGAGACGTTATCTACATGGTCAACAACCGGTTCAAAGGTGGACCGTTCCCGATCGATAAGGAACGCTTCTACGAAGCAGCTCCTATTCCCACTAATCACAAGGGTCTGACAATCAGAGAATCGTTGTTCAACGATGCTGCCTGGAAGACGCTTGGCCAGTAACTGAAACTGAGATAGTAACTGATAAATCCCTTCCCCGTACGGGGAGGGGATTTTTTATTTATTATTTTTCGTAGTGCGACGCAGCTTGTCCCGCAATCTGCGGGGCTGCTATGTGAGTTCTTGCTTGTTCTCGGTAACAGCAAGCTGTTACACTCCAAAGAAGATTCTGGTAAACCTGTCCTGAAACGGATCCGTAGGAAAGGTTTACACTCCAAACGACCTTTTTCTCTTGACATTATTTCCGTATAAATTTATTATAGGAACGACAGATGTCTACAGATTTTTAGCTATCATCTAATTTATTAGATGATATAAACTTAATCTTACAATCGTTATGATCGGTGAAATAAGCTTAAGGGAGGAGAAGATTCTCAAGGCTTTGATCAACGAGTATATCCTCACTGCAAAGCCGGTAAGCTCCAGAGTCATTGCTGAGAAATACCGTTTGGGTATAAGTTCTGCCACCATAAGGAATTCGATGCAGGATTTAGAAGAGAAGGGACTTTTGAAACAGCCTCATCCTTCTGCGGGCAGGATTCCAACTGACAAAGCTTACAGAATCTATGTAGACAATCTTATTAAACCTGAAAAGCTAACCTTGCCTGAAAAAGAGAAAATAAAAAAGGAGTTATTTTCTGACTATACTGCGATAGAGGACCTGCTGGCTCAGACTTCAAGGATTTTGGGCAGAACCTCAAGTTTGCTTGGGGTGACAATTGCTCCTCACTTGGAGTCAGAAATCCTGACACGCATTGATTTATTGTACCTTGCAGAAAGAAGGCTTTTAGTGGTGTTAGCAGCCAGATCGGGGATTGTCAAAAGTATAATCTTAGAGGTTGGTTCTGAGATAAAACCAGAGGCTTTGCAAGAGACCGAAAGAGTATTGAATCAAAGGCTTTCCGGTCTTAGTCTCAAAGACGTTATGAACTCTGCTGAGGAAAGACTAAAAGACAGCTACACGGCTAAACCCAGCCTGATAAAGCTTTTCTTAGATTCGACTGATAACCTGCTCAGCTTCCAGGAGGAAGAGAAAGTGTATCTGAGCGAACCGAATAAGCTTTTAGATCAGCCAGAGTTCAAGGAATGGGGCAGACTTTCCGCTTTCGCCCGGTTGGTAGAGGATAAAAGATTCTGGTTAAGGATGATAAGCGATAAAGTTGAATGTGAAGGTGTCAGCGTTGCCATCGGCAGCGAGTTAGGCAAACAGGAGATAGAGGCTTGCAGTCTTATCTGCTGTGCTTACGGGAAAGGAAGTCTCAAGGGGAAAGTCGGGCTAATCGGTCCTACCAGGATGAGGTACGCTAAATTGGTTTCATTAGTGGATTATACTTCTGCACTTTTAGGGGAGGTGTTATCACAGTAGAGCTTAGAGGATCTCAATTTGATTAGTAGCCCTTATAAGGATTCAAAAAAGTGGAAGAGTGCAGTCGGGCAAGGGTGCCCGACCTATCCTACGGATCCGTTTCCAGGACGAAAATCAATTCTTTTATAACTCCGTAGGCGTCCCGCCTCTGGCGGGACCAGCCCCGCGCAACGATTGAAATATTTTTAAATGCAGGAAGGTGATTTTTTGACCGAAAAGAATGAAGAAAAAAAGGAAAGAAACTCCATTGACTCCTCGGAAATAGAAAGATATGAAGAAGAGGAGGAGGAATTAGAGGAGAAAAAGGAGATGGAGTTAGAAAAGGCTGAAGCCGGGATCGAGGAAACTAAAGAGGTACAAGTTGATCTTCTGAAAGAGCAACTGGAGAAAGCTGAGAAAGAGTATAAAGAATTGGAAGATAGATTGTTGAGGGTGGCGGCTGAGTTTGACAATTACAAAAAAAGGACTGTTAGGGAGTTTCAATCCATAATCAAAAATGCTAATGAGGAGCTGATCTCCCAGTTAGTCGAAACCTTAGATAATTTCCAGAGAGCATTGGACTCAGCCTCAAGGTCAAATTCGACCAAAAGCTCTGGTGATTTTGACAGTTTTCATAAAGGGGTGGAGCTGATTTATCTGCATTTCAAAGATATCCTGGGAAAAGAGGGTTTAAAAGAGATCAAAGCCATTGGCGAGCCTTTTGACCCACATTTACACGAGGCGGTTATGCAGCAGGAAAGCGATAAATTTCCGGACGGAACGGTTATGGATGAAATCAGTAAAGGTTACACGTTAAACGATAAAGTCATTAAACATTCAAAAGTGATTGTATCGAAAGGAAAAAAACAGTGATCAGTGACCAGTGGTGAGTGTTCAGTAACTGAAAACCGACCACTGGCCACTGATCACTTTATAAAGTTTGAGGTATAACTTAGAAAGAATATAATAGGAGGTTTAAAAAAATGGCAAAAGTTATCGGCATAGATTTAGGGACAACCAATTCCTGCGTGGCGGTGATGGAGGGGGGTGAGCCTAAGGTTATTCCCAATGCTGAGGGGATGAGAACTACTCCTTCAGTCGTAGCCTTCACCAAAACCGGGGAAAGACTGGTTGGGCAGATTGCCAAAAGGCAGGCGATTACCAATCCGGAGAATACCGTTTTCTCAATCAAAAGGTTTATGGGCAGAAAGCACAATGAGGTTCTGGCAGAGGAGAAAATAGTTCCCTATAAAATCGTGGAAGCAACCAACGGTGATGTAAGGGTTTTAATTCAGGGAAAAGAATATTCGCCTCCAGAGATCTCAGCCATGATTCTGCAGTATATGAAAAAAACGGCAGAGGATTATCTTGGTGAACCGGTTATTCAGGCAGTAATCACTGTGCCGGCTTATTTTAACGATTCACAAAGACAGGCAACCAAAGACGCCGGAAGAATCGCGGGACTGGACGTCATAAGAATCATAAACGAACCAACTTCTTCCTCCTTAGCCTATGGTCTGGAAAAAAAGAAGGATGAAAAGATAGCAGTATTTGATTTAGGAGGAGGGACTTTCGATATCTCGATCCTGGAGATAGGGGAAGGGGTTTTTGAAGTCAGGTCGACCAATGGAGACACGCATTTAGGCGGAGATGATTTTGACCAGAAGGTTATCGACTGGATGGCAGATGAGTTTCAGAAAAACTACGGTATAGATTTGAGAAAAGATCGCATGGCATTGCAAAGACTCAAAGAAGCCGCAGAAAAAGCGAAATGCGAGCTTTCCACAACGATGCAGACAAATGTCAATCTTCCGTTCATAACTGCTGATGCTTCAGGCCCGAAACATCTGGACCTGTCGCTCACCAGAGCGAAATTAGAGCAGTTGGTGGATGACCTTCTTCAAAGGACTCTTGGTCCCTGTAAAAGGGCATTAGAAGATGCGAAATTATCACCCGAGGATATAGACGAGGTGATTTTAGTAGGGGGACAGACCCGGATGCCCAAAGTTCAAGAACTTGTAAAAGATCTTTTTAGAAAGGAACCGCATAAAGGAGTGAATCCGGATGAGGTGGTGGCAGTCGGTGCTGCTATTCAGGCAGCGGTCTTAACCGGAGAGGTAAAAGACGTTCTGCTTTTGGATGTAACTCCTCTTTCCTTAGGCATTGAGACCTTAGGCGGAGTGATGACCCGTCTGATAGAAAGGAATACCACCATCCCCACCAGAAAGAGTCAAATATTTTCCACAGCCGCAGATGACCAGACCGCAGTCTCGATCCACGTTCTCCAGGGAGAAAGAGAAATGGCTATAGATAACCGGACACTGGGCAGGTTTGACCTGGTTGGGATTCCTCCTGCTCCCAGAGGGATTCCTCAAGTCGAAGTCACCTTTGACATAGATGCGAATGGAATAGTTCACGTTTCAGCCAAAGATTTGGGAACCGGGAAGGAGCAATCCATTAAGATTCAAGCCTCTTCAGGGCTCTCTGAACAGGAGATTAAGGGTATGGTGAAAAATGCAGAATCTCATGCAGAGGAAGACAAGAGAAAGAAGGGTTTGGTTGAATCCCGGAACAAAGCTGATCAGGTTGTCTACACCACAGAGAAAACTTTAAAGGAATATGGAGATAAAGTTTCTCCTGAAGAAAGAAAAAAGATTGAGCAAGCAGTAGAAAAAGTCAAATCTGTCGTGCGCAGTGATAATAAAGAAGAGATCGACAGGGCGACTGAAGAGCTTCTGACTGCCTCACATAAAATAGCCGAGGAGATGTACAAAAAGACCACCAGTCAGCAGTCTGCAGGAGAAGGTCCTGGCGGACAGTCCGAACAAGGCAAGGGAGAGGATAAATCAAAAAAGGAGGGAGCAGTGGATGCGGATTATGAGGTGATGGATGATAAATGATAAAAACAAATGACGAATGTCGAATGACGAATGTCGAATGACGGATGACGAATAGCGAATGAAAAAACAGCGTCCGGCTTTATGCCGGACGCTATTTGTTTCGTTAACTTCATCCTTTGCGACAGTACTCGCTGAGGTCTCAAAACTCAGACTCACTAATACCCTATTGCGAAATCAAATTATGCGGTCGTGTGCTAAATCGACTTGGGTGATTCTTTAGGCAGTGGTTTTTTCTGAAAAACAGCATCCCAATTTACTTTTCCCGTCATCTGCATGACAACAAACAAAGTCAAAATACACAAAATTGTGATGACCAGTCCGGTGAATCCCTCAAAGAAGAAAGTGTAGGAAAATAAGACTTGGTAAATCAGCTGGGAAACTCCAATTTCCAAGAGAGCAAAGCGGGTTCCCACTACCAGTCTCATATAAGTCACCACTAAAAATATGGAAACAGCGGAACTGATAATAAACGCAAGGTGAATCGAGATATGATCTACCAGATATGCAAGCAAGAGATGAAAACCGAAAAATGCAGCTCCGAGGAAGAAATAACTCATAGGATGAATTTCAATTTTTCGCAACGTCGTAAAGATGATCAACAAGAAGAAAAACAGAAAGAGGGAAATCGGTGCTGAGAAAGTAACTTTACTGACCCAGGGTCCTGGATTAAGCTTGTTAGGCATCACCATGCCGATTTTAACGCCAGTAAGAAGATTGGAATACTGCCACTTCAGTTCCCATCCGTCCCTGGTCTGGATCCGTGAGGTCGGAGAAATACTATTCTGGGGAAAGTCTATCTTTTTGAAATCGGTCTTCATGCTGAGCAGGAAATCCCTCACCTGACTTACGTTCTCGCCAAATTCGTACCCCCACTCACTCATTCCCTGTGATTTGTAGGCTATCTCTACAGTCTCCCTTTGTCCAGGGTCAAGCTTAAGAAGTTGCTGTAGCGAGCCGGAGGATGGTTCGATGTTCTGAAGCTCTTTACCAGCGATGGCAAAGCGAAAATTATCATAGACTGCTCCGGGGGTGGGAAAGGTGAAGCTTATGAACATTTCATGTGGTTCCGGGGTGTCGTTGGAGACGACATAATGCGCAGAAAAGTCCACGGCATAAGTCGGATACCACAACAGTCCCTTTTTGCGATGCTCCAGAAACAACGAAACATCGATCTGGCTGGACTTGAGCGGGACATAATTGGTAATAGTCTGGGACTGAATCTCGCTGACCGTCTTGCCCGACTCTATGCGTTGGGTTTCACTCTTGCTGATGGTCTCATAGTAAACAGATGGTGCCTTTTGGACCTGCACGGTTCCCCAGAGCTGTCCGACTGCATTCCTGAGCCTATTATCCTGGTTGTCTGTCCGCAGTAAAACTGTTCCACCCAGGATAGCCCAAGCACCGGCCGTGCAGGCAAAAATGAGAATAATAGCAGCAAGTCTTCTAATCATGTTTCAACTCCCGTTAAGATGTTAGGTCCTTGTATGACAGTCTTAAACCTTTGATTAGTTATATTGTAATTATCGGATGGTTGTCCCAAATTTAAAGAAATAAGACATAGCGGCAGGATGTCTTTCCCGGTATATATTGTACTTAAAAAGGTCGCACTATAAAAAGGGTAGGGGCACAGCATGCTATGCCCCTACATTAGGAATTACTGTCCAGGACAACTCAAATCAATCCAAACTCTTTCTGTAATGCCTGAGCAGCCAGCTCAATCTGGTTCTTGGCTATGAGGCAGTGCAAACAGGTCATCGAAGTCGAAACAGCCTGGATGTTGATATTATGGGAGGCCAAAATATCAAAAGCCCTTCCTGCAATTCCCGGGGTCTGGGAGAGCTGGGGATGGGTAACAGTCACCACAGCTACCTCCGGGTCGATTGATACCTCCTGGGCTTTGACGTCTTCCCTGATCTTTTTCAGCTCGAACATCGCATACCGCATGTCTTTTTTCGCCAGTACGAAGGTGATGTTCACCTTCCCGTTGGTGCTGGAGGATGAGGTTATCAACTGAACGTTAACCCCGTGTGACCACAAACTGCCAAAAATCCTGGCAGCAATTCCGGGCAGGTCCGGAACAGAAACCAGTGTCACCTTGGATATATCCCTCAGACTTTGAACTTGGAATTCATCCATATAGTCCTCTCGGTATTAAGAATTTTTGATTATCAAAGAAAACTTTTTCCCTGAAATAAGATACTACAAATCGGCTTAAAGTCAAACAATTTGTGAATGATTTCACGAAAAAAGTCAAAAAAGGGTATTAGGATAAATTTTATCTTATTACTAAGAGCTTAGAGATGTTTTGGATAAAGGTTAGGAAGAGGCGGTAACCCCTGACGGCAAGCTAAAGACTTTTCTATGAGTCGAAATAGGAATTTTCAATGGATTTAATGGTAAGGTTTATTTATCTTCTTAGTGATGAGAAACTTTTTCAAGAGCAATGGTTTCATCCTTTTTCTTAGCCTCCTGATTATCGGGGTCGTCTTAATCGGCTCTCCTTATAATCAGAGCCACAACTTCCTCCTGAAAACTGTTTTTTTTCAAACCTTTATTTTTTGTTTATTTCTCCTTTTTATTCTTAGTCTTATTTTATTCAAAAAATGGCAAATCAGATTTCCCTTGAGATATCCGATCCTTATTTTCTGCGGATATGCGCTTCTGTCCCTGCTTTTTAGCCGGTATAAATATGCTTCTTTTCCCGGATTCCTGAGAATCAGTTCCTTTTTTCTGTTGTATCTTCTTGTAGTTAACCTGGTTTCAGACTTCAAGAGGGTTTCCTACCTGGTGAAAGCCGTGATTATGTCAACTGCATTAGTCTCCTTGATTGGTCTACTGCAGGTGCTGGGAATCTCTTTTACTGCCTGGATACCAGCCTTCCCCAGTAGAATCACCTCGACTTTTGGTAATCCTAATTTCCTGGGAAGTTTTTTAGCTATAACCCTGCCTTTGACAGCGGTATTTTATTTGACCTCTGCAAACAGAAAGAAGCTGGTCTACCTTGCCATATTCCTTTTAGGATTCATGGGTTTACTCCTTACCAGAAGCAGGGGAGCAATAGCGGCGTCGATTTTATCTTATCTATTTATGGGTGGGATGATAATTTTTGGAAGGTTACAGGCTTTTGTCGGAAGAAGAAGGTCCTTGGCTTTCCTGGGGTTGTTAGTTGTTGTTGTACTCATCGTTTTTATTCTCGTAGACTCAGGTGCAGAAGGCATCACAAAGAGATTTTCGGAGACCTCTCCGGGAGAGGGGAGTATGTTTTATCGCTTGAAGATCTGGGAGTCTACTCTAAATCTTATCCGCCACAATTTCGTTTTCGGGACCGGACTGGGGAGCTTCCAGATTTATTTTCCCCAGTATACTTTTCCGGATTTCTATAAACTTGTCCCCATAGGGAATCTTCTGCATGCGGAGAATGAGTATCTGGAAGTCTGGTTAGAATCAGGTATAATCGGACTGGCGCTTTTTCTCTGGATTATATCCGGAGTATTTTATCTGGCTCTCAAGTTCATCTACTCGAAAGCTGAGATTAAGCAAAGAATTATAGCTACGGGGCTTCTCACCGGAATTAGCGCGGGTTTA
>Ga0315277_10007103_pt1 | contig 14533 bp, 11 predicted proteins | sample YL17G05_15_MG_FD_203695 | JGI IMG/M metagenome (GOLD analysis project Ga0315277, IMG submission 203695) | Sediment microbial communities from Yellowstone Lake, YNP, Wyoming, USA - YL17G05_15 | ecosystem: Environmental > Aquatic > Freshwater > Lake > Sediment | place: USA: Wyoming | collected... | reverse complement strand
TTTATCTCCACCAGCTCTTCCTTGTTTTTCTCAAGGCTTTTAATGAGCTCTTTTGTATGGCTGATGTCCCTTAAAACAAGAACAAAGCCGATTCTGCCGCCCAATTCGTCTTTCATCACAGAGGCATTCACGGATAAAGGCACCGGATGCCCTTCCCTGCTCAGGATCTCTGCTTCATAATTCTTCACAAAACCTTGATTTTCGAGCCCCTCGAACAGCTTTCCCAATTTAATTGATAAAGCGCTGGAAGGATTTCCTATAAGCTCTTCTTTTGTCTTTCCCAACATATCCAGCATAGAGCTGTTGGCTAAAGCTATGTTCCTGTCCCTGTCAGCAACAATAAGGTAATCCGTTATGGTTTCTATTATTCTGTCCGCTGCCATGCCAGGCGTGATGGTCAGCAGACCGTATTTGTAAATGGCATGGGCGATAAAGGAGATGAAAATTAAAGTGCTGATGACGCTTAATTCCGGGATCTTCAGATGCAGTATTGGCCGTGAGGCCTGCGTAAGAACGCCAAGAGAGAGGGAAAATAGTATGCCAAACCCGATATTTTGGGCTTGTTTCCTTAATTTCCCGCGGGTTTGGGATGAATATCTGAACGCTAAATAAGTTACTGCCCCTATATACGCAACAATAAACAGCATGTATATAAGATATAATGGCGTGCCGCTTGAGGAATAACCCCAATACTCTTTTGTCATGCCATTAATTAAGGAATTAGAATAAAAGAACCGCAATAATAGAAAATATGTCGATGGAATATAAAGGATGAAGACGGGCATCCTTTTTTTGTATTTTGTTATTTGCCCGGAAAATTCCAGCCAGAAATGCATTAGAAAGGCGGGATGTAACGCCGAGCCCAGGCCTATTATATAATTTGCCCAGAAAAAGGCGGTTTTCGGGTCAACTGAGGCGCGCTGCATTCCTTCACCCAGTCCCCACATAGCCATTGAAAGAGCGACAAAGAAAAAAAGCCTGTTCGCCATGGCCTTTGGATTTCTGGCCAGGCCATAAATGGCCAACAACAGGTAAACTTCCGAAGCAAACAAAGTTAACAGAGAAAATACATTGAATGTGTACATAATTTAATCCTTCACCTCTTGCTTCTGTCCTGGCAGGGTGAACGAAAAGTTACTGCCCTCGCCATGTTTGCTCTTAAACGCTAATTCTCCGCCCATGCTTTCCACCAGGCCTTTTGTCACGGGAAGGCCAAGCCCAGTGCCCTGCGCCAGCGCTGCCGCCTCATCGGCCCTGAAGAATTTCTCGAACATCCTTGGCAGATCCTTTTCTGCTATACCAATTCCAGTATCCTCAACATTGATCCTTAACTTGCCGTTCTCCTGCACCGCCGAGACCACAACTTTTCCGCCTTTTTTATTGTACTTAATAGCATTGCTCAAAAGATTTGTAATTACCTGCGACGTTTTATCCTCGTCGGCGTATACGATATGTTTTGATGAGGGAAGTTCGCTCTTGATATTGATCTCCCTTGATTCGGCCTGCGGCTTCAGAAGTTCAATATTCTTCATAATGAGATCGATGATGTTAAAAGTGTGCATGGTAAGCTTTAGCCTTCCACTCTCCACTCTTGAAATGTCCAGAAGGTCTTCGATTATGCGGGTAAGGCGATCGGTTTCTTCTTCTGCTATCCTTAAGAAATCCTGCCTTGTGGGCTCGTCCATGGCGGGGTCAGAGCGAATGGTGGACACAAAGCCCTTTATGGATGCGAGCGGCGTCCTTAATTCATGGGAAACATCAGAGACGAACTGGGTTTTATTCCTGTTGGCTTCCTCAAGTTTCATAAACAATTTTTCCTTTGTCTCTTCAGCCTTTTTCCTTGTCGTGATATCCCTTGCGATCCCCAGCACTAATGTTTTTCCGCCTATCTTCACCGGGTGTGTTGATATTTCCACAGGAACCAGCGAACCGTCTTTTCTTTTTAAATTGAACTCATCAGGACCGGTAGATTTTCCCATGGTGTTTTTCAAAAAAAGGGATGCGGCTTTAGCTACTTCTTTGATGGGAAGTAAGTGCACCTTTAGCATGTTCTTGCCTATCAATTCCTCTTTTTTGTACCCTAAAAGCTTCTCTGCGGCCTGATTGCCGTCAGCTATATTTCCTGCAAGATCATTCAAATAATAAGCATCCGGAGCGTGATCAAAAAGAATTTTTAACCTTTCTTCGGAACCTTTGATCTCAGCTTCCGCTTTTTTCCGCTCGGTGATATCCCTGGTAACACCCAATACCGCCGTTGTTTTTCCTGAAGCATCCTTCACAGGACTTAGGTTTGTGCTTATATATAGTTTATGCTCGCCAAAAAACATTTCTTCTTCAATTGAATAATATGTGCCAGTTTTGAACACTCTTTCAAGGTTTTTCATGTTTTGGGAGGCTATTTTTTCCGGAAATATCTCGGAAATATGTTTCCCTATTAATTCATCCGGATTTTTCCTAAATTGTTTTGCCGCTGAGCAATTCATTGAAACAACTTTGTATCCCTCATCAAACATAAATATCCAGTCTGAAGCGCTTTCAACAAGAGTCCTATACTTTTCCTCACTTTCACGTAGTTCCTCCTCTGCTTTCTTGCGCTCGGTGATGTCCCTGAAAATCCCTATTAAATAGGTCTCTCCAAGCAATGTTATAAGGGAAGCATTGACATCTGCATAAAAAATACTGCCATCCTTTCTTTTTACGGGAAGATTCTCGGAAACTTCTATCTCTTTTTTGGCTTGCTTCTCGAACTGATCAATAACATAGGGCAGATCTTTTTCGGAATGGATATCCATGACCCCCAGAGTTTTGATCTCTTCCGGTGTATACCCCGTCATTTCACATATCGCTTTATTTCCAAGAATGAACTTTTTATCTTTCGCACTTGCCACAAGAAATCCGTCATTCGCATTGTCAAAGATAGCTTTAAATTTTTCCTCGGATTCCCTTAAAGCTATTTCTGATTTTTTGCGCTCGGTGATGTCAATGGTGTACCCGGCAAGATAGCGTGATTTTCCCTTAATTTGGATTGGGAATTTAACTGTTGAATAGACTCGACCGTTGAGTTCTTCTTCAATATTGACCTTATTGCCTTCCTTCAGGATCCGCATATCGTCTGCGACCATGCTCATCGCCAGCTCGGATGGAAAGAGCTCCTCCATATTCTTGCCAAGCAATTCGGCTATCGGTCTTCCCAGCATAGTCTCATAGTTACGACTCAGTCTTATTGCCCGGATATTCTCATCTTTGAAGAAGACATAAATTGGGCTGTTTTCCATGAAACTTCCGAAGATTTCTTCTCTCTCCCGCAATGCCTCCTCCGCCTTTTTGCGTTCGGTGATGTCCTTAGCCGTATGGACGAATGCGGTTAATTCTCCTTTATCATTTAATATCGGGTCAGCTGTTATATACATGCATCTTCCACGATCTGTTATTTCGCCAGTCCCGGCTTTTTTCGTTTTCAAGGTTTCTTTGCACGGGCAGCCCGCGATCGGCTCCTTTAGCCCGTGAATAACCTCATAACATTTTTTTCCGATGAGCTCTTCTTTAGTTTTTCCGCAGGCAGCAAGCCCGGCCTTATTGATATCGATAAATTCATAATTCGGGGAAATTATGGTAACAATATCGGCAATAGCATCAAATGTTTCCGCCCATTTACTCGCAACTTCTCTCATTGATTCACCTCGCGCTGCTCATTACAGGAACAACTCTCCTTATCTTTTTATGCAAAGTAGGCAACAACTTTTCTTCTTTTGAGTTAAGTTCCTCAAAAAGCTTTTCTCCTTTTCTTAATCCTATGAACTGGATCGGAATATCCTCTTCTGCTTTAAGCCCCGATAAAGAGATAAGCTCCTTCGCGATATCCAGTATCTTCACGGGTTCTCCCATGTCCAGAACGAACACTTCCCCGCCCTCCCCCATAAAAGCCGCCCTCAGGACCAGCTGAACGGCTTCCGGTATCGTCATAAAGAACCGGACAACGTCGGGATGCGTAACAGTTATTGGTTTTCTTTCATTGATCTGTTTCTGGAAGATCGGGATCACACTGCCCCTGCTGTTTATTACATTGCCAAATCTGGCCGTAATAAGCCTGGTTTTTGAGTTTTTTGAAAGCCCCTGGACCAATAACTCGGCCTGTCTTTTTGTATGCCCCATTACGGAAGTTGGGTTAACGGCTTTGTCCGTGGAGATAAGGACGAATCTTTCAACTGAATGCTCGATACATGCCTGTGCTACATTCCTTGTGCCTATTACATTATTCAAATACGCTTCATGAGGGTTTCGTTCCATCATCCCAACATGCTTGTATGCCGCGGAATGGAAAACAACGCTCGGCCTGTGTTCTGCGATAACGTTTCTGACCTTCTCTTTGTCCCTTATATTCCCTATAACCGGGATGAGCTCCACATTTTTGTAAGTTTCTTTTAGTTCATGGTCAATATTGAAAATACTGTTCTCTCCATGGCCAAAAAGAATGAGCTTGGAAGGATAAAATCTTGATATCTGCCTGCATAATTCACTGCCGATAGAGCCCCCCGCCCCGGTAACCAGAAGCACCCTGCCTTTTACATTCAATGCCAGTTCGCTGTCATCAAACCTTATCGGCTTTCTCCCAAGAATGTCTTCTTCGTTCACATCCCTTATCTGGCTTATAGTGACTTTGCCTTCAAAAAGCTGGTATATGGCTGGCAGGGTCTTATATTTAATGTTCACCCCATTACATATATTAACTATCTCGCGGATAACCCCTGAATCGGCCGAGGGGATGGCAATGATGATCTCTTCTATATTCCTGCTTTTAATGATCTTTGGAATATCTTTCCTGCCCCCAAAAACCTTCAGGCCATGGATGGTCATCCCTTTTTTATTCCGGTCGTCATCAAGCAGGCCTACCGGCAGATACGGGCAATGGCCGTTGCTTTTTATCATTTCCCTTATCATTGATTCGCCGGCATCGCCGGCGCCAAATATAAGGGCTCTTTTTTTCTTGGGCTGTTTCCTAAGGAATAATCTTTCACGAATGACCCTCCAGGAGAACCTGCTGCCGCCGACAAGCAAAGTCTTTATTAAAAATGAAGTTATAAGGACCCAGTACGGGAACCTTACCAGCCCGGACAGATACATATACGCGGCCACGCAAACAGATCCGCAGAAAGTCGCGCCAACAATTGAAAGGAGGGCGCCTATCGAAGCATAAGCCCATATCTGGCTGTACAATCCGAACATATAAAAGAAGATGAGATTGATAAATGTAAGCGGCAGAACGATCTCTTTGTACATTACAAAATATTTTGCCGGCAAAGCGCCGTCAAACCTTATAAATAAGGCCAGGACCAGAGAAATATTTACTATAGCGGCGTCAAATAACGCCAGCAAGATCCGGTAATAATTTACCCTCATCTTTCCCCCTTAATAAGGAAAATATCTTTTTTCTGTAAAGAAATATCTTCCTGACGGCAAAACAGACCTTTTTAATATCTTCTTCGCTCATATGCGTGTATATAGGCAGGCTTAGAATATGTTCGGAAACGAAGTTCGTCACCGCCAGGTCCCGGCATTCCCCAGGGAAAAGCGACATATAAACATTTTGGCGATGCACTGGAGGGGAATAATATTTTTTTGTTTTAATGTTCTCCATTTCAAGGCATAAAGCCATGTCGTCCCGCGAAAGCCCGAAATTTGCCGGAGAGATCACTATGGACAGGTCTTTATATGTGCTTTTAAAGCCGGGGGCTTCTTCCTGAAAAGATATCCCTGGGATCCCTGCTAACCCATGTTTATACAGGGAAACAAGCTCGTTCCTTCTTTCAACCTTGCTGTCTATTGTTTCCAGGTTTTTAATGGCAATGACCGCGTTCATTTCCGTCATTCTTGCGTTAAGTCCCGGGAAGCGGCAGTTATAATCGCCCGGGTTGGCGTAATCCCTGCCGATCTTTATTAGATCCGCCAGGTCGCTGTTGTTGGTGGAAACAATGCCACCCTCTCCGGCCACAAGTACTTTTGTGGGGCTTAAGCTGAAGACCTCCGCTTCTCCAAATGAGCCGATATGCCTGCCAAAATACGTTGAGCCGAAGGCATGCGCGGCGTCAAATATAAGCTTTAACCTGTTTTCCTTTGCGATTTTCTCTAAAGCCGCGGCATTACAAGGCATGCCGAAAACATGGACCCCGACTATCGCGGAAGTCTTCTCATTTATGAGCCCGCTTACTTTATTTGCATCAATATTGAAAGATCGTGCATCACAGTCCGCAAGAACAGGTTTAAGGCCATTCCAGATAAGGGCTTGAACGGTGGCGGAAAAAGTAAAGCTTGGCACTATCGCTTCGCCTTTTAAGCCAAGAGCCCTCATGACCAGCATAAGCCCGGATGTACAGCTTGATAAAGCAACGGCATGCTTGACATTTAAATAATGCGCCGCCATTTCCTCGAACTTTCTTACATATTTACCATTGGTGATGTTCTTTGATGTGAAGATATCGTAAAACTCATCGAACACTTCGGTTATTCCCGGAAGTGTCGGCTGAGCAAAAGGCATGATTTCGGAAAATTCCGGTTTGCCTCCTAAAATCGCCGGCCTTGAAGCTATATAAGACACAACGAGCTCACCCCCAGTAAAATTGAAAAAACATAAACCAAAAGCACAACCTGTTCATATGTAAATTTTCTGCTGTCCAAAATAATGTCATAAAAGTGCCCGCGATCCGGCATAAAGATATGCTGATGCCCAAGAAACCGCCGATACATGATAAGTAAAGTGTCAAAAACAGGAATTCCAAGTATAAGCACCGGCACAAAAAGATTAATGGGACTTCTGATGTTCATGGTGCTTATGACCCCGATTACTGAAAGCATAAAACCGAGGAATAAGCTGCCCGTATCTCCCATAAAGATTGAGGCAGGGGAAAAATTATGCCTTAAGAAACCCAGACAGCTGCCGGCCAATGCCAGGCTTAAGATAGATAAAAGCAGATCCCCTCTTATTAAACCTAAAACAAAAAATGCGAGCCCCGCGAAAAAGGAAATACCCGATGCAAGCCCGTCCATGCCGTCCATCAGATTGATCGCATTTGTTACACCGACAATCCAGATAACTGTTATTGGTATAGATAAATAATATGGAATATAACCTACGCGTATCCCGCTAATAACAATGAGAACTGCTGCCGACAGCTGAACGATAAATTTTTCAATAAAAGAAACGCCCTTAATATCGTCCAATAAACCCAGGACGGAAATTATTGTTCCACCAAATACAATAGCCCTTAAATGCGTCAGTGGGATCATTTTATTTAAGACCATTAAAAACACTCCAAAGATAAATCCTGCTAAAATTGCCAAACCTCCCGCTCTGGCAACGGGTACTCTGTGCAATTTAGCTGGACCCGGAATATCAAGAATGCCAAAATAAAGGCTGAACTTCTTTATCAGCGGAGTAAGAAGATAAGAAATAATTAAAGCGCTTAAAAAAACAATTAAATATTTATTCACTCTCTTCTTGTCCTTTCAATAGGGGCCAATATGCCTTCACAGATAAATCCGCCAATTAATTCTATGCTGTTGTTGGGTGCAGTATGTCCGTAAATGACGTTATCAAGCCTGGCAGCGGTCAAAACCAGATCAAATCCCGGAAGCAAGCGATACTTTATGCCGAAATTTATGTCCTTTCCGTCTTCCTCCAGCTTGAAAGTTAGGGGATTATCGCTGTCCTCGAAGAATGTCTTTTCAATTCCCGCGAAAAGGCCGTTTAATTTTGAAGATGCCTCTCCAGAGCCGATAAAACGCCCATTCCCGATGCCGATATGGCCCGTGCCAAAACCACCTGTATCTTTACTGGCCACAAAATAATAAGAGTTGAAATACTGTGCATCTTTAAGTTGCGGATTCTCCGTAGCGCTTTCTCCGCCGATCGCCAAAGCAGGAATGCATCCTTCTTCTTCTATAAGCTTTATCGCCAGCCTGTTCCCCCAATAGAATTTATTATTGCTGTTAAAAGCCAAAATGCCCATCTCAAAATAATCAAATAGCCCCAGCGAAAAGATCCCCCCATTCATGCTCGCGCGGAATTGGCCGTGTTTAAGGATATTAGCAGTCGGAATATTTATTAAACCTATTGATTGATTGAATTGAATGTCGGCAGGCCCGTTCGCATTTTGGGCGAAAGAGGAACCATTATGTATAAATGCTAACATTATGATTATCATGTTCACTCTCTTAATGTATTTACACAATAAACCCATCTTCCTTGCTTAAACGATCCAAAATAAAAAGGCCGGATCTACAGCTTTCACTGCAAATTCGGCCCTCAGTCTCCCTGTAAAGCCCAATAAAAAAGGCGTTTACTTACAACTTTAAGTTATAAATAAACGCCTTCTGTTGCCCAGACGGGCCTTTACTTGCTCCATAGTGTATACCCTTGATACACTCATGTCAAATGTTATCTCCTAATGTATAAGTTCGGTACATCCATCAAATCTGTTTGATATTGATATCTTCTTCATGTTCATGTGTCTCAGATCGATGCTTTTGCCTTTATATATGCGATATCGCCCTTTAATGCGTTCGCTTTAGCAATAGCTTTAGCTTTTAGCGCTTTAAGGGATCTGACCGTTGAATATTGCTTCTGCTTCCTTGCCTTAATTATTTTCACATCAAGGTCCTCTATGCTTTGCGCTACAACATTCAGTTCCTGCTCAAGCCTCCTGACCCCGGCGTCATTTTTATTCTCCGGTTCCGGTGTTGAGATAGATGCCACGGGAAGATCGATTTTTAACTCCTGAGTTGATATCTCATTTTTAATCGAGGCATCTGATGTTATGTTCTCTTTGGCGGGGATCAGATCATACCTCCATCCGACAAATAGCAATAGGCCGGCAAATGGATCGCCAACGGCGCGCGATGCCACGCCATATCCAATTTCTCCGTATATTTTTCCTCTTTGGCTTATATACACTTCCCTGCCAAAAAATATCTCTCCGCCAGGGCCGGGTTTTTCTTTATCCGATATTTTCCAGGGATAGTTCAAGCCTGCGCCGAAATATGAGTCATCAGAAAAATAAAAGATACAGTCAATGTTCAGGAGCCCGAACCTGCGCCAGTCCTTTTCCGGTGACAAATTCAAACTGTCAGTTACAGGAAGTCCTATCCTTAAATATGAATTGTCCCCCGTGCGAAAACCGAACTCCCCTGCCGCCGCGGACATCCCCCCAAAAAGACCTCCGCCCAATCCAATATATATATGAGGCCTTTGGGCGAACGATGCACAAGACACAAATACAACGAACACGACCATTAACCCGAACTTTTTTACCATGATCATCACCTCCAAAAAATAAGGCGCTCAACTAATATGAATTAGATGAACGCCTTCTGATATACAGATGAGCATTAACTGTTTATACTTTATAACTATAACACGAGCTTTTCAAGTGTATTATCTCCCCTTCACTGCTGCATTTTTATTGCCATTTATCAAACCAGTGAAACTGCCTTTGATCCTTTGGGTCAATAAAGATTTAATGCGGTATGCTTCCCTTCCTATTTTTGCTAAAGGAGAATAATATTTAACATACCTATTGAATTGGACATAAGGATATCCGAATTTTCCCTTAAAAGATCCTCCCCCGCACATATCATATTCTTTTATCCCAAGTTGCAATGAAAGCTTCATTATCTCCCAATGCAAAAGATCGTTCGGGCAAAGATGATTATAATCGGCCAAAGAAGCTCCTCCAAAGAAAAACACTCGCTTCTCATCATGCGGGAATATCCCGGTCGCTATGGTTTTGCCTTCGTATCTGGCTCTCAAGCTGATTATCGAATCTTTTTTCATGCTGCCATAAAGCTTTTTCAAGCGGGCCAATGAATAAGTGGGGGTAAGGCCTTTTTTCAAGAAAACTTCATTAAGCTGGACAAAATATTCATGAATAAATGCTTCTATGTCATAAGGTCTTTCTATTACAACACCATTCTTGATCGCCTTCCTTACCTGATTCCTGTATTTAGCCCTGAAGCTTTCCCAGAGAGTTATTTCATCCATATCGAGCGGGATCATGTATGAGCCGCTGGGACTGAAATTAAATCCGTTTCTGATCATTTCCTCATGCTCTAATATATGCGGATTGCAAAGCTCCAGAAGGTGTATCCCAAGCTCCCTGCAAAGTTCATCCAAAACTTTTATAAGTTTTGGTAAAGTAATATTATCTTTATTCACTATAGGCCCCATATAATCAGTAGTCGAGCCGGGAAGCGGGCTTCCCAATATCTTGAACATTCCTTTCTTAACAATAATTCCGGCAAAATAACCGACGATCCTCCCATTTTCCTCTATTTTAAGCTTTAATATCTCCCCACCCTGCGATTCTCGTAAAAAGTTAAGCCACTCTGAACTATGGAACAAATAATTTGAACCATATCTTGATATTTCTTTGTTCCATTGTTCATTGTCCAGATCATTGATCTTGCTCAGTTTCATATTCAAAATATCCTGTCAAATAACCTTTCAAAAAACCAGGTATATTCCATTTTTCTTCTTTCCCGTTCCGTGCATTCATTATTTTTCTGCCTCGCCCTGAGGTAATCCAAGAGGGTTGAAACAGGAACGAACCAGCCGTCCCTTTTTGATAATTCGGTTAAAAGATATCTCGTCTCTTTATTGATCTTCCCATTCTTTACAAAACCAGCCCCAAAATGCGTATAAACAATGCTCACGCCTCCTTGTCGTTCAAGCTTTTCCATATTCTTTGCGGATAACAATCGATTGAATCTTTTTGGACTGCCTCCATCACAAGCAGAAAACCACTGCGGGACATAAGGCCTGGCAGGGTCCCGGTAAGGCAATGTAGGATTTATTTTCAAAAGATTTACCCCCCTGAACACAAAATTCCTGCAGTATGAAATATGTTGTCTAAGAATATCGCCCCAGAAATAAGCTGATCTCTCATCCTCCCCAAAGAAAGACCTCTCGCCTATTTTCATTAACATAAATAATCTTAAAAGGGTGGAATCAAACCTGTTTCTTCCCCAGTAGATATTCTCCTTATTGCCTCCATGATTGGCAAAGCTCTTTGGATAAAACCCTAAAAGCTCTTTAAAACGATTGATTGCGCTTATTGTTATTCCTCTTTCGCTTGAATCTGGTGAAGCATTATGAAAGCCTATTTCAAAGCCGTTTTCATTTAACTTTTTAATGAATCCCAGATATTCATTGTTTGCTAAGGTTTGGGAGCCATAAAAAGGACTATGCTTATCCTTGCAGGGAAAGACAAATACACTCTTTGTCGTGAATATTTTCAGCTCGGATAACAGGTCGTATATCGGCCTGACACCTTCCACACTGGCCAGATCAGCATCATCAAATATTGTAAAAGCGAATTTCTTGTTTTCCGGAAATTCAATATGCTTATAACTGGCCCTGCTCATAGAATAAAAACCCTCCCTGCTCCCTGAAAGATTTTCATTGCCCTCACGACCATATGTTTGTGAAAGGCGCAAAGAGATCCTATGCCATAGCTAAAATGCAAAGCGGCAAATACCGCCGGCAAGATCGGGAAATACTTGATCCCGTTCTTCATGGATAACTTGACCGATATAATAAGAATGGCTAATAAATATATGATTGCCTCTAGGATAAATAATTTCCGTGCAATACTTGAAAACAAACTCCCTGATAGTAAAATAAGAAATGAGAGAATGAAGCAGAATGGCAATAAATGTCTTATTGAAACAGAGCTTTGGTCTTTAATAAATGCCAGGATTACATCTTTCCCGTTCCCATAGTTCTGCTTAATAAAATCAAACCAGCTGTTTCGGCAATAGTAAGTGGTTTTAATTTCTGGATCCATATATATTTTACCGCCAGCATTCATTATCCTGTGATTTAGATCCAGGTCTTCGCTTCTTGGGATATCTTCATTAAATAAACCTACTTTGTTAAAGACAGCAGCCCGATACGCCCCGAACGGGACGGTATCAACATATTGAGCTGAATTCGAGTATCTAAACTTTGAACCCGTGCCAAAAGGAGATGAGAGCGTAAAAGAAATACTTTCCCCCAAATATCCTTCGCCGACCGTATTCAATACACCCCCGACCACATCAGCCCCGGTATTTTTCAGATAATGTAGATTTTTTGAAATGAAATCGGAAGTAACCTCTGTATGCGCGCCAAGAATAATAATTACTTCCCCGCTGGCATTTCTTATCCCCACATTTAATCCGGAAGCCGAACTCTTCTTCGGGTTCTTATGCAAATATATATTCGGATGTTGAGCGGCAATGCCAGAGATTATCTTGGCGGACCTGTCCTCAGATAGGCCGTCTGCGACTATGACCTCGTAATTTTCGTGATCCTGCAAGAGCAGAGAGCTAAGACATTTTTCAATGTACTTCTCCTCATTCCTGCAAGGTATAACAACAGAAACCATATCTTTCATGTCTTATTAAATGCTCCCTTCCTCGAGATCATATATATCGCCTAAAATGTCGTGCGCCAATATCGAAACATCAAGTTTTTCGCCGCAATGCTTGCAAATAAGCACCATTTTGCCCTTTTTTGCCTGCTTGATCTTTAAGCGTTTACCGCATTCACAAGCAAAACCGCGCAGCTTCGCGGGATTGCCGAAAGCAAAACCATGATCTGGAATATTTTTGGTGACCACCGAACCTGCCCCGATCATGGCAAAACGTCCAATTATTACTCCGCATACGATCGTGGCATTTGCTCCTATTGAGGCGCCTTTTTTAATATGTGTCGGATAATTTTTGTAATTAGAGATGAACGCCCTTGGATATAGATCGTTAGTAAAAACGCAATGCGGCCCAAGAAGTACGCTGTCCTCCACGGTTATCCCGCTATAGAGGGAAATGCCGTTTTGAACCTTAACATTATTCCCCACCCTAACGCCGATATCAATATAAACATCCTTGCCTATAATGCAGTTTTCGCCGATCTCAGCCCCTTCCCTTACCTGGGCGTTATTCCAGATCTTCGTGCCTTTGCCGATCTTAGCCTTGTCCGATACCTCCGCGGTTTCATGAATATACGCATTTTTCATACTTTACACCTCCCGATTTGAACCCTTCTTATACATCATTTTTCCTTCACAATATTTTTTTATATATACTGATTAATCTGTTCGAAACAGCATCAAAACTATGGTTATTAATGACCCAATCCCTCCCTTTTTGGCCAATAGTTTTAGCGAAAGCTTCGTCTTCCAAAAGCTTTATAATCATTTCTGCTATTTCTTCAGGGTTTCTTGAAGTGCTCACAGGACAACTTTTATTGCTATAGGCATCATATTTTTTATCATAAAAACAAATTGTTGGCTTAGCAAACGACATTGCCTCTAACTCGGCCATGCCTAACGCTCCCAAAAGAAACTGACCAATAACAATATTAACCCTATTAATTATTTCGGGAATTTCATGATAAGGAACTGTTGGTAAGACTTCCAGATTTTTATGATATCTGCATTCAGAGACCCTGCTCCCCCAATTGAAGCAATAAAATTGAATATTCTTATCCTTTTCATATACTCTTTTTAACACGTCAAATGTTATATCAATGCCTTTTATTGTTTCTATCCTGGCGTTGATCAACACCTTTTTATTTGGCAGATTCTCCCCCAGAGGCTTAAACAGCTCTGTATCAATTGGATTTGGTAAATATTGCGCCGTTATATTAAAGTCATCCAAATATTTATGCAAGTTTGGAGTGCTATACAAAACAACACTAGCTCTTTTTAAAGCATATAGTGTTATCCCTCTCAATGATTTTCTATACAAATTCAAGTACAAATCCGATCCGTGACAATGCAAAACATATTTATACCTCCCCAAAATACCAGACAATCCTAAATACGCTAAATGAATGTGTGCTATATCGAAGTTTTCGTTTTTTAATTTTTTGTTGTATTTTAGCATTTGATATATTGCGTATGGAGAATATAACATTTTTAACAATGTTCGTTTAAATTCTCCCTTTGCTGCTGGAAAATAGAAATCAAATACATCAGATTCAACCCCGTTAGCATTCAATGCCTTTGAAAGCAATTTGCTTACATTTGCCACGTTATTTAGATGTAATACTTTCATCTAAAACAGCCCTTTTAATAATTGCGCTTTTCTTTTTTCATTTACCTGCAAATCATATTCCTTTGCAACATTCTGTCTTTTGTTAATTAGTTCAGTAGAAGAACGGAGCGTTTTTTTGATGTTTGACAAAAACACATCGTAATTACTTGATACTTCAACAACATCCTTAAGAATTAATGACACGGGAAATTCCGTTGCAACAACAGGCTTCCCAAGTGATAAATATTGGATAATTTTATTGGGGAACGAATACTCCATCCAGACAGTTTTTCGGAAGGGAGCCAGGCAGACATCTAATCCATTAATATAACTCGGCAATTCCTCATATCTTTTACAGCCAATATAATGAACGTTTGGCATTAACAACAATTCGCTTAATTTGACAGCCCTGATCTTTTTATGAAAATTAATGTTCCCGATAAGAATAAAGCTCATATTTTGC